>Ga0302202_10000304_pt1 | contig 64607 bp, 52 predicted proteins | sample II_Bog_N3_3_FD_194579 | JGI IMG/M metagenome (GOLD analysis project Ga0302202, IMG submission 194579) | Peat permafrost microbial communities from Stordalen Mire near Abisko, Sweden - II_Bog_N3_3 | ecosystem: Environmental > Terrestrial > Soil > Wetlands > Peat | place: Sweden: Abisko... | reverse complement strand
CTGTTTTCACGCAGGCATTTTCGCAAGGCTGGGCAATGTATCGCGACTCGATTCATCAGCAGGATGTGCTCTCGGCGCTGCGTCTCACGGGTCTCGTTGCCGCCATCGCGGTTCCGCTCAATGTTCTGTTCGGCATCAGCGCCAGTTGGGCGATTACACGCTTCGAGTTTCACGGCAAGAGCCTCTTGATTACGCTGATTGACGTTCCACTGGCTGTTTCGCCAGTGGTCGCGGGCCTGATGTATGTCGAGGTCTTCGGTCTGCATGGCTGGCTCGGCCCCTGGTTGAGCGAACATAATTTGCATATTATTTTTGCCGTGCCGGGCATTGTGCTGGCAACCGTCTTTGTGACCTTTCCCTTTGTGGCGCGTGAGTTGATTCCCTTCATGCAGGCGCAGGGCAGCGATGAAGAGATTGCGGCGGTGGTGCTGGGCGCAAACGGCTGGAGCGTCTTCTGGCGCGTGACGCTGCCCAACATCAAGTGGGCGCTGCTCTATGGGACGATCCTCGCGGCCTCGCGTTCGATTGGCGAGTTCGGCGCGGTCTCGGTGGTCTCCGGTCACATCCGCGGATTGACCACCACGCTGCCGCTCGAAGTGGAGATGCTCTACAACGAGTACAACTTCACCGCGGCCTTTGCCGCTGCATCGCTGTTGACGCTGGCTGCGATTGTTACGCTGGTGCTGAAGAAATCCATTGAAGCTGCCACTGGAGTTCATCAACACGGGCAAGAGAAGGAAAGCGAATCATGAGTATTCAGGTCGAGCACATCGGCAAACAGTACGGCTCCTTCAAGGCATTGGACGATGTCAGCCTGACGATTGCGAACGGCGAACTGGTTGCGCTGCTCGGACCATCCGGCTCGGGAAAGACCACGCTGTTGCGCATCATCGCGGGCCTTGAATCGCCCGACGCCGGATCGATTCTGTTGCATGGCGAAGAGTCCACCGAGCACAGCGCATCGAAGCGCGGCATCGGCTTTGTCTTCCAGCATTACGCGCTCTTCCGCCACATGACGATCTTCGAGAATGTCGCCTTCGGACTGCGCGTGCAATCGAGAAATATTCGGCCCGCGCGCCGCGAGATTCGCGAGCGCGTCAGCGAGCTGCTGCGCCTGGTGCAGTTGGATTCATTTGCGCGGATGTATCCCGATCAACTCTCCGGCGGTCAGCGGCAGCGCGTGGCGCTGGCGCGCGCGCTAGCCGTCAAGCCCAAGGTGCTGCTGCTGGACGAGCCCTTCAGCGCGCTCGATGCGAAAGTGCGAAAGGAGCTGCGCGACTGGCTGCGCCGCATTCACGATGAGCTGCATGTGACCACCGTGCTGGTGACGCACGATCAGGAGGAGGCGCTGGAGGTTGCCGACCGCGTCGCGATTTTGAATCACGGCAAGCTGGAGCAGATTGGAACGCCGCAATCGATCTACGACCATCCAGCTTCGCCATTTGTCTACAACTTTTTGGGCAATGTGAATTTATTTCATGGGCGATTGCTCGCCGATCTATCAACCGAAGAGCGAGGCAGCGAGGCGGACGATTCGCTTCAATCCGCCATCGGATTTGTGCGCCCGCATGAGCTGGAACTCTCGCGCGCTCTTCCGCCCAATGGCAAGGCAGTCTCGGCTAGCGTGGTGCGCATTCATGCGGCCGGTCCACAGGTTCGCATCGAGCTGAGCATTGCGGGAAACGGCAGGCCGGCAACTGCGGAGTTGGATCGAAGACGGTACGAGGAGCTAGCGCTGGTTCCTGGCGAGAAGGTTTTCATCTGGCCGCAAGCCATCCGCCTCTTCGACGATGACGGAGCACGGGCGCTGCTGCTCGATCAGGGCGCCGGCATCTAGAGCATTTTCGCTTCACTTGTTGACATCAAGAGTGAGTCGAAGGTGGCTTTTTCTTGAGGAACAAGCCACTTTTCTACATGGATTCTGTAAACACCAGAATCGAAAATGCTGTAACTTTTCTATTTTGCAACTCCGGGAGTTGCAACCTCCGGTAGCGAAGCCGCTGCGGGCGGCGGCGCGGTTGTAGCCGGTGGCGCAACAGGCACGGCTGTAGAAGGCGGCGCAGATTGAGCCGCTGGCGCAGTCGGCGACGCGGCAATCGGCCGAGGCTCAACCGCCGTGGAAAAGTGTACCGAGTTCACCACGCCGGGATCGTCGTGCAGTTTCAGGTAGAGCACGCCGTCATTGGGATGCGGAACCGAAAGAAGTGAGCCAGGAAAGCCGACGGGCACTGGAGTCGATTGATCGAAGCGCGGATCGGCGGAGAGCGCATCCACCAGGAAGAGCCGGGAGCCGGTCAGTTTGCAGCTCCGATCGGCTGTAGCCGGACCGGTTTGGCTTGGGCACTGGAGCGCGGTGAAGGCGGGCAGGCGAACCAGCGTTGCCAGTGGCTGCCAGTCGCCGGCCAGACCGTTGACGACGACGCGGAAGCGCAAGGGGCCGGCGGCGGAGGCAGCGAAGGCCTTGGCAGTGTCGAGCGTGGCCAGCGCCACTTGCGAGTCTTCCAGGATCAGTCCATTGGCGGAGTTGAGCGTGGCCAGAAAAGCGCCGTGCAGCGTGGCCACTTCAATCTTCTCCTCGCCGGTCAAGGCCGCGGGCGTCAGCGCATGCAGCGAGAAGGTCAGCAGCGCATTCTCGGGCAGCTCATCCGCTCCGTCAAGTTGGACGGGATAGGCGGCTGCGTCGGCGGCAGGCTGGATGCTCTTGCCGATCAGCGTCACGCGGGGGCGCGGAGCTGCGATCGTCAGATCGAGCGGGAGCAGGCGGCCATCCTCGAGCGCAACCTTGGCGGTGGCGTCGTCTCCCTCGTGCAGAAGCGCCGCGGCATTCGCGTCCTCGGCGGCCATCGATATCTCCTCGGCATCCTCGTCGATCAGCTGCTCGACCGGCTTGAAGCCGATCCCGTTCAGAGTAAGCTCCTTCACCTGATCGAGCTGGCTGCCTTTCAGAATGCCGGTCCGGTCGCCTGAGTGCAGCGTGAAGCTGTCCAGATGGCCGGCTTCAGCAAAGGCTTGCAGCGGAACGATTTCCGGCTCCTTGGCGCCGAATTGCTTGACCAGCAGTTTCAGCGCGCCCGGCTTGACCTTTTTCAGCGGAAGGGCGACGGCCAACTGCTTCGGCCCGGTGGACTTCCACTCGGCTTTGACGCTCTCCCCCGAAGGAGTTTCCAGCAGAATGCTGTCCACGCAGGCGGCGCTCTGGCTTTCGATGCGCACCAGATTGTCGCGACCGGCGATCAGCGACTGGCGGTCTTCGTCGTCCAGTTGCCAATGCTGCGGGCGAGAGTTTTCCAGATGAAACTCGGGGCCGTCATAGGCCTCGAAGCCCCAATCTCCATGCAGAGAGCCGTCCAACCGATCGCCGAAGTTTGCGGGAGAAATGCCCTCGGTATGGGCGACAAATCCTCCTTTTTCCGCGTCGGCCACAACCGGCAGATCGACCGAGTTGCCGTCCTTGCCCTTCAAGCGAAGAACCATTTGGTGGGCGTAGCCGGTGGCATAGACCAGCGGCGCGCCCTCGACCGGCAGCACCAGCTCCGATCTCTCCGCGCAGTAGACCTGCTTGGCATCGACGGAGTGGAGCGGCGGCATCTGCGGCGGCTCGACGGCCGGCAGGGCCACCACCAAGACTGACTTGGGATTGTGAAAGGAGGGCGGCGCGTTGAGCGCCAGGGTGAGCCGGTCCTCCTCGCCGGTGGCCAGCGCCGGAATGTACTGGTACTGCGCGGTGTGGAAGGAATCCAGGATGCGGGCGATGTCGACGACCGAGGCGATGTAAGGGCTGTAGTAGCCGAAGCCGGCGACGGGTGAGATGGCCATCTGCTGCAGCAGGTCGCCCGCCGCGCCGGTGGTAAGCGCCTGGACGATCGAGGTGCTGTGGCCGTCGTTCAAAATCAGCGCATCCCGGCCCTGCGTCAGGCAGGGCGCTTGCAGCGCGGGAAGCTTCTGCAGACATTCGGGATCGAGTTTGATCAAGAGGCTGCGCGCCAGCAGCGGCGAGACCGTCTTCAGCCGGTCGTAATCGCTCAGGCTGATGCGCTGGACGGCGGCCAGATACGCCTTCAGCCGCGCGCGGTCGAGCGAGGCCTGATTCAGATCCTGCGAGGCGCGCACAAAGGCGCCGGGGCGTCCGCGCACGGCGCTGATCAGCGTTTTGAAATCGCCGCCGGTGGCCGGAGCCAGGAAGATCAGCACCTGTTGCGCCTCGGCGGGCACGGTGATCGCGAGGCCCAGAGCGCCCTTGCGCGTCCAGGTCTCGGCGGAGTAGAACCAGCTCTCCGGCGGCGGGTTGGTGGCCCCGCGCAGGAAAGCCGCGACCAGCAAGTAATGCGCCGATTGGCCAGCGGGAAGATCGGCCTTGATTGCCAACTGATCGCCCGCCGCCAGATTGGGCACAGCGGAGATGGGCAGCGTCTTGCCCGCCCGCGTCACCTGAACCTTCAGCGTGGGACCGGCCAGATCGAAGGGCGCGGGCGCGGACTGGGCCGAGGCGAGTCCGCAGAGCAAAAACCAAACCAGGCAGAAGAACTTCAGCCGCGAGAGCATACAGGGATTCTACCTCTATTGAGATAGGACGGTCGGCGCAGGCTACTCGCTCGCATGAGGCTTGCAGATTCCCACTTCCAGCATTCCGTATTGCGGTATGCACGGGTTGTCAGGAAACGCGAAGATGAGGGATTTTGCAAGAGGCTCTGCCGGATGGGTGCGGAATTGGCATCGCTTGCGCTTGTAAGATAAAAGAACAAAGGAAAAACTCATGCCCATCCCAGCCGCTATAAAATCCCGCCTCGCCCTCAGCCAGCTTGCCCCGACGACGATCCAGTCGGAGATTCGCGCGATGACGCTGGAGTGTGACCGCATCGGCGGCATCAACCTGGCGCAGGGCATCTGCGATACGCCGGTGCCCGCGCCGGTCGAAGAGGGCGCGATTCAGGCGATCCGCGAGGGGCGGAATATCTACACGCGGCTGGACGGCATCGGGCGGCTGCGCGCGGCGATTGCAGAGAAGCAGCGGCGCGACTACGGCCTCGACTACGATGCGGAGAGCGAGATACTGGTGGCCTCGGGCGCCACCGGCGGGCTGCACGCGGCGGCGATGGCGCTGCTCGATCCCGGCGACGAAGTCATACTCTTCGAACCGTTTTACGGATACCACGCGGCCACACTGAAGTCGATGCGCGCTGTGCCGGTCTTTGTGGCGCTCACGGAGCCCGACTGGGCGCTGGACACGGATGCCTTGCGCGCCGCCATCACGCCGCGCACGCGCGCGATCCTGCTGAACACGCCGGCCAATCCCAGCGGCAAGGTCTTCAGCCAAACCGAAACGGAGGCCATTGCGGCGATCGTGCTGGAGCACGATCTCTTCCTCATCACCGACGAGATCTACGAGTACTTTGTCTACGACGGCCAGCGGCACATTGCGCCGGCGACGCTTGAGGGAATGCGCGAGCGGACGATTGCCATCTCCGGCTTCAGCAAGACCTTCTCAGTGACAGGCTGGCGGCTGGGATTCGTCTGCGCCGATGCGCGCTGGATGGGCGCGATGAGTTACTTTCACGATCTGACGTATGTCTGCGCGCCCTCGGCCTTGCAACATGGCGCGGCCGCGGGACTGGAGCAGCTTCCGCCCAGCTTTTACGCGCAACTGTCCTGCGACCACGAGCGCAAGCGCGCACAGATTCTGAGCGCGTTGACCGATGCGGGTTTTCAAGTGAGCGCGCCCGAGGGCGCCTATTATGTGCTGGCGGGCGCGGCGCATCTTGACGGCAAGACTGCCGCGGAAAAGGCGCGGTTGCTGCTGGCAAAGACTGGTGTCGCCGCCGTTGCGGGCTCGGCCTTCTTCCGCCCTGGAGGCGGAGAAGAGCTGCTGCGCTTCTGCTTCGCCAAGAAGGACGGCGAGTTGGAGCAGGCCTGCCGGCGGCTACGCGTGTTGTAATTTTGCAGAGCTAATCCGCGCTGGCGATTACGCCGCTGTGAATTGCGCCGCCTGTTCTCCAGCCGAGCTTGGCGAGCAGTTGCGTATCGCCTTTGGCGACCCAATCCTTGATCGTCCGCGCAACGCAACCCCCGCAGCATTGGTTGCGTTGGAGATACTTGCAGGTGAGGCACTCATCCATCGTGCCCATGCGCCGAATACCTGCCAGCCGGCTGCTGAAATGGTTCTGCAGATCCCCCAAATTGTTGAAATCCTGAATGCGCACATTCTCGCAATCGTTCAAGGGGAAGCATGGCCAGGCCGTCAGATCGGGACCGACATCGATGGGATATTTGCAGACCGACTGGAAGCCGCGGGAGTTGAGCAGCAGGCTGCCAAGGTTCTCTTCGGCGAACATGCACAAAGGAAAACCGCAATCGAACATACCAAGAACGTTGCGCTTCTCCAACTGGCTCAGCTCGCTCACCAGCCGGGCGCCGATGGCCTTCAAGGATTGAATGCCGAGAAATGAATTCTCGGTGCCGACAATCGGCGAAGCCAGACCCAGGCGCAAGCTCCGCTCCAGTCCTGCTTCATCCATCAGATCGGGAATGAACTGAAGATCGAATTGCTCACGATAGATATTGAAGCCGCAGATGCCCTGTGCGCCGGCAATCTTCATGCTTGCCTTGGCGTGCTCCCACTGCGCCTTCGACTGGAGTGACGGTTCGTTGACATTGAAGACAAAGCCGAGCTTCCACTCCTTCAAGGGCGCGCCGCTGAGAGCTTCCTGCACTTTGCGCGGCCACAGAGCGTTGGAGAAGACCTGGGTTGGAAGACCGCGCTGCCGCCCGCGATGGACGATCTCCAGAAACTGGGGATGAAGCGTAGGCTCACCGCCCAGCACTTTGAGCATTGGATTGTCGCCCTTGACAAGGAAATCCAAATACTTTTCAACATTATCCAGAGTGATGTGCTGCGGGGCCGGGCCGATAGGCTCGCCGGCCAAATTGACTCTCGACTTGGCAAAGCAGTAGGGACAGGATCGGTTGCAGATATCGGTAATAATCAAATTCATCGCGGGCTCCTTGCTGAATTGCTGACAATTCTATGCTTGCGGCTTTGCCTCTTCATTCGGCTTGCGGTGCGCGCTCCACATCTGAAAGCTGTTGACGGCAACTTCGACGTGCGCCTTGGCAATTTCGCATCCGGTCTCAGTGTCCAGCGCAATGCCTTTTCTTGGATCGGCGGCGACACATCCGACGGCGCAGAGAAAGCGCGCCCAGCAGCTTGAGCAGGCCTTCTCTGCCTGGGTGCGCGCCGCGCGGAAGTGCGCCAGCTTTTCCGGAATCAGGCCTTCGCTGACGCTCCCGATGCTATATTGCGGGAAGCCGACGAACCCCTGACATGGATAGAGCGCACCGTTGGCGTCCACGCACATCACGGAGTAACCGGCGCCGCAGCTCCGGCAAGGTGAAGACTTCAGCATACTCATCCAGGAAGTAAGAATGCCCATCGGCCCGACATAGTTCTGCGAGAGTTCCTGCCCCTTCAGGCGCTCGGCTTCCGCGAAAGCAACTTGTTTCAGGTCATCCATATACTGGTTGCGGATCGCCATCAGCTCTTGCTGGGGAAAGCACCCGACATGCCTGCTCCTGTCGACGGGAATTGCCTTGTATTGTTGAACGCCCAGCTTCCGCCAAAAGCGGGAGACATCCTGCAAGCGGGCGTCCCCGGCGACGACGCTGGAGACGGTACAGGACGGACCATTCGCGACGCCTGTGACCATCGAGCGATAGAGCTTGAAATTGCCGAGCGCGCGCCGGTGTGTTGTCTTTCCATCGGCAGCGATGCGGTAACGATCGTGCAAGGCGGCCGGCCCATCGATGCTGAAGATGAGCGAGATGTTCTTCTCCAGGCAGGTCTGCAATTGTTTCCGCGTCACCAGCGTTCCGTTGGTGGTGATGCGCGCCTCGATTTTCATCTCTGTGCCGGAGGCGCGCTCGCGCAGATAATCCAGGAACCGCATGGCTTCATCGAAATGAAGAAAGGTTTCGCCGATTCCGAAATCCAGGAGGACCGTCTTGCGGCCGGCGCTCATCTGGAGAATTCGCTCACTGAGCGGCTTCCAGACCTCCGGGAGCATGAATTTGGCTGTGCCGCCCATGCGGCCATAACCGGTGACGCAGTATCGGCATCGCAGATTGCAATCCTGGGAAAAAACAATCTCCCACATCACTGGCCGGTAGGACTCCGGCGAGGGAAGGGAGTCAATCTGTTGATTGCTGGAGCCGGCAACGGCAGCGGATTGAGAATTCGACATCCTGCCTCCTATTGGGAATCCGATCTTATCCTTTGCTTTGCTCAATTGGCAGGGGAACCAACCCCTTCGCCTGCTCCTCGCGCAGCCGCCCGAATTGCTCCGTGAGGCAAGCGCCCTGGCAGAAGCCGCGATACCACAACACGCAGCGGGTACACTGTTCGGCATAAGGGCGATCGAGCAAACCGCCAATCAGTCCGGCGCTATGCCGACCGGCCTCCGCAAGATCGGAAAACTCCGTGATCTTCGGACCGCGCACGGCGATTCCACTGCAGGGAAAGGTGGTGGAATCGGGATTCACCGTAATATTGCGCGAGAAACCGTCGCGAAAGACCGTGCATGCGGTGCGCAGCGCGCCTCCGCTGAAGATGCGCCGCAGAGATTCCGGTTGCAGGGCGCAGAGTGGAAATGGCTTGCTCAAGTGCAGGCGAATCCCGCTGGCAGTGGCATCATTGAAAAAGCCCGTCAGCAGGCCTTCCAGGCGGCCGCCGACAAAGCCGACCGCATCCTGGCACTTGAAGAAGGAATTCTCTCCATTGGATCCTTTGAATGCCAAGGCAAAATTGATCTGCGGGATGGAAAGCCGGAGAGCTAGATCGATCAGCGCGCGCCACTCGACGGGGCTGCTCTGCTCCGTCATGGTGTAGCGCAGCATTACCAAAACGCCAGCCGCCATCGCGGAGTGCAGATTCGTCTCAAAGATCTGCGCCGAGACGGGAGAAGAAATCATCCTCTCCTGGTCATAGTGGCCCACCAGTTCAGCGACAGCGGGCGGCGCAATCAACTCGCGCACGCTGGGTGAGTAGACGCCGTTGCTGGTGATGCGGATTTGGATGCCGCGGCTGCGCGCCATTTGCAACAACTGCGGAAGATAGGTGTACGTCGTGGGCTCGCCGCCGCAGAGGAAGATGCTGGCAACGTTGTGAGACGCGGCCCAGTCGAGGACAGCCGCCAAATCATCGAGCGACATATCCGGCGGATACCCTTCGGAGAAGCCCTTCGCGTAACAATAACTGCACGTCAGATTGCAGCGATAGGTGGGGGCCATCAATATCTCGCGCTTTTTCGACGATTCAGCCGCGACCTTGTCAATTGCCAGCGTGATCTGCTGGGCAAGAGCGTCCTGACCGCTTGCTGTCAGCTCCTCGATAAGATCTGGAATCACTCCGGGAATCTTCAACAAGCGCGGCAGAATCGCGGGATTCGACCCAGCCTTGCCGATGATCTGTTTGATCCCGCGCCGCAGCCACAACCAGTTCTCGCCCATCCATCCGGAGAGGGCGGCATCGGGCACGGGATGCACAATCGAAGGCTCAAGGACCAGCCACGGCGAACGATGAACGAGCACGGTGCGCGCCGACTGCCAGACGGCTTCGCTCGCATCCGCCGCGCACAGAATTAAAAGGTATTCAGCCTCCGGCGACTCCTCATCCGTGAGCAGAATAACTCCCGCTTTGCGCGATGCTTCCTCGGCATCCGCCAGGCACGATTTGGCCAATTCCAGCTTCATAGGGAAGACTCCACAAGTCCGCGCACCAATTCCGGAATGGAGGCAAGATTCGAGCCCAGCACAAGTTCATAGGCCGGCGACTGCTCGATCAGCCGGATGATCGCCTGGCTCTGCTCCGCCTTGCGGAAGACATTGGTTGGATCCAGAACCTGCTCCATAACCCGGACAAATGCATCCTTCTGGGAGAGCCGCTCGATGCGATGCTCGCTCGCTCCCGGTCCAATACGCAGGAAAAGCATCAAGGCAGGCCGCAGCCACGGCGTTCCGCTCACGGCCTTCATCTCGGGAACAGAGACCGGACGCTTGTCTTCGCCGAAGAATTGGAGAGTCTTCTCCAAATCGTCAAGGCCCGCCGGTGTCATTCCTCTCACCCGCGGCGCACTCCGGAAGCCGGTCAGCAGAATCTCATTTTCGGTAGCATTGAGTGCGGAGTGTTCATCGCTGAGCAGAATGAAGCCGCCGCGAAGCAGCGACAATGCCGTAGTCGTTTTGCCGCAGCCGCTGGGCCCCATCAGGATGATTCCCCGGTCATCCAAGGCAAGTGTAGCCGCGTGCAGGCAGTAGTGCCCCTGTGCCCGGACCGTCATCACGCGCACCAGATCGACGATCTCATCCATCTGCACAGAACGCCGACCGCCCATCTTCATCTTGGCCATCACGCCGCTCGCGGCGGGATCGATCTCATTCTTTTTGGCGCGGAACCTCAGGGGCTGCTCACCGGGAGCGGCAGGACGAGGAGGCGGAAGAGAAACCAGCAGACGCACATCGGTCGGCGAAGAAAACCGGATCGATGCCAGCAGGTCAAACGGGCGCCAAAAGCATTCAAGGTCTTCCCAGCGCAGATGAACGAACTCGGCCGACAGGATTGTCGCCGAGGGCGGCGGCAGGCGCAGCGCCTGCTCGATCGACTCGTCATTCTCAACGGCCAACTCGATTTTGAGATCCGGCTCGCCCTGGAGGGCGTTGATCTCGATGCGGCAGAGCTGAAGTGAATCGGAGGCGGATGCGCAATCCGGGTGAAACTCGCCGATTTGCCTGCGAAGGACGGTGACAATCTCCGCCGAGTTAGAGCGCACCTCGACCGTTGTTCCGGCAAATGCGAAGCGCATCGAATGCCAGTTTGCAAGCTGAGCGCACCGCGGCCTGACCTCGAGCCAGCGGCCGACCGGATCACAGGAGATTTCGGTTACTGGCAACATTGGCCCTTTATTCCCTCGCGAAAAACATCCTGGAGATTCGTTTCCGCAACCACTGCGAAAAAAGAAAAGCCGCCCTGATTCCGGCGGCTTGATTCTTCCAGACAAAATTGCTGCCTTATCGCGCACACCACCGCGCTGTTGTTGCCGTACATTGCAAACGGCAATCCTATCGCAACCGTGATACAGAAAAACCCCTGTTAAACGTAGTAGTAACCGCCGCCGTCGGTGCTGATGATGACGCCACATCCGCACGAACCCACAATCTGCGTGGCTGCTGCGTGCTTGATCACAGTGGGCTTCACATAGGACTTCTTGGCGGGCTCAATCTTTTTGTCTTCGATTTCGATCTTCTTGTTTGCGTTCATCGTTGGCCACCTTCCCCCAGTTTTGTAAACCGTTGTTGTCTCGCTCGCGCGGGCCATTCCCGCTGAAGCCTGCATTTAACCCGCAGCCTTGAGCACTCCTTCTTTGACCAGATACTCCCTCGCCTCGCCAACATCGGCAAAGGCTTGAGCGACACTGCAATCAAATTCCTCCGCGAGGCCTTCCGCGATCTGCCGGTCCGACTTGCCTTCCTGCACCCCGTGAAAGAGCGACGAAGCCGTCTCGTTCAAAACATAATAGGTTGAATCGGCAAGATTCAATAGAACCAGGCTATTGCCGAGGGGCTTCCAGGTAACGTGGTCGCTCACCAGCGTCTGCGCTGGGCCACAAGAGCCGCCAGAGGCGGAAACGCCCCCCCCTTGAGCTTCCGCGTTGACTGGTGCTTCACCCATCTAGCCCCCACAGTGCTGGTTGATCTTCATTTGATGCTTCTCAGAGTGATTCCTCTCAGGTGCTCAGTCTGTGACGGCGGTCACAAGCAGGTCCTTGTTGCAGTGGTTTTGTTCAATATTCTATGTATTTTCATAGGATTGCAGCGAACCTTCGTTGCATGAATGCGGCGTAGCCTGAGGTCGGGTGAGTGGAATTATGATGTGCGCACCGCTCGAGCGACTCCGGCTCAATGAACCAACGAAAGGAAGATGGATCATGGAATGCACAAGCAGACAGGCGGGAAGCAAGAATATGGAGTTGTCGAAGAAGTCCTATGTGAAGCCCACCGTTGAAAAGCATGAGACTGCAACGCGGATCGTGGGATCGTGCATTTGCGGTATCTCAGTCTCTACTACTAGCAATGGGTGCGGTAGTGATGCCAGAGGGTCCGGCAATCATCCAGATGGCTGCGAAGTTTACTATGTCTGAGGTGGCAGATTCGCGGGATTTCGAGGCAGGAGCATTGATCGATTGACGGAGGATTCCAGCGCGGAGATAGGGTTGGTGCTGTCGTTCGCGCGGCATTGCATGCGGCGGGCGGTCTTCGTCAAACGCGCGATCAAGCGTTGCAAAAGCTTTGAAGAGATGGTGGCCAGCCTGTCGCCTCCGGCGGCTGCGGGGAGTTCTTCCTCGGAGGCAATACCTGAAGCATGGATCACGGGAATCGGTGAGTTTTGCGCCTTTCTCTTTCCGGTGCTGTGGGGCAGGCGATGCCTCTTTCGCAGCCTGCTGATTCTGGACTGGGCGCATCGGCGCGGAATTCGGCCGGAGCTGAACGTGGGTATGCAACTCGGCTCGGATCGCGATCAGGGACACTGCTGGCTTTCCCGCGGAGACAGGCTCTTCTGCGAAGCGGGTGGCTGGCCGGAGCGCTACGGCGCTCTCTTTCACAGTGGGCGGGGAGTGAGCTACTGGACCGCGTTGAGCGAAGAAACGCTTGAGTCGAATGCCGCCCAACGACCGGCGCCCTAAAGGCGAGAGTAAGTTTGCGTGGAATATAATCTGAACAACCTGTTGTCATCAGAGACAAATTTCCGTTGCGCCGCCGGCGCGCGCTCCCCGGGCTTGCGTTTCCTTGGTCAGCTGGGATTGGGCGAATACAGAAAGAGTATTCATCATGAACGAACCGCTTGCGATTGTAGGCATAGGCTGCCGGTTTCCCGGGGGCGCGGATTCGCCCGAAGCATTCTGGAAGATGCTCTGCGCGGGGACGGATGCGATCACGGAGATTCCGGCGGATCGCTGGAGCATGGCCGCGCACTACGATCCCACGCCGAACCGCGCGGGAAAGTCGATCTCGAAGTGGGGCGGATTCATCGACGGCATCGACGCCTTCGATCCGGCATTCTTTGGCATCTCGGCGCGCGAGGCCGAGGCCATCGACCCGCAGCATCGCCTGCTGCTGGAGGCTGCCTGGGAGGCCTTTGAAGACGGCGGCCAGACGATGGAGCGGCTGCGCGGCTCAGAGACGGGCGTCTTTGTGGGCATCTCGACGACCGACTATGCGGGGCTGCAATGTGAGAGCGACGGGCGCGGCATTCCCGACATCTACACCGCCACCGGGACGACCTTCAGCATCGCGGCCAATCGCATCTCGTATTGCCTGGACCTGCGCGGCCCGAGCGTGGCGATGGATACGGCCTGCTCGTCGGCGCTGACGGCCTGTCATGTAGCCTGCCAGAGCCTGTGGAACGGCGATTGTTCGATGGCCGTGATCGCCGGGGTGAATGCGCTGCTGCATCAGGGCAACTTTGTCGCCTTCAGCCGGATGTCGATGCTCTCGCCCGACGGCCGCTCGAAGGCCTTCGACGCGAGCGCCAATGGCTTTGTACGCGCCGAGGGCGTGGGCGCTGTGATTGTGAGGCCGCTCTCGGAGGCGCTGGCGGCGGGCGACAGGATCTATGCCGTGATCCGCGCGACGGCGGCCAACCAGGACGGGCACACCAACGGCATCACGGTTCCCAACCGGCAGGCGCAGGAGGAGATTATCCGCCAGGCCTGCGAGTCGGCCGGCATCGAGCCCAGGCAGATCGGCTATGTGGAGGCGCATGGGACGGGCACGCCGGTGGGCGATCCGATTGAAGCCTCCGCGCTGGGCGGCGTGCTGGGCAGGGGACGCAAGCAGCCCTGCCTGATCGGATCGGTGAAGACGAATATCGGCCATCTGGAGGCGGCCTCGGGCATTGCCAGCCTGATCAAGGTCGCGCTGATTCTGAAGCATGGAATCATTCCTCCCAGCCTGCACTTCAACCATCCCAACCCGAAGATCGATTTTGAAAAGCTGAATCTGCGCGTGGTCCGGGAGTTCGAAGCCTATCCGGAAGGCGCGCTGGCCGGGATCAACTCCTTCGGCTTCGGCGGCGCAAACGCCCACGCCATTCTGGAGGCTGCGCCGCAGAGTGGAGAGAGCCATGCCGCTCCGCAGGAGGATGAGGCGGAAGCGCCTTTCATTCTTCCGATAAGCGCGCACAATGCGGAGGCGCTGCGAGCGGCGGCCGGCAAATACTATTCGTTGTTACTGGGAGGCGAGAGCGATCTGCAGGCTGTCTGCGGCGCCGCCGCCACGCGCCGCTCGCATCTGGCGCACCGGCTGTGCGTGGCGACGGGCGAACGGGAGCAACTGCTGGAAGCGTTAAATGGCTTTGCCGCGGGCCAGGCGCACGCGGCCTTGCGCGCGGGAGTGGCCGCAGCCAGCACCGCGCCGGTCTTTGTCTGCTCCGGCCAGGGTCCGCAGTGGTGGGCAATGGGCCGCGAACTGCTGCGCGGCGAGCGCGTCTTCCGCGAGAAGATCGAAGAGTGCGACGCATTCATTCAAAGCCTGGGAAACTGGTCGCTGATGGATGAGCTGCTGCGCGATGAAAAAAACTCCAGGATTCAGGAGACGGAGATTGCGCAGCCGGCGCTCTTTGCGCTGCAGGTGGCGCTGGCCAGCCTTTGGCGATCGTGGGGCGTGGAGCCGGCGGCGGTTGTCGGCCATAGCGTGGGCGAGGTTGCGGCGGCGCACATTGCCGGCGCGCTTTCGCTGCGCGAGGCCGTGCGTGTGAACTTCCATCGCGGGCGCGCGATGAGCGTGGTGCCGGAGACAGGCCGGATGCTGGCCGCCGGATTGAACGAAGGCGCGGCGATGGAGCTGGCCGCGCGCTTTCCCGGCCAGGTTGCAGTCGCGGCCATCAACTCACCGGAGTCGGTGACCTTTTCCGGCGATGCGGAGGCGCTGGATGCGGTTGCCGGCATTCTCGAATCGCGCGAAGTCTTTCACCGCTATTTGCAAGTGAAATACGCATTCCACAGCCATCATATGGACGAGGTCCAGCAGGATCTGATTCACTCGCTGGGCGTTGTGGAGACGATGCCGGAAGAGCGCCCGCTTTTTTCCTCAGTCACCGGCGCGCAGATACATGGCGAAGAGTTGAATGCCAACTATTGGTGGCGCAATGTGCGCGAGCCGGTGCGCTTCTTTGCCGCGATCTCGGAGCTGGGCCGGCAAGGCCACGGCCTCTATCTGGAGTTGAACGCGCATCCGGCGCTGGCCTCGTCGATCACCGAGACGCTGGCCCACTGCGCGGTGACGGGCAAGGCCTTTTTCTCGCTGCGCCGCAAGGAGCCGGAGCGCCCGGCAATGCTCGGCAATCTTGCCGCGCTGTATGCCGCGGGCGCGCAGATCGAGTGGAGCAAGCTGTATCCGGCGAGCTACGCCGATGTTGCGCTGCCCGCCTATTCGTGGCAGAAGAAAAGATATTGGTGCGAAACGCGCATGATGCACGCGGCGCGGCTTGCTCCGCCGGATCATCCCTTCCTGACGCTCAAGCTGCCCTCGGCCGAGCCGGCCTGGAATGCGCGCCTGGACCTGAACGCGCGGCCCTGGCTCGAAGATCATCGCATTCAGAATCATGTTGTCTTTCCCGGCACAGGTTACATCGAGGCCGCGCTGGGCATGGGCGCTGCGCTCTTCGCTGCGCAGCCCCTCGAAGTCGAGGACGTCGAGTTTCGAAAAGTCCTGATTCTGCCCGAGGGCAAAGGGCCGGTGCGGTTGCAGTCGTCGTATTCGGCGGCGGATGCAACGGTGAGGTTTTCCAGTCTTGGCGAGGATGTCGACGACGAGTGGACGCTGAATGCGACGGCCAAACTTCGTCCTTGTTCATCCGCGCCTCCGCCGGCAATTCAACTGCGACAGTTGAAGCGATCTCTTGCGTCGAAGATCGAAAAGGATGCGGTCTACGCGAGCTTTCAAGAGAACGGCTTCTTTTATGGTCCCGCATTTCAGAATATCGATACGGTTTGGTCGCACGACGGCGAGGCTTTGGGAAGGATCACGCTGGCGCAATCGTTGCAGGACGGAGCCGACAGCTTCCAGATACACCCGGCGCTTTTGGACGCTTGTCTTCAGGTGACTCAATTCGCCGTCGCCGAGCCGATCGGACACGGCACATTCCTGCCCGCGCGCGTCGATCGCCTGGCATTTTTTGCGTCTCCCGGCGCAACCGTCTACTGCCACGCCAAATTGGTTCAGTCCAGCTCCAGCGCGATCACCTGGAATCTGCTGGTATCGGACGAGGCTGGCCAAGTGCTGATCTCCATCGAGGCCTTTCGCGTGCAGGCCGTGCGCGGCATGAGCGCCTCACACAACGATTCGCCCGACCATTGGCTCTACGAGACGCAGTGGGTGGAGTCGCCGCTGGAGGTCTCCGACGCATCGGCTCAAGGGAGCTGGTTGATTGTCGGCGGCCGCTCGGGCGTTGCGCAGAGGCTCGCCGCGCTGCTCAAAGAGCATGGCCGCGATGCTGTTCTTTTTGATGCAGCTCAACTTCGCTCAGGCGCCGAAGCGGAGAGTTTGCAACTGGAGTTACAAAAGCAACAAAAGATTGCGGGAGCGATTCACCTCTGGGCTCTGGATGCGCCCGCGGCCTCCGAACTCACGTCCGGGGCAATCGCGGCTGTCGAAGAGAGCGGCTGTTCCAGCCTGCTGCGCCTGGTGCAGGCGCTCGATCCCGATTGCGCGGAGCTGCGCCTGCTGATGGCGACGCGCGGCGCGCAAGCGGTGGCCGCGGATGAGACAACCTATCCGGCTCAGGCGCAGATGCTGGGCCTGGGCCGCGTGATCATGACCGAGTATCCGCAGTGGAGCTGCCGTTTGATCGATCTGGAATATAGCAATGCGGAAACTGCGGCGCGTCTGCTATTCGATGAGCTGATCCACGGCGGCAGGGAGACGGAGATTGCATGGAGGAAAGGATCGAGGCTCGCCAGCCGCCTGGTGAAGACCACGCTGGAGGCTCATTCTGCGCGCGCATCGCGGCATCGGAAGACGGGCTATCGGTTGAAGGGATCCGCGGCGGGCGTGATCGACGAGCTGGCTCTTGTGGAATCTTCGCGGCGCAAAGTCGGCGCCGATGAAGTCGAGATCGAAGTCTGCGCGGCTGCCTTGAACTTCCGCGATGTGATGAAGTCGCTGGGGATCTATCCGCTGGAGACGGATCGCGATTCTCTGCTGGGCGATGAGTGCGCCGGGCGCATCGTGGGCGTTGGCAGAAATGTGCGCGGCTTCAAAGTTGGCGACGAGGTGATCGCCTGCGGCGCGGGCAGCTTTGCCTCGCATCTGACCGTGCCCGCATTGTGCGTTGTACGCAAGCCGGCGCGATTGAGCTTTGAAGAGGCCTCGACGATTCCCGTTGCCTTCATGACGGCCTGGTATGCGCTGCATCAACTGGGCAGAATCCAGCGCGGAGAAAAAGTTCTGATTCACGCGGCCACGGGCGGCGTGGGGCAGGCGGCCATTCAAATTGCGAAGCTGACGGGAGCGGAGATCTTCGCGACCGCGGGCAACGATGAGAAGCGCGCGTACCTGCGCTCGCTGGGCATTCGTTACGTGATGGATTCGCGTTCGACGGCCTTTGCCGATCAGATTCGCTTGATCACGAATGGCGCGGGCGTCGATCTGGTCTTGAATTCGCTCTCGGGCGACGCGATTGCCAAGGGGCTTTCAACACTGGGCGCGGGCGGCAGATTCCTGGAGATCGGCAAGCGCGACATCTATGCCAATACCGCCATCGGATTGCGTCCCTTCCGCAACAACCTCTCCATGTTCGCGATCGATTTGGGGCAGATGATTGCGGAGCAGCCGCGGATGGTGCAGAGCCTGCTGCAGACCATTCTCAAGCTCTTCCGTGCAAAGAAACTGCGGCCGCTGCCGCAGCAGTCGCTGCCCATCACGCAGGCCGTCGATGCATTCCGCTGCATGGCGCAGGCGCGGCACATCGGCAAGATCGTCCTCTCCATGCAGGCAGCGAAGGTTGAGCCGCAGCCGATGCAGCCGAGCGGGCAGGTCGAGTTTTCCGCCAAGGGCTCTTACCTGATTACGGGCGGCCTGGGAGGCTTCGGCCTTGCGCTGGCAGAGTGGCTGGTGGAGCGCGGAGCAAGGAATCTGATTCTCACAGGGCGCAGCGGCGCGGCAACGCCGGAGACAAAAAAGGCCGTGGCCGCGCTGAAGCGGCGGGGTGCAACGGTGATCGTCGTCAAGGCGGATATTGCCGATGAGCGCCAGGTCGCGCGGCTTTTCAAGCAAATACGCGACAAGGCGCAGCCCTTGCGCGGCGTCTTCCATGCGGCGATGGTGCTGGACGATGGCTTGATCGCGCAGTTGACGCCCGAGCGCTTCCAGCGCGTACTGGCTCCGAAGGTCTCCGGCGCGTGGAATCTGCACAGGTCGTCGAAAGATCTGCCGCTCGATCACTTCGTGATGTTCTCCTCGGTCAGCTCGCTGATCGGAGCCGCGGGGCAGGCGAATTATGCCGCGGCCAATAGTTTTCTCGACGCGATGGCGCACTACCGCAACTCGCTCGGAATGGCGGCGCTCACGGTCAACTGGGGCGCGCTCTCCGGCGTCGGCTATCTGGCGCGCAACTGGAAGATCGCCGAACATCTTGCCTCACGCGGCGTTCATGGCGTCTCGCACGCGCAGGCAACGGAGATTTTGGGACGCCTCATGCAGAGGGAGATTGCGCAGATCGGCTTCATGCACGTGGACTGGAAGAAGCTGCTGAGCAGCGCCGGTCCATCGCCATCGCCGCGCTATTCGCAGGTCTACGTCGCTCTGGATCATCAGCAGGAGAGCGCGAATGGCTCCGTTCGCGAGCGGATTGGCTCGATACCCGAAGAGATGAGACTCGCGGAGGTTTCCGCGCTGGTGGGAGAAACGGTGGCGGCGGTGCTGCGCACCAGCGCATCCTCGCTCGACGCCGATCGTCTGCTGATGGAGATGGGTCTCGATTCGCTGATGGCCTTTGAGCTGTTGAATCGGCTGGAAACGCAATTTGGAATGCAACTGCCGACCAGCAAGATCTCCTCTCACTCGACGATCCATAAACTGGCCGCGATTGTGCTGGAGATTCTCGATTGCAACGCAAAACAGACGGATGAAAAGCCAATTGAGGCGCGCGACGGCCTTCGTTCCACAGGCGATACAGTGATGCCGCGCGAGCAGACGCTGGCTGTTTTGCGGAAGGAGGGAGACGGCCTGCCGCTCTTCCTGATTCATCCCGCGGGCGGCGCTACAAGCATGTACGAGGAGCTGGCCGCGCGGTTGCCCAAGGGATTCCCGGTTTATGCAATTCAGTCGCGAATGTATGCCGGACTGGCGGATGAATGGACGTCGCTGGAGGAGATGGCAGAGAGCTATGCGCAGATTGTTGCGCGCCGTCAGCCGGAGGGCGAAGTGCGTCTGGCCGGCTTCTCCGCCGGTGGAGTATTCGCACTGGCGACCGCCGCGCATCTTGAGCGGATGGGAAGAACTCTTTCGCTGGTCGGCATGATCGAGACGCCTGTCGCGGTGCTCGATCCCGCCTGCCCGCGCGAAGAGATTCTGAAGAATCTGATCGCGGAGGTTTACGACCATCTTGCCGCCGAGTCCATGTTGCAGCCTCGCAAGGAAGACGATCTCGCCGCTTCCATCCTGCATGTGGCGCAATCGATTCTAGCGAAGACAGACGCGGCCGATCGATTGGAGCTTGCGCTGCGCTGGCTCTCCGATCGTGGACTGGCCATCGACCTGGGCTCCGACTCAACGACGAAGAAGTTCTTCGATATCTTCATCCGGCACGCGATGCTGATCGACACCAAAGCCCTAACGCCGCTGAACGCGCCGGTATGGCTCTGGCGGGCGAAGGGATCGTGGCTGACAAAAATTCCCTTGAGCGCGGAGATTCGCAGTCGCATTACTGGCTCCGTTTTGACGGAGGAGATTGTCGCAGGCCATCACTTTGAAGTTCTGCGTTCGCCAAGCGCCGGCATACTGGCGGAGCGGCTGGCGCAGGCGATGGCCACAAGCCGCGATCTGCGCACGGAGGTTTACTCCACGGCGCAATAACAACGGATCCGCTCGCCCTGTTTGCTCCATCTTCGCCGGGCACGATAGTATTTGGATACCGCTGGCACGGTTCTCCGGCTTCTCACCGGTCCGGTCCCGAATCCCCAATGCAGCGGACGGGCGGTCCCAACCCTATGAAGATTCACGAGTACCAGGCAAAGGAAATCCTCGCGAAGTACGGCGTTGCCGTGCCCCGCGGCGAAGTGGCCAACACCCTCGAAGAGGCGTCGACGATCGCCCGCAAGCTCTTTGCCGAGGGCGCGTCCGGCGTCGTCGTCAAAGCGCAGATTCATGCCGGAGGCCGCGGCAAGGGCGGCGGCGTCAAGGTGGCGCGCACGCGCGAGGAGGCCGAACAGTATGCCCGGCAGATCCTCGGCATGACGCTCATCACGCACCAGACCGGGCCTCTCGGACAAAAAGTCCAGCGCCTGTTGATCGAGGAGACCGCGGCAATCGATCGCGAGCTTTATCTTGGCATCGTCCTCGACCGCGTCAGCGGCAAGCTGGTCTTCATGGCCTCGCAGGCCGGCGGCATGGAGATCGAAGTCGTCGCCGCCAAGACGCCCGAGGCGATCTTCAAGGAGACCATCGACCCGGCCATCGGCTTTGGCTCCTGGCAGGCGCGCAAGCTGGCCTTCGCGCTCGGCCTCAAGCCATCGCAGATCAATTCGGCGGTCGCATTTTTTCAGAGCCTCTACAAAGCATTCATCGAGAGCGATGCCTCACTGGTGGAGATCAATCCCTTCATCACTACGAAGGATGACAAGCTCTTCGCGCTCGACGCCAAGATCACCTTCGATGACAACGCGCTCTTCCGCCACGCGGCGATCAAGGCGCTGCGCGACACGGCAGAAGAAGACCCGCTGGAAGTCGAGGCAAGCAAGTACGCGCTGAACTACATCAAACTCGACGGATCGATCGCCTGCATGGTCAATGGCGCGGGCCTTGCAATGGCCACCATGGACATCATCCAGTACGCCGGCGGCTCACCCGCAAACTTCCTCGACGTAGGCGGCGGCGCAACGCAGGAGCAGATCGAGCACGCCTTCGAGATTCTGCTCTCCGACAAGAATGTGAAGGCCATCCTCATCAACATCTTCGGCGGCATCCTGCGCGTGGATCGGCTAGCGACCGGCGTCGTGGCCGCCACGCACAAATTGAAGGTCAAGGTTCCCATCGTCCTGCGCCTCGAAGGAACAAATGTCGAAGAAGGTAGAAAGATTCTGAAAGATTCCGGGTTTAACTTCCAAGTGGGCGAAACTATGAAAGAGGCTGCGGAACTCGCTGTTCAAGCAGCCGCAGTGTGAGTGTGTGAGTGTGAGTGTGAGTGTGTGAGTGTGAGTGAAAGGCAGTGAGATGGCAAAGTCATTTCGTGAACTGTTGGTCTGGCAAAAAGGGATTCAGTTATCGGTTCTTGTTTATCGGCTATCAAGCCAGTTTCCACGTGAAGAAATTTATGGACTGACCAGCCAGATGCGCCGGGCGTCGGTATCGATACCAAGCAATATTGCCGAGGGCGCAGGTCGCCTGAACTCCCGCGAATACAAGCAGTACCTTGGCATTGCCAGAGGGTCCAGTTTCGAACCGCAGACACAACTGACCATTGCCGCAGAGTTGAGATTTGGAGATCCCGCGCAATTGCGGGAAGCCGAGATTCTCTGCGATGAAATTGGAAGAATGCTCTTCGGAGTCATTCAAGCGGTGAGTAAGCAGCCCGAATAGTTTATTGATCCGCACTCGCACTTCACACTCACACTCGCACTTCACACTCACACTCACACTTCACACTCACACTCACACTCACACTCACACTCATACACACACTCAACGCAAGGAGCTTCCCAGTGGCTGTACTTGTCAACAAAGAAACTCGCTTAATCGTGCAAGGCCTCACCGGCAAAGAAGGCACCTTTCACGCTCAGGGTTGCGCCGAGTACGGCACCAATGTTGTCGGCGGCGTGACTCCGGGCAAAGGCGGCTCAACGCACGAAGGCTGGCCGGTATTCAACACCGTGGCCGACGCCGTTGAAAAAACCGGCGCCAACGCGACGATGATCTTCGTTCCGCCGCCCTTTGCAGCCGACGCGATTCTGGAGGCCGAGGACGCGGGGATTCCGCTGATCGTCGCCATCACCGAAGGCATTCCCACGCTGGACATGATCAAGGTCTGGGCTAAGCTCAAAACATCCAAGTCGCGGCTGATCGGCCCGAACTGCCCTGGCGTCATCTCTCCGGGCAAGGCCAAGATCGGCATCATGCCGGGGCGCATTCATCTGGAGGGCCCGGTCGGCATCGTCTCCCGCTCCGGCACGTTGACTTACGAGGCCGTGCATCAACTGACGCAGCGCGGCATCGGCCAATCGACGGCCATCGGCATCGGCGGCGACCCCATCATCGGGACTACACATATTGATGCGCTGCGCCTCTTCAACGACGACCCGGAGACCGAGGCTATTGTGATGATCGGCGAGATCGGCGGCACGGCGGAAGAGGCCGCGGCGGAGTTTGTCCGCGAGCACGTGCGCAAGCCGGTCGTCGGCTTCATCGCAGGGCAGACCGCGCCCCCCGGCCGCCGCATGGGCCACGCCGGCGCGATCATCAGCGGAGGGCAGGGAACTGCGGCGGACAAGATGAAGGCGATGACCGAGGCCGGCATTCACGTGGTCGTCTCGCCCGCCGAGATCGGCGCAACGCTGGCGCGAGTGATTGGGAAGGGCTAGCTTTCAGCTATCGGCCCTCAGCCTGTGCGCGCGCGGATCAGACGCGGATCAGACTTGGATACTTCCCATAAACTCGGGAGCATATTGGAGAGCTGAAAGCTGATAGCTGATAGCTGACAGCTGAAGGCTGCATTAATGAAAGAACTCTGGACTGCTCAAGTGCATCTGCTGACGCCGCCGGCGGAGTTCGGCGATACCAAGTGCTGCACGAATGTTGTGGCCTGGGCCGAGGATGAGGAAGACTTCATTATGACCGTTGCGGCCATCTTCGAGCGGCGCAGTTGGACGATTTTGAGCGTGCACCAATGCCAGCGCGCCTGCGAGTGCACGGCGATGACTGCGGAACTCAGCGACCAGATTGAAGAGGCGGAGCGCACACCCGGCAGCTGCATCTTCGGCATGCTGCACTATTATCCTTCGCGGCCCGCTTGAGCGTGCGCCGTTACAATCGAAGTGAAAGAAAAATTCCCCAGGAGCAATTCACGTGAGCGAACGCACCTTCAGCATCGTCAAGCCCGACGCGGTCCGCAAGGGATTCACCGGCGCCATACTGGCCGAGATCGAGCGTGCCGGATTTCAAATCGTCGCCATCAAAAAGCAGTCGATCTCCAAAGAGCAAACCAAAGGCTTCTATGCCGTGCACGCGGGCAAGCCGTTCTTTGACGGGCTCTGCGCGTTCATGTCGTCGGGACCACTGGTGTTGCTGGTGCTGGAAAAAGAGAACGCCATCGCCGATCTGCGCAAACTGATGGGCGCGACCAATCCGGCCAACGCCGAAGAGGGGACGATCCGCAAGAAGTTTGCCGCGTCGATGTCGGAGAATGCCATCCACGGCTCGGATGCGCCAGAGACCGCGGCCTTCGAGATTTCCTATTGGTTTGCGGGATATGAGCTGATCTAGTTTTTCCAATTAGATTCGCAGCATTAATCCCCGAAGAGGCCGTCGATGCGGGCTTGGAGGGCGGCGACCTGCTGACGCAGATAGGCGACGGTGGCCTCCAACTGCGCGATGCGGTCGACCGATTCCGCGCTCAGTTCGACAGCCAGCGCCGTGAACCTTCCGGCCTCGGGTTGCATGGAGGAATCCGTGGCTGCCGTACACAATGCTTCGATGCCGCCGGAGAGCAGGTGGGCGTAGCGCGACTCCTTGGTTCCGGGCTGGCGAGGCAGAATGGCGGCGAGCGGCGGATCGCGCTCGATGAGCTTTTGCAATCCGGCGACGACGTCGGTGAGTTCGTCGAAGCGATGGAATCTCTCAGTGCGGCTGCGCAGTTCGCCCGGAGTCTGCGGGCCGCGCAAGAGCAGCACACAGACCAGAGCCGCCTCGGCGCGCGTGAAGTTGAAGGCCTCGCCCAGCCAGTGCTCGTACTTGGCGACGCGGCCATCGGCCAGGCGCGCGCGGCCGGCGAGCTTGAGATCGTCCAGGCGATGCAGGGCCTTGCGCACGGCTTCCTCGTCCAGGTTCATCACCGGCTCGCGGTTGGAGCGCTGGTTGCAGGCGTTGATGAGGGCGTTGAGCGAGAGCGGATAGTACTCCGGGGTGGTGGCTTCTTTTTCCATCAGCGCGCCCAGGACGCGGGCCTGAGCGGCGGTGAGGACGATGGGGGTGGTCATCGTTCTAGTTTGCCATTCGGGAGTGCCGCGGAACAAGGGCGGGGCAGGGAAGGCTCGCGAATCGACTTCCGCGGAGGAGAATTTTTTGGTTGTGCAGCGTGGGGTGTGCGCGTTTACAATCGCGGCCAAGGCCCCACGGGGCACGGAGCGAGGCGGAAGGATGAGCGAGATGCAAGTGCAGGATGCAGCCGGCGAGGCAACCGGCCTTTCCCAGTGGCAGCGGGTAACGAATACCTTTGCCGCGCCGGCGAAGACCTTCGAGGATATCAATCGTGGCAACCGGAGCTGGTGGCTGCCGCTGATTTTGATTTCTGTGGCGGCTTACCTCTTCTTTGCGGTTGTGGCCACAAAGATCGGGATGCAGCAGGTTGTGGACAACCAGATTCATATGAATCCGGCACAGGAAGAGCGGATGGCGCAGGCGTCGCCGGAGCAGCGCGAGACGGGCGCGAAGATCGCCTTGTACATCACCGAGGGCATCTTTGCCGCGACACCGGTCATTACTCTGGGCGTGCTTGCGTTGCTGTCGCTGGGGCTGATGGGTACCATCAACTTCGGATTCGGCGGCAAGGCGAAGTACTCGAGCGTCCTGGCCGTGTGGCTTTATTCGATTCTCCCCTCGTTGGTGAAAACATTGCTGGGGATTGTGGTGATCTATTCCGGCGTGGCGCCGGAGAGCTTCAACATCAAGAACTTTGCCCCCACCAATTTGGGTGCATTCCTGAATCCGCTGGAGACCAACAAGGCGCTCTATGCGCTGACCACTTCGCTGGACGCGGTGCAGATCTGGAGCCTCGTGCTGCTGTCGATCGGCATAGCAACAGTGGCGGGCGTGAAGCGCAGCTCGGGTTACATCGCGGTCTTCGGATGGTGGGCGATCTTCGTGCTCTTCGGCGTGGGGATGGCGGCGATGATGGGCTGAAGTGGGCCTGGGGTTCGCGGAGGCTACAGCATTTTCGATTCTGGTGTATACAGAATCCTTGCAGTAAAGTGGCTTTTTCCTCAAGAAAAAGCCACCTTCGATGCGCTCGTAATGTCAACAAGTGAAGCGAAAATGCTCTAGAGGCCAACGCCAGCGGGCATGATGGCATCGACATCGACCCATTGCGTGGGGTAGTTGCCGGTGTAGCAGGCGGTGCAGTAGCCGGTGTGCTCCTCGCCGTCGCAGCACTTCAACAGTCCATCGAGCGAGAGGTAGGCCAGCGAGTCGGCCTCGATGAACTGGCGCACCTCTTCGATGGAATGATTGGCGGCGATCAGCTCGCTCTTGCGCGGCGTGTCCACGCCATAGAAGCAGGGCGAGACGGTGGGCGGGCAACTGATGCGCAGATGCACCTCGCTGGCGCCCGCGCCGCGCACCATGCGGACGATCTTGCGGCTGGTTGTCCCGCGGATGATGGAGTCGTCGATCAGAATGACGCGCTTGCCCTTGAGCAGATTGCGCACCGGGTTGAGCTTGAGGCGGACGCCGAAGTCGCGCACGCGCTGCTCGGGCTCGATGAAGGTGCGGCCCACATAATGGTTGCGGATCAGAGCGAGGCGGAAGGGAATTCCAGCTTCTTCTGCGTAGCCGAGCGCGGCGGTGACGCCGGAGTCGGGCACGGGGACGATCAAATCGGCCGGCACGCCGGACTCGCGCGCCAGTTGGCGGCCCATCTGGTCGCGGCTCTCCTGCACCCAGCGGCCAAAGATGCGCGAATCGGGACGGGCAAAGTAAACGTGCTCAAAGATGCAACTGGATTGCGGGAAGCCGGTGGCGTATTGGCGGCTGGTGAGGCCGTCCTCGGTGACCATGACCAGTTCGCCGGGCAGCACATCGCGGACAAACTCGGCGCGCAGCAGATCGAGGGCGCAGCTCTCGGAGGAGAAGATGATGGTGTCGGGACCGTCGGCGTTCTTGATGCGGCCGATCGACAGAGGCCGGAAGCCGCGGGGATCGCGGGCGGCGAAGATGCGGTCGCGGGTCATCATCACGATGGAGAATGCGCCGTCCACCTGGCGGAGCGAGTCGGCGATAGCGTCCACCAGGCTGCCGGCCGATGAGTGAGCGATCAACTGGACGATGATTTCCGAATCCGACGTGGTCTGGAAGTAGGCCCCATCGCGCTCCAGTCGGGCGCGCACATTGCCCAGGTTGACCAGATTGCCGTTGTGCGCAATGGCGATCAGCCCCTTGGTGGATTCGACGCGGATGGGCTGCGCATTGAGCAGCGCCGAGTCGCCGGTCGTCGAATAGCGCGTATGGCCGATGGCCATCTGGCCGGGCAGTTTGTCGAGAACATCGTCGGTAAAAATCTCCGAGACCAGCCCCATGCCCTTGATGTTGGCCAGATGCTGGCCGTCGGCGGTGGCGATGCCGGCCGACTCCTGGCCGCGATGCTGGAGTGCGTAAAGGCCGAGATAGGCCTGGCGGGCGGCCTCGGGATGGCCGTGAATGGCGATGACGCCGCACTCTTCGTGGAGAGTATCACCGTCGGCGAAACTCTCAGGGACTAAGGGACTAGGGACCAGGGACGGCGCAACCACGCCATTGCCGGGTTGATTCGACGCATCCTCAACACCCTTGACCCCTTGAAAGAGCAACCCGCTCATGCCGTGACCTCGCCGTGGAGGATGGCTTCCAGGGCCGAGGCCCAGGGTTTGCCGAGATCGTCGAGCGGCGCGGAGATGAACGATTCACCGTCGACGGCGATCTCCAGCCGCTTGCCGCCGGTGGAACCGACGCGCGCTGCAAGGAAGTTGCACTCGCCGGCCAGCTTCTCAATGGTTGAAAGGTTGCTCGGGTGCGTGGTGGCCAGTACGGTTGTGGCCGGCTCGGCGAAGAGGCCGAAGAGCGGATGCGCCAGCAGCGACTGATCCTGCTCGACTGTTGCGCCAATGCCGTTCGGGAAGCCGGCCTGCGCCAAGGCAACGGCAATGCCGCCGTCCGAGATGTCGCGGGCGGAAGAGAGCAGCCCATCGTCGGCCAGCGCGGCCAGCAGCCGGTGCAGGCTCGCCTCGGCCTCGAGATCGAGCGGCGGCGGCGTACCCCAAAGACCGCCCAGAATTACCTTGGCATACTCGGATGAGCCGAAGGCGATCAGCTCACCGCGGGCCTCTGATTCATCCGCATCGGCTTCCTCGCCGACTCTCGGTTCGGATTCAAAGGCCGGAAGAATGATCTGGCTCATTGGGATCGGCTTGAATGGAACATCAAGCTCCGGCTCCGGCTCCCGACCGCGCGGAATCGGCCAGAGCAGCACAATCGCGTCGCCCGCCTGCTGGAACTCCGCGGGGACGGCCTTGTTCACATCCTCCAGAATGCCGACAATTCCCAGCACCGGCGTGGGATAAATTCCCTCGCCCTTGGTCTCGTTGTAAAGAGAAACGTTGCCGCCCGTGATCGGCGTGCCCAGCGCCGTGCAGGCCTCCGCAATGCCGTCGATCGCCGTCGAGAGCTGGGCCATGATCTCCGGCTTCTCCGGGTTGCCGAAGTTCAGGCAGTTGGTCGCGGCCACCGGCTTTGCGCCGGTCATCGCCACCTTGCGGGCGGCCTCGGCCACGGCGTGCATAGCGCCTAATTTTGGATCAAGGTAGGCCCAGCGGCCATTGCCGTCCAGCGCCATTGCCAGACCGCGGTCGCCGACCGGCCCCGAGGCCGCATCCGGGGCCGATGTGCCCTTGATGCGCATCACGCTGCCCTCGCCGCCGGTGCCGATCACGGTGTTGGTTTGCACCATGCTGTCGTACTGCTCGTAGACCCAGCGCTTGCTGCAAACGTTTGAGCTTGCCAGCAGCTTCTTCAGCTCCGCCGTGTAATTGTGATCCTTGGCGAGATGCTCGACAATCCCCTCTGAAGGCTCGAGGGGAACCGGCGACTTCCAGACTCCAACGGGCCGATGGTAGAGCGGCGCATCGTCGGTCAGCGAGGTGTTGGGAATGTCGGCGACCAGCACGCCGTGATGGCGGATGCGCAGCCGCGGCTCGTCCTGCACCGTGCCGATGATGACGCCGTCCAGCCCCCATTTGCTGAAGACCTTGAGGACTTCGTCTTCGCGTCCTTTGATGGCCACCAGCAGCATCCGCTCCTGGCTCTCGGAGAGCATGATCTCGTAGGAGCTCATGCCTGTCTCGCGCTGTGGAACCAGATCGAGTTCGACATCGAGTCCGACGCCGCCGCGCGCGCCCATCTCGCAGGTGGAACACGTCAATCCGGCTGCCCCCATATCCTGAATGCCGACAATCACGCCCGTCTTCATCGCCTCCAGACAGGCCTCCAGCAGCAGCTTCTCCATGAAGGGATCGCCCACCTGCACATTGGGCCGCTTGGCTTCGGTGCCTTCGTGGAACTCTTCAGAGGCCATCGTCGCGCCATGAATGCCGTCGCGGCCGGTCTTGGCGCCGACGTAGATTACCGGATTGCCCGCGCCGCTGGCCTTGCCATAAAAGATTTCGTCCTTGCGCACCATGCCCAGGGCGAAGGCGTTCACCAGCGGATTGCCGCTGTAGCAGGCCTCGAATTTGGTCTCACCGCCCAGGTTGGGTACGCCGAAGCAGTTGCCGTAAGCGGCCACGCCGCCCACCACTCCATCGACGATCGCGTGATTGCGGGCAATCAATTCCGCGTCCGACTCGGCCGCGTCCGGCGCAATGGTGCCGAAGCGCAGCGAATCCATCACCGCCAGTGGCCGCGCGCCCATGGTGAAGATGTCGCGCAGAATGCCGCCCACGCCCGTCGTCGCCCCTTGAAAGGGCTCGATGTAGCTGGGATGGTTGTGGCTTTCAATCTTGAAGGCGCAGGCCCAGCCGTCGCCCACGTCGATGATGCCGGCATTCTCTCCCGGCCCCTGCACGACGAGCGCGCTCTTGGTGGGCAGCCGCTTCAGATGCACGCGGCTCGACTTGTAGGAGCAGTGCTCGCTCCACATCACGCTGTAGATGCCCAGTTCGGTCAGCGAGGGAACACGGCCCAGCGCGGCCTGGATGCGGCTGTACTCCTCGGCCGTAATGCTGTGCTGGGCGAGCAGCTCGGGGGTGATCGATACCGCTTCCGGAACAACTGCTGTGGGGTAATTGTTCATCACGATTGCCTCCATTGTCGCACGCGAGGCGCATTTTTTTCGGTGATCGTGGTGTGGAAAGCAGGGACCAGTCCCGGATGCCGCATTCTTGGGCTGGAATGATACCGGCGCGGCGGCGTTGCTCACTTGGTCTCTGGCGCGCAAGGCTTGCCCTGTGCGATACTTTTGAGAGCGGTGACCCACCCCGAGCCGGGATGGCGGAACTGGCAGACGCAGCAGACTCAAAATCTGCCGGCCCTTGTGGTCATGGGGGTTCGACCCCCCCTCCCGGCACCATACTTAAATTTCAATCCGTCAACAATTTAGAAAGCGTAAAAACCCTCAACGCCGGAACTGCGCCCAAGCCTTCCGCGCATGGCGGGCGCGTCTGCGTCTGGCGATCAACGACCAGTCGAGCCATTCACCCCTCATTTCTCATGAGAGATGGGCACGTTACCCCTGGTTTAATTGGATTTCTCAAATCATTAAGCCCTCCTAATGAGCCGCCGATAAGGGAATACAAGTGACTTCCAGCGGCGAGGAAAGGGGCGGAATCCATGAAAGCTGCAACCAGCGTATTCGCTTTGGCTTTGCTAGCCTCCGCCTCGGCTTCCCAACTGGCTCAAGCGGCTACCGCCACCGCGACCGTGACGATCACAGCGACGGTTGTCTCCTCTTGCCAGGTCTCGGCCCCCTCCACTGCCATCAGGACGAACGTCTCGGTCAGCTGCACAAACCCCACGCCTTACAACGTCAACTACAGCACCGGCCCCGCGCCCAGCGTAACCACAACCACGCGCAGAACGGCCGGCGCTGAAACTGCCTCCGAAGCTGGCAAGAGATCTTCTCAAGGGGAGGCCGCCTCCGGCCACTCGGCGGGAGAGCTTGAGGCAGCCGGCGCGGAGGCCGATCAAGTGAACGTGACGATCACTTATTGACCAAAGTCGCTTTTGGCGATTACCTTTATCCACTTTTCCGGCACTGGAAGATACTGCATGTTTCGGATTAAAAATCTCTTAACTATTGCAACCAGGTGAAACGGGCGCGATAATCACTTCAAATCCCAGTTGTTTTTGGAGCGCCTCAATGCATGACACCTGTCTTACGAAGTCCGTTCTGTCTATCGCCGTTCTGGGCTTTTTGGCTCTGGGCCTGGCTTCTACCGAGGCCGCTGCGCAAACTGACCCGGCAACCACCACCTTTGCCGTCTCCGCCACGGTGCTGAAAGATTGCGTGGTCTCCGCCACGGCTCTCGCCTTTAACAACTACACGGGCGCGGTGAACAACGCAACCTCCACCGTCAATGTCACTTGCAGCAATACCACAACGTACACGGTTGGCCTGAGCGCGGGATTGGCGACCGGCGCCACGGTGACCGCGCGGAAGATGCAAAGTGGCGCCAACCTGCTGCCCTATGCGCTGTACTCCGACAACACGATGACGACCAACTGGGGCAACACCCTGGCCACCAACTGGGTGAGCGGGACGGGCAACGGAGCGGCTCAGCCGTTGACTGTCTACGGCCAGATTGCCGCCGGGCTGTACGTAAACCCCGGCACTTACAACGATACAATTACTGTCACCGTCACCTATTGAGGGGGCGGCGCGATGGCGGCAACTTCCTTTGAGAGGTTGCCGCCATCGCGCCGTTTGCGGTCTTCCGCTGAGCTGGCGGCATTGTTTGCAAAGACATAGGGCATTCGCTCCTTGCTCGATGCGCCCCCGGAGGTAATCCGGTGAAAGGTCGGCGGGTAATCGAGTGTCGCACTAGTAGTGCAATTTCCTATGCGCGGGAGAGGATTAGCTCTTGCTAATTGGAAAAACAAAGCGCAATAATGTCATCAAATTTGTTCAACATCGCTGTCCAAGGGGTTCTCTCTATGAAATGGTCAAAGACCGTTCTCACCGTATTGTCCATCGCCATGGTTGGAGTTGTGGCGCTGGGCCTGACTTCCACCGCGGCTTTTGCGCAGACCACTGCCCAAGCGAACGTCACCATCAATGCACTTGTCCAATCCACCTGCCTGATCTCGCCGGCTACCGTTGGCTTTGGCACTTACTCGGGCACGCAGATCCAGGTCGCCTCCAGCATCTCGGTCACCTGCACCAACGGCACAACGTACAACGTAGGCCTGAATGCAGGACAAACGGGCGGAAGCGTCTCCACCCGCGCAATGGCCGGTCCCAACTCGAATGTGCTGCCATATAAACTGTTCAAGGACGGCGGATACTCCATTAACTGGGGAAACACGATCGGCACCGATACGCTGGCGCAAACCGGCAACGGCGCTGCCCAGCCGCTTCCTGTCTATGGCGAAATCGCAGCGGGTCAGTATCCCCAGGCGGGTTCTTACTCCGATACGGTTATCGCTACGATCACCTATTAACCTTTAGCCGCGTTTCCAACAGGGGTCTCGATGATTGCGCGGAAATCATGCCGGCATATGGCGGCAGCCAGGGCGCTTGCCGCCATATTCGTCTTCCAACTATCCGGGCTTGCGGCCGGTGCTCAGGCACTGTCGGTTCTGCCCGTCAACATCTTCTTTGCGCCCGGAGAGAGGGCGACGAGCCTGACCGTGACCAACCAGGGCAAGGCCGAGACGGCGATTCAGATTCGCGCCTTCGATTGGAGCCAGAAGGGCAACGACGACCAGCTCGCGCCCACCGGCGTGGTTGTGCTGAGTCCGCCGATTGCCAAGCTGGCGCCGGGCGCCACGCAGGTGATCCGCATTGTTCTGCGCCAGTCGCCGGCCACCTCCGAGGCGACTTACCGCATCCTGGTTGACCAGATTCCGCCTCCAGCCGAGCCGGGAGTCGTGCATATGGTGCTGCGTATGTCGATTCCGATCTTTGTCCAGCCGGCGATCCGCTCCTTTGCCGATGTACAGTTTCATCTGGAACGCAGTGACGGACAGATCTATCTTGTGGGGTTCAATGCCGGCAACCTCCATGAATCGATCCGCGATATTTTACTGAAGGCAAGCGATGGCCGCACGTTGAAAGAGGACTCCAACTCATCGCCCTATATACTGGCCGGCACTACACGCCGTTGGCGCCTCGTCGCGCAGGATTCCCTGCCGCTGTCAAGCGATCCCCTGCAGTTGACTGCTCACGCGAACGCCGGCGCAATTGAAGAGCAGGTTCGCTTTGTTTTGCCGCAATGATAGAGCCTGCCGAGCGGCCAATCGACTCCGCCGCGCAGGAACCATTTTGCTTCTCGCAGCTCTGTTGCCGCGCGTGAGCGCGGCCGCGGACTCGTCTTCCGGCGCGGCCACGAGCGCTGCCCCCATCGCCGACCTGGCCATGGACCCCAATTCAATTCCCGGTGCAATTCCCGGCGCTGAAGCCAGCGCGGGAACGGTTACGGCAGCGGTTGCGGCGGCTGCCGATTCCATGCTGCTCGAGGTTTACATCAACGGCCACTCCACGGGCAAGATCGGCGAATTCACGCTGCGCCGCGGCCAGTTGATGGCGCGGCCGGAGGAGCTGCGCTCGCTCGGCTTCCGGGTTCCGCTCTCGCGCACCTTTGAGAGCGGCGGACTGATGGGCCTGTCTGAGCTGCCGGGGGTGAGCTATACCATTGACCAGGTGAACCAGACCCTGCGCGTGACGGCCGTCAACAAGGCATTGCTGCCGACGCTCGTGCAAGTCAACGGCAAGGCGGAGGCGGGAGTCCCGCGCGTGATCGTCAGCGGCACGGGCGCGACGCTCAACTACGATCTGTCCGGCACCTACGCCAACGGCCTGTCGGGCGGAACCGGGGCGCTCGATCTTCGCCTCTTCTCGCCCAAGGGCAGTGTCAGTTCGAATTGGCTCGCCTATGCCGGCGCATCCTCAAGCGCCAAGGGCGCCAATACCGCGGTGCGCCTCGATTCGGCTTATACCTACGCCGACGTCAACACTCTGCGCCGCTATACGGCGGGCGATTTCATCACCAGCGGATTGTCCTGGACCCGTCCGATTCACATGGAGGGCGCGCAGATTCTCTCCGATTTCAGCACGCGTCCCGATCTGGTCACCTTTCCCTTGCCCTCGGTGAGCGGTTCGGCCGAGGTGCCCTCCACGGTGACCGTGCTGACGAACGGCGACCAGGTGGCCTCCAGCCTGGTTGCTCCCGGTCCCTTCGAGGTTCCGCAACTTCCGGTCATCTCCGGTGCGGGCACCATCACCATCACCATGACCAATGCGCTGGGCCAGCAGGTGACGATGACGCAGCCCTACTATGCCAGCTCCACGCTTCTGGCTCCCGGCCTGCAAACCTTTTCTCTCGATGCCGGTCTGGCGCGGCGCTTCTGGGGCTCTTACAGTGACATCTACGGCAAGATGGCGGGCAGCGCCATCTATCGCCGCGGCCTCAACCGCAAGTTCACCGTTGAGGCCAGCATGGAAGACACTCCCGGCGCGGCCACGGAAGGGGCGGGCGGCGTTCTGCAGATCGGCCATCTGGGCGTGGTCAACTTCGCCGCGGCGGCCAGCTCCGGCGCGGGGAGCACCAGCTTTCTCACCTCCCTGGGCGCACAGCGCATCGGCAGAAGATTCAGCCTGGGCTTCTCCACGATCATGGCGGGCCGCAACTACCGGGATATCGCGGCCATGAACGGCTCGGGCATTGCGCGCAAGCAGATGAACGCCAACGCCAGCCTCTCATCGCGGCATTTCGGCACCGTGGGCGCGGCTTACACAGGCTTCGACCAGGACAACTCTCCCAACCCGATTCCGCCGGGCTCCTTGTCGGCCCAGCACTCCAAGATCTTCTCCGCCAACTACTCGCTGCAGTTCCACCATCTGTCGATCTATGCCAATGCCTATTGTGACCTGATGAACTCCAAAAACAACGGGCAGCAGGCGGGCTTCACCATTCCCTTCGGCAGACGAAGCAGCGTGACCGTCAGTGGCGCATCGAACGGCACGGGCGAGGCGCAGGCGCAGAGGTCGGCGCCGCAGGTGGGCGATTGGGGCTATGACGCCTACGTCTCCGCCGGCGATTCCTCGCATGAATTTGCCCAGGGTCAATACAAATCCCGCGTAGGCCTGTTTACCGCCGGCCTCGACCAATCCGGCGCTGCGACCACTGTGCGCCTGGAAACTCAGGCGGCTCTCTCCTTCGTCGACAATCATTTCTTTGCCTCCAACTGGGTTTACGACAGCTTCGCCATCGTGGATACCAGTCCCATTGCGCACGTGCGCGTTCTGCAGGAAAACCGCGACGTGGGCCGCACCAACCGCTTCGGGCGGCTGCTGGTGCCGGATATGCGCTCCTTCGACGTGAACCGGATCGCCATCGACCCGAACGATATTCCGGCTGACGCCTCGCTGGAGATCGCAACGCACACCTTCCGCCCCCGCGATCTCTCCGGCGTAGTGGTCCGCTTCCCCATTCGCTTCAACCGCGGCGCGTTGCTGCAACTGGTGGATGAGGCCGGCGCTCCCTCGCCCATGGGCAGCACCGCCACCTTGAAGGCCACCGGCGCAGTCTTCCCGGTGGGATTCGACGGCGACGTCTACGTTGAGGATCTCAGTCCGCGCAACGAACTCACCGTCGAGCGGCCCAACGGGCGGCGCTGCACCGTCGTCTTCGACTACAAACCCCTCTCCGGAGAGATTCCGTCGATCGGGCCGCTCCGCTGCCAGGAGAAGCCAAAATGAAAAGACTAGCGATCTTACTGGTTCTTCTTATCCTCTGCGGCCTCCGGCTCCCAGCGCAAAGCTGTCAGCTCGGCAGCATTCAAGGGGTGACTTTTATCACCTACAGCGGATCCACGTTGCAGAGCACGGGCACAATCGGTGTCACCTGTTCGAGCGGCACAGCCTATTCCATCGAACTCGGCACCGGGTACTCCGGATCGGCGACAGCCCGGGAGATGTACTGCAGCAACTGTGCGCCCACGACGCTGGGCTATCAGTTGTTCAGCAATGCTTCCTTTACGGTCAACTGGGGCAACACCCTGCAAACAGATGTGAATACGACAGGCACGGGGGCGAACCAGAACTTCACCGTCTATGCCCAGATTCCCGCCCTCGAAGCCTTCTATGCGGGTACCAACGGCAGCAACTACAACGACTCAGTCGTTGTGACGATTGTCTGTACCACCTGCACTTCCATCTCGGGCAATGGTCAGGCCCTCACCGTGCATCTGCAACAGACCGCTCCAGGCTGCGGAATCAGCGCCAGCAACCTGAGCTTCGGCAACTACACCGGCGCGGTGCTCAATGCCATAACGACGCTTCAAGTCGGCTGCACCAGCGGGACTGCCTACCATGTCGGCCTGAGTGCGGGGTTGGCGAACGGGGCCACGGTGACCACCCGGCAGTTGCAGAATGGCACGCACCTGCTGAATTATTCGCTCTACTCCAACTCCGGAAGGACGACCAACTGGGGCAACACCTCCGCCACCAACTGGGTGAGTGGAACGGGCAGCGGAGGCACCCAGAATCTCACCGTCTACGGCCAGCTTCCGGCGGGTCAGCCGACCATGTCGGGCACTTATACCGATACCATTACCGCCTCCGTCACCTATTGACCGCAGGCGAGAGTCGATTGACAAACATCCGAGGCATCTCATCTCCCGCCCGCATCCGCTACGATGGAGGTATGGAAAAACATACCGTAGAACGGATGCTGGCCACTCCGGCCGATGCCGAGATCATTCTCAGGCTCTATGAGCTGCGCACCGAAGCCGAGATGCGCAAGGCGCGCGCCTGGATGGGGGCCGAATTCTGGCCGGCGACTGCCGAAGAGTATTTTGCCGTGGCGATCTCCTTAGACGATCCGCACAACGCATGGCTGCGCCAGGTGTTGAGCTACTGGGAGATGGCGGCGGCGATGGTGCTGCATGGAGCGGTCTCCGCGGAACTGTTTGTCGACAGCAACGGCGAGGGATTCTTTCTGCTGGCCAAATTCGCACCGATTCTGGAGGCGATCCGCGCGCAGAATCCAACCTTCATGATCAAGACCTCGGAGCTGACCAGCCGCTTTTCCAGTGCGGCGCAGCGCTACGAGGCGACGCTGAAGAATGTGGAGGCCCTGCGCGCGCGCCGCGCTGGACGTTAATTGGCCGCCAGGGAATGCGCGCAGAATCTGCTTGCCGAAAGCGGGCCGCTGGGCGCATCATAAAGGCGTACGAAACTGCCATTCCCCTGGAGGTTTCCCATGAAGCGTGTTCTTTCCCTGCTGATCGCCGTCGTTTGCCTGGGCGCAATGACGGCCGGCGCCGCCAACACAAGCAAGATCAAAGGCTGGATCTCGGACTCGATGTGCGGCGCCAAGCACGCCGGATCTGGCGCGTCCTGTGTCAGGAAGTGCATCGAGGGCGGCATGAAGCCGGTCTTCGTCGATGAGGCCAAAAAGGCCGTCTGGACGATCGACAATCCCGACGCCGTCAAGGATTTCTATGGCGACCATGTGACCGTGACGGCTACCGCCGACGAGGCCAGCAAGAGCGTTCACATTGATTCCATCGAGGAATTGAAGTAGTTTTTCGCCTGCCAGCGTGCCGCGCCGCGATCGCTAATCCCTGCCCATTCATTGGGCCGGAATTTGGGCCGATAGGGTGTTGGAGCGGTCAGGTCCGCTGAAGCCATGGCGCGAGCACTCTGGAACGGCACGGTGATTGCCGAAAGCGAGAAGACGGTGACGGTGGAAGGAGTGGTCTACTTCCCCGAAGCCAGCCTCAAGCGCGAGTTCGTTCGCCCCAGCAGCACCACCTCCATGTGTCCCCGCATGGGACAGGCCCGCTATCTGAGCCTGCTGGTCGACGGCGAAGAGAACCCGGACGCCGCCTGGTATTATCCCGATCCCAAGCCCGCGGCGCGCAAGGTGAAAGGGTTTGTCGCCTTCTGGCGGGATGTCCAGGTGGATCGATAGCCGATTTCAGGACGCCCTCCCAGGAGGTCGTGGGAGCTGGGGCGTCTTCTGTGATACATTTGCGCCATGGGAGTCAAAGGGTTAGCAATCTGCGCGGCGGTGATAGTGATGCTTTCCACGCCCGCGGCATATGCCTCAGTGCACGGCGATCGAGGCGTCATGATTGCCCCGCCCACTCTTGCGGCAATGCTTGCCGGCGCTACCAGCCCTGCCACTCCAGCCACGGGCGGCGACAGCGATACGACGATCATCCACGATTACCAGCCGCCGCACATCACCGTGGCCACGCCGCCACCCCCGCAGGAAGCCGTTTGGAGCTTCCACGAAAAGATCCTGTGGGCCGCCCAACTGGTGCTGGTCATTGTGGGCTATGCGGGCATCCTGCTGGGCCTCTCGCTGCTGAAAAAGATTGAACGCCAGGGCCGCTATACTGAGGCGGCCGTCGATGCCGCCGCCAGCAGCGCCCAGGCCGCGCTGCTCAATGCCCAGGCGGTGATCGACTCCGAGCGCGCATGGATTCTGATCACGGTCGAGCCCTCGCGCAGCATGGAGAACAGCTTTACCGTGATGGCCACCAACCGCGGACGCACCCCGGCTCGCATCCTGGAGACCATGGAACGGCACAGGATCACCGTGGATGAAAGACGCCTGCCCGCCACACCCGACTACAGCAGCGAAGAGCGGAGCGCGCCCTTTACCCCCACCATTCTGCTGCCCGGCGAGTTCACGGCCATCAAGCCCTTCTGCCGCGAGGACGTGAAGGGGCTCTGCGACTCCGAGGAGCGCTTCAAGCGGATCGAAACCTGGGAGGAGAAGGTCTTCCTCTATGGCAAAGTCCTCTACCGCGATCTGATTGCGCCTGCCGATAGCCCGGTGCATGAGACCAACTGGTGCTGCTGGTATATCCACGGACGGCAGAACAGCGGCCTGGTGATCGCCGGACCGCCGGATTACAACTCGCACACCTAAACTGGGATTCGAAAAAGAGAAGGGAAATGGGGGAGGCGTGAGCGGCTGAAGCGCCTCAGGCCGTCTCTTCGCGCAGAGTCTGCTCATAGACTGTATCCGGGACGGCATCGGGCTCGGCCAACCGGATCAGGCGGTGCAGATAAGCGCGGGAGATACAGAGCGAGCGCGCGGCCAGCGTCTTGTTGCCGCTGTGCTCGCGGACGGCGTTGACCGCCAGTTTGATCTTGTAGTCGCGCAACTGGCGCTCGAAGGAGCCGGCAGGGTGGTAATCGGCGATATCGACGACATCGCCGATCTCGCCCAGATCGCTCTCCACTTCCTCGATGCTGATGCTCAGGTCCTCGGCGCGGACTGTCTTGCCCGCCGCCAGGATGATCGCCCTCTGCATCACGTTTTCCAGCTCGCGCACATTGCCCGGCCAGCGGTAATGTTGCAGCAGGGAGAGCGCGTCGGGCTCGATGTCGTCCATCGGCTTCTGGAACATCTGTCCGTACTGGCGCAGGAAATGGCGCGCAATCTGCGGAATATCCTCGGGATGCTCCTGCAGCGAGGGGGATTCGATGCGCATCACATTGATGCGATAGAAGAGATCCTGGCGGAATCGTCCCTCGGCCACCAGCTTTTCCAGATCCTGATGGGTGGCGAAGACCAGACGTGCCCGCAAGGGAATCAGGCGGTTGCTGCCCAGGCGGCTGAACTCCATCTGCTGCAGCACGCGCAGCAGCTTGACCTGGGTGAAGAGGCTCAGATCGCCGATCTCATCCAGGAAGAGCGTGCCGTCGGAGGCCTGCTCGAAGTAGCCCTCGCGCGCTCCCACCGTGCCCGTGAAGGCGCCCTTCTCATGGCCGAACAGCTCGGCCTCGATCAATGTCTCTGGAATGGCGCCGCAGGAGACGGCAACAAAGGGACGGTTGGCCCGCGAGCCCAGACTGTGAATGGCGCGGGCAATCAACTCCTTGCCGGTTCCGCTCTCGCCGGTCACCAGCACCGCGGCATTCAAATTGGTGACGCGATGCACCAGTTGATAGACCCGCTGCATCTGCGGACTCGAACCGATCATCCGGTCGCAACCGGAGGGCCCGCTCAACTGCTGCTGCACGGTCTCCAACTGCTGGCGGAGCGTCGAGTTCTCGTACGCCCGGCTGAGCATCGTCTTCAGATCGCGAATCGAAGGCGGCCGGCGGCAGTAGCCGAAGGCCCCGGTGCGCACCAGTTCGAAGGCGGTGGAACGAAGCGTGTCGTCGGCCATCACCACGGAGGGAACGTGTGTGGCGATCAGGCGCTGGGTGCAGCCGATCCGCTCCTGAAGCGAATCGTGCAGAGAATGCAGGTCCAGGATCATCACATCGCAGTCGCCGGCGGCGCGTAACACACGCATCCCATCCTCGTCCGACTCGAGCAGGACCTCAAACTCCGTCCCGAGCGCGGAAACGAGCAGCGTGTGCAGCGTACGGTCTTCTGAGTACAACCCGACCTTGATCATCGATCTTCCCGCATTCAAACTTTACGCCCTCCCACAACCCAGGGAGGAGCGGTAAACCTCGCGGCCCATGAGTCGCCGGGTAAACCTCGACTCAGATCATTGATGTTAATCAGAGATCAATACCTTGTCGAGATAACTCTAGTAACATAGTACCAGAAATGAACAACTCGGTCTTGCGGTTCCCGGAGAAGTGTAGTACGGGGTTTCTCTTCCCGATCTCAAGAGAAAGAAAGATCCATTTCTTATTTATGTTGTTCATTACATAAAGAATAATTATTATTCAAAATTCGCTGTTGAGCGGAGAAATGAAGAACGAGTTTATCTCTATCATCGAGTACTTTCGACTGATTCGCACGAAAGACATTATGTTTAAAGGTAATTGGTAACCATTGAATGAGTATTAACTAGATTAGCACCCTGGCGAAAGACGAAGAAATGCGCTTCTTGTCTCTCCATTTTGCCTCATTCCAAGTGCGATTGTCGGGCAATGGCTGGGGTGCTACTTGTTGCGGAGTTGTGTATACCCCTCGCTTCACTCCCCTGGTCCCCCCCCGTATACATCTGTGTACACCAAGCGCTGGAGTCACTTGCGCACAGGTGCGGAATTGGGCAGTTCTGGCCTGAAATCAGTCATTTTCGGCTTTAGAAACTTTGGTCAGCAAATTGCAACTGCCCTTGAGCAAGAGCAGGAACAGGTGTCTTCACGAGCCGGAAAGAGGGGTGCGGGGTATGCAGCAGCATTGGTTAGCCTGGTGGCCGACAGTCATTGTGCTTGCCGCAGCGGTCTTTACTGACCTGCGCAGCCGCCGCATTCCCAATTGGCTGGTGCTGCCCTTTCTTCTGGTGGGAATTGTGGTCTCTCCTTTGCGCACCGATTGGTCCGGCGTTCGCCACGGTTTGTGGCTGCCGAGCGGCTGGTCCACACTCCGCCAGGGTTTTTGGCCGGGGAGCGGATGGCATGGCCTGGCGGAGAGCGGCGCCGGGATGGGCCTTGGTTTTCTCTTGTTTGGTGTGTTTTTTTGGATGGGCGGCATGGGCGCCGGAGATGTGAAGCTGGGCGCCGCGCTGGGGGCCTGGATTGGCCCGATGCAAGTGTTTTGGATGTTCTTCTTCACCAGTTTGGCTGGTGGTGTGATGGCCTTGGGTTGGATCGCATATCGCAAGCTTCTCAGGGGAGCGCTCCTGAGAGCGAGTGAATTGGTTTTCGCGGGGGCGCGGAGCGGAGAGTCTTCTGTTCCGCAGGCATCGGTGGGCGAACTGCTGAAGAGCTATACGCCGTACGCGCCTGCCATCGCCGTGGGAACCGTTCTTTCTTTCTATGCACGTTGAAAGTGTAGGAGAGGGTAATATGTCCGACTCGCCGTTGACCTATCGCTTTCTTGAACCGACACAAGGCTCTTTTGCGTCAGGGGGTGGCAATCCCGTGAATTCAGACACGTCTCAATATCTCGATGATCAGTATCCGGACTCACTTGGCTCCGATCAATTGACGATCGCGCTGATTGGCCCGGACGAGGGGCGCCGCAAGGCCGCGGCCACGGCTCTTGCCGCCTGCCAGGGAGGCGAGATTCGCGAGTTCTCCACCTATCCGCCCAGCCTGGACGATGTGCCCAAGCTGCTGGAGCAGCGGTACGACGTCATCATCATCGATCTGGACAGCCACCCGGAGTACGCATTGGAGCTGGTCGAGAGCATCTGCGCCAACGGCGCCTCGACGGTGATGGTTTACTCGGTAAAGGCCGACTCCGAGTTGCTGGTCCGCTGCATGCGAGCCGGCGCGCGCGAATTCCTCACCCTGCCCTTTACGCAGAGCACGGTCGCGGAAGCGCTGGTGCGGGCCTCGGCTCGCCGTCCGGCGACGCGCCCGCCCAAAAAGACCGGCGGCCGGCTGCTGGCCTTCCTCGGCGCCAAGGGAGGCGACGGCGTGACCACGCTGGCCTGCAACTTTGCCGTCTCGCTGGCCCAGGAGTCGAGCCAGAGCACGCTGCTGATCGATCTCGATCTGCCCTTGGGCGACGCCGCGCTGAATCTGGGCGTGGTGGCCGAGTACTCGACGATCAACGCGCTGCAGAACGCCGCGCGGCTGGACTCGTCCTTCTTCTCCAAATTGCTGGTCAAACACAGCTCGGGCGTGAGTGTGCTGGCTGCGCCCGGCAAATTTCCCCAATTTCCCGCCACCAATGAAGCCATCGACAAGCTGCTCGCCGTCGCCCGCCAGGAGTTCGACAACGTGGTGATCGACATGGGCTCGCGGCTGGATCTGATGGGGACGAGCCTCTTCAAGGACGGCTCGACGGTTTATCTGGTCATTCAGGCCGGCATCGCCGGGCTGCGCAACTCCAACCGGCTGATCTCGCAGTATTTTTCGACGAATGTGCCGAAGCTGGAGATTGTGCTGAATCGCTATGAGCCCCGCTCGCTGGGCGTCAACGAGGATCAGATCACCAAGGCGCTCACCCGTCCCGCGCAGTGGAAGATTCCCAACGACTACAACGCGGTGCGCCGGATGCAGACGACGGCGATTCCGCTGGCGCTCGAAGACTCGCCCATCTCGCGGCTGATCCGGCAGATGAGCCGCGCGGCCTGCGGGCTGCCACAGGTTGCCGAGAAGAAGACCGGCTTCAGCCTGAAGAGCTTGAGCCGCAGCATCTCGGGGCGTTCTTCGGCCGCCGAGGAGTCGGTGAACTTTACGCAGTTGGGTCTGACCTCGGCTCCGGACGGCGCTGCTGCGCATCACGCTGCCGCTTCGCCTTCAGCTCCCGTGAGTAAGCCCGTGCATACTCCAGCTCCGGAGAGCTTGCACCGGCTGGAAGCGTCGGCGCCGTATGCGCCCGTTGAGAGACCCGTCGAGAGGCCCATCGAGAGAGTGGATCGCGCTGCTGCTCCGGCAGCACCCCGGCAAGAGGTTTCCCAGAGCGCCGCCAGCGCAACGGCTCATGCCGGAGTGCAGGAGACGCGCACCTACAAGGGCGCTACCTATGTGAAGGGCGCCGACGGCGAATGGCACATTCTGCAGGCTGCGGCCCCGGCGGCTCATCCCGTCCCCGTGCCAGTCGTCAGGGAGCCCGCGCATCCGGTGGTCGAGCCCGCTCCGCAGGTGATCGAGAAGGAGACGCCGGCGATTGCCTGGTCGACGCCTGCGCCGATTCCTTATGGAACTGCATTGACCACGACGCAACTGCGGGCGATGGCCTCGGTTCCCGGTAAATTTGTCTACTCCCCAGCCCTGGGCGAGGTACTCGATGCGGGTTCGCATACGCTGACGGTCGACTTTACGCCGAACGACACCGCTGGATATACGACGGCACAATCTACGGTCGTGCTGATGGTTGCCAAGGCGACGCCCAAGATCAGCTGGGCGGAGCCTGAGGCGATCGTCTGCGGCGAAGCGCTCAGCGCGGCGCAGTTGAATGCCTCTTCCCCGGTTGCGGGCAGTTTTGAGTACGATCCGCCCGCGGGCGAGGTGCTAAAGGCGGGAACGCACACGCTGATGGCCGTCTTCACTCCAACCGATGGCGCAGGCTATGCCACGGCGCGGGCCTCGGTCCATCTGACGGTTGCCAAAGCGACACCGGCGATCAGTTGGAAGGCTCCGGCTGCGATCGCCTATGGCACGCCGCTCAGCGCGGCGCAGTTGAATGCGGTGGCTTCGGTCCCGGGAAAATTCGCCTATTCGCCGGCGGCGGGCACGGTGCTGCCCGCGGGCGCGCAGAAGCTGTCGGTCGTCTTCACCGCGGACGAAGAGGGCGACTTTTCACCGGCCCACGAAACGGTCACGCTGACGGTGACCAAGGCCGCGCCTGTGATCAGCTGGGCCAAGCCTGCTCCGATCACCTACGGCACGGCGCTGGGTGCGGCGCAGTTGAATGCTACCGCCTCGGTTCCGGGCAAGTTCACCTATATTCCCTCGGCGGGAGCGGTTTTGGGGGCTGGTTCGCATACGCCCTCGGTCACATTTACTCCGACCGACACGGCCAACTATACGCCGGTGCAGGCAGCCGTCACGCTGACGGTCACCAAGGAGACGCCGGTGATTACCTGGGCGGCTCCGGCGCCAATCCCTTACGGCGAGGCGCTGAGCACCGCGCAGTTGAATGCCACGGCTTCGGTCGCGGGCAAGTTCGTCTACTCTCCGGCGGTGGGCGAGGTTCTTGGCGCGGGCACGCATACGCTGTCGGCGGTCTTTACGCCCACCGACATCACCGATTGCGCCTCGGTGCAGACCAGTGTCACCCTCACGGTAAGCAAAGCCAAGCAGGTTCCAATTGTTTGGCCCGCGCCGGCGTCGATCACCAAGGGCACCGCGCTCGGCTCCGGGCAGTTGAATGCCACGGCCCCGGTTCCGGGCAAGTTCGTCTACTCTCCCGCAGAAGGTGAGGTTCTGGCGGCAGGCACGCATACGCTCTCGGTCCTGTTTACACCGGAGGATAGCAACATCCCCGCGGCTCAGGCGGCCGTTTCCGTCACCGTAATCAAGGCGACGCCCGCCATTACCTGGCCGGCCCCCGCCGATGTCTCCTACGGCACCGCTCTTGGTGCCTCCCAGTTGAACGCCACCTCCTCGGTTCCCGGCACCTTTGCCTACACACCGGCGGCGGGCGAAGTGCTGGCGGCGGGCAAGCATACCCTGACGGCCACCTTTACCCCGGCCGACTCCGCCGACGTGACCACGGCGCAGGCTACGGTGAAACTGACCGTGACCAAGGCGACGCCGATCGTCACCTGGCCGGCGCCGGAGGCTATCACTTACGGTACAGCGCTGGGAGCGGCTCAGTTGAACGCCAGAGCGCTGGTTCCGGGCACGTTCACTTACGCTCCCGCCGCCGGCATGGTGCTGACCGCCGGGGGGCACAAACTTTCTGTAACCTTTACACCCAAGGACACCGCGGTCTATACATCAGCTCAAGCGGCGGTGCAGTTGGAGGTTGAAGAGTTGCCGAACATCGCATCGCTTATGCCGGCTATGGCCGATACAGATGCGGATTACACTGACAACGCTGACGCAACGCTGGAGGCAGGGCCTGAGGGCGACGCATCCAGCCAGCAGGGCAAACTTGAAACACGCACTTACAAAGGTGCTACTTACGTGAAGGGAGCCGACGGCCAATGGTACCTCCAGAAGAAATAGAATTGAACGCACCCACTACTTTACCCGCGGATTTTGGCGAATGGGATAGCTCGGAAGATGGATCCGCACAGCATTCCAATCCGGGCGGATTCGATGGATTCCCCGGCTCTGTTACAGCTCCCAGGCCGGTTGCGAAATCGGCGGCGTCGGCGCGCGTTGCCGTGCTGCCGGTTGCCCCGCGTCCCCCCGCTCCCACTCCCGCGCCGCGCCGCGCCGCGCCGGTCTATGAGGAGGCCGAGACCGTCTATCAGCAGCCTCAGTACCAGACCGTGCATCCGGTCAGCCAGAAATATGCGGCCGAGGTAGAGGAGAAGCCGAAGAAGACGGGGCTCTATGTCGCCGTAGCCGCGGTGGTTCTGCTTGCCGGTGCGGGCGTTGTGGCCTATCCTCACCTGCACTCCGGGGCCGCGGCGCCGAAGACGGTTGCGCCGCAACAATCGACGATGACCTCGGCGATGACGATGGACGGCGGACAGAAGCCGTCGGCCGCCTCCGCTCCCGTGAGCACCACGGCGCCGGCGCAGACCCCCGAGACAACCGCTGCCGAGAACACGCCTCGTCCGAATTCGGATATGATGAACCGTCAGTTGAACGCGCCCTCGCGCATCACCGGCGACCTCAAGATGGCGGCCGGCAATGCGGCGGCGCCCACTGGCGGTTTCGGCGATGCCGGCATCAGCGGACTGGGTGGAAACAACGCCGTCTTCGGCGGCCAGTCCGGGCCCAAGGTCAAGGTTGCCTCGCCACAAAAGGTGAGCATCTCGGCGGGAGCCGCGGGCGCACTGCTGGTGCAGAGGACCAACCCCACATATCCGGCCATCGCCAGGGAGGCGCACACTCAGGGAACGGTGGTGATTCAAGCCACCATCTCCAGGTCCGGAGTCATCGAGAATCCGCACGTGGTCAGTGGACCGGTGATGCTGCGCCAGTCGGCGCTGGATGCCGTGAAGAACTGGCGCTACAAGCCATATATGCTTGACGGCGGTCCAGTGGAAGTGGATACCACGGTGAACGTGAATTTCACACTGGGGCAATGATGGATCCCGGCTTCTGGCCGCATTCTGGTCAGGGGCCGGGAATGTTCGTGCGAAGGATCATTCTCTTCCCAGGGAAGGTTGAACGTGGAACTTCTGAATCTGGAAAAGTATAAAGCGGAGATTCACCGCACGCTGATCTCCAAGCTGGACTTGGAGAAACTCTCTCGTGTCAATACCAGCCAGGCGCGCCAGGCCGTGGCCGGCATTGTCAAGGAAATCATCTCCGATCAGCGCGTGCCGCTGAACTTCGACGAGCAGGAGAAGATCCAGGCGGACCTGCTCGACGAGGTCTTCGGCCTCGGTCCGCTCGAGCCGCTGCTGCGCGATCCCAAGATCTCCGACATCCTGGTCAACGACAAGGACCACGTCTTCATTGAAAAAGGCGGGCTGCTGCAGCGCGTGGACACCACCTTCCGCGACGACCGGCATCTGTTGCAGATCATCGACCGCATCGTTTCGCGCGTGGGTCGCCGAGTGGACGAATCGTCGCCGATGGTGGATGCGCGCCTGCCCGACGGCTCGCGCGTCAACGCCGTCATTCCTCCGCTGGCCCTGGATGGGCCTTCGCTCTCCATCCGCCGCTTTGGCACCGGTCCATTGGCCGCCAATCAGCTGGTGCAGTTGAAGAGCGTTTCAGCAGAGATGATGGAGGTGCTCTCCTCGGCCGTGAAGGCCCGCATCAGTATCATCATCGCCGGCGGCACCGGCGCCGGCAAGACCACCTTCCTGAATATTCTTTCGCAGTACATTCCGCGCAACGAGCGTCTGGTCACCATCGAGGACGCGGCCGAGTTGCGCCTGGCGCAGGAGAACATCGTGCGCCTGGAGACCCGCCCGCCCAACATCGAGGGCCTGGGCGCGGTCCGCCAGCGCCAGCTGTTGATCAACTGCCTGCGTATGCGCCCCGACCGCATCATCATGGGCGAGGTGCGCGGCGAAGAGGCCTTCGATATGCTGCAGGCGATGAATACCGGCCATGAAGGATCGATGACTACCATCCACGCCAATACCCCCCGCGACGCCATCTCCAGGCTCGAATCGATGGTGCAGATGGGCAATATGAATATTCCCGAGCGCTCGGTGCGCCAGCAGATCGCCTCCGCCATCACCATCATCGTGCAGGCCACGCGCATGAGCGACGGCACGCGCAAGGTGACCAGCGTGGCCGAGATCACAGGCATGGAAGAGAATGTCATCAGCATGCAGGAGATCTTCAACTTCACCAAGAAGGGGATTGGACCCGATGGCAAAGTCATCGGCGTTTTTATGCCCACCCATATCCGTCCACGGTTTCTCGAACGTCTGCGTGTCTCGGGCATTGTCCTGCCGCCGATTCTCTTCGAGCGCGAAACGCAGGTCAATTGAGAAGAGGGGAGGGAAGCCGTCATGGGAGTAATCGTCGTTCTGGTCTTTCTGGGAGTCTTCTCGGTAGTGGCGCTGGTCGCCGTTGCCAGCGGCGCCGGAGCCGCCGCGCAGGCCAAGCAGGTCCACGCCGCGCTGGACTCCGCGCTGGCTACCGACAGCCCCGAGGAGCGCGGTCCGATCATGGATCTGCGCAAAAGCGAAAATCTCAGCAGCATTCCCTGGCTCAATGAGAAGCTGCTGCGTTTCGAGCTGACGCCACGCATTCAGGCCTTGCTCTATCAGGCCGATCTGAAGTGGTCGGCCGGCGGCTTTCTGGTCGGCAGCATTCTCAGTTGTCTGCTTCCCGCTTATGTGGTTTACCTGCGCTTCCATAACATCCTTGTGGCTATCCCCGTCGGACTCTGCGCCGGCGCCCTTCCTCTTCTCTATGTGCGATTCAAGCGCACCAAACGCATGGATACCTTTCAGCAGGGATTGCCGGAGGCGATCGATCTGATGGTCAACGCCCTGCGCGCCGGGCATAGCCTGATTGCCGCCATGGGCTCTGTGGCCCGCGAGTGCGCCGACCCTATCGGCTGTGAATTCAAAACCTGCTTCGAGGAACAGAATTACGGACTGGAGATGAAGACCGCGCTGGACAATCTGGTCAACCGCGTACCCCTCCAGGATTTGCGTATCGTCTCGACCGCCATCATGATCCAGCGGGAGAGCGGTGGAAACTTGGCCGAGGTGCTGGACAAGACCTCCCATGTGATTCGCGAGCGCTTCCGCCTGAAGCGTCAGGTGAAAGTCCACACCGCCCAAGGGAAGATGACCGGATGGGTTCTTACTTTAATGCCGATCATTCTAGGCATGATTTTGTATTTTCTCAATCCCGTCATGATGAGTTTGCTGTGGACCGATCCCATCGGCATCAAAATGCTTTGGGGGGCTTTCGCCATGCTCGTGGTCGGTGGCTTGGTAATTCGCAACATTATCAACATGGATGTCTAAGGGTGTGCGATGAGTTATGCGGTTCTTGCTTTTTGCGGCGTTTTTCTGATGATCGTCAGCGGCGGGCTGTTGCTGTTTTATCGCGAGGAAATGCTGCATCGCATCTCCGAGGCGATCAATCCCAAGCCCAAGGAAGAGAAATCGCTGTTGACGGCCATCCAGAACACCGGCCTTTCAATCGGCGGCGTGATCGAGCACTTCGAAAGTGTGCTGCCTCGAAGCCAGGCCGAGATCTCCCTTACCCTGCAGAAACTGCAGCGCGCTGGATTTCGCAATGAGAGCGCCGTAAAGATCTTCTACGGCTCGAAGGTCCTGCTTCCCGTTCTGTTCTGCATCCTCTGCTGGGCGACGGGATTGATTTCTTACATTGGGCCGTTCGTTCTCCTGATTGCTGTGGCGCTGGGATTTCTGGCGCCGGATTTCTGGCTGGGAAAGCGGATGAGCGCGCGGCAAGGCAAGATCCGCCGCGGTCTTCCGGATGTACTCGATCTGCTGGTGATCTGCATCGAGGCCGGACTCAGCCTGGATCACGCCTCGGCGCGCACCGCGGTGGAATTGGCGCACGCGCAGCCGGAAGTTTGCGACGAAGTGAATATTGTCGTGCTGGAGCAGCGCGCCGGAAGGCCGCGCGGCGAAGCATGGAAGCATATGGCGGAGCGCACCGATGTGGACTGCGTGAGAAATCTGGTGACCATGCTGGTTCAGGCCGAGCAGTTCGGCACTAGCATCGCCAAGACATTGCGCATCCACAGCGATACCCTGAGAACCCAGCGAGTGCAGGCCGTGGAGGAGGCGGCGGCAAAGACAACGATCAAGCTGCTCTTTCCCCTGGCGCTGTTTATTTTCCCCTCGCTCTTTGTCGTCGTACTGGGGCCTGCGATCCTCTCCATCATGCATGCGTTTAGTGGTCTCAATCAATAACGGAAGGAGGAAGTGAGATGGACAACGTAACACTCATTCGCGCTGTTTGTGCCGTTTTGGCCGTTGTTATCGTGGTTGTTCTGATCCAGCGCCGCCGTACAAAGATCAAGTAGGCGTAGCTCCTCCGAGAGGGCCGGCGGCGTGTCTGTCTGCGTTCGCTGGCCAACTCGATCTTCGCGCTGGCCGGGGGCATCGCTCGATTCAGCGGTGGTTGTCTCTGCATTCTGTCCCGGCAGCGTAAAAGCGGGGGTGTGTCTTGGCGTGGACCCCAGGCGGGCTGTATTGCCTCTTCTGCGCCGTTGCAATGCATGGTTTTTTTTCTGTCGGCGATCACAGAGAAAGGACGTGGCATGAATTCTTTAGGTAAAAGAGGCTGAATTGGCAATTTGGGCTCCGGGATTTCGCTCGTTGTCTGAGATTTCCGCGGAGGCCGGAGGCACCATGGAAACACATAGACTATGCGCATACAATCAGACGCGCGAATGCTTCCTCGGTCTTGAGGTCGCATCCGTGGATATCTCTTTTGCGGAGCTCAAGACTCTGCTGGGCAAGCTTGCGCTCAAATCGGGCGAGGGCCTGTGGATGACGCCCTTTCGCGGGATTCCCGAAACCAATATGCGCAGTCCGCTTGACCTGATCTATCTCGACGAGGATTGCCGGGTTATCGAAGTCGTCGAGTCCTTTCCTACTTTTCATGTGACGCCGTCCAGTCCGCAGGCGGTCAGCGTACTGGCTCTGCCCACCCACTCCATTTATTCCTCCCAGACGCAGCCGGGAGACCAACTGGTACTCTGCATGGCCGAGGAGATGCAGCAGCGTCTGGTGCGCTTCTTCAACAACTCCAGCAGCTCTGGCAATGATGCGCCCAGCCCGGTTCTGTTGCGGGGAAAGCCGCAGTGGAACGCAAATGCGTCCGGGGCGGCGGCAGAGGCCGTTTCCATCGAGGAGCGTCCGAGCAACGAACGCTCCCGGCTCTTCCAGATCTATGACGAAGCGCCTGTTGCTTCGGAGCCGGAGGAGGCCAGCCCGCAAAAGGGATGGCTGGAGCGCTGGTTTGTCGATCCGAGAAAATCGCAGGATCTGAGAAAAGCTCCCCGCGACTCGTTTGCCGGCCTCTCCGCCTATTACTGGACCGGCGCCGCGCCCAAAGCGCACAACGTCAAGGACATCAGCGCGACCGGTATGTATGTGGTCACCGAGGATCGTTGGTATCCCGGCACTTTGATTCTTATCACCTTGCAGGATTTGGACGATAGTCAGGATTCCATCTCGATTCACTCCAGATCCGTTCGCTGGGGAAGCGATGGCGTCGGACTTCAGTTCATTCCCCAGGATGGGCCGGAGGCGCGTAAAGGATTGAATACCCTCGTGCATGGGGCCGACACCAGGGACCTGGATCAATTTCTCATGCGGCTGAAGAGAGAGGCTATTTAGAGCAACACCGCGATTTCCATCTCCAAAGTAGTTACAGCATTTTCGATTCTGGTGTTTACAGAATCCATGCAGAAAAGTGGCTTTTTCCTCAAGAAAAAGCCACCTTCGACTCACTCTTGATGTCAACAAGTGAAGCGAAAATGCTCTAGGTAGAAGCCGTCGTTTTCTTGAGGAAAAAGTCACCCTGCAATACGGATTCTCTATACACCGGAATCGAAAATGCTCTGGACCAGCCACGACTCCAACGACAATATCCGCTGAGCTCTCTCGTCACTGCTCAGTCTCGGGGATGATCAGCAGGATCTCGACTTTGACATTCTGCCCGTTCTGCGCGGCCGATCTGAACTGCCACTGGTTAAGCGCATTCAGTACATACCTGGCCTGCGCGTACTCGGGCGGAAAGGCGACGGCGAGGGCCTCGAAGCGGCCGTCGGTATTGATGAAGCCGTGAATGATCAGTGCGTCGGCATCGATGGAGCCGGCGGCGATGGTGGGCAGTTGAATCTCATAGGGCCAGGGCGCATCGATGTGCGAGACGGTGCCGGACTGCGCCGAGCGCGGCAGCGAGTACTGCAGGATCCAGCTCTTGGCCAGGCCCAGGTGCAGGTAGACGGTGTAGGACATCTTGCCGCTCATCAGGTCGGCCGTCTCCGGATACTTCTCTTCGAGCGATGTGCCTACGACAACCGAGGAGAACTGCCCCTCCCTGGGGCGGGAGATGTGGCCGGGCATCGCGGGCTTTCCCTGTCCGTAGCCCGCCTGTCCCGTAGCGGAGCCGACGTTGGCGCCTGTGGTGCCCTTGCCGGCCGCCTGCGAGTTCGCGCTGCCCGGCCCCGTGTGGCCGGTGTTTCTGGCATCGCCCGCGCCCTGGCCAGTTGCCTTGCTGTCGGGGCTGCCCTGCCCGTTCTGCGCGCTGTTCTTTGGCTGAGCTGGCGCCAATGTGCCCGTCGCTGACGAGGAGACCGAAGAGTTGATCGGAGGCAGTGTGACCGCGCCGTTGGCCATGTGATGCTCGGAGAGGGACAGGACGGCGGTGGGCGTGGAGAGCGCCGAGCCCTGCGCGGTGGTGATCGGCGCCGGCGGCGTGGGCTTGGGCCCGCTGACGACCAGCGGCGTAGTGGTGCTGGGCAGCAGGGTATGCAGAGGAATGTTCATGGCGGAGGAGCGCAACGCCACATCGGCCAGGATTGGCTCATCGTTGGGTGCCTGAATCGACGGTCTGACCTGGGCAATGATGGGCTTCTGCGGCAGCGGCGGGACGATCGTCTTGACCTGGATCTTTTTGGGCGCCCAGATGACGACCGTGGGCACGGGAATTTCGACCTTGATGGCCGGCGGCTTGGGCAGATCGGGCTGGAGCAGCGTCTGCGCGCCGGGCGGAGCCTGGATGACCATGCGTATGGCCGCTGGCGGCGCGGGGGCGCTGCCTTCGGCGCGTGCTTGATGTGTCTGGGGCTTGGGAGCGGGTGGCTCGAGTTCATTGCGCGCCTGCTGCATCTCGCTGTCGAGCGAGTGCAGATCGAGGTGGCGCACCTCATAGCGCTGCGCGATCACCGGGGCCTTGACCTTGGGCGCGGTGGCGATGCCAAGCAGGATCAAGCCGATGGCAAGTCCGTGCGCAAGGAAGGAAAAAAGAAATGAGTGCGGCTTGCGGTCAAACTCGGATTGTTCGGAAAAGAGCGATATCGTTGAGGAAGAGCTCATGCCCGGATCAGTTTCCTTCCTCGTGTCGCATGGGTTTCAAATGCTGTGGAGATCCGGTTCGGTTAGCCTCAGCCTGTATTAGACAGAGAAATACCTACCGTCCCCTCCATTAGTCCATTATAATCTGCTTCAGCATGGCTTATGTCAGGGGATGGGCCTATAACCTTTTTGATACCCCCTGTCCATGCCGGGGCTCATGCCGCTGTTTCAGTCAGCCTCTAAGGGAATACACTGGACACGCGCTGAAATTGCCGATCCAGTATTCATTCGGCGGCGATGATAGCGTAGAATCGACACTGGTTTATCGTGCGCGGCAGTTGCCATACGGGACAGAAAGGCGAAGCTGGCTGGTAGCCAGTTCAAACGGGTTTCCAAATGAACCGAAGACTCCTCACGATTCTCGTGGCTGCGTTGGTCGTTTCAACACTTGTCACCTTCGTGGTTTACAACATGGTGAACAGCCGCATTTCGGCGGTGAAGACCGTAGCGTCCACGAATGTTGTGGCGGCCAAGTTGGACATCAAGCTGGGGAATCTTCTCAGCGCAGACAATCTGACGACGGTTTCGATTGCCGGAGCGGTACCCAAGGGCTCGATCCTGGCCAAGGATTTGAGCAAGGCCGTTGGGCGGGGCGTCATCTCGGACCTCTATGAGGGTGAGCCCATCAATGAAAGCCGCCTGGCAGCCCCCGGCTCCGGCGGCGGTTTGGCCGCCACCATCCCCCTGGGCATGAGAGCCTGCGCCGTCCGCGTGGACGACGTGGTCAACGTCTCCGGCTTCGTCACTCCCGGAATGCGCGTCGATGTGCTGGTCTCCGGCAATCCTCCGGGCGCGCAAAGCGCCACGCAAGGCCAGGTGACAAAGACGCTCTTGCAGAACATCCAGGTACTGTCGGCCGGCACCGAGATACAAAAAGCTCCGGATGAAAACAAAGCCAAGCAGGTGCAGGTGGTCAATCTGCTGGTGACGCCGGAGGATGCCGAGAAGCTGGCGCTGGCCAGCAGTTTCTCCATCCGTCTGGTTCTGCGCAATCCGCTGGACACCAAGGCCGATCCCGTCACCGCCACCGACACGGCCAGCTTGTTTACCGGGCCGGTGGCCACGCAGCCCAAACCGCAAAAACATATTGCCGTTCCCAAGGTGAAGGCTCCGCCGGCCTTTTCCATCGAAGTGCTCAACGGTTCAAAATCGAGCGAAGAAAAATTTAGTTCTCCCGAGGGACATCAGTGAGAGCGAAGACTGGCTTTACCATCGCATCTGTTAGCGCATTGTCTCTGCTTCTCTGCGCCGCAGCGGGCCTGCGGGCTCAAACCACGCCGGCGGCGCCTGCAGACGCCGCTGCCGGCTCCACGCAGGATTCGGCCAACGACCTCTCCGTCGCCGTGGGCAAGACCGTTCTGGTGGATACCACATGGCCTATCAAGCGCGTCGCCATTGGTGTGAGCGAGATCGCCGAAGTGCATGGAACCAGCCCGACCGAGATCATGGTGAATGGCAAGACGGCAGGTGAAACCAGCCTGATCGTCTGGGACACCCATGGCGGACGCCAGTTCTTCAACGTGACCGTGCGCGCCAGCAATGCCGCGTTGAACGACAGCCTGGACTCGATTCGCCGCGAGCTGAGAAACGAACTGCCCGGCCAGCCACTGAAGATCAGCATGGAGAATGGCAGCATCCTGCTGCGCGGAACGGTCAAGGATCTGGACGCATCCAGGCGTGCCGTCAGTATCGCCGCCACCGCCGGCAAGGTCGTCAATCTGCTCAACGTCGATGTGCCCGAATCCGATCCGCAGTTCCTCCTCAAGGTGCGTTTTATCAGCGTCGACCGCACCAAGGAAGCTCAGCTCGGTATCAATATTTTCAGTACCGGTTTCGGCAACACATTCGGTGGAATTTCCACCGGTTCGTTAACCTCTACTCTCAGCGCCAGCGGCACCACGGTCGGCGGAGGAACCTCTCCGACAAATATCGCCTTATCCTATCCTGGGCTGAATATCGGCGCTACCATCCAGGCCCTCCAGACCACCATCGGGGCGCAAGTTCTGGCCGAGCCAAATATCGTTGCCACCAATGGCAAGCAGGCCAGCATCCTGGCAGGCGGCGAGTATCCCTATCCCATCGTGCAGGCCGGTACGGGCAATTCCGGCAGTACGGTTACCATCACCTTCAAGGAGTACGGCGTTCGCCTGAATTTCATTCCCACCATCACTCCCCGAGGAACCATTCGCCTGCAGGTCGCCCCTGAGGTCAGCGCTCTCGACTTCAGCGATGCCATTACCATCTCCGGCTACGAGGTTCCGGCCATCTCCACGCGCAAAGTCAATACCGAAGTTGAGCTGGCCGATGGCCAGAGCTTTGTCATCGGCGGACTGCTGGACAATACAGAGTCGGAAACCTTCGCCAAGATCCCCTTCATCGGGGATATTCCCTTTATCGGCAAGTTCTTCCAGTCGATGCAGAAGTCCAGGGCGAACACGGAACTGATCGTGATTGTGACACCGGAGATCGTGGCTCCCGTTCCGGCCGGCTCGCCCTTGCCGTCGCTTAAGTTCCCAGCCAAGTTCCTGCCGCCCAACTCCGGCATTCCGATGAATACTCCGGATGCGAAAACAGAGGCCAATACGCCTCCGCCCCCGCCGACGGCCATTCCCGTCCAGAAGCTGATTGATAGCATGAAGCCGGAGAAGCCGCTCGTCGTCAGTGGCGAGTCCGGTTCCTTTGGAGGTTCATCTTCAACCTCTACGACCTCTACAGAAACGTCTCCCTCGCAATAGTCCTGTTTCTCCGGCGGTCTCTTATGGACCGCCGGAGGCTCAAGCGGCATTCCTCGGATGCGAAAGGATTGTTGACCGCGGCATGAATCCTCTTCAGCGGATTGTATCCGTCGTGTGGAAGTCGATTTCATTGACGCCCAGCCCCGGGCGGGTTTCACGTTTTCAGGTTGTCAATTTGACGCGCAATACCGTGCTCTCCAGTGGCCTGGAGGTGGCCGGCAGCTCGTCTACGCGCAACAAAGGGCTGCTGGGACGCGAATCTTTGGCAATGGGTGAGGGGTTGTGGATCATTCCCTGTGAAGCCGTTCACACCTTCTGGATGCGCTTTCCCATCGACCTGGTTTATCTGGATCGCAAGCTGCGCATCCGCAAACTGCGCGCCAAGGTTCCCGCCTGGCGGCTTTCGGCCTGTCTCACGGCTCACTCGGTTCTTGAGCTTCCCGCCGGTACCATCCGCGCCACGCGTACCGAGCGCGGAGACAAGCTGGAATTCTCCGACGCGCCGCTGGAAAAGTGATTCCACCATCCCGCTCACATCCAAAGCTTGTTCCCTATTCCCTGTACCCTGCATCTGGCTTTACAGATCATTTCCCCCTCCTGTCGCACAATAGATCTGGAGTGAAAGGCAGAAGCATCGCCATGATAACTAAAACGACAACAATATCGAGATCAAATGATTACCAGAAAGGCACTATACCCCCCACCCCCCCTACCCCTCGGAGGCCCTGTTTTTGCCTCGATAATGCGAGTAACTATAAGCGTATCAATGAGATAATTATTATTTCTGTTAATTTAATGGTAACGGTAAACCCCTGTTTTTCCTCAATTTATAGCCTCAAAACAGTCGTTTTACCCACAAAAAGACCGCTTGCAGGCACGAAAAACAGCCCGATTTGACAGGAAAATCGAGAAGGAGAATGATGAATCGCGTACGTATTTTCTTCGCCCGGCTGACGAGTTTACTCGACCGGCTGTTGACTGCGCGTCGTGCGGGTTGCAGCCAGATACCAGAGCAGCCATGCGGGCGCAGTCCAATAGGTCCACTTGTTCAGGAAGGCAGAATCGTGAAGGCTGATGAACAAGGAAATTTCAACCAGCGCGCTCAGCACCGCCAGGAGAATCAGAAGATTTCTCGATCGGCACCGGAATGCCGCATACATCAGGGCGGGCAGAACCATGCCTTGGTCGTAGATCCATGCGTAGGGTGCGGTGAGAATCGAAACGAGCATCAGCAGTCCGCCGTCGCGCAGCCAGTCCCAATGCTGCCGCCGCTGCCAGAAATAGGTGAGCGCCCAGAGGCTGCCCAGAACGGCCGGCAGAAACAGCATTGCCGTCGAGCGGGGATAAAGCCAATCGCGCAGCAGATAGCTTACGCAGGGGATGGTTTGCTCGACCATCTTCGACGTGCGTACCATCTGTGCGTATTGGCTCCACGCCAGCGGGTCGAGCGAAAAGCTCAGCGCGCAAGCGGCAGCCACTGCGGCCGCCGCGCCGGCCAGTATTCTGTAGCTCTTGGTCAGCACCACCCACGCCACAAGCACGAGAGCGAATGGCACAAAGAGATGAGGCTTCAGCGCGAAAATCCCCAGCGAGACTCCGGCCAGAAAGGGACGGGTGCGATGGAGACGAAGAAACAGCACCAATCCGGGCAGCATCAGCAGGGAGGTTTGCCCGCTGATGGCCGATACCAGTGCCGGCGCAAAGGCAAGCCCCAGAAGGTATCTGTTGCCGCGGGGTTTGCCATTGACAAACCAGATCAACCAAACCGAGAGTGCGATGCACAGAAGCAGCAGCGTGTACCAGAGCATCCAGCCTGTCCGCGCACCCAAGAATTCCAGCGGATAGACCAGCGGAAATGCCAGGGGCGGGTTGCGCATCAAGCCGATCTTGTAGGAGGGGGGAAGTCCCTCACCGCGTTCCAGCCGAGTAATTTCCGTCACATCGTAGGGGTTGGCGTGATGCGCCAATTGCTGCGCCGTGGCCCAATAGACGATGTAATCGCGCGTTCCAGGAGCGAGGTGTGAGCCGATGGCGACGGCGAGAATGCCCGCAGTGCCCCCAGCCGCCAGTCCGCAAACGGTGACAACCAGCAGAATTGCGGCAGAGCGGAGAATGTGTTGCATACGCTGCGAAAAGGTCGTGTTCATCGTAGGTTCTGTAGCCTCGGTATTCCAGAGGAAAGATCGATGCGGAAGCGCGGATGGGCGATTCGCGCGCAGCTGCGATCGGCGAATGCCACTGCTTGCCGGACAGGCACATCTGTCGCGATTGACATGGAAGTATTCTACTTCCTTGGAGAAGGAGGAGTCTTGCGCAAATACCCGGTTGATCGAAGGTGTTTGTCCCATCCGATCTGGTGAGGGGAGCGGCATTCACCTCCTGTGCTTTTCGTGCATCCGTCTTCCCATTCTGTATACAAGTTAATGAATAGGAGGGCGAGGTGTATACAATTGTTTACAGTTGGCTGCAATTATTTCGCACATTACCTACGTAAGTTATTGTTTTCTATAGAGACTTTTGCTACTCTTCGAATGGCACTATACTTGCACTACACTAAGTGCCCCGGCCAGAGGCTGGGAAATTCAAAATCACGGGGAGATTGCAAATGAATACCATGCTTCTCAAGTTGTATGTGAAGTTCCAGGATCTGATGAATCGCGAAGAAGGCCAGGACCTGGTCGAATATGCCCTGGTCGCAGCTCTGATCGCTCTCGCCGCCACTGCCAGCATGAAGGTTTTGGGCACAGCTATCAGCACGGAATTCGGTAACATCACTGCTTCGCTGTAAACGGGTCTCCATTTCCCTGCCGTTCTTCTGTCAGGGCACCCCATTGCCTTTGCGGGAGAGGTGCGTACGCCAGTGATGGCGAGAATACGTATTCTCTCCAGCAAAGGAAGGGTTATGTGTAACAGTTGAGGCTAATCCAATGAGGTTGATCTATCCAAGATTTATCAGCTGGCTCGAAGGCCTGTTGAGTCGGGAAGACGGCCAGGATATGCTCGAATACGCAATGGTTATCGCTGTGATTATTGCCGTCGTGGTCGCTTCCATCCGAACTGTGGCAGTTCCCATCAATACAATTCTGAACAATGTAATTGCGGCATTCTAGGGGAGCGGGCAGGGCAGTATGAGGAGCAGCCGTGGGGCTGCTTTTTTGTTGCGTGAAATAGCGAGATTGGCAACTGTCTCCTCGCAATGGTGTCGCGACACACAGAGTCTATTTCGATTCGGATCACCGAGAATGGACATTGAAGATTCACATCACCAGAACCCAAAGGATTGATTTCTTCCGCCTGCTGGTCTGCGGTGGAATATCGATTGTTCTTGGCTCAACCGTCGCCCGCCTCGCGCCCAACGGGATGGGCGATTTCAAGTCGGTCTACTATGCCGCGCGCTGCCTGATAGAGCACCGGGATCCTTACCTGGCAGGCGAACCGCTGCGGGTCTATCTGGCGGAGGGTGGAGACCGGCTGAAGGCCACCGAGTCGCTGCGCGAAGTATTCTCGCTGCACCTTTACTCGCCGGCCACATTCATTGTGACCACTCCCTTTGCTCTGCTGCCATATCGTGTTGCGTGTCTGCTGTGGATCGCGCTGTCCGCAGCCTGTTTTCTCATCGCCGCATTCCTGACGTGGAAACTGGCGGGCGGCGACGGCGCGGACGTCTCGCTTTTCCTCATCTGCTTTGTGCTTGCCAATAGCGAGATGCTCTTTGTCTTCGGCAACTCGGCCGGGATCGCCGTCAGTTGCTGCATTGTGGCGGCATGGTGCTTTCTTGAGGGCCGGTTTGCGGCTGCCGGCATCGTTTGCATGGCGCTCAGTCTGGCCATCAAGCCCCATGACGCGGGCCTGGTCTGGCTCTACTTCCTGCTGGCGGGCGGAGTTCTGCGCAAGCGCGCGCTGCAAACGCTGACTGTGGCCGCCGCCCTCGCTCTGCCGGTCATTCTCTGGGTCAGCCGCGTCGCGCCGCATTGGCCAACCGAACTGAGTGCGAATCTGTCGATCGAATCGGCGCACGGCTATCTCTCTGATCCCGGTCCCGGCTCGCTCACCGGCCACACCATCGGCATGATCATCGATCTGCAATCGATCCTCAGCCTCTTCCGCGACGATGCGCGCTTCTACAATTTCTTTACCTATCTGCTCTGTGGCACGCTTCTCCTGCTTTGGGCACTGCGCACGCTCAGGGGGCCGCGCACTGCGCAGTCGGCCCGGCTTGCGCTTGCGGCCGTTGTTCCTCTGAGTATGCTGATCACCTACCATCGCACCATCGACGCCAAGTTGCTGCTGCTCGCCGTGCCCGCCTGCGCGATGCTGTGGGCCGAAGGCAGCGCCAAGCGCTGGATTGCGCTCGTTCTGACCTCGGCGGCGATTCTGCTGACCAGCGACATACCCCTCGCCATCCTGCTCCATCTCACTGCGAAGCTCAACTTCCCGGCCAATACTCTCTCCGGCGAGATCTTGACGGCGCTCGTGCTGCGTCCCATTCCGCTTGTCCTGCTGATGATGGGCCTCTTCTATCTGTGGCTCTATCTGCAGAGCTGCGCAACGCCACTTGCACCCAAGCCGGAGTAATCCAATACACTTCATGCAAGACTCTGCGGCGGTAGGATTGGCTGGTGTCAGCGATAAAGGGAGATGAGTAACATGACCGGAGCGCGATTGCACGGCTTTTATCTATTGCTTCTTGGTGGCCTTGCATTTGTTCTCATCGGCCTGCTGCTGGAGAGCAGCTCGCGGGCTCCGATGCTGGATTTTGCGGTTGTGTACAATCCCTCCAGATGCCTTCTTCAACACCATGATCCGTACAACGAAGATGAGGTCCTAGGCGTCTATCAAGCCGGGAAAACCAACGGTCCATCTATCGATCCAGTCGAGCATCCGGTCACGCGCCGACTGCTTTACCTTCCGAGCGCATTTTGTTTTACGCTTCCCTTCGCGCTGCTCGCCTGGGGGACGGCGCACATCGTGTGGATGACGCTCACACTCTGCGGCTTCCTTTTTGCCGCATATCTGATCTGGCGGAGCGGGGCGGAATCGGCTCCTGTGCTTTCGGGAGTGCTGCTTGCCTTTCTGCTTGCCAACAGCGAAATGCTGGTGGTGCTGGCCAATGCGGCGGGCATATCGATCGCATTGTGCATAGTGTCCGTCTACTGCTTTCTGCGCAGACGATGCGTTGCAGCCGGAATTCTCTGCATGGCGCTGAGCCTCGCTCTCAAGCCACACGATGCTGGATTGGTCTGGCTCTACTTCCTGCTGGCGGGCGGCGTCTATCGCAAGCGCGCCCTGCAAACTTTGCTGGCCGCGGCTCTGATCAGCCTGCCTTTCGTTCTGTGGGTCACTCATATCGCGCCCAACTGGATAGAAGAATGGCACGCCAATATGAGCTCGTTTTCGGATCCGGGAGGGATCAACGATCCCGGCCTTGCTGCATTGCGCACCTACGGACATGCAAGTGTCATCAACCTGCAAGCACTCATAAGCATCTTCCGGGACAATCCCCGCTTTTACGATCCGGCCGCTTGGTTGTTTTGCGGCGCGCTGCTGCTCTTCTGGTCGTGGCTCACGCTGCGCGCGCGCATCTCGCCGCTCACTGCCTGGCTTGCGCTTGCCTCGATTGCGCCGCTCACATTGCTGATCACGGGTCATCATCTGTACGACACCAAGCTGCTGCTACTTACCATTCCCGCCTGTGCGCTGCTGTGGGCTGAAGGCGGCGCTGTTCGCTGGATGGCTGCTCTGGTGACCGCCGCCGGGCTGGTCTTTACCGGCGATATTCCCCTGGCCGTTCTCTCCGCGCTTGCCAATCGGTGGCAGATTGCTCCCGTTGGATTGACGGGAAAGCTGCTCTTCATTGCGCTGCTTCAACCAGTTCCGCTGGTGCTGCTTGGTGTGGCCATCTTTTATCTCTGGATCTATGCGCGGCGCGTCTGCGAGGACAAAGCCGTGCCGCCGCACGATGGCGCGCTGGCCGGTCTGCAATAATAAAAAACGTTCGCATTTGCGATGCGTTCCGCCTTGCGCTGATGGATTTGCAGGTGATTTCCGGTGAAAAAATGATGAACGATTTATTGAATGTAAAGGCTGCCGGCGATCTGCGCTGGGATTGCGTGAGCCTGGGCGAGGTGATGCTGCGGCTCGATCCAGGCGATGATCGCATTCATACGGCGCGCACATTCCGCGCCAGCGAGGGCGGCGGCGAATACAACGTGGCGCGCGGACTTCGCCGCTGCTTCGGGCTGCGCACAGCGATCGCCACGGCTCTCACCGACAATCCCGTCGGCCGGCTGGTGGAAGATCTGATGCTGCAGGGCGGCGTGGATCAGGAACTGGTCCGCTGGAAGCCCTATGACGGCGTTGGCCGCGAGATTCGCAACGGCCTGAACTTTACCGAGCGTGGCTTCGGCGTGCGCGCCGCGCTGGGCTGCTCGGACCGCGGTCACACTGCGGCCTCGCAACTGACCGCGGGCGACTATGACTGGCCCGCGATCTTTGGTGCGCAGCACGGCTCGCGCTGGCTGCACACGGGCGGCATCTTTGCCGCGCTCTCCGAAAGCACGCGCACGGTGGCCGCCGAGGCGATGGATGCGGCGCGGGCGGCGGGAACCATTGTCTCCTATGATCTGAATTATCGCGAGTCGCTGTGGAAGGCGATCGGCGGCAAGGCAAAGGCGCAGGAGGTCAATCGCGCGCTGGTACGCAAGGTTGACGTTCTCTTCGGCAACGAGGAGGATTTCTCCGCCGTGCTGGGCGTGAAGATGGAGGGCGTCAGCGAGAGCTTCGACGAGCTGCCCATTGCGAGCTACGAGAAGATGCTCGGCGAAGTTGCCGCCGCGTATCCGAATCTGCAGGTCATCGCTTCGACCCTGCGCACCGCGCACTCGGCCTCGACGAACGCATGGGGCGCGATTGCCTGGCACAAGGGCGGTATCGTGCATGTGCCTCAGCGCGAGGTCGAGATTCTGGATCGCGTGGGCGGCGGCGACTCATTCGCCTCGGGACTCATCTATGGCCTGCTCAACGGCAAGGGTCTCCAATGGGCGGTCGATTGCGGCGTGGCTCACGGCGCTCTGGCGATGAGCACTCCGGGCGACACCAGCACTGCGAGCCTCGCCGAAGTACTGCGCGTGATGAGCGGCGCGGCTGCGCGGATTGCGCGCTGAGTTTCAACTGATTCCTTCGGAAGGGCAGGGAATTGTATGGCCATGAAAAAAGAAGAAGTTCTCAGTCGCATTCGCGAGATTGGCTTGCTGCCTGTCTTGCGCGCGCAATCGATCGATGAGGCGGTGGCACTGGCCGAGGCCATTGAGGCCGGCGGGGTGCGCGCGCTGGAAGTGACGATGACGGTTCCCGGCGCACTGGAGGTGATCCGCCAGCTCGCGCGCGAGACCAAGGGACGAATACTGATCGGCGCGGGCACGGTTCTGGATGCGGAGACCGCGCGGGCCTGCATGCTGGCCGGCGCAGAGTTCATCGTCAGCCCGGCGCTGAATCTGAAGACGATCGAAATCTGCCGCCGCTACGGTGTTGCGGTGATGCCGGGCGCGCTGACGCCGACCGAAGTCGTGACGGCGTGGGAGGCAGGCGCCGATGTGGTCAAGGTGTTTCCGTGCAGCTCGCTGGGCGGAGCCTCGTACCTGAAGGCGCTGAAAGGTCCGCTGCCGCAGATCGAGCTGATTCCCACGGGCGGAGTCTCGCTGGCGACAGCCGCGGAGTTTCTGGCCGCCGGAGCCTTTGCACTGGGCGTGGGCGGCGACCTGGTCAACTCCAAGGCCATCGCCGAAGGCAAGCCGGAGATTGTGACCGAGACGGCTCGCAAGTACGTGGCGATCATCGCAAAGTATCGCGCCGGATGAAGCGGGCAGCCAGTTCTACGAAAAGCAACCGCAGATCCTTCGACTCACCACCCCCAGGCTGAAGAACGCCTGGGGCCCCGTTCGCTCAGGATGACAGAGTTTTTGGTTTGCTCAGGATGACAGCGCGAATAATGGTTGAAACTTCAGTCTCAGGACACTAGCAGCCCTTCTTGCAGCGCGCCATGATGGCCGAGTGCAAACGCTCCTGGAGGCTCGCGGGCAGCTCGTAGATCTCGTGCGAGCGATAGATCTCAATGGTCTTGCGCGTGGTGTTGTAGACCACCTCGCAGTGGCTGCACTGGCCCAGGTGGGCTTCGAGTTCGGCGCGCAACTCAGCACTCAGGGTGCCGTCGATCAGATCGTCGAGAGAGGCAAGAAACTCTTTACAGGTCACTTTTCACTCCTCGTTTCTCCATGCCTCTTCCCCCGGCTTCCCTTGCCCCTGTGGAAGTAGCGGCTCAGCCGCTCGCGCAGTTGCAGGCGCGCGCGCAGCAGGCGCGACTTGACGGCGGGTATGCTCAAGCCCAGAGTCTCCGCCGTCTCCTCGGTCGAAAGCCCTTCCACATCCCGCAGCACAAAGACGACACGAAAGCCCTGGGGAAGCCCCTGAATCGTCTTGCGCAGAATCTCGGCCAGCTCGGCCTGATTGTAGTTCTGCTCCGGATCGGGCGCCCAATCGGCCAGATCGCGGGGCACGCTGCCCTCGTCGGTCTCGATGTCCTCGTCGATCGAAACCATCTTGCCGGTACGCCGCTTGCGCAGCCGCATCAGGCTTTCGTTGACCGCAATGCGCACCAGCCATGTGTAAAACTTCGAGTTCCCCTGAAACTGATCCAGCTTTTCATACGCCTTCAGGAAGGCGTCTTGCATCACGTCTTCCGCATCCTCGCGGTTCTGAGTGATGTGCTGGGAGATACGAAAAAGCTGGCGCTCATACTTGCGCACCAGCTGGTCGTAAGCCGCAAGATCGCCCGCGCGCACCCGCTCGACCAAGGCTACGTCGGGGTGCGGTTCGAGTTCGCCTGCAATCGATTGGATGGTCGCCATGAGCGTTGGTTGCGGAAATCCTTCAGGGAAGTTGGAACGTTTGCTGCTGGGCGCTACAGATGAGTGTAACGGACAGCAGGGCTGGCGGACAAACATCAGCTTTCAGTTGAAGGCTGCCTGGGTTCCCTACCATTCCGTCGAGTGCGCGGAATGGTAGGGGCATCGGGCGCTGTACTTCCCCGGTCCCCAAAAGCGAGGGCACTCCACCCCACGGACGAAGACCTGTCCGTGGGGACCCCGGCACTCCACCCCACGGACGAAGACCTGTCCGTGGGGACCCCGGCACTCCACCCCACGGACGAAGACCTGTCCGTGGGGACCCCGGCACTCCACCCGTCCGCTCGGCGTGGACCTGGAGGTCCACGCGACAGCCGGTCTGGAGACCGGCGCTACTCTGTCATGCACGATAAACCGGCGCTACTCTGTCATGCACGATAAACCGGCGCTACTCTGTCATGCACGATAGACCGGCGCTACTCTGTCATGCACGATAGACCGGCGCTACTCTGTCATGCACGATAGACAGGCGCTACTCTGTCAT
>Ga0302202_10000303_pt1 | contig 64634 bp, 54 predicted proteins | sample II_Bog_N3_3_FD_194579 | JGI IMG/M metagenome (GOLD analysis project Ga0302202, IMG submission 194579) | Peat permafrost microbial communities from Stordalen Mire near Abisko, Sweden - II_Bog_N3_3 | ecosystem: Environmental > Terrestrial > Soil > Wetlands > Peat | place: Sweden: Abisko... | reverse complement strand
AGCAGTTGGTCACCGGAATGCCGCGCTCGGTGGCGGCTGCGACGTCCACGCTGTCCACGCCGACGGTGCCAAGAGCGATGACCCTGCATTTCTGCAAACTGTCGATGATGCGCCGGGTGATCGGAATGCCCTTCGCATACAGAGCATCCGCATCCCGCGCCGCTTCGATGAACGCCGCTTCCCCGGTCGGGCCTTCGACGATCTCGGCATCGATGCCTTCGAGCGCTTCCATCTCCAGCTCGTAGCCGCCGCCGGCAATGGTGAAGCTCGCCGCCGCCGGCGTAATGATTTTAAAACGCGCCATCGCCGCCCTCCTGGTCCGTGCCGCCCATCACACCGGGACCATGAACGCGCGGCAAAGGCGTGCCGTTCACGATCGGCTGAGCAACACGCACGAGGCTGGAATCGCGCGGCTTCACCGCATAGGTCCTTGCAAAGCCGACCTGGTCGGCGCTCGGAGTCGTGCGTTCCATGAACATCCTGCTGCAGCCGGTCCGACAGCAGTTCCGCCGGCATGGACCGACCCTCTTATTCGGAGAATGACCGTGAGACCGATCATCCTGCCTCTGACGCTTGCTGCGGCGCTTCTGGTGGCAGCCGGTGCGCAGGCGCAAACAGCATCATCCGTTACAGCGACATGCAAGGACAGCACTACGTTTTCGAGCGATACGCGAAAGGGCGCATGCCGCGGTCATGGCGGCGTGCAGACCTGGGGACAGGACGCGGCCGCAACGACGAAGATCCCGCCGAGCGTTACGTCATCGAAAGCGCCCACTGCCGCCACGGGCGCTGCGCCAGCCGCTCCCTCTGGCGCTCCCGTTGGCGCTCCCGTTGGCGCAACACCGTCCGCGAACGCGACCGCGACTGCCGTCCCGGCGACCAGGCCTGCGACCGCGGTCCTGCCCGCCGCGCCGGCACCGAGATCCACGACCGTTCCGACGACAGTGGCCGCGGGCGCCGGCGTTGGTCAGGTCTGGGCAAATACCAGCAGCAAGATCTATCACTGCCCGACCGACAAATACTACGGCAAGACGAAGATAGGCGCGTACATGTCGGAAAGCGACGCAAAGGCCAAGGGCTACCGCCCAGACGGCGGTAAGGTCTGTTCGTAGCAACGTTCCTCGCGGATTGCCCGAGCGGATGGGCGGATAAGACACCGTCACGCGGAGCAAGCTGAATGTCCGGCCAGTCGCAACGGGAGGTATCGGCCGTCCGCGTCCAGGTGACCCGCAATGGCCCGCGGAAAGGTGCGATCTCGGGGAAATCGCGGCCATGACGATAGTCGGCTTCTGGCCGTTAGCCGACAACGAGCGGCTGGGCCGCCTGACGTCATGCAACGGAAACATTCTACAGGGGTGACAGCACAGGGTTGCCGGGCTAACAGGGCCAGCCCTTAACCAGCCGAGCCCGTATGCTGAACAACGCCTATCCCGCGCTGGCCACGGGCCGGCGGTTGCCGAACCTGTGGGATGTCGTCGCCATCCTGTGCGTCTTCGGCGCCATCGTCGGTTTGGTCCATGTCGGGCGGGGCGCCCTGGTGCCGCTGAACGCGCCGCATGCCACCGAAATCAGCCTCGATCCCGCCAATTTGCCTGGCTACGCCGTGCGCACCACGCTGCGGATGTTCGCCGCCATCCTGGCCTCGCTGCTGTTTACGCTGACTTACGCCACGGCGGCGGCGAAGAGCCGGCGGCTCGGGCTGGTTCTGGTGCCGATCCTGGACATCCTGCAGTCGGTCCCGATCCTCGGCTTCCTGACCTTCACCGTCGTGTTCTTCATGAGCCTGTTCCCCGGCCAGGTCCTGGGGCTCGAACTGGCGGCGGTGTTCGCCATCTTCACCAGCCAGGCCTGGAACATGGCCTTCTCCTTCTACCAGTCGCTGAAGACGGTGCCGGCCGACCTCGCGGAGGCCTCGGTCAGCTTCCACCTGACCGGCTGGCAGCGCTTTTGGCGGCTGGAGGTCCCGTTCGCCGTGCCGGGACTGGTGTGGAACACCATGATGTCGATGTCCGGCGGCTGGTTCTTCGTGGTCGCGTCGGAGGCGATTTCGGTCGGCGACAACACCTGGAAGTTGCCCGGGATCGGGTCCTATGTGGCGCTGGCGCTGGAACAGCGGGACATCCACGCGGTGCTGTACGCGATCGGGGCGATGCTGGTGGTCATTCTGCTGTACGACCAGTTGCTGTTCCGCCCCCTGGTCGCATGGTCGGCCAAGTTCCGCTTCGAAACCACGGCCAGCGCGACCGCCGACGATCCATGGGTGCTGCGGATCATTCGCCGCACGCGGCTGCTGCAGCTCGCGGGTGGGGCGGTCGGCAGCGCCGTCGGAGCGTTCGGCGGGCTGCGCCTGTCCTTTCTGCCGCGCCGGTCGGCCTCCGCGGCGGACCACAAGCCATCACGTGTGGTGGACGCGCTCTGCCTGCTGGCCTTGGTGCCCGTGCTGGCCTGGGCGGTCTACCATCTCGTCGGCTTCGTCTCGACCGAGCTCTCCTGGGCGGATCTGGGGCAGGTCTTTGTGCTTGGCCTGATTACGATGCTGCGGGTCATTGTGCTGATCGCCCTGGCGACCCTGATCTGGGTGCCGATCGGCGTCTGGATCGGCCTTCGCCCGGTCTGGGCCCGGCGGGTGCAGCCGCTCGCGCAATTCCTGGCGGCGTTCCCCGCCAACCTGCTGTTTCCGCCGGTGGTGCTGGCGATCGTCAGCTTCCACCTGAACCCCGATATCTGGCTGACGCCGCTGATGGTGCTGGGCACGCAGTGGTATATCTTGTTCAACGTCGTCGCCGGCGCCGCCGCGTTCCCGGGCGACCTGCAGGAGGCGGCAAAGAATTTCCAGGTCGGCGGGTTTCTGTGGTGGCGCCGTGTGATCCTGCCGGGGATTTTCTCCTACTACGTTACCGGCGCGATCACCGCCTCGGGCGGGTCCTGGAACGCCGCGATTGTTGCCGAAGTTGTCTCCTGGGGGACGACAAAGCTCACCGCGCACGGGCTTGGCGCCTACATCGCGGACGCCACCGACAAGGGCGACATGGCGCGCGTGGTGCTGGGCGTTGCGGTGATGTCCGGCTTCGTCCTGCTGTTCAACCGATTGCTGTGGCGTCCGCTCTATGGCTATGCGCAACGCCGGCTGACTCTGGCCTGAGGTTAAACGCCATGGACACGATCATCGCCGCCCACCCGACGTTGCTGGAGGTCGAGGCATGTCGGCAATCGTACCGCAAGGACGCCGGCAACGCCGATCTCGTGGTGCTGGAGGACGTCAATCTCACGCTGCGGGAAGGCGAGATCGTCGCCCTGCTGGGCCGCTCGGGCTCGGGCAAGTCCACGCTGCTGCGCATCGTCGCCGGTCTGCTGAAGCCCACCGCCGGGCGGGTCACGTGGCGTGGCGAGCCGATCAAGGGGCCGGCCGATGGCGTCGCCATGGTGTTCCAGAGCTTTGCGCTGTTCCCCTGGCTCACCGTCCAGGAGAACGTGGAGCTGGGCCTGGAGGCGCGGGGCGTGCCGCGGGTTGAGCGCGAGCAGCGGGCCGAGGCGGCGATCGACCTGATCGGCCTCGGCGGTTTCGAGAGCGCCTACCCGAAGGAGCTGTCGGGCGGAATGCGCCAGCGCGTCGGCCTGGCGCGCGCGCTGGTGGTGCATCCCGATCTGCTGCTGATGGACGAGCCGTTCTCCGCGCTGGACGTGCTGACCGCCGAGACGCTGCGCACCGACCTGATCGACCTGTGGTCGGATGGCAGGCTGCCGGTGAAGTCGGTGCTGATGGTCACCCACAACATCGAGGAAGCGGTGCTGATGACCGACCGCATCCTGGTGTTCTCGACCAATCCCGGCCGGGTGGCGAGCGAACTGGTGGTGCCGTTCCCGCATCCGCGCAACCGGCTCGATCCGGCGTTTCGTCAGATGGTGGACGACATCTACGCACTGATGACGCGGCGGCCGGCGCCGGGTCTGCGCGCCGCGACCGCGCTGGCGCCGGCGGCGATCGCCATGCCGCTGCACCGTGTGGGCACCAACATGATGTCCGGTCTGATGGAGACGCTGGCGGGTCCCCCGTACGAAGGCCGGGCCGACCTGCCGGCACTGGCAGGCTCGCTGCAGCTTGAGGCCGACGAGCTGCTGCCGCTGGGTGAGACGCTGCAATTGCTGCACTTCGCCGTGGTGGAGGAGGGCGACATCCACCTGACCGATCAGGGCCGCAGCTTCGTGAACGCCGAGACCGACGACCGCAAGCGCCTGTTTGCCGAGGCGCTGCGCGCTCATGTCCCGCTGGCGGCCATGATCCGCCAGGTGCTGGATGAGCGCTGGAACCATCGTGCCTCGGCCGTGCGGTTCCGCGACGAGTTGGAAGACCATATGTCGCCCGACTATGCCGACGAGACTTTGCGCTCCGTGATCGGCTGGGGACGATACGCCGAGCTGTTCAGCTACGATGAAGAAGCCGAGCAGTTCAGTTTGGAAGATATCGAGTAATTCCAACTGTAACGTAGGGCGGACAGGCTCTTGCGCCATCCGCCGTTGCCGCAAGCCGCACCGCAAGTGTTGGACGGCACAAGAGCTTGTCCGCCCTTGTACGTTCGTTTCGACCGGTCAGCGCCGAATGCCCACGCCCCGGGCCGCCAGGGCACCGCTGTGCCACGCCCCGCTCGATTACGGCATCTGCCCCGCCGTCCGCAGCCTTGTCGCGAGTTCCGCACTGAACCGCTCCGCGCCGCCGGGATTGAGGTGCGAGAACCCGTCACCGAACGCCTCGTCCGGCCAATGTGGCATCACCGGTTCCGCAACATGCAGGCCCGGATAGCGTGCCGTGTAGCCAGCGAGGTAGGCAGCGAAGCCCTCGCGCAAGGCGGGGCTTACCCGCGCCCAGGTCGTTGCGTTCAGCGGCATGGCAACGAACTCCGCCGGGATACCCCGTGAGGCCAGCAGCGATAGCATGCGGTCGAAATACGCATCCATCACCGGCAGGGGCCCGAACCGGGCGAGCCGGCCTTCCGCCGCGACCCCGCTCGATCCGTTGGCGGTGCCGAAGAAATACTGGCCGCGGGCGGCGAAAACCTCGGCAAGCATCCGCCGGTTCTGTGCCAGCCGCAGGAATCCGGCGCTTTTCAGCAGGCTATCGACATAGAGCGAAGGGAACCGCCAGCGGAACAGCATCGCGCGCAACGACGGCGTCAGCCCGTCATCCCGCTTCGGCCGGTCCAGCGACGTATCACCCAGCCGCGCCGACGTTTGCCGCAGGTCGGCGAGCGCGTCCGCAGCCATGAAGCCGAACCGGACCGAGCGTTCCCAGAACAGGTCGGGCTCCATGAAATGTCCGGGGACCAGGGACACGATCACGCGCCGAGGCGGCACCGGGCAGGCCAGCGCGCGCCGGACCGCCTCGTAGGCCTCCACCGGATGGCCGCCGCCGACGGCAAGGTTGGTCGCTTTCACCGGCAGCAAGGCGGGCAGGATGCCGACGGCGGCCCGGGAGTCACCGACCACCACGATCTCGCCCAGGTCGCAGCGGCGCAGCAGCTCGGTCTTGGCGAGCCAGGCGGGGTATTCGGGGTCGAGATACGCCAGCGGCATCGCCGCGACCCAGCCCCAGACCAGCGCGAAACACAGCGCCGCAACGGCTGTCAGGACCGTCAGGTAGCGCGCGGCGGACATCGTCGAACCCTCTGGCGCTAGAACTGGAAGTACAGGAACTCGCCGGTGCCGCCGATCGACAGCAGACCCAGCGTGGTGGCACAGCCGAACGCCACCGCCCAGCGCAGCGTGGGCTGCCATGCCAGCCGCGGCAGTGGCCCCGGCAGGACCTTGCCGAGCGCCGGCCCATGGGCGCGCATGATCTGCTGCGTGTTGGGAGCGCCCCAGACCACCGCGTAGAGCGCTACCATCCAGACGATATGGCGAACGGCCGGAAGGTCCGGCCAGGCGAACGCCACCCCGTGCAGTCCTGCCATGCCCTCCAGCATGGCAAGTGCCTGCCCGACCGATGCGGCGCGGAAGAAGACCGCGCCCACCAGCACCGCCAGATAGGTCAGCAGCACGCGCCGCGCGACAGCAACGCGCGTGTCGGCAGGCGGGCGCCGTCGCCAGGTTCGGCAGGCCTGGTTGATCGTCAGGTAAGACCCGTGCAGCAGGCCGAAGATCAGGAACTGCAGGCCGCATCCGTGCCAAACCCCGGCCAGCCCCATGGTGACGATGGTCGGCAGCGCCACCAGGCTGGCGAAGCCGATCAGGGTCCGCCGGTCGAGCGCCGGCCGCCGTCTGGCGATGGCGAGCGCCAGCGGATTGTACAGAAACAGCGTCAGCCATCGCGTCAGCGACATGTGCCAGCGCTGCCAGTATTCGATGACGCTCTGGGCCTTGTAAGGCGAATTGAAATTCAGCGGGAAGCGCACGTTCAGCATGCGCGCCAGCCCGATCGCCATATCGGAATAGCCGGAAAAGTCGAAATAAAGCTGTAACGAGTAGGACAGTGCCGCCAGCCACGCGCCGCCCATCGCCAGCGTCCCGGCCTGCGCGAACCCGGGCGCCACCACCGCCCCGATCTGGTCGGCGAACAGGCATTTCTTCAGCAAGCCGATCAGAAAGATCGAGACTCCAACAGCCAGGTTGCGCGCATCGAACCGGTAGGTGGCGGGATCGGCGAATTGCGGCATCACCTCGCGGTTGTGCAGAATCGGCCCGGCAATCAAGTGTGGGAAGAATGTAACGAACAAAGCATAGTCCAGCGTCGAGCGGTCACGCGCCAGTCCCTGCCGGCAGTCGATCAGGTAGCCGATCTGGGTGAATGTGAAGAAGCTGATGCCGAGCGGCAGCGCCGGCGCCGCGAAGGCGAGTCCGAACCAGGCGAACAGCCCGGCCAGGTATTTGTAGAACGCCAGCGCTGCCAGATTGGCCGCGATCCCGCCGGTAAGCACCGCACCCTGCAACCGTGGCCGCCCCGCCGTTGCACCGATCAACCGCGCAACGGCGAAGTTGCCGGCGACCGAGGCCAGCAGCACCGGCAGGTTCGCCGGGTTCCACCAAGCGTAGAAGACCAGCGAGGCGGCGACCAGCCAGCACCCCGCAACATTCCGCCCGAACCGGCAGGCGGCGAAAAACCCGGTGAGTGCGAGAGGCAGAAAGCCCAGCACGAAGACGTAGGAGTTGAACAGCACGGCGCCGCAGCCGCCGGCGGAACTTCAAGCGGCGGCGCGCGCCTGCTTTGCCGCGATCAGCGCCAGGAACTCGCCAACACTGCGCAGCGATTCGATTTCGGCGGTCCGGAACTGCACGCCGAAGCGGTTCTCCGCCTCGACGACCAGCGTGATGTGGTTCATCGAATCCCATCCCGGCACGTCGTCCGCCGTGGTGGCGGGCGTGACCTCAAGCGTGGGGTCACCGAACACACGGCGCATGATGTCGGTAAGATCAGCGAGAAGGGCTTCGTTGCGCATGGTTCATCCTCCGGCTGGGGCCGGATTAGACACCATCGGGTTCAAGGTAGGATTAACGTGCCGCGCTGTGCGTTGAAGCTCAGGCGTGACCCGCTGCGCTGGACAGCAGCAGCGGATCGATCTTCAGCTTCCCCATCGCCCGCATCCACTTTGTCTCGTGGTTCGGGTCGAATACCAGCGCGTCGTCCGCGGGGACGGACAGCCACGCATTCTGCTGGATCTCGGCGTCGAGCTGCCCCGGCCCCCAGCCGGCATAGCCCAGCGCCAGGATGCCCTCGCGCGGGCCGCCGCCTTCGGCGATTGCCTTCAGCACGTCAAGACTCGCGGTCAACGCCATGGCGTCGTTGACCCGCAGGCTGCCTTCGCCGGTCCAGTCCGATGTGTGAAGCACGAAGCCGCGGGCATTGTCCACCGGACCGCCGGAGCACAATCGTATGCGGCGTGCCGGCGGAACCGGCACCAGTTCAAGCTGACGGAGCAGATCGTCGAAGCTTGGCCGCTCCAGCGGACGGTTCAACACCAGTCCCATCGCCCCGTCCGGGTTGTGGGCGCAAACATAGATGACGCTGTGCGCGAAACGCGGATCGGTCATGGCGGGCATGGCAATCAGCAATTGCCCGGCCATGAAGCCTTCCGGCGCCGCGTCGTCGGGCGTGTCCGGGGAGTGGTCCATCCCACAAATTTGGGACAGGACGGGCGGCGGCGCAAGCCGTGACTTCGCCCGCCGGTAAGGCTAGGACTCGCCGGAAACGGTTGGGGCAATGGAGGAACCATGTCGATTAGGGTGGGCGATACGATCCCGTCGATGAAATTGATGGCGGCGACGGCGGAGGGGCCGAAGGAGATCTCGACCGACGATATCTTCAAGGGCAAGAAAGTGGTGCTGTTCGCGGTCCCGGGCGCGTTCACCCCGACCTGCAGCATCAAGCACCTGCCCGGGTTCGTTCAGCACGCCGACGCGATCAAAGCCAAGGGCGTCGATGCGATTGTCTGCATCGCGGTGAATGATGTGTTCGTGATGGATGCATGGGCCAAGGATCAGGGCGTGGAAGGCAAGCTGGTCATGGTCGCCGACGGCTCCGGCGACTTCGCGAAGGCGCTCGGCCTGGAGCTCGACCTGAAGGCGCGCGGCCTTGGCATCCGCAGCCAGCGCTACGCCCTGGTTGCCGAGGACGGCAAGGTGACTCATCTCGCCGTCGAGCCGCCTGGCGGATTCGAGGTCAGCAAGGCCGAATCCATCCTCTCCGGGCTCTGACCCGGTAGCCTGGGGGCGGTCGCCCCGGACTCGGCTTGCGCAGGCGGATCGGTCCATTCCCGCCACAGCAAGATCAGAGCCGCCATCACCGCCGGCCCGACGAACAGGCCGAGCACCCCCCATGTCTCGATCCCGCCGAGTATGCCGAGCAGAACCCAAAGGAACGGCAGCTTGGTCGCGCCGCCGATCAGGAACGGGCGGATGAAGTGGTCGGCGACGAACACCACCGCGAATCCATAGGCGGCCAGCAGGATTGCGGCCAGCGGCGCGCCATTGCCCATGATCAGCAGCGACGCCACGACAAACACCAGCGGGGCGCCGAACGGGATCGTCGCCGCCACCGCGGTCAGCGCGCCGAGCAGCGTCGGCTGCGGCGCGCCGGCGATCAGGTAGCCGACCCAGATCGCCACGCCCTCGCCGATCCCCACCATGACGAGCCCGTCCACCGTGCCATGCACGGAGGCGACGATCTGCCGCCCGACCCGCTCGCCGCCCGGGCCGAAGGCAAGCCGGCTTGCCCGCAGCAGGCGCTCGGCCACGGCGTCGCCGTCCCGGAACAGGAAGAACAGGGTCAGCAGGGTGAAGATGAACAGCACGATCCGGTGCAGCAGTTCGGTGCCGAGGTGGCGGCTGACCGCGAACAAATCCGCACGGTTGATCCGGCCAAGCAGCTCGGCGGCTTGGGCGGGGTCGGCCAGGTTGGCCTGCCACCATGCGGTCAGCGGCTGGCTGCCGAACGGCAGGCGCGAGACCCAGTCCGGGACCGGCACGCCGTCGTGCTGGGCGTGCAGCACCCAATCGACAACCCCGCGCGCCTCCTTGCCGACCTCGACCGCGGCCAAGATCAGGGGAAGGATGAACACCAGCCCGACGAGCAGGGTGAAGATCAGCGGCAGCAGGATTTCGGGCCAGCGCGGCGGCCAGCGCCGTTGGGCAAGCTGGTACAGCGGCCACAGCGCGATCGCGAAGATTCCCGCCCACACCAGGGCCGGCAGGTAGCTCCACAGCGTGTAGATCCCGAGCCCGGCCAGCACCGCGCCCAGCAGCGCCCGCGCGACAACCTGGGAGCGGTTGTTGATCCCTGCGTACATTGTCCTCCCTCGCCGCGACCGGCGTCGCAGCACACTTGATTGCTCGGCGGCTGCGGCGGCGGCGTCAAGCCCGTTCTGAGCGATGCCTTGGCCGATGCCGCAATCCTGGCGCTTGGACGTTGCCAGCCGGGCACGAAATGATGTCTGCTCGCTGCATGGCGTTCCATCGGATTCTCCACTGCGCCGATCTGCACCTGGACAGTCCGCTGCGCGGTCTGGAGGCCGATCCCGATGCGCCGGCCGACCGTATCCGGGGTGCCACCCGCGACGCGCTGGCGAACCTCGTCGAACTTGCCATCACCGAGAGTGTCGCGGTCGTGCTGATCGCCGGCGACCTGTACGACGGCGACTGGATGGACTGGCGCACCGGGCAGTTCCTGCTGCAACAACTCGGCCAGCTAACGCGCCGCGGCATCCGGGTGGTCGCGATCAGCGGCAACCACGATGCGGAGAGCGTCATCACCCGGCGCCTGCGCTGGCCGGACGGCGCGCGCATGCTGTCTGCCGACCGCCCGGAGACGGTGTCCTTTCCGGAACTGGCGCTGTCGGTGCATGGCCAGAGTTTTCGTGCCCGGGACGTGATGGACAATCTGGTGCCCGGCTACCCGCCGCCCGTTGGCGGCCACCTGAATGTGGGGCTGCTTCACACCGCCCTGACCGGCCGCGCGGGGCATGCGCCTTATGCCCCTTGCACCGTCGAACAGCTTGCCGCCCATGGCTACGATTACTGGGCGCTCGGCCACGTCCACGAACGCTGCGAGGTCAGCCGCGATCCGTGGATCATGTTCCCCGGCAACACACAGGGCCGGCACAGCCGCGAGCCGGGCGCCAAGGGGGCCAGCTTGATCACGGTGCGCGACGGCCGGATCGCCGCGGTCGAGCACCGGGCGCTCGACGTGGTGCGGTGGGCGCGGGTCACGGCCGATCTGACCGGCGCGTCGGACGAGGACGCCGCCATGTCCCGCGTCCGGGGCGCATTGGCCGCCGCGCTGGATGCGGCGGACGGACGGCTGCTGGCGGTTCGGCTGACGCTGGAGGGCGCATGCCCGGCCCACGCGGCGCTGGCGCGCGATCTGGGCGCCGTCCGCGAGATGGCGCGCGGCGAGGCGCTTGCCTGCGGGGGCGCCGAGGCGATCTGGCTCGAAAAGGTCGTCCTCGCCACACGGCCGGCGCTGGACCTGGCAGCCTTGCGCAGCCGTGACGGCGCCGTCGGCCTGTTGGTGCGCGAGATCGAGACCGCCGCCATCGCCGGCCCCACCGAGCAGCTCCGCGCCTACTGCGCCCGCCTGCTGGAGCGTGCGGGCGGGCTGCGCGCGGCGCTGGGAGACGACCATCCCGCCGTGCTGGCCGCCGCCGGCACCGTGCCGACCGATATGTTGGAACGTGCCCGCTCGCTGCTGCTGGCGCGTCTGGCGGCGGACTGAACCGATGCGCCTGACCTCGCTGCAACTCACCCGCTACGGACCGTTCGAAGCCGAGCAGATCGCGTTCGATCCGCGGCCCGGCTGCATCAACCTGTTGCTCGCGCCCAACGGCGCCGGCAAGTCGGTGCTGCGCCAGGCGTTTTGCGATCTGCTGTTCGGCATCGGCGGGCAGACCCCGATGGCGTTCCGCTACGGCTACACCGGCATGCGCGTGTTCGCCGAAGCGCTGGCGCCGGACGGCACCCCGTTCGCGTTCGGCCGGCGCAAAGGGCAGGGGAACACGCTGCTCGACGCCGACGGCAACGCCGTGGCTCCCGGTTCGCTGGCGGCCCTGCTTGGCCAGACGGATCGCGCCTTGCTGGAGCGGCTGTTCGCGCTGGACACCGACAGGCTGCGCAAGGGCGGCGTGGAACTGCTCGCGACCGGCGGCGCGCTGGCCGATGCCCTGCTGTCGGCCGGCGGCATGCGCACGGCGAAGCGGCTGCGGCAATCGCTGGAGGAAGCGCGGGACAGCGTGGCGCCGACCACCAAGTCGGGCCAAAAGCAATTCTATCGCACGCTGGACTCCTTCGTTGATGCGCGCAAGCGTGCCGCGAACGGCCTGCTGCGTCCGGACGACTGGTCGCGCATGGAGCGCGCGCTGGGCGAGGCCGAGGATCAGCAAGCTGCCCGCAACCTGGCCGCGTCCGCCTCGTCCGCACGCATCGCCCGGCTGCAACGCATTCGCCGCGTCCGCCGCCACCTTGCCGAGCGCGATGCCGCCTCGGCGTGGCTGGCCGCGCATCCGGATGCGCCGGACCTCGCGCCCGAGCTCACGTCCGCGCTGGCGGAGGCCCGCCACAGGTTTGCTATCGCCGAGGATCAGCTCGGCGCCGAACAGCGTCGTCGCGAGCAACTGGACGCGGAGTCGGCAGCGATTACCGTCGATGACGGGCTGCTGGCCGAGGCAACCGAGATCGAGCGGCTGAACGAGCAGGCCGGGGCCGTCCGCAAGGCGCTGGCGGATATCCCGAAGCGCGAATCCGAGCATGCCGAAGTGACGCGGCGCATCGGCGCGGCGCTGCGCGATCTGGGCAGCACCCTTCCGGTGGAGCGGGCCGCCGAAGCGATCCCGCCCCGCGCCGCGGTGATTCGGGCACGCGACCTGATCGCGCAGCACAGCGCTCGCGCCGCCGCTGTCGCGCAAGCGCCGGGTGCGATCGAGACGGTCAGGCGCGCGATGGAGGACGCCGAAACACAGCTCGTTCGCCTCCCGGCTCCCGACGATACCGGCGCGCTCGCTGCCCTGGTGGCCGAAATCCGCGCCTCCGGCGACCCATCCGCGCGAGCCGGCGAACTGGCCCGCGGTCTGGCGGACAGCCGGGCGGCGCTTGCGGCCGAACTGGCGCGGCTGGCGGGATGGCAGGCGGGGGTGGAGGCACTGGTGTCCCTGGCGCCTCCGCCGGCGACGCGGTTCGAGCGGCTTGACGTCGACCGGCGCAAGGCTGCTGCCGACCGCCAGGCCCAGGCCGAGCATCTGGCGCGCGAGACGGACCGGCTTGCGGAGGCCCAGGCGCGGCTGGCCGCGATTGGCGCAGGCGGCGAGATTCCCGACGAGGCGGCGGTCGCCCAGGCCCGGCAGCACCGCGATCGCGGCTGGCAGCTCATTTTCCGGCGCGCCTTCACCGCCGAGCCGCCGACGCCGGCCCAGGAACAGGCATTCGCCGGTGAGCAGCCGCTGCCGCTGGCCTATCAGAATGCGGTGGTGTCCGCCGACGCCCTGTCCGACTGGCGGGCGCGGGAGGCAGAACTGGTCGCGAAGCTGGCCGAGGCCCGGCGAGCGGTCGATGCGGCGACGGATGCGGCAAGGGGGGCAGGGGACCTGCTTCAAGCGGCCGAGCAGCCTGTGGCGGCGGCGGATCAGGCATGGGAACAGGCCTGTGAGCCGCTTGCGACCGGGCCACACCCGACCATCGAGGAGGTCCGCGCCTTCCTCGCCGGCCGCGAGCGCGTGATCGACCGGCGCGAGGCGGCCGTGCGGGCGGAGCAGGCTGCGGCGCTGCTGGAGCGCCGGCACTCCGGCTGGGCACGCCGCCTGGCGAAGCTTCTGGCGCCGGCCGAGTCGGACGCGGGGCCTGTCGCTGCCGAGGCTTTCCCCGATCCGGCCAGTTTCACAGCAGCGGACACCGACGCCGCACCCTGCTTGGACGGTGGTTCGCACGCGGACTCCGCGGTCGCATCCGCGCTGCCGGCGTTGCTCGCGATGGCCGCGCAGCGGCTTGACCGAGCCCGTGCGGCTGACAGCACGCGCGCCGCGCTCGATGGCCGGCTGCGCGAGGTCAAGCGCCAACTCGCCGCGGCGGAGGCGGCGTTCGCGGAGGCCAGGACCCAGCTCGGCGCCTGGCAGGCCGCGTGGGAGGACGCGTTGGCCGGCCTAGGGCGACCGGCTGGCGAGGAACCGCCGGTCACTGAGCAGATGCTGCGTCTGTTCGCCGATCTCGGCCAGGACTGCGCCGCGGCGGCGCAGATCGCCGAGCGCCTCCGCGCGATGCGGGCCGACAACGAGTCCTGCGCCGCGGCGACGGCCGTCGTGGTGGCGCGCGCGGCGGCGGATTTGGCCGGCGCCGATCCGCTCGGCGCAATCCGGCTGCTGCGCGAGCGGCTGGCGGAGCAGCGCGGACACAGCCAGCGCCGGGTGGTGCTGCAAGGCCAGATCGCGCAGGCGGACCTGTCGCTCGCGGATCTGGCCCGGCAAGTAGAACGCCGGCAGGCCGAGCTGCTGGCGGTGCTGCTGGCGACCGGTGCGGCCACCGTCGAGGCCGCCGAAACCCGCCTCGCGCTGTCCCGCGAAAGGGCGGCGCAGGCGGCGCGGTTCGCCGCGGCCGGGGACCAGCTTCGCCAGGACGGCGACGGCCTGCCGTTGGAGCGGCTGCGCGAGGAGGTGGAGTCGATCCCGCCCGACGATCTTCCCGGTGAGGTCGAGACCGCCGAGCGCGCGCGCGACGCCGCACAGGCCGAGGCACAGCAAGCCGCCGCCCACGCCTCGCGCTTGCGGCTGCAAATGGAGCAGACCGCCCAGGACGCGGATTACGCCGCCGCGGTGGCCGATCAGCAGGCGGCCGCGGCCGGTCTCGGGCGCGTGCTGGAGGAAGCGGCGCTGCTGCAGCTTGCCTCCGCGATGCTGGGACAGGCGATGGAAGCGGTGGAAGCCAAGGGCAGCTCCGCCTTGCTGACGCGCATCGGCGCGTTCTTCCGCATGCTGACCGATGGCGGCTACGACCGGATCGTGACGGCGGATGACGGAGCCGGCGGGTTGGCCTTGTCGATGATCCCGCATGATTTCCCCGACGAGCCGAAATCGGCCGGCGACCTGTCGGAGGGCACGCGCGATCAATTGTTCCTGGCGCTGCGTCTCGCCGCGATCGAGGAACACGTGGCGGCGGCGGCCCCGCTGCCGTTCATCGGCGACGATATTCTGCAGACGTTTGACGATGCCCGCGCAACCGCCGCGTTTCGCGCGCTGCTGGCGCTGAGCCAGGACGTGCAGGTGATCCTGCTGACGCACCATCGGCATCTGCTCGACCTTGCCGCCACCCTGCCGCGCGGCGCGGTGCATGTCTGCCAGATCTCGCGACGCCTGGCGGCGCACCCGGATGTTGCAACCGCCAAGTGAAACCGACGGACAATCTCAGGTCTCTGCCGGAAGGCCGTAGGGTGGATAAGCGACAGCGCCATCCACCATTGCTGCAAGCCGCACCGCAAGAGGTGGACGGCGCTGCGCTGGTCCACCCTACGCGTCCAGCCGCCCCCGTCCAGCCCCGTCCGGCCGCGGAGTGGCCCCAATCAGCCAGGGCTTGTCCGAACCAACGGTCGATGCGAATTCCCAGCGTGCGACGCCAAGCTGCGCCCATCGCGGCGCGGCCGAAATGAACGCCAGCATCAAGCCGTTCGGGAGGAGATGATGACGGATCTGATCCGGGTCGAGGACCACGGCGCATGGCGCAAGCTTGTGCTGAACCGGCCCGACAAGCTGAACGCGGTGAACGAGACGATGCTCGCCGACCTGATCGAAGCTCTGGATGATGCGGACGAGTGTCGTGCTCTGTTGTTGACCGGGGAGGGGCGCGGCTTCTGCTCCGGGCAGGAACTCGGGCCGGCGATGATCCCCGGTGCGGCTGGCCCGCCGGATTTGGCAGCGCATGCCAGCGCCTATCACCATCGGGTGGTCCGGCGCATCCGTGCGCTGCCGCTGCCCGTCGTCTGCGCGGTCAACGGCGTCGCGGCCGGCGCGGGCGCGAGTTTCGCGCTCGCTTGCGACATCGTGCTGGCCGCCCGCAGCGCAGCCTTCGTGCTGGCGTTCGTCCGGATCGGATTGGTGCCCGATTCCGGCGCGAGCTTCTTCCTGCCGCGCCTGGTGGGCGAAGCGCGCGCCCGCGCTCTGGCGATGCTGGGCGAGCCGGTGAACGCGGAACGCGCCGAGGCCTGGGGGATGATCTGGCGCGCGGTGGACGACGCGTCGCTGATGGCGGAAGCCGAGGCGCTGACGGCGCATCTCGCAACGCAGCCGACCGCGGCGCTCGCGAAGATGAAGCGCCTGTTTTCGGCCGGCGCCGCCAACACGCTCGACGCCCAGCTCGATCTGGAAGCGGCGCTGCAGGGCGAGGCGGGACGAACCGCCGACTACGCCGAAGGAGTGCGGGCCTTCATCGAGAAGCGCGCGGCCGTGTTTGGCGGCAACGCATGACGCCCGACGCGCTCGCCCGGGCCTGCGCCGACGCGATGTTGGCCGAAGATCGCGCACTCCATGGCCTGGGCATATCGCTCGACGAAGTCGCTCCCGGCCGCGCCCGGGTATCGATGACCGTTGCCGAGTCCATGCTGAACAGCCACGGCATCTGCCACGGTGGTTTCATCTTTGCCCTGGCGGACACCGCTTTTGCTTACGCGTGCAACAGTCATGGCCAGAGCGCGGTCGCGCAGCACAACAGCATCACGTTTCTACGCCCGGGACGGCGCGGCGAGCGACTCACCGCCGAAGCCATCGAGCGAAGCCGCGCCGCCCGTTCCGGCATCTACGACGTGCGCGTCACCGGCGCCGATGGCGGCGTGGTCGCGGAGTTGCGCGGCCACTCCCGCCTGACGGGCGGCCGGGTGTTCGGCGGGAGCGACGGTTGAAGCCTGCGCCGATCATGGGGGCGTTTTGTGACGGATCTGGGACGGATGGGTAGCTTCATCCGGCGGTGCGGTGCTGCGGGCGGTAAAGGTGGATGGCGCTGTCGCTTATCCACCCTACCGGACACCATGGTGTCCGTCCCAAATCCAGGCGTTACCGGGCACCAGGCGGCCATCCCAAATCCGGGCGTTGGTGATCCGGTAAATCTGAGTCGCCAGCGCGACGGCCGCGGATCAGAACGCGGCGCTCGCGGGTTCTGCCGCCATGGCGGCATAGGCATCGCCGTGTGGCGCGACCTCCCGGCCGTTGTCGGCGACCAGCGTATGCCCGCGCCAGACGACGCTGCCGCCGAGGAAACTGGCGACAACCTCGGCAACCGATAGGATGTCGCGCAGCGGCAGCAGCCAGAGCGGCGCCGCAACCTGCGGCGCGCACCCATGCCGCAGCATCCGGTTGATCCCGAGCGCCGCAGCGGCGCGCACCGCCCATGCCAAAGCGAACAGGCCGATCGACCAGCTTGCGCCACCGGTCAGCGCAACCGCCGCCGCGGCCCAGAACAACGGAAATTGCAGCACCGACGCAGCGAACCCCAGCGGCTGCAAGGCGCGAATCGTGCGTGCCCAGCGCAGCTCGTGCTGCCACAGCGCACGCGGTGAGGCATTCGGGATGCCGGTTGCCGGAACCGTATCGGCGAGCTGGACCTGCAGCCCCAACCGCCGGACGCGCTGGCTCAAGACGTTGTCGTCGGCCAGATGCCTCACCAGGGCATGCAGTCCCCCGATCTCGGCCAGCGTGTCCCGGCGCAGCGCCATGGTGGTACCCAGGCAGTCCTGCCGCCCCAGCACCCGCGACAGCAAGACCGCTGGCAGGAACGAGTGGCTGATATGCGTCGCCCCCAGGCGCGCGGCCAATCCCCGCACCGTTGGCAGGCCGGTGCAGACCGTGGTGGCGAGGCCGGTGCCCGGCACCTCCAGCGCCGCGACCAGCCGTTCCACGTAATCGGGCGCCACATGCAGGTCGCTGTCGGAAAACACCAGCACGTCGTGCCGTGCCAAGGGGAGCATATTGATCAGATTGCAGATTTTGCGGTTGGGCCCATGCGCCTGTGCGCCGGTCGCGACCGCAATGTCACGGTCCGGAAACCGCGCCTGCAGCCGGTGCACGGCGAGCAGCGCCGGGTCGGCTGGATCCTGCACGCCGAACACGATCTGCACCGGAGCCGGATAGGTTTGCTCGCAGATCGACGCCAGGGCCTCATCCAGCCGCGGTTCGTTGCCGCATAGCGGCTTGAGCACGGTGACCGCGGGACACTGCCGTGCCGGGTAGCGCCGCCGGGTGGCAAATTGATGCACGGCCGCGGCGCCGGCCACCGATACGGTTGTGCCGAAGACCGCCAGCAGCGCCAGCAACCAGCCGACGATTTCCGAAGCGGGCGCAAGACCGGTCATGGGATGGTTTTCGCGGCGCTCGATCGACCGAGCAGCGGCGACAAGCACGCGTCCCGCTCTAATCCGACAGCTTGGCGATGGCCCCGACCGGGGAACGAGAGCGGGTGCCGGAGCTCCGCCGCGACTCGGGCCGCTTCGTGCGGTCCCGCACCTGCGGCACCGTCCGACCGGGACTCGGCCGCCTCTGTCGGGGGTGCCACGCGCCGCGAGACCACGCTCCGGGCCGGAGGAAGCAGCGTTTCGCCAGGGCAATGGATCACAATCGGGAAAGGCAAGCTCAGCTCATGAAACGCCATCAATGTTATCGAATCAACGGTTTCGTGGTCCGTGTCAACCGTTATGAACGTCTGGACAGCGTGAAATCCACCGCAGAGGACGCGGGAGCCCTGCGATGCCCGTGCAGATTCGCGGATTCCGCCGCTTGTCTGATGGCGCGCGAACGCCGTTCGCCGCGCCGTCCTGGTCGTTCCTGGAGTCCCCCGCCTGGGCCGCCGCGGCGCAGCAGCCAGGCGGACAGACGCCTACCGGCGAACCGTCATTTCAGCACATCGCTGAGCGCCGCGAGCGCATTCAGCGCTGGCGGGAAGCCACTATACGGCGCGGTCTGCACCACGGCCTCGATCACCTCCGTCTTGCTGATGCCGACCCGCAGCGCCGCGGCGCCGAACTTCCGCGCCTGCTGGGGCAGACGCATCGCGGTAAGCCCAGCCAGGGACACCAGCGTCCGTGACCGCTGATCCAGGCCGGGACGACACCAGATCGACCCGTAGCCGAACTGGATGACCAGCGGATACAGCGCGGACGTGACCGGATTGTCCGGCGACGCATAGCCTTCCGTTGCCATCTCGCCGTGCACCGTTTGCACGATGTCCCTTCCGCGGCTCATCAGATCCGCCATCGAGGCGTCGTCCGGAGGAACGGGGGGCAACGCGATGCCCCGGTCGGCGAACACCTCCGCGGCGATCGACAGACTTTCCTCGGCGGCGGCGAAGCCGGCCCAAAGCGCCGACTGGATCAGCACCTCCTGGATCGTCCGCGTCCCCATGCCGAGGGTCATGGCGGCGACGATATGGCGGCGCAGCGACCGCGGCCGCGGGTTTACGCCCAGCGCCGCCAGCGTACAGGTCATGCGGTCGGGCAACGCCAAGCCCGAGCGATACCAGATCGCGCCGAACGGCAGTTCGGCGATCAGCCGCTCGATCGTCGCGATCGCCGGGTCTGCGGTCGCCACGCCGAACAGCTTGCTCTGCATCGCCTCGCCGCGCTGGCGCAAGGCATCACGTGTGGGCATTGCGTCGTCCCTCCGAATGGTTTCACTGTTTTGCGGACACACTAGACCCGTGTGTTGGCTTGGAAAAGCCATGCCGGTCCTCGCCTTGCCGGTTGCTGTCATGCCGGTTGCGGCGATGACTGGTTGCGGCCGCCCCGGCCTGCCGGCGATCAGGTATCCCGTGACGCGGCCGAGAGTTGCAGCCGCGAGCCGTCGCTGAACCGGGAAAACCGGAACGGCGCGGGATCGACGACCGGGGTCTCGCCCGTCACCAGCTCCGCCATCAGCCGCCCTGCGCCCGGCCCGATGCCGAAACCGTGACCGGTGAAGCCGGTGGCGATGAAGAACCCCGGCAGCGAATCGACCGACGAAATCACCGGGATCTCGTCTGGTGTCACGTCGATGGCGCCGCCCCAGGTCTCCGCCACGCGCATGGCGCGGAAGGCCGGGAAGGCGGCCGTGACGCTGTCGCGACCCTGGTCGAGAATCGGCTGATGCGGCGCGGGATCGAGCACCCGCACCCGCTCGAACGGCGACGGGGCGTCGGGCGCCCAGCGGCGAGGCACGCGCCAGGCCTCGATGAACCCGGTGCCGAGGTGCAGCCGCATGTCGCGCCACTTGACCCGCAGCGAGGGGATGAAATCGCGGAACAGCCGCACCGTGTCCGGCGTGATGTCGTGCAGGTTGCCGCTCCAACTCGCCACGTTGTAGCCGCCGTCCAGCCGCTTGCGCAGGCCGAAGCCGTAGCCGCCGCAGGAAATCTCCGGGCCGTCCAGCGGCTCCGTGCGCAGCACCGAGGAGATCACCTTGAGCTGCGGCAGATTGATCCCGAGGTTGCCGCAGAACAGGCGCGACCAAACCCCGCCGGCCAGCACCACGGCGTCGCAGGCGATACGGCCCCGTTCGGTCACCGCGGCGGCGATGCGCCCCGCTTGCGTCTCGATGCCGCGCACGGCGCAGCCGGTGACGATCGCGGCGCCGTGTTTGCGCGCCGCCCCGGCGATCGCCGCCGCGGCCCGCTCCGGCTCCGCGCGGCCGTCGCTCGGGGTGTAGAGCCCGCCAACCCAGTCGCCGGCCAGGCCGGGCAGCAGTGCGGCGGCCTCGGGGCCGGTGACCAACCGCGTGTCGAGCTGGAATGGGCGTGCGGCCGCCAGCCAGGCCTCGCGCTCGGCGAGCTCGGCCTGGGTCCGGGACAGATACAGGATGCCGCTTTCCCGCCAGCCGGTCTCCGTCCCGGTCAGCGCATCCATCTCCCGCCAAAGACGCAGGCTTTCGATCGCGAGCGGCAGTTCGCGCGGGTCGCGCCCCATCTTGCGGCACCAGCCCCAGTTGCGGCTGGACTGCTCCGCCGCGATGCCGCCCTTCTCGCAGAGCAGGACCGGCACGCCCTTGCGCGCCAGGAACAAGGCGGTGCTGGCGCCGATGATGCCGCCTCCGACGACCACCACGCCGGTACGCGCCGGCAGCGCCGCATCGGAGCGCACAGGATCGACGCGGGGAGCCATGCGGCACCTCCCAACAGAGCGGGCGGACGATATAACATCGATGGCCCGCTCGGGTGCGATGTAGGGCGGATCAGCGCAGCGCCATCCGCCATTGCCGCCCGCAGCACCGCACGGCGGATGGCGCTCCGCTGATCCGCTACACCCCGCGACGGGTCGCCAGCGCGGCGTTCCCGGCGACCCGGTCCCCGACGCGAAAAAGGCGTGCAAACAGCGTGCGCCATGGGCCGATTCGACGTTCGGTGACGGAACCAAGTGCGACGACGGCAGCCAGCGTCGCCAGCGTCGGCCAAAACATCGACTCCATGGCCGGCCCGCCAAGAGCCACGAAAAACTTCATCAGTGGCAGATGCGTCAGGTAAATCGTAAATGTAAACGAAGCCACAAACCCCACCGGGTAGGCGACGCTGGCGATCTGCCGAAGCGCCGTAAACCGCATCGCGAATATGCTCGTGGCCACGCAGACGGCGATTATGAAATGCCCTGGAAAATTATAGGCAACCTGGAGATAATGCCGAGGCACATTGCCGAATGCATTATTGACGCCCTCGGTTGCCATGGTATCAAAACCGTTGGCCTTGATCAGAAGGTACGCTCCGACGCTGAGCAAGAATAGCAATCGCGCTGGCACCGGTTTCAACGAGATTTTTTTCTGGGCACGATAGGCCAGAACGCCAAGCCCCCATAACGGAAACAAGAGGCATATCTTCGGACCAACAATCAATGGCGCGATTATCATGGCAACAACTCGTTCCGCTCCCCGCATAAAGAGAGATAATGCAAGAAATACATAAAACCAGACTTCGAAACAGAGCGACCAAAATGCACCATTGGTGAGCATCGGCTCATTGAGCCCCCATAATTCGCTCGAAAACGACAACCAAAGCGGGATATAAAGCCACAGCTTTTGAACTTGGTAATGATCGAATAAGGCGTTATACGTCTCGGAGAAATACCGAATTCCAACAAGTTCGAGTGCAACTGTCAGGATCAGGGCGGGCACCATTACGGAATAGATGCGAGCGCATCGGTTTATCATGAAAGCCCTGGCCGTTTTATCTTTCGTGTCTGCCGTATATGCGACAACATAACCGGAAAGAACAAAAAATATCACCACTCCATCGCCGCCAAGCCAGGGCAGCCGGTCGACGAATCCGCAATCGACTCTCCAAATGCAGATATGGCCGACAAATACTGCCAACGCCGCAAGTACACGGAGCATATTGAGGTAAGTCGATAGCTCGGGATTCATCCGAGGACCCTTGTTTGCAGCTCTCAAACGATAAACGCAGAGATTCTTCCGATTCTGCACGCTTCATACACGGGCCGCGAGGGTCGTGGAAGCTCAGATCGTTGGCCAGGCAGCCGACACCTGGTTCATGGTCCGCTCCGGCCCAATTGCGCTGCCTAAAACCACGCCCGGGGATCACCACGCCCGGGGTCCAAAGATCGCCGGCCTGCCAGGGCGTGCTGTCTGCTCCCGCGTGCGGCAAAGTGTCGCAGCACCCCGCCAGGTCCATGTTGAGGCTGCCGGCCACCATCACCGGCCGTGCCGAAGTGGTGGATGCCATTCGGGTTCCTCCCAAGGGCTCTCACGCCAGAGTTACGTTGTCGATCCGCCTCGGCGTGTGGCGACCCGGAACCGAATATGCCAACACTTCGGCCGTTCGGCGAAGCAAGGCTGGAGGTTGATGACCGGGCCTTCTGCGCATTTTCGGCTTTCGGCTACCCCCTGGAAGAGGTCCTGGCCAATTGGAGGTTACCGGGCTGTACCGGTTGGGAAGAATCGGAAGAACGGCGGGGGTGGGGCGCGGAACTGCAAGCCCGCTGCGCTGGCTCGCCGTGGCCTCCATCGCCCTGCCGCTGCTGGTGTTTTCCTGCGGCGCCATGATCGCTTTCCGCGGCACGGTGAGGGCCGCCGAGGCCGACCTGCGGAGCGACGCCGCCGTGGCGAAGGAGCAGGTCACCAGGGTGCTCGACACCCATCGGCTGGTCGCCGGTGAAATCAACGGTCTGGTGGGTCGGCTGGACGACGACACCATCACCGCACAGGAGGCGGCGCTGCGTGCGCGAATCATGGCGATCGTCGCGCCCTTCCCCCAGGTGAGCGGCGTCGCGGTGATCGGCAGCGACGGGCAGCCCCTGGTGACGACGCTCGCCTATCCGGCGGACCGCAGCATCCGGTTCAACGACCGCGACTATTTCCAGGCGCTGCGCGACACCAAGGCTGATTTTGCCATCGGCGGTATCGTCTGGGGGCGGCTGAGCCACCGCCGCAACTTTTCGATCGCAGTCCGCAAGGGCTTCGATCCGGACCGGTTCCAGGGCGTGATCCTGGTGACCGTCCCGCCCGAGTATTTCGAGCAGTTCGACGCGGCGCTGTTGGACCACCGCCCGGACTACGACGCGGCCGTGTTCCGCGATGACGGATCGAACCTGGCCCGCTATCCGCCGCTCGATCCCGCCGCCTCGCCGCAGCACTTCAGCGACTTGGTGCTCAGCGGCATCCGCAGCAATCCGATTTCCGGCATGGTCCGCGGCGTATCCAACCCGGACGGCAACGAACGCGTCATCGCCTATCGCAAGCTCGACCAGTACCCGGTGTACGTCACCACTGGCCGCAGTTGGGACTCCGTCGTCGGGGAATGGCGCAGCCTGATGGCAACGCATCTGATTTTCGGCGTGCCCGCAACGCTCTCCCTGGTCGGCCTGAGCCTGCTTGCCATCCGCCACGAGCGGCGCCAGACGCAGACCGTCGCGGCGCTGCGCGCGGAAGCCGAGCGGCGGGCCCTGGCCGAGGAGGCGCTGCGCCAGTCCCAGAAGATGGAGGCGATCGGCCGCCTCACGGGCGGCATCTCGCACGATTTCAACAACAACCTCACCGTGATCAGCAGCAGCATCGAGCTGATCAGGCGCCGCCTGCCGCCCGGCAGCGGGGCGCTGTACAAGCTGACCGATGCCGCCATGCAGGGCGTCGCCCGTGCGGCATCGCTGACCCAACGGCTGCTCGCCTTCGCCCGCCAGCAGCCGCTGGACCCGGAGCCGCTGGACGCCGGCCGGCTGGTCGCCGGCATGTCCGAACTGCTGCGCCGGTCGCTGGGCGAGATCATCGAGCTGGAAACGGTGCTGGCCGGCGGGCTGTGGCTGACCCGCGTGGATGCCAACCAGTTGGAGAACGCGGTGCTCAACCTGGCGGTGAACGCCCGCGACGCCATGCCGGACGGCGGCAAGCTGACGATCGAGACCGCCAACACCCATCTCGACGATGCTTACGCGGCGGCGCACGCCGATGTGGAGCCGGGGCAATACGTGATGCTGGCGATCACGGACACGGGCACCGGCATGCCGCCCGACGTGATTGCCCAGGCATTCGAGCCGTTCTTCACCACGAAGCCAGTCGGCCAGGGGACCGGGCTTGGGCTGTCCATGGTGTACGGCTTCGTCAAGCAGTCCGGCGGCCACGTTAAACTCTACAGCGAGCCGGGCCAGGGCACCTCGATCAAGATCTATCTGCCGCGTTTCGTTAAGGACGAAGCGCGGGTACTCGCCGCCATGGCGCCAGGCGCGGCCAGCCTGGCGTGCGGCGCCGGCGAGGTGATCCTGGTGGTGGAAGACGACGAAGCCGTCCGGCGCGCCTCGGTCGAGGCGCTGCGGGAGATGGGCTACCACGTGCTGGAGGCGGCCGATGCGATGGAGGGCTTCCGGCTGGTCGCCGACCGGAACGACCTGGACCTCCTGTTCACCGATATCGGCCTGCCTGGGGGCATCAACGGGCGGGTTCTGGCCGACGCCGCCCGGGCACTGCGGCCGGGACTGCGGGTGCTGTTCACCACCGGCTACACGCGCAACGCCATCATCCACAACGGGGTGCTCGATCCCGGGGTCTTCCTCCTGCCAAAGCCGTTCACCCTGGCCGCTCTTGCAGCAAAGGCCCGCGAGGCGATAGACGCACCGCCGGCGCCAGGGGCCCCTGCGCAAGGTGGCCCGGCGCCAGGGGTCGCGGCCGATTCGGGTGAGGGAAATGCACGTTGAGTGACACGATCGACGACGCCAAAGAGGGAATCGAACAGGCGCATCACGCGGCGGCCCATGGCGACGGGGGTGCGCGCCGCATCGCGGTGCTGATCGCGGGGCTGGCCGCGATGCTCGCCATGGCCGAGATGGCTACGAAGTCGGCCCAGAATGAATATATGACCCGCCATATTGCCGCGTCGGACGACTGGGCCTTCTACCAGGCGAAGGATGTCCGGGCTGCGTTGCGCAATGCGGAAGCGGCTATCCTGGAAAGCTTGCCAGGGGCGGGCCAAGGGGCAGGCCAGGGAGCGGACCCGGCGCTGCAGGCGCGCGTTAAGGCGGCGCGCGAGGCCGAGATACACTTTCGCGACGATCCCAGCGCCGGCAACGGCATGAAGCAACTTGCGGACAAGGCCCGGACCGAGGAAGCCGAGCGCGATCATGCCCTCCACCGCTACCACCAGTTCGAACTGGTTGTGGGCGGCCTTCAGATCGCCATCGTGCTTGCCTCGGTGTCCGTCGTGACGCGGGTGCAGACCATCGCCTGGGCTTCGGGGATGCTGGGTGTGCTCGCCGGGATGTTCGCGCTGCTGGTGCACGCCGGCATCGTCTGAGCGGCGGCAGGTCGGCTCGACCCCCGTCGGGCCGCCCCCCACTTACCCGCGCGCGCGCCGCTGCCCGCCCAAACTCAGGATGAGTCTGGTAGTTGTGTGCCCGTATTCTACGTGGAATTATCGTTAAAGTCGATTCGAACGACCGGCCAGAGCATATGGACAGCGGCCGCCGATGTGTCATATAACAAAGTTATCAAGTGTGACCTTGGCTAAATAACACAATGGCATAGGATGACCGGGCCAATGGCGATGGCAGAGGTGATCGATCTGGCGCAGTTCCGAGGACGCCGGCCGGCCGAGGCCGCACGATGCGCCGCTCCCGCTGGGCCGCCGATCCGCCCCACCATGCGTGGGGCCTTCATGCCAGTCTGGGTGCTCGTCCCGGTCTGGATGCCGGCCGCCGCCGCGCACCGCTCCCGTGCCTGAGGGCTCAGCAGCGGTCGAACTCGTCGAGGCACATCGTCTGGAGAACGATCGGGACCGGGACGCGGCGGAACTCGCGGCGCTGGTGGGGCGCAATCTCAAGCGGCTGCGGGTTCAACGGGGACACTCGCTGGAGCGGCTGGCACGACTCTCGGGCGTGAGCCGCGCCATGCTGAGCCAGATCGAACTCGGCCGCAGCGTGCCGACCATCGCCCTGCTGTGGAAAGTCGCGCGTGCACTCGGGGTACCGTTCGCGGCGCTGACCAGCGACGGCCATACCGGCGAGGCGACGGTGATGCGGGCGGCGACGGCGAAGGTGCTGACCTCCGCCGCCGGCAGTTTCACATCGCGTGCGCTGTTTCCGTTCGATGCCGAGCGGCGCGTGGAATTCTACAAACTCACGCTCGCACCGCACGCGACCGAAGCAGCGTTGCCGCATGCGCCGGGGACGATCGAAAACCTGACGCTGGTGGTTGGCGAGGTCGAGATCGTGGTGGCCGACCGAAGCCACGTTCTGCATCCCGACGACGCGATCCTGTTCCAGGCGGACGTCGCGCACTCTTACCGCAACCTCGGCGGGCTGACCGCGGTGATGTATCTGGTCATGAGCTACATCGAAAGCGTCCGCTGACCCGCGAGGGCGCCCGCCGCGGCGGGGCGCCCGGGTCGCGCGTGCGGTCAACCCATCATCGGCATGCAGATCAATGCCGCCGCAAAGCCTCATACACGGCATGCCCTGATACACGGCATGCCCGGCGCATCATCGTCATCATGCGCTCGCGACAGGCCGCGTCTGTCGGATCGTCCGTTACCGCGGAGATTCGAGGCAAATAGCAAGCCGATTTGCGCCAGCGCCGAACCGGCGCATTCATTTCCGCGCATACCGCCTGGTCGTCCGCGCCCCGTTGGACAACGGGGCTTTGCTTTGACGCCAGTTGCCCGGACCGGTTTCATCAACTGCACTTGAGCCGGAAACCATTTCAGGACTGTACGGACGATGCACCGATTTGCCGCTCTCGACGACAACCTGATCGATCGAATGTTCCAACCGTTGGCCGACCGAATCGCCGGCCGCTTCGGCATCGGCCGGTTCCGGGCGGCAACGCTGTGCATCGACGGCGCCGCGCTCGCATGGCTTTTGTCGCAGGCGGGCGCGCTGGCCGAGGCGGTTTCCGGCGGGGGCGCCGCGGCGTGCTGGATGCCGGCGCTTACGCTGTTGCTCGGCCTAGTGGCCCTGACCAGCCTGCGAACGTTGTTCCAGCGGGCATCGGGCGGGCGGACGACGGCCAACCCGCTGCGCCAGGCGATGCGGCTGCACCGCGCCGCGGTCCTGCTGTTGCTCCTCGCACGGCTGGCGCGGCTCGGCTACGGCGTGTCCTTTGCCGACGCAGCGGATCTCGCGATGCTGGTCGCGGCGACGGCATCGCTGTATTTCGGCGCATGCAGCGGTGCGCCCCCGATGGCGCGCCGGCGGCACTCAACTCGACACACCGCCGTGTGGAGCGCCGTCCGGACGCGCTAGCCGAGGACGGTTCAGCGTCATCCCAACGCCATCCCAACACCATTCCCTTGGGGGGCATGGCGGAAGCCCGGGTCGCAACCCACTATGACAGGAATGTACACGCAGGCGCTGAACACGCCGGTCGCGGCAACCGGCCCCGAGGATGACGACGGAGAGCGGACGGCCCGCTTCCAGGCCCGCATTGATGCCGGCGAGCGGATCGAGCCCAACGACTGGATGCCTGAAGCCTACCGGCGCACGCTGATCCGCCAGATCAGCCAGCACGCGCATTCCGAGATCGTCGGCATGCTGCCGGAGGGCAACTGGATCACCCGCGCGCCGTCCCTGCGGCGCAAGGCCGCGCTGCTCGCCAAGGTGCAGGACGAGGGCGGCCACGGCCTATACCTCTATGCCGCTGCCGAGACGCTGGGCGTGACGCGCGAGGAACTGGTCGGCCAGCTTCTGTCCGGCAGGGCCAAGTACAGTTCGATTTTCAACTACCCGACGCTGAGCTGGGCGGATATCGGCGCGATCGGCTGGCTGGTGGACGGCGCGGCCATCATGAACCAGATCCCGCTGTGCCGCTGCTCCTACGGTCCCTACGCCCGGGCGATGATCCGCATCTGCAAGGAAGAAAGCTTCCACCAGCGCCAGGGCTACGAGATCATGCTGACCCTGGCCCAGGGCACCGAAGCGCAGAAGGCGATGGCGCAGGACGCCCTGGATCGCTGGTGGTGGCCGAGCCTGATGATGTTCGGGCCGCCGGACAGCGAGAGCCAGCACTCCGACGCCTCGATGCGCTGGCGGATCAAGCGCTTCACCAATGACGGGCTGCGGCAGAAATTCGTCGATGCGACGGTGCCGCAGGCGCAATATCTCGGCTTGGCCGTCCCCGATCCGGACCTGCGCCGCAACCAGGACACCGGCCACTGGGACTTTGGCGCGATCGACTGGGCGGCGTTCCGCCGCGTGCTCGGCGGCGACGGCCCGTGCAACCGGGAGCGTCTGGCCACACGCCGGCGCGCCGATGCGGATGGCGCGTGGGTGCGCGAGGCGGCGCTGGCCTGGGCCGCCAGGCAGCGCGCCGGCGGCCAGCCGGCGGCGGCCTGAAGCATGGCAGCGCCCGGAGAGCCGGCCAGGGGGACACCGCTGGAGACACCGCTCTGGGAGGTGTTCGTTCGCGCGCGGGACGGACTCGCGCACCGGCATGTCGGTTCGGTTCATGCCGCCGACGCGGCGCTCGCGCTGCAAGCGGCGCGTGCCGTCTACACCCGCCGCGGCGAGGGCGTGTCGCTCTGGGTGGTGCCGTCGTCGGCGATTATCGCGTCCGATCCCGCCGACAGGGACATGCTGTTCGAGCCGACCGGATCGAAGATCTACCGCCATCCAACCTTCTACAAGGTGCCGGACGAGGTCGGGAACATGTAGACCTGCGCGAGACCGCCGGGCCAACGCCAGAGGATCACGCCAACAGCGGCAGAGCACGCCGCCGCAAGGCCGCCCGGAAGCGCCCGGATGCTACCGTGCCTGCTGCTCCCGGTTCGCCGCCAGTTCGTCCGGCGTAAGCTGGAACCCGGTTTCGATCGCATACGCCGCACCCGATTTCGTCGGGCTCACCGGCAGTACCATGTCAACTTCGTCGAGCACGACCGTTCCACGGTCCACATTGGGCGGGAATGCGACCTGCACCGGATAGATTTTCTTGTCGAGAATGGTGCCGTTGTCCACCACCGCGACGAAGATCTGCACGTCCGCGGCCTGCCCCTGCAGGGCTGGCCCACGCATGATTTCGGCACCGATGCGGACCGCGACATCGAGCTTGGACGCGGTATCCCCCGGCTTGCACACGCCGCTGACGGTGACCATGCGCCCCTGCAGCACCAGGTCGGTCAGATCCCGGCCGCCGGGGCGATAGCGGGTCAGGTCCGCGAGCGGACCGACCAGCGTGGCGCGCGGACAGGGCGGGGCGAACTCGCCGCGCCCCGGCCCGCAGCCGGCCAGCGACGCCAGCAGAACGGCGCCCAGCAGCCGGGCGGGCAGGCTCACATGTGGGACCATCGGAAACTCCGGAAGGCGGGCTTGCCTTTTGGCTGGCTGCGTCGTTGCGGGCAAGCCGGGGAAGCGGCATAGTGCGCCTGCTGGTCGGGCGGATTAAGCGGTTCGCGTGGACGCCTGTGTGCTGGCTTGCAGGAGAAACTGGCGCCGCGGCGGCGCTCGCGGGCCGCCAAGGCGTGCGAAGCAAGCCATCGACCGGGACGCGCGGATTTGCATCATGGCTGACAATCCCCCTCTTCATATCCTGCTCGCCGGCCCGCGCGGATTCTGCGCCGGCGTGGACCGGGCCATCCGCGTGGTGGAGGAGGCGCTGCGCCGCCACGACGCCCCGGTCTACGTGCGCCATGAAATCGTCCACAACCGGACCGTGGTGGAAACGCTGGAGGCGCAGGGCGCCGTGTTCGTGGAGGAGCTGGACGAGGTGCCGCCCGGCGCGCCGGTGGTATTCTCCGCCCATGGCGTGCCGAAATCGGTCCCGGTCGAGGCGCGGCGGCGGCGGCTGACCTATCACGACGCAACGTGTCCCCTCGTCAGCAAGGTCCACCGCGAGGCCGAGCGCCACTTTGCCACCGGCCGCCACATCCTGATGATCGGCCATGAAGGCCACCCGGAGGTGGAAGGCACGACAGGGCAGCTTCCGCCCGGCGCCATGACTCTGGTGCAGACCGTGGAGGAGGCGCGCTCCGTCGAGCCGCCCGCCGGCCCGCTCGCGTTCATCACCCAGACCACGCTGTCGGTGGACGATACCACCGAGATCGTTACCACGCTCCGCACCCGCTTCCCGTTCATCGAGGGACCGCGCCGCGAGGACATCTGCTACGCCACCACCAACCGCCAGTCCGCGGTGAAGGCGCTGGCACCCGACTGCGACCTGGTGATCGTGATCGGCAGCCCGAACTCGTCCAACTCGCAGCGCCTGCGCGAAGTGGCCGAGCGTGCCGGTGCGCCGCGGGCCATCCTGTTGCCGAAGGCCGAGGGCCTGGACTGGTCGGCACTGTGCGGTGTGGCCACACTTGGCGTCACCGCCGGCGCCTCGGCGCCCGAGTCGCTGGTGGAGGACCTGCTGGCGCGGCTGGGCGAACGGTTCCGGCTGACCATCGAGGAGCGCTGCGTGACCGAGGAACACGTGACGTTCAAGCTGCCCGCGCCGCTGGCCTGATGGCGGTCTACACCGAGGTCTCCGACGAAGCGGTCGCCGCCTTTCTGGCAGACTACGACATCGGCTCCATCGTCGCCTTCCGCGGTATCGCCGAAGGCGTGGAGAATACCAATTTTTCGCTCCGCACCACGGGCGGCGACTACATCCTGACGCTGTACGAAAAGCGGGTCGATCCGGACGACCTGCCGTGGTTCCTCGGCCTGATGGAGCATCTGGCGCGGCGCGGCATCTCCTGCCCGCTGCCGGTGCACGGGCAAGACGGCATCGCGCTGCGGCAGCTTTGCGGCCGGCACGCCGCCATCACCACCTTCCTGCCCGGGGTTTGGCCCCGCCGGGTGCGGCCGGCGCATTGCGGGCCGGTCGGCGGCGCGGTGGCCGCGCTGCATCTCGCTGGCGCCGACTACCGGCCACGGCGGCGGAACGCGCTGGGGCCGGCGGGGTGGCGGCCCTTGCTCGACCATCTGCGCGGGCCGGCCGAGGCTGTGCGGGCCGGGCTGGCGGCGGAGTTGGATGCGGCGCTTTCGGCGATCCTGGAGGCATGGCCCGGGGACTTGCCGGTCGGCCACATCCATGCCGACCTGTTCCCGGACAACGTGTTCTTCCTGGACGGGCGGCTGTCCGGCCTGATCGACTTCTACTTCGCCGCGACCGACATCCTGGCCTACGACCTGGCGGTCTGCATCAACGCCTGGTGCTTCGAGCCGGACCATTCGCTGAACGTGACCAAGGCCCGGGCGATGCTGTCGGCGTATGACGCAACCCGCCCGTTATCGTCCGCCGAGCGCGCGGCCTTGCCGGTGCTGTGCCAGGGCGCCGCGATCCGGTTCCTGCTGACCCGGCTGTATGACTGGCTGCATACGCCGCCCGGCGCGCTGGTCACCCGCAAGGACCCCCTGGAGTATCTGCACCGGCTGCGCTTTCACCTCGCTGCCCGGGATGAGCACGCCTATGGACTCTGAGGACGTCACCGTCACCCCGGGACCGGCCTCGGCCGAGGCGGTCGAGATCTGGACCGACGGCGGGTGCAAGCCCAACCCTGGCGCCGGCGGCTGGGGCGTGATCCTGCGTTTTCGCGGGGTGGAGCGCGAGATGTCCGGGGCCGAGCCAGTCACCACCAACAACCGTATGGAGCTTACCGCGGCCACTTCGGCGCTGGAGACCCTGAAGCGCCCGTGCCGCGTGGTGCTGCACACGGATAGCGAATACGTGAAGAATGGGATAACCCGCTGGCATCAGGGCTGGGTGCGGCGCAACTGGCGCAACGCGGCGGGCGATCCCGTGGCGAACATGGACCTCTGGCGGCGGCTGCTGGATGCGGCCAAGGGGCACGAGATCGAATGGCGCTGGGTGCGCGGCCATGCCGGCGATGTGATGAACGAGCGAGCCGACGTGCTGGCTACCGCGGCCAGGAAAGCGTTGACCGGGGTGTAGAATAAGTCGTTCCTGAGTCCTCGTGCCGGCCGTCCGTTCAGTGCTTGCGTTTCCCCGGCTGCCGATGGAGGTGAGCGTGGCCGGTATCTTGTGCCTGCTGTGGCCGCCTGTGCCGCCAAGTACCAGCACGGCGGTCGGTCGCATCGTCGTCGCCGGAACTCCTTCAGTGTCGCAGATTGAAGGCGCTTTAGCGCATTTCGCCACTGTTGTCGGTATTCTGACGAAGAATTATTGGTGTCTTCGGGTATCCCACAGCATGAACGCAATAAAAAGTTGCGTGACACCGATACGCTGGTCAAATCGGCTTATTTCTGCTAGGCGTTGGCGTGGAAAAGAAATATCCTGAATCCTGCAGTTGGCAACTGCGGGACTGAGGAATCTCGGGCGTATTGGCGGGCCGCCCGCTTGGGTCGTGCGATTTCTTGTTGCCCTCCCATAAGGACATTATCGCCTCACCGGAGGTCTGAGCGCGTGCACAAGGTCTTGATTGCCGAAGACGATCTGATGATCGCCGACATGATTGAAGAAATCCTGGTGCAAAATGGCTACGAGGTCTGCGGCATTGCTCGCACCGTCGCCGAGGCCGTAGCGCTCGGCCGGCAGCACAAGCCCGACCTTGCGGTCCTTGACATGCGGCTGGCTGATGGCGGGCTCGGCACGGAGGTCGCCGCCCAGTTGAGCGGCCTGGGCAGGCTCGGCGTTCTTTATGCCTCCGGCAACATGTCCCAGATTGTGCTGACCGCGTCCGACGGCGACGCATGCCTGGTCAAGCCCTACCGCTCGGCGGACCTCCTGACGAGCCTGCGGATTGTCAGCGACATCGTTGCTCATGGCGCGACGACATTGGCGCATCCCCGAGGATTCCAACGGCTGTTCCCAACAGGTTTCTCAAACCCGGTGCCTTGAAAATGGAAACCGCAAGAACCGAGAAGCTCCTTCGCCAGCAGGCGGCGATTGCGGCGTTTGGCAGCTTTGCCCTCCGCGAGAGCGATCTGCTGAAGATCCTGACGGAAGCGGCGCGGGTCTGCGCCGAAGGGCTCAACGTCCCATTCTGCAAGATATGCCGGTACCGCCCCGCCGAGAACGATCTTCTCATCGAAGCTGGTTACGGCTGGCATCCCGGCGTCATCGGCCACGTTGTCTCGCGCGCCGATGAAAGCTCGCCGCAGGGGCATGCCTTCATCACCGGCCAGCCATCGATCTGTAACGATTTGGGGAAGGACAACGAGTATAATTTGCCGCCATTCTACGCAGCACATGGCATCATTTCGACCATCGACGTCGTCATCAAAGGCAGCGATGATCCCTCTGCCACGCCGGCAGCCGACGACCAGCCCTATGGCGTTCTGGAAATCGACAATAACGAGCAGCACGATTACGATCAGCACGACATTGATTTCCTGACCGGCTTCGCGAACGTCCTGGCTGCAGCCGTCGCCACCTCGGCGCGCACGTCAATGCTGCAGGACACCATCGATCGGATGAAGATCCTGGTCGAGGAGAAGGACCGGCTGCTGGGCCAGAAGAAAGTCCTGGCCGCGGAGCTGCAGCACCGGGTGCGCAACAATCTCCAGCTTATCTACGGGATGCTGAGCAAACAGTTGGAAGACACCACGGATAAGGTTGGGCAAAAGGGCATCAAGTCGATCGCGCTCCGGGTCACGACCCTGGCGCAGGTGTATGATCATTTGCTCGGCACCGAGATGACGCGCACCACTGACTTCGGCGGCTATGTAGTGGCGTTGTGCCGCAATCTCGCTTCGATTCAGGCGGCGCCGGCGGACACCATCGCGCTGACCTGCGACGGCGAGGCAGTCGCTCTGGATCTCGATACGGTCACAGCCCTGGGGATCGTCGTCGCGGAGGTGGTCACCAATAGCTATGACCACGCCTTCCCCGGCGGCACGGGGTCGATCCGCGTGTCGGTTCGCCACGATACAAAGGCGGGGGCACGCGCTGCGATCATGACCATCAGCGACAACGGCCAGGGCTTCGAACCCCAAGCCGGAAACAAGCGGCAAGGCATCGGCCTGGTGCGGCGGCTCGTCGAGCAGGTTCGCGGCACCTCAGCGCTCAGCTCCGGCCCTGGCGGCACAGTCTGGACGATTAGGTTCCCGGCGCTTCAGCCGGAGGGAACGTATGGCAGCGCGCCGGTCCGGGACCTGCAGGATGAGTTTCCGGCTGAAGCAAAGCGATGATAGCGACTTAGCGAGCCCCCTGGTCCGTTCAGTCGGGCCTTTGCCGCCGCGTGCAAGGGGCTTCATACGAAAGGGTGAGCCTGATGCTCAAAGTCATGATTGCTGAAGACGACCTGCTCATGGCCGACATGCTCGAGGATGTTCTCGTCGCAAACGGATATGAGGTTTGTGGCGTCGCCCGCACCGTGGAAGAAGGCGTCTCCCTTGGCCAGCGTTGCAAGCCTGATCTCGCGCTTTTGGACATACGGCTGGCGGATGGAGGTCTTGGAACCGAGATCGCCGCCAGGTTGGACCGCCCCGGCCGTCCAGGTATCCTGTACGCCACCGGCGATGGAACGCAGATCGACCTGACGGATGCCAACGGGGAAGCCGTCATCGGCAAGCCCTATCGAATTGAAGATGTTGTTCGGGCACTGAAGATCGTCGAGCAGATCGTCGGTACCGGCGAGGCTTCTCCCCCTTTCCCTGGCGGATTCCATAGACTTTTGCCGCCGCCCAAGTGCGACACCAAAGTGTCCGGCAAACGGCGCGGCACTGGCGACGTCAAGCAGCTCTTATCGCAGCAAGCGGCGTTCTTGAGTTTCGCCTGTTTCGCACACGGCGAGGCCGATCCCGGTCGGGTGCTGACGGCGGCCGCTCGTGTTTGTGCCGAGATCATGGGGGTGCCGTTCTGCGGGATATGGCGGTTCCGTCCGGAAGAAAACGATCTTCGGTTGGAGGCGGTTGCGGGCTGGCCTCAAGGCGTGATCGGGTCGATAATTCCTCGATCCGATGTCAGTTCGCCGCATATCAGCGCGCTCATCACCGGACAGCCGACAATCTGTGCGGACCTGAGCAAAGAAACGGGTTTCACTGTTCCATCCAATTGCACCGATCAGGGCATCACCTCGATACTGGACGTGACCATCAAGGGCAGTAACGGGCAGCCATGGGGCGTGCTGGAAATCGACAGCCGAGACCCCCAAACGTATGCTACCGACGATATCGACATCATGACCGGATTCGCCAATGTCCTCGCGGAAGGCGCGAGTTCCACCAGGCTCAATAGCGTCCTGCAGAGCGAGGTGGCACAGATGAACGATATGATTTCCGACAAAATCCGGTCGATGAGTGACCGGGAACGCGAGACCGCGATAAGCCGGCTCGCCCTGAAGGAAAGACTGGTTGTTACGCAGGAGCTGCAGCATCGAGTCCGCAATAACCTGCAGCTTGTTTACGGAATGTTGAGCAGGCAACTCCAAACCGCCACCGAGCCGTCTGAAAGAAAGGGTATCGGCGCGATTGCGCGCTGCGTCATAACCCTGGGCAGGGTATACGATCATCTCCTGGGCACAGGGCTAAGCGAGAAGATTGATTTTGGGGCGTACCTCGCATCACTGTGCACCAGTTTCGCGGAGATGGAGGACCCGCGGCAGCCGAATGTCGTGCTGACCTGCCAGGCTGCAAAGGTCATGCTTGATCTGGATACCGCGACGACGTTGGGCCTTATTGTCGCGGAGCTGATTTCGAACAGTTATTTGTACGCGTTTCCCGATGGCAAGGGGACGATCGGCGTGTCTTTGCTTGTCAGCGAACCGCGCTACGAGGCCACGTTAACCTTCGCCGACGACGGCGTCGGTTTTCAGGAGACAGGTGACGACAAGCGCCAGGGACTTGGGCTGGTGAGGCGCCTGATCAAGCAAATCAGCGGCTCGGCGGATCTTCGATCAGGCAATGACGGCTCCCGGTGGACTTTGCGGTTCCCCTTGTCGGTGATGGAGCCGAAACGCCATGATTGCCGCAGCGATACCGTGCCTGCCACGAAATCGCTCGGCCTGGACCTGCCGGTCGTCGACCTTGCCGCACTGGGGCGGATCTCCTCATTGCTTAAGCCCGTCGCAATCGTGCATCACCTGCGCGCCCTTGCCGGGAAATGCGAGGCACTGCTGCACGGCCTGGGGGCGCCGGACGCTTTCGCCGGCACCGGTGGCCCGCTGGCGGAGGGAGCGCACGCGATTATCGGCAACGCCGGTATGTTAGGCTTCCAGCGGCTCGCCGTCGTAGCCCGGCATTTCGAGGACGCCGCCCGAACCGACCCGCTAAAGGCGGCCAGCATGACCGACGACTTTACCGCCGCGCTTGCAGCGACGATCGAGGAAATACGCAACCACACGGCGGTCCTCGCGGGCAGCGGCGAGGGCGCTTTGCGGAATGCCCGCTACACGCGGATCGTGACGTGACGAAGGCGCATCCGGACCCTGACACCGGATGGTGACAATCGAGCGGCCTATGGCAGCCCCGCATACGCCCGCTCGCTTATCGTACAAGCCCGGTCGCCGGTTTATCGCATGTCCCGCCAGACGTTTCTTGAGGAACGGCCGAAGCGGGGAAGCATGCGAGTGAGCACGGTGTTGCGCAGTACAAAGTGATGGCGGATTGCAGCGGCGACGTGGATCACCATAAGCCCAATCAGCAACCAGCCCGCCAGACTGTGCACGGCCTGGGCCGCGACGTGCGCCGGAGCTTTGTCCGGCAACGTGGACAGCACCGGCAGGTGGGGCACTTCGAAAAGGCCGAAGAATATTGTCGGTATGTTACGGCTGTTGGTGGATACCAGTGCCCACCCCGACAGCGGGAGGCCAACCAAGAGAATGTAGAACAGGATATGGCCGAGTTTCGATGCGGCCTTCTGCCAGGCCGGCATGGCGTCGGGCAGCGCTGGTGCACGATGCTTCAGGCGCCAGAAGATGCGCATGAGCGTAAGCACCAGCACCGTCAGGCCCAGGGATTTGTGCCAGGCAAACAGCGGCACCCTCAGCGGATCGCCCAGCGGTATCAGCACCATCGTCCAGCCCAATCCCAGCAGGCCGAAGATGGTCAGGGCGATCGCCCAGTGCAGGCCGATGGCGCCGGCGTTGTAACGGTCGTCGGGAGTCATTTCGTTTCCCCGGATGGCATGGCAGGACGTTGCGGCGTCAGGGTGCCGCACGGTGGCCAGAGGCTACAGCGGCGGACGATGGCGAAAGTGGCGTTTGCCGAGGGCAACCGTGGCGATCGGTGTGGCTGCCGCGGCTCATCGCGAAGGGCGCGCGTGCTCCGCATCAGAACGGAATTTCCAGTTCCAGGCGCCAGCGCAACGTGCCGGCGGGGCTGGCCTGGGTGACGCCGAACAGCCAGCCGAGTTCGTACTTGATCTGCCCCGCGTTGCCGAGGCCGAGGTCGTGCAGATGGAGCCTGCCGACCGCAACCGGCCCGGCAATCAGTTGCTGTTGTGCAAAGCCAGGCATGCTCCCCAGCGTGCCCGTGTCGCCGTAGATCTCGATCGCCGGCGACAAAGGTGCCCACAGGTTCCACCGGCTTTGCCAGGCAAAGTTGAAATCCAGGCCGTGGCTGGTTTGGTCCGGCCCAAGCTGCCGGGTGAGGAAGAGGTTCACCGTATGTGTCGTGCGGCCGATCTCTTTGGCGATCACCGGACCGAAGGTGATTTCGTTGGCGCCGGCGTAGCTGCCGTGCGTAACCGTCTGGCCGTACTCGACGAAGAAACCAAAATCGGCGACGGCTTGGCCCGGCTCGGTCAGTTGGAACATATTTTCCGATACCACCTGCGTCAGCAGGGTCGGTTGGCCCATGCTTGGATCGTTGTTGAACCCGAATTCGATCTCGCTGTGCCACCAGGGGGTCAGGCCGGTGCCGAGTTCGAGCGTGTAGCTCTGCTGGCCGCCGACGCCGGGCCGATGGTCGAAGGAGGCGGAGCCGTTGTGTTCGATTTCCAGCTCGCCCAGGTCGATTTCGTACGGCGAGATGACATGGAAATCGGCCCGCGCCCGCAGCGGCACCAGCAGCGTGAATGCTGCCGCCAGCGCATAGATCAGGCGGGTCATTTCGCGATCAACACGCCTTGCGCCGTGTCCTGGTGGAAGTCGCCGAAGAACTTGTATTCGCCGGGATCAAGCGGGCCAAGAAACACAGTAATGGTCTTGCCCGGGCCGACCAGCTTTTCGCGGTTGAGGTCAACACTCTCGAACTCGTCGGACGAGTCGTCGGTGTTCTGTACTTTCAGTTGGAACTTGACATGCGCCGGCACCTGGATGCGGTCCGGCACGAAGCGGTGCTGGCGGAGCACCAACGTTGGCAAGTCGTCTGCACGTGCAGGCGAGCCGTCCGCCAGCACTGCGGCCAGCAGCACTGCGGCTGCCGCGAGTGCGCGGACATGCGGCCCGGCCGCTGCGCGGGAGAAAACCGCCGGCAGCGGGGCGCGGCGGGCAACGCGCCCGATACCCGAAGGCCGTGCCCCCATCAGCCCTGTTTCCAGCGCCTCCCGAAATGGCGTGCGGACCATTCATCCCCCTTGGCGCGCTGCAGATGCGAATGACTTGCAACCGCATCCGTGATACACGGCGGCGCGAGGCGGCGCAATAGGGTTGGAGGCCGCACCGCCTCCAGAATGTGAACTTTTATCGATTCCGCAATATGCCACGCCCGAATCGGCGCCAATGCACTTGCATCGCAAGATAACATCGTGCAAGCGGCGGCCAGGAAACGTCAGCCGGCTCTCAAGGCTAAACCTGATGTCTCATGTGGTCCGGGTGACACCTGGAAGTGTCCTACAGTGAAGTGGTAATATGACGACAGGCATGGTTGTTTCGATATTTCTGGCGTTTGCTTTGATTGTTTATGTGGTGAAGCCTTTCGGTTCGCGAACCGAAGTGCCCGCCGAAGCAACTTCCGCCCCTGAACACTCCGGGCAAAGCGACCCCGCCATCCCGGTTGAGGGAATTCGTTATGTCACCCATGTCGATGCGCTGCCGCAGACCGATTCGAACCGAATCCTGTTGCTGGCCCAATGCGTCAACCGCTCAGTGTACCGGGCGACGATCTCGCGCGAGACGGCAATTCTGATCCGCGATCGATTGTCGAGGGCGATCGACCTCGCTTGAAACGACTCGTCAGGCCGGCGGCGGCGCCAGGAGAACGCGGTTGAGGCGCTCCAGCGTTGGCCAGGTGGCGCGCCAGGCGCGGGTGAAGGCATCGGCGCTGGTCCCCCGCTCGGCCAGCGCCGCGGCGATCCCGGCCAGGCTGCGCCGGCCGTCGATCAGGCGCAGGATCGCGGGCGCTTGGGGGGGCAGCGGAAGCGGAATTCGCAGCCCGTCGAAATTCATCGTCAGCATGCCGTCGGGGCCGATGCCGCGTGCCAGTTCCTCGCCGGGCAGCTCGCGGGCCACCGGCACGGCGTCCGCGGCGAACGGATCGGCGCGGGCGGCTGCCTCGCCGGCACGCACGGCGTAGACGATATGTACGCTTATGTTGCCGGCCAATGCCTCGGCCAGCGCCGCGCGGGCAAGCGGGTCGAGCGCCTCGACCCGTGCCCGCAGCTTCGGGTCCGGCAGCAGCAGCGCTGGGTCGTAGCGGGCGGGTTCTACCCAGCAGGCGACCTCCAGGCCCGCCTCGGCCAGCAGCGCGTGCAGGCCCGGGACGGTGAAAGCGCGGTCGCGCGGGTTGAGCAGCAGATCGTACAGCCCGGCATCGCCGCCATCGACGTGGTCGCCGAAATTGGTGTTCAGCCGCAGCCAGGCGGTTTCCGGCAGGTGGCGCATCACCCGGCGGGCAGCATCCAGCCGCATGGCGGGCGGTTGTTCGGCCGGCGCCAGCAGGCGCAGGGCGTCCTGCAACATATAGACTCCGGTGCGGCCGTGCGGCGCATAGACCATCAGGCCCAAGCCGCCGCCGGGTGCCAACACGGAGAGCAGCGCGCGCAACCCCTCGGCCGGGTCCGGCAGGTGGTGCAGCACGCCGCAGCAGTCGATGTAGTCGAACGGCCCAAGCCCGGAGCCAGCCAGGTCCAGCAGCGAGCGTTGCTCCCAGGCGATGTTGGTCAGGCCGCGCACCGCGGCCCGGCCCTGCGCGACGGACAGCGCCGCGGCCGAGCGGTCCAGCCAGGTCACCATGCCGGGCCGCCCGGCACGCGCCATCTGCTGCGCCATCATGATCGTACCGTCGCCGGTGCCGCCGCCGGCGAACAGCGCATTCAGCGGGCGGGACACCGGGCGCGTGGCGCCGAACACCCAGTGGTCTATCTCGCGCAGATGGCCCGGGCTGCCGACGATCAGCCGCCTGGCCTCGTCGCGCGGGTCGCGCTTCGGATAAGGATAGGCCTCGTACTGCGCTGCCAGGACGGCATCAGTGGCGTCCGCGACCGGACGGCTCATGGGGTTGTGTTCCTCATCGGGCCGAGGGCATAGACCGCCGCCATGCCCGAAGCCAGAGGACGCTCCCTGCACGCACGCGGCTATTTCGGCATCGGCGCCGAGGGCGTGTCGAAATCCGCGAATGTCGGCGCCCTTCTGCGCACCGCGCATGCCTTCGGCGCGGCGTTCTGCTTCACCGTGGGTCCAGGATGGGACGCGCGGGCGGGGCGGCAGGCGGACACCGCGGATACGCCCGCGCATGTGCCGCTATGGCGGTTCGCGGACCTGGGAAGCCTGGCCTTGCCGCAGGGCTGCGTGCTGGTGGGTGTCGAACTGCTGGACGACGCGGTCGATCTGCCCTCGTTCCGCCACCCGCTGAACGCCGCGTATGTGCTGGGGCCGGAGCGGTCGGGCCTGTCCCCCGCCTTGCTGGGGCGCTGCCGCCATGTGGTGCGGATCCCGACCCGATTCGCGCTCAACCTGGCGGTGGCCGGGGCGCTGGTGCTGTACGACCGGCTGCTGCAGCACGGGCGATTCGCGGAGCGGCCGGTTGGGTCGGCCTATGGCTCGGCCCTGGGGACAGGCCAGGGACCGGCGATCATGGGGGCAGCGCTGACGGAGTCACCCCCCACGGAGTCAACCCCCACGGGGGCACCCGCCACGGGATCGACGCGCGCGGAACCAATCCCTTCGGAACCGGCCAGGCCCGGACCAGGACACCCGGGCGCAGCCCCGGGAGAGGCCAGCCCCGCCCCCCGCGGCCATGGCACGCCGCGCTTCCGCCGCACCGTGCCCGACTGGATGGCTGACGCGAAGAAGCCATGACGCCGCGGCGCTTGTTCCGCTCAAAGCGCCGCCGTATCTACCGCGCCATGCGAGCCCCCGCCCTGCTGATACCCGCCCTGATCGTCGCCCTGTGCCTGGGCGTCGCGCTGCGTGCCGCGGCCCAGACGCATCACGCCACGCGGCCGGCCGCCAAGACCGCGCATGCCGGTCCCAAGGAGCTGGGGAAGTTCGAGGATTGGATCGCCGCGACCCATCAGGAGTCCGGCGCCACCGTCTGCTATGCCTTCACCCGGGCCAGGACGTCGGTTCCCGCCGTGCCGGGCCGCGAGCAGGTGATCCTGACCGTCACCCAGCGCCCGACAAGCCGCGACGCGGTGGCGATCAGCGCCGGATTCACCTTTCCGCAGGGTGCCACTGTGACGGTGACGGCGGACCAGACCGGGCTCGACTTCTACACGGCGGGCCGCAACGCCTTCGCCCGCGACGGCCGGGGTGCGGTGGCGGCGCTGGAGAAGGCCGGTCAGGCAACGGCGCGCGCGCCCGGTCCGCGCGGCGGGGCACAAGTGGCGGATACATTCAGCCTGCGCGGCTTTGGCGCGGCCTATGCCGCGATCGTGAAGGCATGCCCGGCGAAATAGACCCCTCCGCCGGCGACCTCAGCGAAAACGAGCGCGCGCGCGTCCTCGCGAAGTCGGCGCTGTTCGACCCGCCGCCGGCCCGCCTGCCGGACGGGCGGCGTGACCTGGTCGGGCTGTCCCGCGCCGAGCTTGCCGCGGAACTGGCGGCGATCGGGGAAAAGCCGTTCCGCACCAAGCAGCTCTGGCACTGGATCTACCACCAGGGCGTGACCGACTTTTCCCGGATGTCCTCGATCGCGCGGCCGTTGCAGCAGAAACTGGCCGGGCATTTCGTGGTCGGCCGGCCGGATGCGGCGGTCGTGCAGACCAGCGCGGATGAGACACGAAAATTCCTGTTCCGCTTCCGCGACGGGCAAGAGGCGGAGACCGTCTACATCCCCGACCCGCAGGAAGACCGAGGCGCGGTCTGCATTTCCTCGCAGGTGGGGTGCACGCTGTCTTGCCGGTTCTGCCATACCGGCACCCAGGCCCTGGTGCGCAACCTGGGCGCGGCGGAGATCGTCGGGCAGTTCATGGCCGCGCGCGATTCCTATGGCGAGTGGCCCAGCCCGAAGGGCGAGACGCCGCGGCTGCTCTCGACCATCGTGCTGATGGGCATGGGCGAGCCGTTGTACAACTACGCCAACGTCGCCAAGGCGATGGTGATCGTGATGGACAACGAGGGCATTGCGCTATCGCGGCGACGGATCACGCTGTCCACCTCGGGCGTGGTGCCGATGATGGACCGGGCGGGCGCGGAGCTGGGCGTGAACCTGGCGGTGTCGCTGCACGCTGTGCGCGACGAGCTGCGCAACGAACTGGTGCCGCTGAACCGCAAGTATCCGATCGCAGAGTTGATCGCGGCGTGCCGGCGCTATCCCAGCGCGTCGAACGCGCGGCGGATCACGTTCGAATACGTGATGCTGAAAGGGATCAACGACAGCGCGGCGGACGCGCGGGAACTGGTGCGGCTGATCGCCGGGCTGCCCGCGAAGGTGAACCTGATCCCGTTCAACCCCTGGCCTGGCAGTCCGTACGAGACCAGCACCGCATCCGCGATCGACCGGTTCGCAAACATCGTGATGGAAGCAGGATTTTCGTCACCAGTCCGCAGCCCACGCGGCCGGGATATCCTGGCGGCGTGCGGGCAGTTGCGGACGGACAGCCGGCGAGCCCGGGTTACGATATAGGGCGTTGGCGTCATCCGCGAGGCCACCGGCGAGATGGTCATGGTGCCGCATGCCGATGATCTTACTGTCGGGTCCGCGCATGAGGTCGATGCCCTCCGGTGGCGCGAGGTAACCCGCTATCGCTATTTCTCCGTCCTGCAACACTGCGCGGCGTCTGTTCCCCAACCACAACGCGGTCCGGACGCCGGGAACCTCGCAAATGGGAAAGTCTTAAGGATTGCCCGGTCTGTACTGAGGCTCTGGCCCGTAAGGATTGACGTTATTCGGATCATACGGGTTGGCGTTGAGGTTGCCTTGCAACGGGCGGCGGACCTGATTGTCTAGCGACTTTGGTGTGCCGGGGTCGCCGCTGAAAGGAAACGGGTTGCGCTTCTGAGGAGGATCGGGGGGGCCATAAGGATTGGTGGCGGCGCCATTGCCGGGGTATTGCGCGCTGGAAGCTGACAGGAACATGAGCCACAGACCTGCTGCGAGAGCAATCCGCACCGTGTCCTCCTGCGCAACGACTACCTACGAACCGATCATTCACGGTAGCCGAGGGTCGCTCCACGGTCGAGTCCCGACCAGGCCGTGTAGGTTAGGCCAGCGGCTGCCGAACTACAAAGCCCTTGGCAGCATCGGAGCGCTTGACGATCTCGATGGTCCAGTTGCGATGCTTTTGGATTCAGCAGCATGTGCCAATGCCGCCAACGCCAATGCCGCGCCTCTGGCGTCAGTGTCGCTTGCGGCAGCCGTACCAGTTGTGTTCGATTGCGCCAGCGGCCGGGAAAGCCAGCGACGGCGTCTCCGTCTCGACACCGGCCCGCCGGTTGCACTGACGCTGGAATACCGGTTCGGCCGACGCTCCGCACTCCGGCGATCCGCCAGCGCGGTCCGCCAGCCCGCCATCTCCACGGTTGCTGACCAGATGGGGCACGCCGTGCCCGGTGGGCCTGTCGCGCGGCGTCCGCTCTGCCAACAGCGCACGAACCCGGTCGAGCAATTGAAGGCCGCTCACCGGCTTGCGTAGCAGCGTAAAAGCGCCGTCACCGCCAGTCGCGAGAGCGGCGCCGTCACCGGCGTAGCCGGTCAGCAGCACCGCAGGCAGCCCGGGGCGGCGTTCCCGCACGGCCCGGATCAGGGCAAAACCGTCCATGCCCGGCATGGACAAGTCGGTGACGAGAATGTCTGCCGTTTCCCCTGACCCGAGCAGGTCCAGCGCGTCGGTGCCGTTCGCGGCGGTGAGCACGTCATAGCCTGCATCCTCCAGATGCTCCGCGATGACCTCGCGAACCATCGCCTCGTCATCGACCAGCAGCACCCGGGCGCGTGCGGTCGAGGCACCGCTGACGGACGCTGCCGTGTCCTCCGCCCATCGTGGTGCCGTCGTGATGGAGCTCGGTTCAGAATCAGCCGCCGGCAGCCAAAGGGTGATCGTGGTGCCCTTGCCCTGGGCGCTCTCGATGCTCAACGCTCCGCCGGATTGCTCGGCGAAGCCCATTGCCATCGGCAGGCCGAGCCCGGTTCCGGCGCCAAGACCTTTGGTGGTGAAGAACGGCTCGGCCGCCCGCGCGAGCGTGGCAGCGTCCATGCCGCTGCCGGTGTCGGCAACAGTGAGCCGCACGTAGCGCCCCGGTTCCAGCCCTGCCGGATGCGCCACATCGACGATTTCGGTCTCGGCGGAGAGGGTGAGCCGTCCGCCTGCCGGCATCGCATCGCGCGCGTTCGTGGCAAGATTGACCACGGCCGTCTCAAGCTGCCCCTTGTCCGCGAAAAGCGGCGGGACGCCGGCTGCCAAATCGACCTGCACGTCGATGGAAACGCCAAGCGTGTGGGATAGGATCTCCTGCAGATCGTCCAGCAGCGCGGCCACTTCCACCGGCTCGGCGCTCAGATTTCCGCGGTGACCGAATGCGAGCAGCCGGCGCGTGGTGGATGCGCCCCGTTCCACGGCCTCGATCGCCAGCCGCGCAAGGCGACGAACGCCCGCCACTTCGTCCGGACGGCGCTCGATCAGCGTCGCCGCTCCGATCACCGCCTGGAGCACGTTGTTGAAATCATGTGCGATGCCGCCGGCGAGCTGGCCGAGCGCCTGAATCCGCTCGGCGTGAGCGGCCCGCTCCTGGGCCGCTTCACGTGCCGCTACCTCCTGGCGGACGCGCGATTCCAGGTCGGCGGTCAATTGCCGGAGTGCGGTTTCGGCCCGCTTCCGATCGCCGATGTCCTGCGCAACAATCAGCAAATACGGGGCCTCGGCGCGATCATGGACCATGGAGACCGTAACCGACAGATCCACAAAACGGCCGGAGGCATCGACGTAGCGCCGGTCTTCCGTATAGGAGTCGATCTCGCCCGTCGCGAGGCTGCGCAGGCGTAACAGCACCTCCGCCCGCTGCTCCGGGACGGCCAAATCATGTGCCGAGAGGTCGAGCAGTTGCTCACGGCTGTAGCCGATGGTGTCGCAGATCCGCTGGTTTACTCTCAGGAAGCGGCCATCCAGCGCGGTATGCGCGATGCCGACCGCCGCTTGATCAAACGTGGCGCGGAAGCGTGCCTCGGCCATCAGCAACTGACGGCCATTGGCGACCTCGGCCAGCGCCAGGCGCAGGCGCAGGCGCTGCCAAAGGAGAATGAGGGCGATCTCCACCGCGCAGAGAATCGCCATCCTGCCTGCCCCCGTCAGCACCAGCATGCGCGGTACGCCGCCGAGCGCCTCGGCTGAATCGAGTTTGGCCACCACCCTCCAAGGCGAGCCTGGCACGGGCGCGCTGGCTGCCAGCGTGTCGTCGCCGACCGCGAGCGGGCGGCCGAAGCCTTCTGGCCTAGCTTCGGGTGACGACGTCAGCACGACGGTCCCGGCGTCATCGTCCCGTACCAGAAGGCTCGTGCCTGTCAGGCTTGGCACCGGCCAGCCGTCCAGCGTTCGAAAGAATGCGCGGCCTGGTTCGAAATCGAACGCCGCCAGGACAAGACCGCGCGAGCCGGCCGGCGCAGTCGGTACGACGTAGCCGAAATTCAGGTCACCGACCGGCGGGCCCGGCCGCGACAGGCGATGCAGGTCGATCAGCGCGGCCTGGCCGGTGAACGCCGCGCGGTTGGCAGCTTGCTGCAGTTGCGGGCTTTCCGGCAGCGGCGGCCCAATCCCGAGCAGCAGGCTGCCATCGGGCGTGACCAGGTAGACCCCTCGCGCAGATGTCGCAGCCTGCATCCGGCGCAGCACGACGGTCAGTGCATCCGATGCCGCTGCATCGGGATGGGCCATCCAGTTCGCGAGGCGTTCCGCCAGGGCCGGGTCGTGGGCGGCCGCCAACGCCTGGTCGCGGCTGTTGGCCAGCCAGTTCGTCACCTGATCGGCCTTCTGTGCGGCCACCGAGGTGACTGCCAGCAGCGCATTGCTTCGCAGCGTGGCGACCGCGACCTGGTAGGTCATCAGCGTTCCGAAGGCGATGCCGATCGCCACGATGGCGAACGCCATCGCCAGTGGCCAGGGAGGGCCGGGGACCACGCCCGCGTTTCGTGGCGTTGCCGGCACGAAATAGAGCGCCAGCACGAGCAGAACCGTGGTGATCGCGACGTAGACCAATCCTTTGACGGTCATCATCCAGTTGACGGCGGTGACGTCGGGGAATCCCGCCAGCAGCCGGTCGGAGAGCAAGATCCAAGCGGTCGAGACGATGGCGTAACCTAACGCGGACAGCACGATAAAGCTTTGGCGTGACGCACGGTTCCGATCCTCTTGCGCGGCTGCCGTCCCGGCTTCGCATCCACTTACCATTCCGACGCTCCCAGAGCCGGCTCGCCTGCCATCAGGCGGAGCACGGTCATGACTGGCGCGTGCGATGTCTCAAATATTCGATAGCACTCGCCAACTGTTTACGGCTGCAAAAGAGAGTCTGCTTTGACCCAGATCAATCTTCCCCGCCGAGCCTAAAGGTACATTCGTCATTTTTGCAGTATGCAGACATTAGAGTCAAATTAATCTGTGTCTCCAAATCGCTAAAATGACATTATATCATACCAACTCGCCATCATTACCTATCTGATCGGTAACGGTTTTACTACGGCACTCTATTACGCCCAAACAACGGAGGTCGACATGCCATCGACGGCGCGACGCCAGGCGCATGCGAAGTCGTTTTGACGCCGAGGGTGCCAGGCATCTTCCCGTTGCAGTGTGCGCGTGGGGACCTCCGGAGCTGCTGCTGATCGCCCGCCGACAATGGTTCGTTGTCTTTCGGTCACCGGTATTATCACAGCCCCCGCCCCTTTGCAATCACCAGGTCACCATAACGGAGACGAAGGGCGTCGATCGCCGCCTGGGCGGCGGCCCGGCGCGGGGTCTCGGTGTCCGCCAGGTCGCCGAGGTCGGCGTCGGCGAGCGGCGCCAGGCCGGCGGCGCCGATGCCGATCAGGCGAAACGCGGTGCCGGTCGCCTCTCGGACCAGCAGAGCGCGCGCGGTCTCGAACAGCCGGTCCGGCAGCACGGTCGGGCAGGACAGGCGCGCCGCGCGGGTGCGGGGCACGAATGCCGCCGTCTTCAGTTTCAGCACCACGCCGGTGGCTGCCAGATCGTGTTCGCGCAGCCGGCGGCCCAGCTTCTCGGCCAGTCGCCAGAGCGGACGCTCCAGGTCGGGCAACCGTGACAGGTCGGTATCGAAGGTGGTCTCGGCGCTGAGCGATCTGGCCGCGCGGGCAGGGTCCACGGGGCGGGCATCCTCACCCCGCGCACGGCGCACCAGGCTCGGCCCGTCCTCGCCCAGCCGGCGCAGCGCATCGCGCCCGGACAGCGCCTGCAGGTGGCCGAGCCGGGTAATACCCAGCGCTTCCAGCCGGCGCGCCAGCGCCGGGCCGATGCCGGGCAGCAGCCGCACCGGCTCAGGTGCGAGCAGCGCCGCCGCCTCGGACCCGATCACCACGAAGCCGCGCGGCTTGTCCCGTCCGGCGGCGATCTTGGCGAGCAGCCGGTTGGACGCCAGGCCGATCGAAACGGTCACCCCGACCTCGCGCTCGACGTCCAGCGCCAGCCGCGCGAGCACGGCGGCGGGCGGGGCGCCATGCAGCGCCTCGGTGCCTGCCAGGTCGAGCGCCGCCTCGTCGATCGACAGCGGTTGCACCAGCGGGGTCAGCCGCCGCATCAGCCCACGGATCTGCCGGGCGGCCGCCGTGTATTTCACGAAGTCAGGGCGGATCACCACCGCGTCGGGGCACGCCTTCAGCGCCTTGAACATCGGCATCGCGCTGTGAACGCCATACAGCCGGGCCACGTAGCAGGCGGCGGTAACAACGCCCCGCGTGCCCCCGCCCACGATCACCGGGGACGCCGCCAGCCCCGGCCGGTCGCGCTTTTCCACGCTGGCGTAGAACGCATCGCAGTCCACATGCGCGATGTGCAGCGACAGCAGCTCGGCGTGGCTGGCCAGCCGTCCGCCGCCGCAGATGGGGCAACGCTCCGGCTTGTCCGCGCCACGGACCACCATTCCGCAGTCGCGGCACAGGACGGGCACGCTAATCCGCCGGCCACAACCAGGCGGCGCCGCGCACGCCGGACGAATCGCCATGCTTGTTTCGGAGAATCGGCGTGGACGCGACGTCGCTGAACACGTGGCGCGGCAGCAGTGCCGGCAGCGCGGTGTAGAGGTGGTCCATGTTGGACAGCCCGCCGCCCAGCACGATCGCGTCCGGGTCCAACAGGTTGATCACCTGCGCCAACCCCCGCGCCAGCCGCTCGGCATGGCGGTCCAGCGCCTCCTGCGCCCGCCTGTCGCCGGCCGCGGCCCGCGCCGGGAGCTGAGTCGCGTCATGCGCCCCCGGGCCGTCGCAGTCGCGCGCCAGCGCAGGGCCGGAGACGTAGGTCTCCAGGCAGCCCGTCTGGCCGCACCAGCAGGCATGTCCCGGCACTTCATCGGTGCCGGGCCAGGCCAGGGGCCAGGGGAGGGGGTTATGGCCCCACTCGGCGGCGATGCGATGCGGGCCGCGGTGCAGGTGCCCGCCGAACACGATGCCGCCGCCGCAGCCGGTGCCCAGGATCACGCCGAACACCAATCGGTAGCCGGCGCCGGCGCCGTCCGCCGCTTCCGACAGCGTGAAGCAGTTGGCATCGTTGTCCACCCGCACCTCGCGCCCGAGCCGCGCGCTGATGTCCTGGTCGAACTGGTGCCCGTTCAGCGCGATGGAGTTCGCGTTCTTCACCCGTCCGGTGGCCGGGCTGATCACGCCCGGGATGCCGATCCCCACCGTCGCGGTGACGCCGAGCTTCGCCTCGGCCCCGGCCACCAGCCCGGCGATCGCATCCAGCGTGGCCGGGTAACCGGGCGGCGTCGGAATGCGCTCACGATGCGTTTCGCGTCCGTCGGGACCGAGCGCCACCACCTCGATCTTGGTGCCCCCCAGGTCGATGCCAATTCGATGCCGTGCCATGGGCAAACCATGCCTGCATCCGGCCCGCTTGCTCAAGGACGCGCCGGGTCGCAGGATGGGCGAATGGGCGATTCAGTGCTGGACGTTAAGGGGATGCGCTGCCCGCTGCCGGTGCTGCGGGCCAACCGCGCGCTGCGCGGCATGGCGCCCGGTGACCGCTTGCGCGTGCTGGCGACCGACCGCGCGGCCGTCGCCGACTTCCAGGCGTACTGCCGCGAGACCGGTCACGCGTTGCTGGCCTGGAGCGACGAAGGGGAGATGTTCAGCTTCCTGATCCGGCGCCGGCCAGCGGACAAGGACCCCAGGGACAAAGACGCGGACAAAGACGCGGACAAAGACGCGGACAAGGACCCAGCGGAAAAAGACGCGGAAAAAGACACGGACAGCGACAAAGCCCCGGCGCTCGCCAAGGACTCGTGACATGCCGACCGCGCTCATCACCCATCCGGCGTGCCTCGCGCACGACACCGGCCCCTATCACCCCGAATGCCCCGACCGGCTGCGCTCGGTGCTTGCGGCGCTGGAACGGGCGGAGTTCGCCGATCTGATCCGCGAGACGGCGCCCGCCGCCACCGAGGAGCAACTCGCCCGCGTGCATCCGGCCGACTACATCGCGGCGATCCTGGCGATCCGCCCCGAGTTCGGCGAGTCCGTGCAGATCGATTCCGACACGTTGATGAGCCCGGGCAGCGCCGAGGCCGCGTTGCGCGCCGCCGGCGGGGCCATCATGGCGGTGGACGCGGTGATGGAGGGCTGGGCGCGCGCCGCCTTCGCCGCGGTCCGTCCGCCCGGCCACCATGCGGAGCCGTCCAAGCCGATGGGGTTCTGCTTCTTCAACAATGCCGCCGTGGCGGCGCTGCACGCTCGCACCCGCTGGGGCGTGCAGCGTGTGGCGGTGGTGGATTTCGACGTGCACCACGGCAACGGCACCCAGGCGATGTTCGCCGCCGATCCGGACCTGTTCTATGGCTCATCGCACCAGCACGGGGCTTTTCCCTTCACCGGCGAGGCGTCGGAGCGGGGCGTGGCGGACAACATCGTCAACGTGCCGCTGTCCGAGGGCTCGGGCAGCGCCGAGTTCCGCCGCGCCTGGTCGGAGGTTGTGTTGCCGGCGCTCGACCGGTTCGCGCCCGGCCTGCTGATCATTTCTGCCGGGTTCGACGCGCACAAGCTGGACCCGCTCGCGGATCTCCGGCTGGAGACCGAGGATTTTGCCTGGATCACCGACCAGCTTGTGCATATCGCCGCCACCCATTGCGGCGGCAAGCTCGTGTCGGTACTGGAAGGCGGCTATGAGCTTGGGGCGCTCGGCGCTGCGACGGCAGCCCATATGCGCGGGCTGATGCGCGCATGAGCGGCAGCGGGGCAACGCAGGTGTCGGATAAGCCAGATGTCGGCGCGCTGTCCTTCGAGGAGGCGTTGGCCGAGCTTGAGCAGATCGTGCGCGGCCTGGAAGGCGGGCAGCAGAAGCTGGAAGAGGCGATCACCGCCTATGAGCGCGGCGCCGCGCTGCGCCGTCACTGCGAGGCGAAGCTCGCCGAGGCGGAGGCCCGCGTCGCCGCTATCGTCGAGCGCGCCGACGGCACGCTGGGCACGCGGGCCACGGACTGACGCACGGCCGCTGCGCCCGCCCGGGTTGAGGCAACCGCGTAGGGTGGACAAGCGCTTGCGCCGTCCACCAATGCCGCCGCCCGCACCCACCGACGGATGGCGCTTCGCTCATCCGCCCGACACATCTTCGAACGGTCAACACAGAAGCCGCTGATATTATGCCGGCGGCTTCGTCCGACGACCGCCCGACCCGTCGCAATTCTCGGGCTCCTCAAGTTTCAAAATGAGTTGATTCAAGCCAACGGTCGGGACGATGGGCGCATGCAGAATTGTCCGCTACGCTTAACCGGTAACGGAGGGGGATACACTTCACCTGCTCAAATCGAGCGATTTCTGTTAGCAGAAACGTCTAATTTGCTCCGAACGAATCCAAAAAAGTCAGACACTAAAAAAGCGAGAGGAGGAGTGCTCTTATGAGACACCTTTGCTTCGGCCGGCTGGCGGCCGCGGGCATACTCGTGCTTGCGCTTGGTGCCACGAGTACCGGCGCGTCCGCCCAATCGGCGCAAACCAAACCATCGCCTGCTCCAATTGTCCTGCCCAAGCCTCAGCCGCCGTTTCAAGGCGAGATCGGGACCACCGTGGCAGAGTCGAAACCGGATTTCCCGAAGGGCGTCGAAGCGCCGCCAGGGGCCCCTAACATCCTGCTCATCCTGACGGATGACGTCGGCTTCGGGGCGAGCAGTGTATTCGGCGGCCCGATCGACACGCCCAACTTCCAGCGGCTGGCGGATAGCGGGCTGCGTTACAACACGTTCCACACCACCGCGCTCTGCTCGCCCACGCGCTCGGCGCTGATCACGGGGCGCAATCACCACAGCAACGCAAGCGGCGTCATTACCGAGATGGCCACCGGTTACCCCGGGTACAACTCGCTGATACCCAGGAGCTCCGGTTCCATAGGGCAGGCGCTGCGCGAGAACGGATACAACACGTCGTGGTTCGGCAAGATGCACAATGTGCCGGACTGGATGTCGAGTCAGGCTGGCCCGTTCGACCTTTGGCCGATCGGCCTGGGCTTCGAGTATTTCTACGGCTTCATCGGCGGCGACACGGATGAATGGCATCCGGCCTTGTATGAGAACACGATGCCGATCGAGCCCTATCTCGGCAAGTCCGATTACATCCTGGACCGTGACCTCGCGGACAAGGCGATCGCCTGGATGCGAACGCAGCACGCTCTAGCGCCCAACAAGCCATGGTTCCTGTACTACGCGACCGGCACCGCGCACGCACCGCATCACGCGCCGCCGGATTGGATCGCGAAATACGAAGGCCGGTTCGACAAGGGATGGGACAAGGTCCGGCTGGCGACGCTGCTTCGGCAAAAAGCGCTTGGTATCGTTCCCAAAGATACCCAGTTGACCAAACGCCCGGACGAGATCCCTGCGTGGGAAACCTTGTCGCCTGAACGGCAGGGTCTCTACGCTCATATGATGGCGGTCTATGCGGGCGCACTCTCCTACGCCGACAATCAAATCGGGCGGGTGCTGGACGCCCTGCAGGAATCCGGCCAGCTTGACAACACGCTGGTGTTTTTCATCATGGGAGACAATGGCGCGAGCGCTGAAGGCACGATGCAAGGCACGACCAACGAGGTCGGGACCGCTGCCAACAACGTCAACGAGAGCCTGGAATGGCTTCTCTCGAAGCAGAAGGAGTTGGGCGGGCCGACGACCTACAACCATTATCCGGTCGGCTGGGCGCACGCGATGGATACGCCGATGCAGTGGACCAAACAGGTCGCGTCGCATTTCGGCGGCACGCGCAACGGCATGGTGATCTCGTGGCCGGCGCGCATCAAGGACAAGGGCGGCATCCGGTCCCAGTTTTCGCATGTCATCGATATCGTGCCGACCATCTACGAAGCCACCACGATCACGCCGCCGACGGTGATGGATGGCGCGCCGCAGACGCCGCTGGAGGGCGTCAGCCTGGTCTACACGTTCGACAACGCGAACGCTCCGGAACGGCACACGACGCAATATTTCGAACTGGTCGGCAACCGGGCGATCTACAAGGACGGCTGGATGGCGAGCACGACCCCGCTTCGGTTGCCGTGGGTGACGAGCGGCTTTGAACCAAGTCCGAACGACTTCAAATGGGAACTCTATCACGTCAGCGAGGATTTCAGTCAGGCGAACAACCTGGCGGCGAAGGAACCCGACAAGCTCAAGGAACTTCAGGACGCGTTCGCTGTCGAGGCGAAGAAGTATAACGTCTATCCGCTCGATTCGAGTTTCGCGTCACGAGCCGATCCTGCCATCAGGCCAAGTCTCACTGCGGGTCGTACCGAGTTCACCTACTACCCCGGCATGATTCGTATTCCGGAAGGGTCCGCGCCGGACTTCAAGAACAAGTCGTGGACGATCAGTGCGGACGTAACGACTGGAAATGGGACAAGCGGGGTGTTGGCTACAATCGGTGGCAATTTCGCTGGTTGGGCGCTGCTGATGCAAGACGGCAAGCCTGAATTCGTCTATGCCTATTCCAACCAGCCCGAGCACAAGTACCGGATTGTCGCGGATCAGCCTATCCCAGCAGGTGATCACGTGCTGCGATTCGACTTCAAGTACGATGAGAAAGGGGGCATCGGCAACGGTGCGATCGGCACATTGTTCGTGGACGAAAAGCAGGTCGCGCAGGGAAAAATCCCCCATACGGTGCCGGTGCGCTTCTCACTCGATGAAACTTTCGACATCGGCGAAGACACGGGGACGCCGGTGGTCGAGGACTATGCTGACAAAATGCCATTTGCCTTCGATGGCACGCTCAAGAAGTTCGACGTCAAGCTCCAACCGCAGAACTTGACGGAAGACGAGAAGAAGAAACTGCGGGAGGAGGTGGCGCAAGGCTCGATGGCCATCCAATAACCGGCCCGTCGGAAGCTGTCGGTCAGCGCTTGCGCTGGTCGGCAGCTTCGGCCGTGATGCGTCATCAAACGGTTCGACCCAGACAAGGGCTACGGTCTCATTACGCAGAATGATAGAACTGCGGACATATTCTTCCAGTATTCATATGTTATAAGTACAGGAGACATTAGCCAAACCTTGGCGGCAGGTCAGAAGGTCCGCTACATGGTGGCAGCCGGGCAGAAGGGCCCCGAACGTTTAACGGACAGAACAGCATCACCGGAAGCGCATTCGTCGGGCCGCCGTAGCAAACCCAACGCGAATGTCTGCTGTTAGACGCGATAGCCCCCGCCATATCCCGCGCTGAAGCCTTAGTTGGCGTCACTGCCGGGTTGGAGGGGGTGGGGCAAAAACCGCCACCGCGCGCTGGTTCAACGCCTCCGATCTACGCAAGCGGGGTTACCCGCCGATCGGAAATGGGCGGAAGAGAAAGCTGGGCTCTGCAGAATCAAGTTCTCGCGTTCGTGAAATCCTTACATGGGTTTTATGGTTGTGTCGTAGGGTAGCGCTGCTTAATATTTACATAGGAGCCGTAAAAACCGCTATTGCTCCATACATCAGCAATGAAAGGGTCGATAAAATGAGTGGCACAGCGGCGCCTCTGATAACGGATAATATCGCAGATATCTCTATCCAGGCAAGTAAGCCTGTTACCGTCAGCGTCACGACAAACTCGCCGACAACGCAAACGGTCACCTTTATTCGAGGCGGCCAGACGATTTACTGTTTTTCCGGCGCTGGCGAGAGGAACCTGATCGGCAGCGCGCAAATGAATGATTCTTCGCGCTTTCAGGCAAAATTCGAATTCCAACCAAAAGGCGGGGCTTTATCCAAGTCCGCTTTGAGAACCGGCGGTCCTTATTCGATCGGTTCAACCAATTTCTTGATAGTCGTTGCTGAAAACGGTGATGACGCCGACTATAACGATGTTGTGGTTCAATTCTCCTGGAAGTCATAAACCTAGATGGGACAGGTCCAGTTGACCTGTCCCATCCGTCGCACAAGGCGGCACCGGAGCAGGCCAATCCCGCGCCGCCTCCTGATGATCGAATGGCTTTCCGATGGGTGTTTCGCTCACCCTTGACGGGGGCTGGCATCCGACGGGACGTGGCGGGGCTGGCAGCGCATAATGGCGCTCGGCAACCCCGCTTTTCCTATAGGACCGTCCCGTGAAGCCCAAGCGCCGTGCCGACCAGTTGCTGTTCGACCGCGGCCTGGCGGAGAGCCGGGCGCGCGCACAGGCGCTGATCCTGGCCGGCAAGGTGTTCAGCGGCGAGCGCCGACTCGCCAAGGCGGGTGAACCGCTGCCGGATGACGCGGCGCTGGAACTGCGTGGCCAGGACCATCCCTGGGTGTCGCGAGGCGGCCTGAAGCTCGATCACGCGCTGCGCCAGTTCGGCCTGTCGCCGGCCGGACTGATCTGCCTCGACATCGGCGCTTCCACCGGCGGCTTCACCGACGTGCTGCTGGCGCATGGCGCGGCGAAGGTGCACGCGGTGGATGTCGGCCACGGCCAGCTCGCCTGGAAGCTGCGCACCGACCCCCGCGTGGCGGTGCACGAGAAGACCAACGCCCGTCACCTGACCGCGGCGACAGTCCCCGACCCGATCGCCGCCCTGGTCTGCGACGCCAGCTTCATCGGCTTGCAGACCCTGCTGCCCGCGCCGCTCGCCCTGTGTGCGCCCGACGCCTGGGCGGTCGTGCTGATCAAGCCGCAGTTCGAGGCCGGGCCCGGCGCGGTCGGCAGCAAAGGCGTCGTGCGCGATCCCGCCGTGCACCAGGCGGTGTGCGACCGCATCGCCAACTGGTGGGCCGCGCTGCCCGGCTGGCGCGTGCTCGGCGTGAGCGAAAGCCCGATCACCGGCCCCGAGGGGAACAAGGAGTTTCTCATCGGAGGACGGAAGTCGGAAGACAGAAATCAGAATCCGTCTTCCGCCGTCTGTCCTCCGTCTTCAGTTTAGCCTGATGTAGACCTCGTCGCGGCCCAAGCTGAGCGAGCCGCCGGATTGGGTGCCTCGGAGGTGCAGAATCACCCCGGCCTTGTTCTGCAGCCACAGATCGCCGGTGCTCGATGTGTTCAGGCCCGCCGCCCCGGTGCCCTGCGAGTAGGGGCCGGGGAAGTCGCCGATGCTGGCGAGCCGATAGACCTCGCCCGACGCCTGGATGCGTTCCAGCCCCAACCCGCCGACGATGGTGCCCACCAGTTCGAACGGATGCGTCTGGCCCTGAAACTCCAGCGTGCCGTGACCGCCGCCGGCGCCGCTGACGAATGTCTCGGTCAACTGCACGTAGCCGGACGGCTGCAGCCCGGCGATGCTCTGCGCCGTGGGTATCGCCGGCACGCCCGCGCCGGCGCAGGCGGAGACGGCCAGTAGAACGGCGACGGCGAGCAGGCCGGCCAGGCGATGGCGGCGGCGTTCGACGGGGGCGGTCATGTCGGTCACGGTGTGTGTCATCCTCATGCCGGGCGCCGTGGCAGCGAATCGCCGCCGCGACGGCGCAATCATCGGGTTCGGTTATTCCGGCAGCGCTGCATTGGGAAGCCCCGAACTGAGCCGCGCCGACAAACGCCCGGCCGGCAAGGGCCGCAACCGCTGAGCGTGAACCTGGGGCGAGATCCGGACTGGCCCTGCTCCAGCCGGTCGCGGGTGCACCAGATCGCGCACCCGCCACGCCGTCCGTTCCGGCTATTGCCCCTCGTGGCTCTTGATCGTCTCGTCGATCGCCCGCTTCACCGCCTCCAGGCTGAAGGAGGCAGGCGCCTGCATCGGCGGGAACTCGATCGCCGTCTGTGCCAACGCCGCGACTCTTTGCTGCACGAGGACGAAACGCCAGAACTCGCGGGCAAAGAAGTCGTTCATGTAGCCGCCGCCAAGGTTGTTGATGGTTTCACCGCGGACTGAGGGCGTCCGCTCGAACGGGTCCTGCCGGAGGTTCACGATGGTCGGCATGTCCGTCGTGACCTTCTCGCCCGGCCAGCCGAACGGCTGCTGGTAGAACTGGAACTTGAAGTCGTCGATCCGGATGGCGCCCAATTGGGGGCCGCCGAAATAGAACAGCTCGTGGCGAGCCGACGGTCCCTTGCCCAGCAGCAGATCCAACTGGTTGTAGCCGTCGAGGTGGTTCTTGTAGGTGCGGTCGCCGAGCTTGACGCCCTGCAGAAGCTGCTCCCCGATGTCGGGGTTTCCGGCGGCCGCGGCGAGCGTGGGCAGCCAGTCGAGACCGGAGAAGATGCCGTTTTCGATCGACCCCGGCTTGACCTTCCCCGGCCAGCGAATGATCGCCGGCACGCGGAAGCCGCCCTCGAACACGGTGCCTTTCGTGGCCCGGAACGGGGTCATGCCGCCATCCGGCCAGGTGAACACCTCGGCGCCATTGTCGGTGGTGAAGATGACGATGGTGTTCTCAGCTTCGCCGATGTCCTGCAGGTGCTGCAGCAGCGCGCCGACACTGTCGTCGAGCTGTGCCATGCCCGCTTCTTCCAGGCCATAGTTGCTCTTGTAGTTCATCAGTGCCTGATACTTGGGCGGGATGAAGGTGAACACGTGCATGCGCGTCGTGTTGTGCCAGAGGAAGAACGGCTTGCCGTCCTTCTTGGCCTTGTCCATGAACGCGTTGCTGGACTTGACCAGGACCTCGTCGAAGGTCTCCATGTCGTATCTGGCCTTGCGGCTTTCCTGCCAGTTCTGCCGGCCAGCCATGTTCGGGAACGGTGCGAGCGGCCCCTCATCGACGATCCGCTGCTTGCCGATCCTGCCCCAGCGCGGCTGCTCGGTCGGATCATCCACATCGGTTGCGAACGTATGCACGAGGTCGCGCGGACCGTATTTGTCGATCCATTCCTGCGGGTAGTCGAACCAGTACGGGTCCGACATGGCATCCAGGTGGTACAGGTAGCCGAAGAATTCGTCGAAACCGTGCACCGTCGGCAGGAACTTGTTCAGGTCGCCCAGATGGTTCTTGCCGAACTGCCCGGTTTCATAGCCGAGCGACTTCAGCACGGTGGCCAGTGTGACGGCCTCGGCCGGCATCCCGACATCGGCGCCGGCCTGGCCAACGGTGGTAAGCCCGGTGCGCAAGGGCAGCTCGCCGGTGATGAAGTTGGCGCGGCCCGCGGTGCAACTTGCCTCGGCGTAATAGTCGGTGAATCGCAGGCCCTCGGCGGCGAGCTTGTCGAGGTTCGGCGTCTTGCCGGACATGATGCCCTGGTGATACGCGCCGATGTTGAACCAGCCGACATCGTCGCCCATGATCACAAGAATGTTGGGCTTCCGCTCCCGCTCCTGCGCGGGTTGGTTTTGTTGCCTTTGCTGTGCATCGGCGGGCGGAGTCGCCAGCCCGATCAGGCAGGCCACCGCCAACGCGGCGGCAAGGCGGTTGAGAAGAGTGGGAACGGCGCGAGGAATGCTCATCCCACGCCTCCCGTCCGCGGTCGGGTTGATGCCGTTCATTAGGAAACCCCCTTGTCACGCTTCTTGCCTGACCGACCTGGCCCGCATCCCGGGCGCGGGCAACAGGCTGGACCAGATCGTCGGACAGCAATTCTATACCTGCGACGATATTGCCGGACTACACAGATCCGGCTGGGTCTCGAACGGGCGCAGGTCTCTGTTCCAACGATTCCGTTCGTGGCCGACGGCGACGCACCGAACTTTGATCGGTCTACTGCAATCGCCCGAGCCGCCGACTCGTTGCGACGTGCGTAACGGCGGTCGCAGCGCCAGTCGTGTCAGAGGCGCAACGCCGAGCACCGTCTCGGATGGAGGGCACCATCCGCCGCTGCGGTGCGGCTTGCGGCAATGGCGGATGGCGGATGGCGCAAGTGCTTATCCGCCCTACCGTTCTTGCACGCGAAGGGTCAGTCCGTGGCGATACCCCGCTCTCGCCCGCTGGAGCCATGCGTGGCCGCAAGGTCACGCTGCGACAACTCGGCAAGGATCGACCAGACACGCGTTGCTTGTACGGGCTCATCCGGATCGTTCATCAGGCGGTCCAGCTCGTCCAGCTTCCGGGCATACTCGTCCTGGGTCATCGCTCCCTATCTCCAACAACCGTCATGATGCCGGTGTCCGCGGAAACGCCGCACCGGGTCAGACGACCACAAGCAGATAGGTATGTTGCCGTTCTATGACAGATCGGTCGAGCCTAAACCGACGAGAGCACCGCGGGCGCCAGCGCCGCCGCCTTTGCCGCCGGGTGCGCCGGGTTGCGGAAGCGCAGTTCCCCCTCGGGCGCGACATCGGACCCTGTCATCCCGAACATCTCCAGCCGCGAGGCGCAGGTGACCGCCACCACCCGGCGGGCGTCGGCGCCGGCGAGGAACTGCCTGGTTTCGCCCTCCAGTTCGAGTTGCTCGCGCAGGCTGCGCCACTCGGTTCGGTCGGTGTCCTCGATGAACATCGCGAGAATGCCCGGGCGAGTCCCGGTCAGCCGGGTCGGCGCAAGGGTTGCCAGCCGCTTGCGTACGGCAACCGCGATCTCGTTTTCCTGCCCGGAGCGGGCCGCCATGACGAATACGCCGCCGCCGGCCGCGGTGACCGAGAGATGCGCCTCGGGTCCGAATTCGCGGCGCAGCGACGTGAGCAGCCCCAGGTCGCCGGCCTGCGCGCCGGCCAGCAGCAGCGGGTCCAGCCGCAGCACGACGGCCTCGTCGTGATCGCGCCGCTGGCTGGTCGCCAGCATGGTGCGGATGCGTCCGTGCAGCACGGCAAGCGGACTGCCCTCGTCCGTGGCGTCGGAGAGCCCGCCCTGCAGCCCCTGCGGCAGCGTCATCTTCAGCAGGTAGCGGCCGGGATGGGCGGCAAGCCAGGTTTGCAGATCCGGATCCACCCGGTCGGCGAGCCGGAACCAGGCGCCACGGTGCACCCCGCGCCCCTCCTCGGCCGAGATGACGTCGCAGGCGACCTCTGCCTCGGTGCGGTCGCGGGTCAGCAGGAGGTCGAATGGCGCACCGTCGTCCAGTCCGGCGTAAGCGACGTCGAACCCGCGCGACCGTTGCAGCACTGCGGTGCGCAGCAGATGGAACAGCGGGACCAGCGTCGCTTCGCCGCGCAGGGCTCTCGCAAGCAACGCGCATAGCCGTTCGCGCCCGGCGGGGGACAGGCGACCCGCAACCGCGACTGCCTCGGCTGCGAGCAGCCCGATCTGGCGCTCGGCCGCGGACAGCTCCCGGTTCAGCCGCTTGCGGAGCCGCTCGACGGTCAGCTCGACGGCATGGCGCGCACGCATCGCCTGGCCGGATCGCCGGCCCGACTCGGCGCTACGTTGGATCTCCGTCAGGCTGGTGCGCCAAATGCGGCCACCGGCCAGCGCGGCGAACGAGTCCAGGATACGAGGATCGACCGGATCGATGAGCTTAGGCATTGGCGGCTGCCTGACTGTCTGGTGGTTAGACTGGTCAGTTCACCTGGGAAATTCCCGACCGTCAAGCTCGGAAATTGTAACTCTCAAAATTGGGACGCCTGGTCATCGATGCTCGCAAATTGGCACAACCTGGCGGCGGCCGGTCAGGGACACTGCACTCAAGCCGGGAACGATTCGCCAGAGCCAGCCGGAGGGGCCGGTTCGAAAAGGTCAATTTCGCGGCAGACGTGCGGTATCCGGTGCATCGGGGTTCTGCGCGCGATGCCGCAGCAGGTGGTCGGCCAGCACGCAGGCCAGCATCGCCTCGCCGACCGGAACGGCGCGGATACCGACGCAGGGGTCGTGGCGACCCCTGGTGAAAACGTCGATCTCGGCGCCACTGCGATCGACCGATTGCCGTGGCGTCAGGATCGAGCTGGTTGGCTTCACCGTGAAGCGTGCAACCACCGGCTGGCCGGTCGAGATGCCGCCAAGAATACCGCCGGCGTGGTTCGAACCGAACCGGACCACGCCCCCTTCCATCCGCATCTCGTCGGCATTGTCCTCGCCGCGCAGCTCCGCGGCGGCGAACCCGGCGCCGATCTCTACCGCCTTCACCGCATTGACCGACATCAGAGCGGCGGCGATATCCGCGTCCAGCTTGCCGTAGACCGGAGCGCCAAGGCCAGGTGGCACGCCGTCCGCCACAACCTCGATGACCGCGCCGACCGACGAGCCCGTCTTGCGCACCTCGTCGAGGTATTCCTCCCACCCGGCGGCGGCGGCCGGGTCGGGGCAGAAGAACGGGTTCTGGTTCACCGCGTCCCAGTCCCAGCGTGCGCGCTCGATCCGGTGCGGCCCGATCTGGACCAGCGCGCCACGGATGCGGAGCGGGGCCTCCGCGGTCCGGGACCGCAGTGCGTCGGCCAGCATCTTGCGGGCAACCGCGCCCGCGGCCACGCGCATGGCGGTCTCGCGCGCGGAGGAACGGCCGCCGCCCCGGTGGTCGCGGATGCCGTATTTCAGCTCGTAGGTCAGGTCGGCGTGGCCGGGGCGAAAGCCCGCGGCGATGGCGGCGTAGTCCTTGGACCGCTGGTCGGTGTTCTCGATCTGCAGCGCGATCGGCGTTCCGGTGGTCTGGCCCTCGAACACGCCGGACAGGATGCGGACCTGGTCGGGCTCCTGGCGCTGCGTGGTGAAGCGGGACTGGCCGGGGCGGCGGCGGTCCAGCCAGGGCTGGATGTCGGCCTCGCCGAGCGGGATTCGCGGCGGGCAGCCATCGACCACGCAGCCGACCGCCGGCCCGTGGCTTTCCCCCCAGGTGGTGACGCGAAACAGGTGGCCGAAGGTGTTGTGGCTCATGACGATCCCCTCGTCCGCGGCACGGGCGAGGCGGGGCGTCGCGCTGCCGCGGTGCTGGCGCGGAGGATCTGAAGAAGTTCCCGCTGCGGCGCAACCCTCAACCCTTGCTGCTTTCCACGATCGCGATGTCCGGCGCCGCCGGGTTTTTCATGCCGACGATATGGTAGCCGCAATCGACGTGGTGAACCTCGCCGGTGACGCCGCTCGACAGGTCCGACAGCAGGTACACCGCGGAACCGCCGACATCCTCGATCGTCACGTTGCGCTGCATCGGGGCGTTGAGCTGGTTCCAGCGCAGGATATAGCGGAAATCGCCGATCCCCGAGGCGGCCAGCGTCTTGACCGGGCCGGCGCTGATCGCATTGACGCGGATCCCCTGTCCGCCCAGGTCGGCCGCCAGATAGCGCACAGACGCCTCCAGCGCGGCCTTCGCCACGCCCATGACGTTGTAGTGCGGCGTCCAGCGCTCGGCGCCGCCATAGCTGAGGGTCAGCAGCGAGCCGCCGGGGGACATCATCGGCAGCGCGCGGTGGCTGACCGCAACGAACGAGTAGCACGAGATATCAAGCGCTTGCAGGAAGGCAGCGCGCGGCGTGTCGATATACCGGCCCCGCAAATACTGCTTGTCGGCATAGCCGATCGCGTGGACGAGGAAGTCCAGGCCTTTCCAGCTTTGCTGCAAGGAGGCAAAGGCGGCATCAATGCTCGCCTCATCGGCGACGTCGCAAGGAAACACGAGCGGCGAGCCGACCGATTCGGCAAGCGGCCGCACCCGCCGTTCCAGCGCGTCGCCCTGGAAGGTGAACGCCAGCTCGGCACCCTGCGCGGCGCAGGCCGCCGCAATGCCCCACGCAAGCGAACGGTCGTTGGCCACGCCCATGATCAGGCCGCGCCGCCCCTGCATCAAAGTCCCCTTGGTGGCCGCGTTCGGCTGGGTGCTGTCTAGCATGTCGGTCCCCAAATAGACGGAATCGTTATGGTGTTGGCACGGGGGGAGGCAAATTCGCAAGGCTCTGTTAACGCCCGTATGCGCTCCGGCTGTTGATTCGTGCAACTCTATCGCGTCAGGCGACCCGGTGTCAGTCCGAGCGGTTGTCTTGGCGGCCGCGTTGGGTCCCGGCACAGTGGAGGCATCCGCCTGCCAGGAGTCCCTCAGCAATGCCCGACGCCGTTCCCATCGTCGCCGACCCCTTCGCCCGCTTCAACCTTTGGCTGGCGGAAGCGGAGGCAAGTGAAAGCACCGATCCCAACGCCATGATCGTGGTCACCGCCACGCCGGACGGCAAGCCATCCGCGCGCGCCATTCTGCTCAAGGGCGTCGATGACCGCGGCTTCGTGTTCTATACCAACAAAGAGAGCCGGAAGTCCGCCGAGCTGGCCGCCAATCCTGCGGTCTTCCTGCTGTTCTACTGGAAATCGCTGGCGCGGCAGATTCGCATAGAAGGTCAGGCCGAGGACGTGACCGACGCCGAGGCCGACGCCTATTTCGCCAGCCGTCCGCGGATTTCGCGGCTCGGCGCCTGGGCGTCCGACCAGTCGCGTCCGTTGGCCGACCGAACCGAACTGGAGCGCCGCCTGGCGGAGAACGAGGCGAAGTTCCCGGGCGAGGACATTCCCCGCCCGTCCTATTGGTCGGGCTACCGCGTGATTCCCAGCCTCTTCGAGTTTTGGCAGGGGATGGACTTTCGGCTGCACGACCGAACCACCTACACGAGGTCACCGAATGGCGGCTGGTCCGTCGGCAAGCTGTTCCCGTGATTTAGCCGGCCCATCGGGTGACGGCGGGTTGTTGCCTGTCCTGCTCGTGTGGGTCTCCCTTGCCGGCTGCAGCCGGACGCTGCGATGACCGACCAGACGGAGGTCGTGGCGCTGCTGCGCCGGCTCGCGGGACGGGAGCCGCTGGAGACGCATATCTCGCTCGTCTTCGTCGGTTCGGACACCGTCTGGAAGCTCAAGAAGGCGGTCCGGCTGTCGTATCTCGACTTTTCCACCGTCGAGGCCCGCCGTCGCTTCGCCGACCGGGAGTTGGCGCTGAACGGGTTTGCCGCTCCCGGCCTCTACCGTGATGTCGTGCCGGTGCTGCGCCAGGCAGACGGGTCGCTCGCGCTCGGCGAGGGCGGCGGCGCGCCGGTGGACTGGGTGCTGCGCATGGCGCGGGTGCCGGAGGGCGATTTCCTTGACGCGGTCGCCAGCGCAGGACGGCTGACCCCCGCGCTGCTCGACGCCGTTGCCGACGCCGTTGCTGCCTATCATGGCGCTCTGCCGGCCGTCCCGGGTACCGATCCGGCGCCGGCGCTGCGCCAGGTTGCCGAGGGGAACGCCCTTTCGGCTGTGGAGGCAGGCCTGCCGCCGGCGGACGTTGCCGCCTGGCAGGAAGCGGCGCTCGCCGCGCTGGACAAGCTGTCGGTCTGGCTGGGCGAGCGCGCCGAAGCGGGCTTCGTCCGCCGCGCGCACGGCGACCTGCATCTGGGCAACCTTTGCCTTTGGCGGGGCAAGGTCGTGCCGTTCGACGCATTGGAGTTCGACGAGGCGCTGGCCACCATCGACCTCGGCTACGACCTCGCGTTCCTGCTGATGGACCTCGATCAACGGGTCGATCGTGCCGCGGCCAATCGCGTGATGAACCGCTACGTCGCGCGGACCGGCGACGCCGCCCTGGTCCGCGGCCTGCCGGCGTTCCTGTCGCTGCGCGCCATGGTGCGCGCCCACGTCGCGGCCCGCTCCGGCCAGCGGGATGCGGCCGGCCGGTACCTGCGCGCGGCGCTCGGCTATCTGCGGCCGGTGCCCGCTGTCGTGGTGGCTGTGGGGGGCCTGCCGGGCACCGGCAAGTCCACGCTCGCCCGCGCCCTGGCGCCCGGCCTGGGCGCCGCACCAGGGGCGCTGGTGCTGCGCAGCGACGAGATCCGCAAGCGGCAGAACGGCGTCGCGCCGGAGCAGCGCTTGCCGCCGGACGCCTACCGAAGCGGCGCCAGCAAGCCTGTGTTCGCGGCGCTCGCGGCGGCGGCGCGGCACGCCGCCGCCGCCGGCCATGCCGTGGTTGCGGACGCGACCTTCATGGCGCCGGAACATCGTCGCGCGATCGCGGAGGCTGCCGCCGGGGCCGGCGTTCCGTTCGTGGGGCTATGGCTGCAGGCGCCGCTCGCCGAGCTTGAAGCGCGGATTCGCGGCCGGACCGGCGACGCGTCCGACGCCACGATCGACGTGCTCCATGCCGCCAGCCGCAACGACCCGGGCGCCGGCGCCTGGCGGCCGATCGATGCCACCGACGCCCGGCAGGCGCGGCACGAGTC
>Ga0302202_10000299_pt1 | contig 65020 bp, 59 predicted proteins | sample II_Bog_N3_3_FD_194579 | JGI IMG/M metagenome (GOLD analysis project Ga0302202, IMG submission 194579) | Peat permafrost microbial communities from Stordalen Mire near Abisko, Sweden - II_Bog_N3_3 | ecosystem: Environmental > Terrestrial > Soil > Wetlands > Peat | place: Sweden: Abisko... | reverse complement strand
AGCTCGCTGACCTCCGCATCGCTGAGGCAGAAACGCGCGCGCTCGGCCTTGTCGACGTCGACGGTCTTGACCGAACGACCGGCCTTGGCTTCGTCGCCGTAGATCATCTTGATCGCCTTGCTGCCCAGGTTGCGGCGCAGGATGGCGGGACGACCGGCTTCGAGGGTGCCCTTGTGTACGTAGAACTCATCCGGGTTCACCGCGCCCTGGACGACGGTTTCACCCAGGCCGTAGGCGCCGGTGATGAACACCACGTCACGGAAGCCCGACTCGGTGTCGAGGGTGAACATCACGCCGGCGGTGCCGGTTTCCGAACGCACCATGCGCTGCACACCGGCGGACAGGGCCACCAGCTTGTGGTCGAAGCCCTGGTGCACGCGGTAGGAAATGGCGCGGTCGTTGAACAGCGAGGCAAAGACTTCCTTGGCCGCGCGGATCACGTTTTCCACGCCGCGGATGTTCAGGAAGGTTTCCTGCTGGCCGGCGAAGGACGCGTCCGGCAGGTCTTCGGCGGTGGCCGAGGAACGCACGGCCACAGCCACGTCCGGATTGCCCGCCGACAGGGCGGCGAAGGCAGTACGGATCTCGGCGTTGAGCTTCTCGGGGAACTCGGCTTCCATGATCCACTGGCGGATCTGTGCGCCAGTGCGGGCCAGGGCATTGACGTCATCGACATCCAGCGCATCCAGCGCCGCATGGATCTGGTCGTTCAGGCCACTGAGTTCGAGAAAATCACGATACGCCTGAGCCGTAGTGGCAAAGCCGCCGGGGACCGATACACCGGCACCCGCGAGGTTACTGATCATCTCGCCCAGGGATGCGTTCTTGCCCCCTACGTGCTCTACATCATGGACGCCGAGCTTATCGAGGGAAACTACGTACTCTACCAAGGTGATCTCTCCACTAACTGTGTTGGAAAAGCTCAGGAGCGGACTGCTCTAATGGGCAGGTTATCCGCCATGTGGCCTGGACCTGGAAAATAAGTGAGAATGCCAGCCATTCCTGGCGGACAAATCCCGCCTATCATATCCAAGAATCGTCACCAGCTTAAGGCCCAAGGCGCAAATGAAACGATCTGCTTTCTTTATCTCCGATGGTACCGGCATCACCGCCGAAACCCTGGGTCAAAGCCTGCTGGCGCAGTTCGAGAACATTACCTTCGCCAAATTCACCCGCCCGTACATCGACAGCGTGGACAAGGCGCGGGCCATGGTGCAACAGATCAATATCGCCGCCGAAAAGGACGGATTTCGCCCGATCATCTTCGATACCATCGTCAACCAGGACATTCGTGAGATCCTCGCCACGTCCAATGGTTTCATGATCGACATCTTTTCCACCTTCCTCGCCCCGCTGGAACAGGAACTGAGCGAACACTCGTCCTACTCGGTGGGCAAGTCCCACTCCATCGGCGGCAACTCCAACTACATGGAGCGCATCGAGGCGGTGAACTTCGCCCTGGACAACGACGACGGCGCCCGCACCCACTATTACGACAAGGCCGACCTGATCCTGGTGGGCGTGTCGCGCTGCGGCAAGACCCCGACCTGCTTGTACATGGCGATGCAATTCGGCATCCGCGCGGCCAACTACCCGCTGACCGAGGACGACATGGAGCGCCTGCAACTGCCGGCCGCCCTGCGCGCCCACCAGCACAAACTGTTCGGCCTGACCATCGACCCGGACCGCCTCACCGCGATCCGCAACGAGCGCAAGCCCAACAGCCGCTACTCCAGCTATGCCCAGTGCGAGTTCGAAGTGCGCGAGGTGGAAAACCTGTTCCGCCGCGAGAACATCGCCCATATCAATTCAACGCATTTCTCGGTGGAAGAGATTTCCGCGAAGATTCTCGTCGAGAAAGGCGTGGAGCGGCGCTTCAAGTAACGCGCCTAGATCACGAAGAGATCGACAAACCGATGCACCGGCGTCGCCTCCAGGCGCGCCGGGTCCTTGCACAGGGCCAGGATCTCGGCACTGCGCTGGGCGGTAAAGCGCGTCGCCAGATTGGCCTTGAACTTGTCTTCCAGCAACGGAATGCCCTCGGCCCGACGGCGGCGATGGCCGATCGGGTATTCCACCAGCACCTGCGCGGTACTCGTCCCGTCCTTGAAGAACACCTGCACCGCATTGGCGATCGAACGCTTGTCGGCCTCCAGGTATTCACGGGTGTAACGCGGGTCCTCAACGATCACCATCTTCTCGCGCAGTACGTCGATGATCGGATGGCTCCCGTGGAAATCGTCCTCGTAGTGCTCGGCCACCAGGTTGCCGAAAGCCAGCGGCACCGCCGTCATGTACTGCAGGCAGTGGTCGCGGTCGGCGGCATTGGCCAGCTTGCCGACCTTGGAAATGATGCGAATCGCCGACTCATGGGTGGTAATCACGATCCGCTCGATCTCGCCCAGGCGGTTCCTGACCTGCGGATGTAGCGTCACCGCTGCCTCGCAGGCGGTCTGGGCATGGAACTCGGCCGGGAAACTGATCTTGAACAGCACATTTTCCATGACATAGCTGCCATACGGCTGGGAAAGGCTGAAAGTGCGCTTGTCCTCGGGCTTGAGCGCCAGATCCTTGTTGGTGTGACTGAACAGCACATCGTAGAAGCCCCATTGCGGCGCGCTCAACACCCCGGGAATGCCCATTTCCCCGCGCAGGGCGATATCCGCCAGGCGTACGCCACGGCTGGTCGCATCCCCCGCTGCCCAGGATTTACGCGAGCCGGCATTCGGTGCATGACGATAGGTGCGCAGCGCCTGGCCATCGACAAAGGCATGGGACAGCGCCGCCAGCAGTTGTTCACGGCTGGCGCCCATCAGTTTGGCGGTGACCGCGGTGGAAGCGACTTTCACCAGCAGCACGTGATCAAGGCCGACCCGATTGAAGGAGTTTTCCAGGGCGATCACGCCCTGGATCTCGTGGGCCATGATCATCGCTTCCAGCACCACCCGCACGCTGAGCGGCGCCTCGCCGTTGGCCACGCGTTTCTGCGACAGATGATCGGCCACCGCGAGAATCCCGCCGAGGTTGTCCGAGGGGTGGCCCCACTCGGCCGCCAGCCAGGTGTCGTTGTAATCGAGCCAGCGGACGATGCAGCCGATATCCCAGGCGGCCTTGACCGGATCGAGGCGAAAGCTCGTCCCCGGCACACGGGAGCCGAACGGCACGACGGTGCCCTCGACCAACGGCCCGAGATGCTTGGTGCACTCGGGAAAACGCAGGGCCAGCAGGCCGCAGCCCAAGGTGTCCATCAGGCAATTGCGCGCGGTATCCAGCGCCTCCGCGGACTCGATCTGGTAGCCGAGAACGTAGTCGGCGATGTCCTGCAGGACCTGGTCGTAATCGGGACGGATGTTCAGATCAACGTTGGCACTCATCTTCGCTTCACTCCGTGGGTGGTTCAGCTCAAAAGGCATCGCCCGGCACACGCACCCAGCCTTCCATGAGGACCCTCGCACTGCGGCTCATGATGGCCTTGACCACGGTCCACTCGCCGTTGACCTCAGTGGCCTCGGCGCCAACCCGCAAGGCGCCCGACGGATGGCCGAAACGCACCGCACTTCGGGCGCCACCGCCCGCCGCCAGGTTCACCAGGGTGCCGGGGATCGCCGCCGCCGTGCCGATGGCCACCGCCGCCGTGCCCATCATCGCGTGGTGCAGCTTGCCCATGGACAAGGCCCGCACCAGCAGATCCAGATCCGCCGCCGCCACCGGCTTGCCGCTCGACGCGGTATAGCTCGCCGGCGCCGCGACAAACGCCACCTTCGGCGTGTGCTGACGGGTCGCCGCCTCATCGATATGGCGGATCAAGCCCATGCGCACGGCACCGTAGGCACGGATCGTCTCGAACATCGCCAGGGCCTTGGGATCGCCGTTGATATCGCCCTGCAACTCAGTACCGGTGTAGCCGATATCCGCCGCATTGACGAAGATCGTCGGAATCCCGGCATTGATCATGGTCGCCTTGAAGGTACCGACACCCGGCACCTCCAGGTCGTCCACCAGATTACCGGTGGGGAACATCGAACCGCCGGCGCCCTCTTCCTCGGCCGCCGGATCCATGAACTCCAGCTGCACTTCGGCGGCCGGAAAGGTCACGCCGTCGAGTTCGAAGTCACCGGTTTCCTGCACCGCACCCTCGGTGATCGGCACATGGGCGATGATGGTCTTGCCGATATTCACCTGCCAGATCCGCACCACCGCCACGCCATTGCGCGGGATCCGCCCGGCATCCACCAGGCCGGCGCTGATGGCGAACGAACCGACCGCCGCCGACAGGTTGCCGCAGTTGCCACTCCAGTCGATAAACGGCTTGTCGATGGAGACCTGGCCGAACAGGTAGTCGACGTCGTGGTCGGCCTTGATGCTCTTGGACAGGATCACCGTCTTGCTGGTGCTGGAGGTCGCCCCGCCCATGCCGTCGATCTGCTTCTCATAGGGATCGGGGCTGCCGATCACCCGCAACAACAACGCATCGCGCACCGCGCCGGGCAATTGCGCCGCTTCGGGCAGGTCGTTGAGGTTGAAGAACACCCCTTTGCTGGTGCCGCCACGCATATAGGTGGCGGGGATCTTGATTTGCGCTACGTGGGCCATGAAATCGTGTCCTGTGAGGGCCGGGGCGGACTGCCGCCCCGGCAGGTCGCCTAGCCAGCCGTGGCCGATTGGAGGAAGTCCTGGGCAAAACGCTGCAAGACACCGCCGGCCTCGTAGATCGAGACCTCTTCGGCGGTGTCGAGGCGGCAGGTCACCGGCACTTCGAGACGCTCGCCGTCGTGACGATTGATGACCAGGGTCAGGGTGTTACGCGGGGTGCGCTCACCGATCACGTCGAAGGTCTCGGTGCCGTCGATGCCGAGGGTCTTGCGGTCCGTACCCGGCTTGAACTCCAGCGGCAACACGCCCATGCCCACCAGGTTGGTGCGGTGGATACGCTCGAAGCCTTCGGCGGCAATCGCCTCGACCCCGGCCAGGCGCACGCCCTTGGCCGCCCAGTCACGGGACGAACCCTGGCCGTAGTCGGCACCGGCAATGATGATCAGCGGCTGCTTGCGTGCCATGTAGGTTTCGATGGCTTCCCACATGCGCATGACCTGGCCTTCCGGCTCGACCCGCGCCAGGGAGCCCTGCTTGACCTTGCCGTTTTCCACGACCATTTCGTTGAACAGTTTCGGGTTGGCGAAGGTCGCGCGCTGTGCGGTCAGGTGGTCACCCCGGTGGGTCGCGTAGGAGTTGAAGTCCTCCTCCGGCAAGCCCATTTTCTCCAGGTACTCGCCGGCCGCGCTGTCGAGCATGATGGCGTTGGAAGGCGACAGGTGGTCGGTGGTGATATTGTCCGGCAGCACCGCCAGCGGGCGCATGCCCTTGAGCGGCCGCGCACCGGCCAGGGCGCCTTCCCAGTACGGCGGACGGCGGATATAGGTGCTCATCGGCCGCCAGTCGTACAGCGGCGCGACCTTGGGACCGGTGTCTTCGTGGATCGCGAACATCGGGATGTAGACCTTGCGGAACTGCTCCGGCTTCACCGAGGCCTTGACCACCGCGTCGATCTCTTCGTCGCTCGGCCAGATGTCCTTGAGGCGGATCTCCTGGCCGTCGGCGTCCAGGCCCAGCACGTCCTTCTCGATATCGAAGCGGATGGTGCCGGCGATGGCGTAGGCCACCACCAGTGGCGGCGAGGCGAGGAAGGCCTGCTTGGCGTACGGATGGATGCGCCCGTCGAAGTTGCGGTTACCGGACAACACGGCCGTGGCGTAGAGGTCGCGGTCGATGATTTCCTGCTGGATCGCCGGGTCCAGCGCGCCGGACATGCCGTTGCAGGTGGTGCAGGCAAAAGCCACGACGCCAAAGCCCAGTTGCTCCAGCTCCTTGGTCAGTCCGGCTTCGTCGAGGTACAGCGCCACGGTCCTGGAACCCGGCGCCAGGGACGACTTGACCCAGGGCTTGCGGGTCAGGCCGAGCTTGTTGGCGTTGCGCGCCATCAGGCCGGCAGCGATCACGTTGCGCGGGTTGCTGGTATTGGTACAACTGGTGATGGCGGCGATGATCACCGCGCCGTCGGGCATCTGCCCCGGCACATCGTCCCACTGGCCGGCAATGCCCTTGGCCGCCAGGTCGCTGGTGGCAACGCGGGCATGGGGGTTGCTCGGGCCGGCCATGTTGCGCACCACCGAGGACAGGTCGAAGCTCAAGCCACGCTCGTAGTCCGCGCCTTTCAGGCTGTCGGCCCAGAGCCCGGTGTGGCGGGCGTAGGTTTCCACCAGCTTGACCTGGTCGTCTTCACGCCCGGTGAGCTTCAGGTAATCGATGGTCTGCTGGTCGATGTAGAACATCGCCGCCGTGGCGCCGTACTCCGGAGCCATGTTGGAAATGGTCGCGCGATCGCCCAGGGTCAGGGCCGAGGCGCCTTCGCCAAAGAACTCCAGCCAGGCGCCGACCACTTTCTGTTTACGCAGGAACTCGGTCAACGCCAGCACCATATCGGTGGCGGTGATGCCCGGTTGCAGCTTGCCGGTCAGTTCGACGCCGACGCTTTCCGGCAGGCGCATCCAGGACGCCCGGCCGAGCATCACGCTCTCGGCTTCGAGGCCGCCGACACCGATGGCGATCACCCCCAGGGCATCGACGTGGGGGGTGTGGCTGTCGGTGCCGACACAGGTGTCAGGGAAAGCCACGCCGTCCCGCGCCTGGATCACCGGCGACATTTTCTCCAGGTTGATCTGGTGCATGATGCCGTTGCCGGGCGGGATCACATCGACGTTCTTGAAGGCCTTCCTGGTCCAGTCGATGAAATGGAAACGGTCTTCGTTGCGCCGGTCTTCGATGGCGCGGTTCTTGGTGAAGGCATCCGGATCGAAACCGCCGCATTCCACAGCCAGGGAGTGGTCGACGATCAGCTGGGTCGGCACCACCGGGTTGACCTGGGCCGGGTCGCCGCCCTGGGAAGCGATGGCATCGCGCAGGCCGGCCAGGTCGACCAGGGCGGTCTGGCCGAGAATGTCATGACAGACCACCCGGGCCGGGAACCAGGGGAAGTCGAGGTCGCGCTTGCGCTCGATCAGTTGTTTCAAGGAATCGGTGAGGGTCGCCGGGTCGCAGCGCCGGACCAGGTTCTCGGCGAGTACCCGCGAGGTGTAAGGCAGGGTCGCGTAGGCCCCGGGCTGGATGGCCTCGACTGCCGCACGGGCGTCGAAGAAATCCAGGTGGCTGCCGGGCAGCGATTTACGGTATTGGCTATTCATGGTCTGGGACTCGATCACGGTAAGGTCAAGAGTGGACGCGGAACCTGCCGGAACCGGCTCTCAAACCTGAACACCGTCCTTGTAGGAGCAGGGCTTGCCCGCGAAGCTTTTGGCGGCTTCAAGGGCCCCTTCGCAGGCAAGCCTGGCTCCTACAGGTCGGCGGTGTTCTTGAGCTGGACTCCAACCTGTAACGATCCACTTCCTCCAGTCAGCGACGCTCGATTGGCACGAACTTGCGCTGTTCGACGCCGATGTACTCGGCGCTCGGACGGATAATGCGGTTGTTGCCACGCTGCTCGAACACATGCGCGGCCCAGCCGGTCAGGCGCGAGCAGACGAAGATCGGCGTGAACAGCTTGGTCGGGATGCCCATGAAGTGGTACGCCGAGGCATGGTAGAAGTCGGCGTTGGGGAAGAGTTTCTTCTGTTCCCACATGGTCTTGTCGATGGCTTCGGAGACCGGGAACAGCACGGTGTCACCGACTTCATCGGCGAGTTTCTTCGACCAGCCCTTGATCACTTCATTGCGCGGATCGTTGTCTTTGTAGATCGCGTGGCCGAAGCCCATGATCTTGTCCTTGCGCGCCAGCATGCCGAGGGTGCCTTCGACGGCTTCCTGGGGCGAGCTGAAACGCTCGATCATTTCCATCGCCGCCTCGTTGGCACCGCCATGCAGCGGACCGCGCAGGGAACCGATGGCCGCGGTGATGCAGGAGAACAGGTCGGACAGGGTCGAGGCACAGACCCGCGCGGTAAAGGTCGAGGCGTTGAACTCGTGCTCCGCGTAGAGGATCAGCGACACGTCCATCACCTTGCGATGCAGCTCGCTCGGCGCCTTGCCATGCAGCAGGTGCAGGAAGTGGCCGCCGATGGAAGCCTCGTCGGTCACGCAGTCGATGCGCTTGCCTTCGTGGCTGAAGCTATACCAGTAGCACATGATCGCCGGGAACGCGGCCAGCAGCCGGTCGGTGGCTTCATGCTGGCGGGCGAAGTCGCCTTCGGGTTCGATATTGCCAAGGAAGGAACAGCCGGTGCGCATCACGTCCATCGGATGGGCGTCGGCGGGAATCCGCTCGAGGACTTCCTTCAGCGCCTGGGGCAGATCCCGCAAGGTCTTCAGCTTGCCCATGTAGGCCGCCAGTTCGGTGGCATTCGGCAGATCGCCGTAGAGCAGCAGGTAGGCAACTTCTTCGAAACGCGCGTCGGCGGCCAGTTCACGCACGTCGTAGCCACGGTAAGTCAGGCCGGCACCGGCCTGGCCGACGGTGGACAAGGCGGTTTGCCCGGCGACCTGGCCACGCAGGCCGGCACCGCTCAGTACTTTTGCTTCAGCCATTGCTCTCTCCAATTCTTGAATTTATCAGGGACCCGGCAAGTCAGGGTAGTCAGGTCTCAGCCCTTCTTCTGGGCAAACAGCGCATCGAGCTTCTGCTCGAAGGTGTGGTAGTCGATACGATCGTAAAGCTCCATGCGGGTCTGCATGGTGTCGATGACGTTCTGCTGGGTGCCATCCCGGCGAATCGCGGTGTAGACGTTTTCCGCCGCCTTGTTCATCGCGCGGAACGCCGACAGCGGGTACAGCACCAGGGACACGTCGGCGGACTTCAGCTGTTCGGTGGTGAACAGCGGCGTCGAGCCGAACTCGGTGATGTTGGCCAGGATCGGTGCCTTCACGCGGCTGGCGAACAGCTTGTACATTTCAAGTTCGGTGATGGCTTCCGGAAAGACCATGTCGGCGCCGGCCTCGATGCACGCGGCGGCCCGTTCCAGGGCCGACTCCAGGCCTTCCACGGCCAGGGCGTCGGTGCGCGCCATGATCACGAAACTGTCGTCGGTGCGGGCATCCACCGCCGCCTTGATGCGGTCGACCATTTCCTGCAGGGTGACGATTTCCTTGTTCGGACGGTGGCCGCAACGCTTGGCGCCGACCTGGTCCTCGATATGGATCGCCGCCGCGCCGAACTTGATCATCGACTTGACCGTGCGCGCCACGTTGAACGCCGAGGCACCGAAACCGGTGTCGACATCCACCAGCAGCGGCAGGTCGCAGACATCGGTGATCCGCCGCACGTCGGTGAGCACGTCATCCAGGCCGGTGATGCCCAGGTCCGGCACCCCGAGGGAGCCGGCCGCGACACCGCCGCCGGACAGGTAGATGGCCTTGAAGCCGGCGCGCTTGGCCAGCAAGGCGTGGTTGGCGTTGATCGCGCCGACCACCTGCAAGGGCTGTTCACTGGCGACCGCATCGCGGAAACGCTGACCGGGCGTGCTCTTGTTGGAACCCTGACTCATGACTCACCTCGCTTCGTAGCTGTCGGTTTGACGGCGTCCTGGTAGTGACGCGCGATATTGCGTTTCGACGCGCCGATATGGCGGCGCATCAACAGTTCGGCCAATTCGCCATCGCGTTCGGCGATGGCGTCGAGAATCCGGTGGTGCTCGGCGAACGCCTGGCGTGGCCGGTTGGGGGTGACGGAAAACTGGATGCGGTACATGCGCACCAACTGGTACAGCTCGCCGCAGAGCATCTGGGTCAGGGTGCGGTTGCCGGCGCCCTGGATGATCCGGTAGTGGAAGTCGAAATCGCCTTCCTGCTGGTAATAACCGACCCCGGCCTGGAACGCCGCGTCGCGCTCATGAGTATTGAGAACCTCTCTCAACTCCTCGATTTCCTCGGCGGTCATGCGCTCGGCCGCCAGGCGACAGGCCATGCCTTCGAGGGACTCGCGAATTTCGTAGAGTTCGATCAGTTCGGCCTGGCTGAGGGACACCACCCGCGCACCGACATGGGGCACGCGCACCAGCAGTCGCTGGCCCTCCAGACGGTGAATGGCCTCGCGCAGCGGGCCGCGGCTGATGCCGTAGGTGCGTGCCAGTTCCGGCTCGGAAATCTTGCTGCCGGGGGCGATTTCACCCTTGACGATCGCCGCTTGAATGCGCCGGAAGACGTTCTCGGACAAGGTTTCCGAATCGTCCTGGGCAATCGCGGGCGGCTCCAGCTCATGCAGCATATTGTCGACACCTTATCCTTCAATGGCGCTAAAACTAGCCAATATCAACAAATCAGTCAAAGAATTAATTGGTATTGTCGACAATAGTCTAAGAAGCGCCCTGCACTGCACACGGCAAGGGACAACCCCGGCCTATCCGACAAGGGAGGCGCCCGGCGCTGGCGCGACAGGTCCGGCATGCTAGAATGCCGCGCGCATCCGCCGATGCGCTGCCTGTCATATTTTTCTGACAGACGTACGAGGATGCTTGCGCGATCATTGCCAGTCCCCTTGAATCAAGATTGCCCGATACGCGCCAGGATTTATGAGACTCAAGCCTTTCCCCCTACTGCTTCTCTGCCTGTTTTGTCTGCCTGGCATCAGCCTCGCGACCGAGAAGACGGTGTACGGCCTGAACGAGTACGCGCAACTGGCCGGGATCGACCTGCAAGTGCCGGCCAAGCTCGACACCGGCGCCAAGACCGCCTCCCTCAGTGCCCGCGACATCCACCGGTTCAAACGCAACGGCGAAAGCTGGGTGCGCTTCTACCTGGCGATCGACGCCGCCCATTCACACCCGATCGAACTGCCCCTGGCCCGCGTCAGCAAGATCAAGCGTCGCGCCGGCGACTATGACCCGGACGAGGGCAACGCCTATACCGCACGCCCGGTGATCAGCCTGGAAATCTGCATGGGCAGCGCCTTGCGCAGCATAGAAGTGAACTTGACCGACCGCAGCAGCTTCCAATACCCGCTGCTGATCGGCTCCGAAGCCCTCAAGCGCTTCGATGCGCTGGTCGACCCCAGTCTTAAATACGCTGCCGGCAAACCCGCCTGCACCAACGACGCTCAAACCGCCGAGTAATCCGAATGCGTTCTCTCACCCTCCACCTGAAAATCCTCATCACCGTACTGGTGTTGCTGGGTGCTTCGGTCACGGCCTATCAGATTTTCGTGCTGGGTATTCCCGTCACCGAGGATGCCACGGACGACTTGTGGAACATCGACGCCAAGGTCGAGTTCGTCGCCAGCACCAAGGAACCGGTGAAGATCCAGATGTTCGTCCCGCCCCTGAGCCGCGACTACGTCAGCCTCAACGAGAGCTTCATCTCCAACAACTACGGGGTCAGCGTCAACCGCGCCGACGGCAACCGCAAGGTGACCTGGTCGGCACGCAAGGTCAGCGGCAAGCAGACGCTGTATTACCGCCTGGTGCTGACCAAGCGCTACACCGGTGAGAAACCCAAGGTCAAAGGCCCGACCTTCCGCGACAGCATGGCGATCGAAGGGCCGGAGAAAATCGCCGCGGACGCCTTGCTCGCGCCGATCCGCCAGCACTCGGCGGACGTCGAGACCTTCATCGGCGAAACCATCAAACGGGTCAACAACCTCGGCGATGACAACGTCAAGCTGCTGCTGGCCGGCGATCCCTCGACCCCGCACAAGGCGCAGATCATCGAGCTGCTGCTGTCCATCGCCCACGTGCCGATGGAACGCGCCCACACCCTGCGCCTGGTGGCCGATCAACCGCAGACCCCGGAGCTCTGGCTGCGCAGCTTCAATGGCACGGACTGGCTGTACTTCAACCCGGACACCGGTGAACAGGGCCTGCCGTCCGACCGCCTGCTCTGGTGGACCGGCGCCGACAACCTGATCAGCGTCGAGGGCGGCAAGAAAGCCGGCGTCACCTTCAGCCTGAACAACAGCGAGATGAACGCGATCCGCCTGGCCAAGCTGACCGACGAGAACTCCGACGCCAACTTCCTCGAATATTCGCTCTACGGCCTGCCGCTGCAAACCCAGCAGACCTTCATGATCATGGTGATGATCCCCATCGGCGTACTGGTGATCCTGATCCTGCGCAACCTGATCGGCCTGCAGACCCTCGGCACCTTCACCCCGGTGCTGATCGCCCTGGCCTTCCGCGAAACCCAGCTGGGCTTCGGCATCGTGCTGTTCACCATCATTACCGCCCTCGGGCTGTCGCTACGTTCCTACCTTGAACACCTGAAGCTGCAGATGCTGCCACGGCTGTCGGTGGTACTGACCTTCGTCGTGGTGCTGATCGCCGCCATCAGCCTGTTCAGCCACAAGCTGGGCCTGGAGCGGGGCCTGTCGGTGGCGCTGTTCCCGATGGTGATCCTGACCATGACCATCGAGCGCCTCTCCATCACCTGGGAAGAGCGCGGCGCCAACCATGCCCTGAAAGTTGCCATCGGCACGCTGTTCGCGGCGTCCCTGGCGCACCTGATCATGACCGTGCCGGAGCTGATCTACTTCGTCTTCACCTTCCCGGCGATCCTGCTGATCCTGGTGGGCTTCATGCTGGCCATGGGTCGCTATCGCGGTTACCGCCTGACCGAACTGGTGCGCTTCAAGGCGTTCCTCAAGGAAAACGCCTGATGTTCGGCCTGTGGAAAACCTGGAAGGCCCTGGAAGCCCGGGGCATCATGGGGATCAACCGGCGTAACGCGGACTATGTGCTCAAGTACAACAAGCGCAGCCTCTACCCCATCGTCGATGACAAGATCATCACCAAGGAACGGGCCATCGCCGCCGGCATCCATGTGCCGGAAATGTACGGGGTGATCTCCACGGAAAAGGAAATCGACCGGCTGGAAGCGATCATCGACGGGCGCCGTGATTTCGTTATCAAGCCGGCCCAGGGCGCGGGCGGCGACGGCATCCTGGTGATCGCCGACCGCTTCGAGGGCCATTATCGCTCGATCTCCGGACGCCTTATCAGCCACGGGGAAATCGAGCACCAGATTTCCAGCATCCTCACCGGCCTGTATTCCCTGGGCGGACACCGCGACCGCGCGCTGATCGAATACCGGGTCACCCCCGACCCGATCTTCAAGAGCATCAGCTACGAAGGCGTGCCGGACATCCGCGTCATCGTGCTGATGGGCTATCCGGTCATGGCCATGCTGCGCCTGCCGACCCGCCAGTCCCACGGCAAGGCCAACCTGCACCAGGGTGCCATTGGTGTCGGCGTGGACCTGGCGACCGGGATCACCCTGCGCGGCACCTGGCTGAACAACATCATCCGCAAGCACCCGGACACCACGCACCCGGTGGACGGCGTACAGTTGCCGAACTGGGACGGTTTCATGCAACTGGCGGCCGGTTGCCATGAGCTCTGCGGCCTGGGTTATATCGGCGTGGACATGGTCCTGGACCAGGACAAGGGCCCGCTGATCCTCGAACTCAACGCCCGTCCCGGCCTGAATATCCAGATCGCCAACGACTGCGGCCTGACCCACCGGACCCATGCCGTGGAGGCCCATCTGGCGGAACTGGCCGCCGAGGGCATCACCGAGACACCGCAGGCACGGGTGCGTTTTGTCCAGGAACTGTTCGGCCATGTGCCGGCGCTCAACGATTGATCCACTGCAGAACGACAGATCCTACAAGGCAATCTCCATCCAGCGACATGCCCCTAGGAGCAACGCCTACAGGAGACTACAATCGCGCACCGCGCTCCCATGGCTGACCCGCCCCCCATGTTGACCTGCTCCGTACACCCGCTGCCCTACCACGCCAATCCCGCCCATTACTTCGCGGCGATTCGCCATGCGCCTGGTGCCGTCTTGCTCGACAGTGGTCGTCCCGAGGCCGAACGCGGGCGTTACGACCTGCTCAGCGCCTGGCCGCTGGAGCAACTGGCGGTCTGGCCGGACGAACGCGGCGCGGCGTTCCTGCAACGCCTGCGGGACAACCTGGCGCGCCTGGGCGAAGCGCAACTCCCCGCAGGGTTTGAACTGCCGTTTGCCGGCGGCCTGATCGGCTATCTGAGCTACGACTTCGGCCGTCACCTGGAAAACCTGCCCCATCAGGCGCGGGACGACCTGCAACTGCCCGATGCGCGTTTCGGCCTGTATGCCTGGGCGCTGATCAGCGACCATCAGCAAGGCAGCAGCCAATTGGTCTTCCATCCCAGCGTCGAAGCCGCCGAACGGGAACGGCTGATCCAGCTGTTCAGCCAGCCGGCCGGCCAGGACAGCCGCGAATTCCAGCTCAAGGGTCCGATGACCGCGGACCTCACGGCCGAGGCCTACCGCCGGGCTTTCGAACGCATCCAGCACTATATCCAGGCCGGCGACTGCTATCAGGTCAACTTCGCCCAGCGCTTCCGGGCCGACTGCCAGGGCGATCCGTGGGTCGCCTATTGCGCCTTGCGCGCCGCCTGCCCGACGCCCTTCTCCGGCTTCCAGAGCCTGCCCGACCAGGGGGCGGTGCTGAGCCTGTCGCCGGAGCGCTTCGTCAAGGTCAGCCAGGGCCAGGTCGAGACACGCCCGATCAAGGGCACCCGCCCCCGTGGCCGCGACGCAGCCGAGGACGCCGCCAACGCCGCCGAACTGCTGGCCAGCAGCAAGGACCGTGCGGAGAACCTGATGATTGTCGACCTGTTGCGCAACGACCTCGGGCGCACCTGCCGTATCGGTTCGGTGCGGGTCCCGGAGCTGTTCAGCCTGGAGAGCTACCCCAACGTGCACCATCTGGTGAGCAGCGTGACCGGGACCCTGGCCGAAGACCGCGACGCCCTCGACCTGATTGCCGGCAGCTTCCCCGGCGGCTCGATCACCGGTGCGCCGAAGATCCGCGCCATGCAGATCATCGACGAGCTGGAACCGACCCGACGGGCGCTGTATTGCGGCTCGCTGCTGTACCTGGATGTGCGCGGCGAAATGGACAGCTCCATCGCCATCCGCAGCCTGCTGGTCAAGGATGGGCAGGTCAGTTGCTGGGGCGGTGGCGGCATCGTCGCCGATTCCGACTGGCAGGCGGAATACCAGGAGTCCATCACCAAGGTGAAGGTCTTGCTCGACACCCTGCAAAGCCTCTGAAAGCCCGCGCCTGCAAGGGAGCGTGCTTGAGCATGGGGCCGGCGCCGACGGATTTTGTTACTATTCGCCTATTCGAGCGCAAAGCGCCACTGACTGTAGGAACCGCCTGATGAGCCAACCGTTCGACGTCGCTGAACTCGCCGCGACATATGCCAACAAGTCCGCCCAGGACATCCTCAAGCTGGCCTTTTCCCAGTTTGGCGATGACCTGTGGATATCTTTCAGCGGCGCGGAAGACGTGGTGCTGGTGGACATGGCCTGGAAACTGAACAAGAACGTCAAGGTCTTCAGCCTCGACACCGGGCGCCTGCACCCGGAGACCTACCGTTTCATCGATCAGGTGCGCGAGCACTACAAGATCGACATCGAGCTGATCTCCCCGGATCACAATGAGCTCGAGCCCTTCGTCAAGGCCAAGGGTCTGTTCAGCTTCTACAAGGACAACCACGGCGAATGCTGCGGCATCCGCAAGATCGCGCCGCTGCGCCGCAAGTTGTCCGGCGTCAGCGCCTGGGCCACCGGCCAGCGTCGCGACCAGAGCCCGGGTACCCGCAGCCAGGTGGCGGCACTGGAAATCGACAGCGCCTTCTCCACCCCGGAACGCACCCTGTACAAGTTCAACCCGCTGGCGCAAATGAGCAGCGAAGAGATCTGGGGTTATATCCGCATGCTCGAACTGCCCTACAACAGCCTGCACGAACGCGGCTTTATCAGCATCGGCTGCGAGCCCTGCACCCGTCCGGTGCTGCCGAACCAGCACGAACGCGAAGGCCGCTGGTGGTGGGAAGAAGCCACGCAGAAGGAATGCGGCCTGCACTCCGGTAACCTGATTGCGAAGATCTGAAGGCCGGACACGGTCCTTGTAGGAGCCTGGCTTGCCAGCGAAGAGGCCAGCGAGAACGCTAAAAGCTTCGCGGGCAAGCCCTGCTCCTACAGGTGACGTGTGGCCTTCAAGATTGCGTTCCAACACCCACAAAAAAGCCCCGAACCAGTCGGGGCTTTTTCATGTTCGGGGAACTCAGTGCACCGGCAGCTCGACACCGTCGAACAGTTCTTCCAGTTCCTGCTTGTTGTGGCACTGGATGGCCTTGGCCATGACTTCACGGGTCAGGTGCGGCGCGAACTTCTCGATGAAGTCGCACATGAAACCGCGCAGGAAGGTGCCGCGGCGGAAACCGATCTTGGTCACGCTGGACTCGAACAACTCGCTGGCATCGAGCACCACCAGGTCCTTGTCGAGCACCGGGTCCACCGCCATCTTGGCGACGATACCGACACCCAGGCCCAGGCGCACATAGGTCTTGATCACGTCGGCGTCGGCCGCGGTGAACACCACCTTGGGGGTCAGGCCGCGATGACTGAAGGCTTCATCCAGCTTGGAACGCCCGGTGAAACCGAACACGTAGGTGACGATCGGGTATTCGGCCAGGGTTTCCAGGGTCAGCTTCGGCAGCTTGGTCAACGGGTGGCCTTGAGGCACGACCACGCAACGGTTCCAGCGATAGCACGGCATCATCACCAGGTCGCCGAACAGTTCCAGGGCTTCGGTGGCAATGGCGAAATCCACGGTACCGTCAGCGGCCATCTCGGCGATCTGCATCGGCGAGCCCTGATGCATGTGCAGGGCCACGTCCGGGTATTGCTTGATAAAGCTGCTGATCACCGGCGGCAAGGCATAACGCGCCTGGGTGTGGGTGGTGGCAATCGACAGGGTGCCTTTCTTCTCGTTGGAGAATTCCTGGGCGATCTGCTTGATGCTCTCGACCTTGCGCAGGATCTCGCCGGCCGTGGTGATGATACGTTCACCGGCTGGCGTGACGCGGGTCAGGTGCTTGCCGCTGCGGGCGAAGACTTCGACGCCCAGCTCGTCTTCGAGCAGGCGGATTTGTTTGCTGATACCCGGCTGAGAGGTGTAAAGGCTTTGGGCGGTGGCGGAAACGTTGAGGTCGTGGTGCGCCACTTCCCAGATGTAGCGCAGTTGTTGAAGCTTCATATGTATCCCTCAAAGCAGGTAAACGCCACAGTAACAGCGGCGATATATAACTATATGAATGGTTTGAAGAATAAATCTAGAACTTTTTTATCAAAACGCTGACTTTCCGACTCAGATATCGCCATAGCGACGGCGTTGCAGCAGCGGCACCAGGTAAACCGGCACCTGGGACAGCTGCAGGACCCGCGCGGCGGTGCGCCCCAAATGCGCCTCGCCACCGGTGCCGTGGCTGTGGCTGCCGACGATCAACAGGTCCACCGAGAGGACCCGGGCCTGTTCGAGAATGACCTGCGAAGGGTCGCCCTGGAGCACCTTGATCGACTGGATCATGCTCAGGTCCTGCAGCCCGTCGGCGCACTCCTCGCGAAAGCTGTCGAGCACCCGCTGCTCGATGGTCGCCATCACGGTGTTAAGACCCTGGCTGTGAAATTCGTTCAATGCCTGCTCGTCCAGGTAGCTCTGCAACACCGACTCGGCGAACAACCCCATCGGCTCGACCGCGTGCACCACATACAAATCGGCCTTGAACGTCCGCGCCAACTCCAGGGCATGCTGCATGACATAAGGCGCATACAGACCGAGGTCGGTGGCGTACAGCATCGAACGGATCATGGGGCCTCCTCGATTGCCAGAATGGCGGAGATTCAGTTGAGCTTAGCAGCGCCCCGAAGACCACGGGGCGCGGCTGGTCGGGCCGGCCCCGCTGCTCATCCCTGAAGAAACCCGATCTTGAAAACACCACAAAACCTGTAGGAGCCGGCTTGCTGGCGATAGCGGTTTACCAAGCGACGAATAATGTCGGCTGTCAGATCGCAATCGCCAGCAATCGAGCGTCGAGCGGTCGCTCCTGCATGACCGTATTCAACCCTGGCGATTGTTCGCGTCGATAAATGCCAGGGCCTGGTACAGGGCCCGGATCTTCGGCAACTCGCAACCGGCGGCACTCGCCGCGTCCAGCGGACGTACATAGACGGCGTCCAGCTCCAGCGCGCGCTTGTGGACAAAATCGTGGTACATGCTCGGCCAGTAGTCCGGCATTTTTTCCGTCACCTTGAACAGGTGCTCGGCATAACCGGCCGGCAGTTCATGACCGCAGGCCAGGGCACCCCGGACCACCTCGGCCATCAGCGCCCGGACCAGTTCACGGCTGCTGTCGTCGCTCATCAGCGGCGTGGTGCTGGCCCGCAACAACACCGACAGACCGTTGTAAGGCACGTTCCACACCAGCTTCTGCCAGCGCGCCTGTTGCAGGTTGGCCATGGCCTGGGACTCGATGCCCGCACCATGGAACAGACCGGCGCCCTCTTCGACCAGGGCCTGGCGAGCTGTCGCATCATCGCGCACCGGGCCACTGTGATAACCGATGTTCACCGCACCGAGGGCCTGATGCACGATGGCCCCGGGACCGGCACGGTGCACGCAGATAAAGCACAGCCCGCCCAACAGGTGCAGCGATTCGGGCAGCAGCGCACGCAGCTCATCCTCCACGTCGAGGCCGTTCTGCAGCACCAGCACCTTGGCCCCCGGCGCGGCGGCCTGGGCAATCAGCGGGGCGAGACTGGCGTTGCTGGTGGTCTTGGCCCCCACCAGCAACCAGTCGCAGGGCGGCATGTCGGCAGCCTGGGCATAGGCCTGCACGTTCTTCAAATGCAGCGGACCGTGCACCGCACTGTCGATCCGCAAGCCGGCTTCGGCCACCGCCGAAAATTCGCTGCGCAACAAGAAGTGCACGTCAAAGCCGGCCCGCGCCAGCATCACACCGTAATACCCACCGATCGCACCGGTGCCGATAATGCCGATACGCGGCCTGCTCACTGAACCCGTCATGGCAACTCCTCTGGTACAAGACTCAAGGCCTGCCGAACCGCGTCGGCAAGCTCGTTCACGGCCAGGCGTGACTGCACAGCTCCATGAAAACCACCGTCCTTGACCACAAACAGCGCCGGTAGATGAAACACCCCGTAACGCTGCACCGCCCCGCCGTTGTCACCCGCATCGATCCAGCACAGGCGCTCGACCGGCAAGGCCAGGGTCGGCAAGACCTCCCGGGCGAAGCGGCAGGAGGCGCAGCCGACACTGGTGAATATCAGTAATGAAACACCTGGCAGGTCCAATAGATTCCGGTCGATATCAAAATCCGTCAACTCCAGGCTCTTCACTATACTGTTGGAAAGTTTTTCCACTGATCGACGCAGGGAGTCGTTGTTCATGGTGCGCTTTCTTCCTCATCCCGACGACGTTCCCGTCACATTGGTTCTGCTTGAGCATTCCTGCATTTCACGCCAGCAACTCGACCGCATCAGCCTGGGCGGTGTCTCCTGCCCGTCACCACGCGGCTGGCGCAAAGGCTCGGCGTTGCAAATGTGCATTCCCAGCCTCGGCGCCAGCGCCTGTTATCCGGGCTACGTGGCCTGGTGCCTGAAACGCAAGCACGGTTACCGGGTGGGCATTGCCTTTGTCGACGAGCAAACCCTGTTCGGCGCCCGCATGGGTGAACAGGTCTGCCAGATCGAACGCTACCAGCGAACACGCGAGCAACAAAGCGAAGATCGGCAAAACATCGAAGTCATCGCCCAGGAATGGGTTCGCGAACACGCCAGCGACTTCTCCCAGGCCAGCCTGGAACGTCCTTATGTGCGGGCTTTACTCGATTAAACCGGTCAGGCCATTGCCCGCGCCCCGCCTAACGCGCTAAGGTTCGGCTCCCCGACGCGCTTAAATCTGCTGTGCTCCGCCGCGCGGGGATCGCTGGCGGCCGGCACCCGTGACCTGACGAGTAACACGATGGCTGATTTACCGATCAACGACCTTAACGTCGCCTCCAACGAGACGCTGATCACTCCCGATCAGCTCAAGCGTGATATTCCCCTGAGCGAGAGCGCCCTGCGCACCGTGACCAAAGGTCGCGAGGTGATCCGCAATATTCTCGATGGCACTGACCATCGCCTGTTCGTCGTCATCGGGCCTTGCTCGATCCACGACATCAAGGCTGCCCACGAATACGCCGAACGCCTGAAAGTCCTGGCCGCCGAAGTGTCCGACAGCCTGTACCTGGTGATGCGCGTGTATTTCGAGAAGCCGCGTACCACCGTCGGCTGGAAGGGCCTGATCAACGACCCTTACCTGGATGACTCCTTCAAGATCCAGGACGGCCTGCACATCGGTCGCAAGCTGCTGCTGGACCTGGCGGAAATGGGCCTGCCCACCGCCACCGAAGCCCTTGACCCGATCTCGCCGCAGTACCTGCAGGACCTGATCAGTTGGTCGGCCATCGGCGCGCGCACCACCGAATCCCAGACCCACCGCGAAATGGCCTCGGGCCTGTCCTCGGCCGTGGGCTTCAAGAACGGGACCGACGGCGGCCTGACCGTGGCGATCAACGCCCTGCAGTCGGTGTCCAGCCCCCATCGCTTCCTCGGTATCAACCAGGAAGGCGGCGTGTCCATCGTCACCACCAAGGGCAATGCCTACGGTCACGTGGTCCTGCGCGGCGGCAACGGCAAGCCCAACTATGACTCGGTCAGTGTCGCGGTCTGTGAACAGGCGCTGGCCAAGGCCAAGATCAAGGCCAACATCATGGTCGATTGCAGCCACGCCAATTCCAACAAGGACCCGGCCCTGCAACCGCTGGTGATGGAGAACGTCGCCAACCAGATCCTCGAAGGCAACCAGTCGATCATCGGCCTGATGGTCGAGAGCCACCTGAACTGGGGTTGCCAGGCGATTCCGAAAGACCTCGCCGACCTGCAATACGGCGTGTCGATCACCGATGCCTGCATCGACTGGAGCGCCACCGAAAAAACCCTGCGCAGCATGCATGCCAAGCTCAAGGACGTCCTGCCCAAACGCCAGCGCAGCTGATCGCGACAGGCAGACGCAAAAACGCCGGGCATTGCCCGGCGTTTTTGTATGCGTCGTGGACTCAGATCTTCGCGGCGTGCCGCTGATGACGTTCCATGTAACGCTCGACATAGGAGCAGGATGGAATCACCGTGTAGCCCATCTGGTCGGCATAGGCCAGTGCGTGTTCGGTCAGCGCCGCCGCAATGCCACGGCCGCGCAAGGCGTTGGGCACGAAGGTGCGGTAGATATCCAGGGTCTGCTTACCCAGGTCCATATAGGTCAGGTAGGCACGATGACCGTCCACATTGGTCTCGAATTGATGACCTGCCTGGTCATGGTGGATGGACAACGCCTCGCTCATCACTACTCCTCGCGGGTCTTGGGTTCTGACCCTACCTTACATGTTTTTCCGGCGAAGGGACCATCTGGCATCCTGCGAAAAATCGCTACAGCAGCCAAATCATCACAAATATCCTACGCCGCCCCGTGCCTGGTTGGACAACGAGAAGAGCCGACAGCTCCCGAACAAGTGGGCACCTGACAGATAGTAGGCGTCCTGCCCGCCCTGCTCAAGACACGCTCGTCATATGGTCCGACCGGCTCATGGTAGCCCGGCCGCACCGGCCCTTTCGCTGGAAAACCTGAACAGCGGCTGAAGATTGCCGGAATGTTATGTTGTAAGACGAACAGTGCTTCTTAAAGTCACTTTTCAATTGGCAAAGATGCCTCCCCGTCCTGCCGACGGTAGAAGAAAAGAGTCATTCGCCGCGACTAGCGCGACGCTTGTATGAGCAGTGGACAGTCCCTGTGACTGGCACACTAGTGCAGATTGGACTTGCCCAAAGCGCCCGACCCGCGCCCGGTTGCTGCACATTTTTCATACAGGATGATGAAAAGTTAGCTGAAAATATTCTCGTCCAAAAATTTTTTTTGCTTCTTGCGTTACGTCAGTTTACTTACTACAAGTAATGGGTAGTATGTATGCCGACTATATCCCCACTCTGGGGAGATGGTTATTAATAGAAAGTCCTTGAAGGGGAACACGATGAACAACGTTCTGAAATTCTCTGCTCTGGCCCTGGCCGCCGTTCTGGCCACTGGTTGCAGCAGCGCATCCAAAGAAACCGAAGCTCGTCTGACTGCTACTGAAGACGCTTCTGCTCGTGCCCAGGCTCGTGCTGACGAAGCTTACCGCAAAGCTGATGAAGCTCTGGCTGCTGCTCAAAAAGCACAACAGACTGCTGACGAAGCTAACGAGCGCGCTCTGCGCATGCTCGAAAAAGCAAGCAAGAAGTAATAATCCCTCGGGATTGTTATCAAGCCGATCCATTGCTGGATCGGCTTTTTTTGGCCTGGCAGAAAGTTGCCGGTTCCCAGGCATAAAAAAACCCGCCCGGACCTCAAGGCCCGGGCGGGTCGTTTACAACGCCCTTACTGCTGCAGATCGGGCGCGTTGGAGACCATCGACGGCGCTCCTGGAATGGCGATTTCCGTCGGCAGGCCATCTTCGGCCGCTACCACGTCACGCACCTGGTCCCAGTTGACCCGCAGGTTGTTCGCCAGGTCTTCACGCTTGAGCAAGGCATTGATCACCGCGGTGTGCTTGTCGACCACCGAAGGGTTGCCATTGTCGTCCAGCGGCGTATGGGCTTCGAGGAACACCTTGCCGCCGCTCACGCCGAACTTGTAGGCCTCGTTGATAATCCGCACCGAAGTGCCCACCGGCACCATATCGGCCATTTCCAGCACGTTGTTGTTGTACATGCGGAAGCAACCGTGGCTGGTACGGGTACCGATGCCGAACTTCATGTTCGAACCGTGGATCAGATAACCCGGCGTGCCCAGGGCGAACTTGAACGGGCCCAGCGGGTTATCGGGACCGGCCGGCACCACGTTGGGCAGCGGATCACCCTCGGCGGCGTGCTCGGCCTTGATCGAGGCCGGCGGGGTCCAGGTCGGATTGGGGATCTTGGCGGTAATGGTGGTGTGGGCCACTGGCGAGCCCCAGCCTTCGCGACCGATCCCCAGCGGGAAGGTGTAGACCACATTCCGGCCTTTCGGGAAGTAGTACAGGCGATACTCGGCCAGGTTGATCACGATGCCTTCGCGCGGACCCGGCGGCAGGATGAAGCGGGTCGGCAGGACGATATCGGTCCCCGCCCCCGGCAACCAGGCATCGACACCCGGGTTTGCCGCGACCATTTCCGAATAGCCCAGGTCGTAGGTAGTCCCCAGGTCCGCGAAGGTGTCTTCGTACTTGGCCTTGAGTACCTGGACTTGGCCGACGATATCCTCGCCCGGTGGCGGCAACGGAAATTCCAGCGCCGAGACGGGACCCGCCACACAGAGGGCGGCTACAGACAGGCAACGGGCAACGGCAGGAAAGCGCGACAACATCCGGGACATCCTTCGCATGATCGACGTATCAGTGAATAAACAGCGATTGTACACCGACACCGCGCCGGCAAGGGAGACGGCGCGCCGGGACAATCGTAACGAGACAGGTACGGTACAGGTTGCCGGGGCTCAGAGCTCGAAGCGCAATTCCGGCCAGATCGGCGGCGTGCCGCGCTTCTGCGATTCGAGAATCGCCCGACACAGGGGACACAGGCGCTGGTCCTGGAAAATCGAGCGGTCCACCCCCGACCAGCGCGGCTGGGCCGGCAACAGCGTGCCGCACAGCGTGCGATCGGCCGAGCCGCCGAGTTCCAGCTGCCGGGTGACCAGGTGCACGCGTACTTCCTGACAGGCGAACAGATCGAGCTGCTCGTCGGGTTCGATCAGTTGGTAGGCAAACAAGGACCAGGCGGGACGCTGCATCGGGGGCTCCAAATCGGGGCGCCACCTTAGCCCAAAGCCGGCCGCTAGAAAAGCTCAAAGCAGCGGTTTCAGCCTCGGCCAGACGTTATCGAGCAACATCCCCTGACCAGCGGGCGCCGGGTGAATCCCGTCGGCCTGCATCAGCTCGGGGTGCCCGCCGATGCCTTCGAGGAAAAACGGCACCAGGGCGATGTGTTTTTCCTCGGCCAGTTCACCGTAGACCTTGGCAAAGGCCTGGGTATAGCGCGCCCCATAATTGGGTGGAATCTGCATCCCCAGCAGCAGGACTTTTGCCCCCGTGGCCTGGGACTTGTCGATCATCGATGCAAGATTTTGTTTCAATTGCGTCGGCAACTGCCCGCGCAGGCCATCGTTGCCGCCCAATTCGAGCACCACCACCTGCGGCTTGTGCTCTGCAAGCAGCGCCGGCAGTCGCGCCTGGCCACCGGCACTGGTGTCGCCACTGATGGACGCATTGACCACCTGATCGGCAAAACCTTCGGCCTTCAGGCGCTTTTCCAGCAGGGCGACCCATCCCACACGGGTATCCAGGCCGAAACCTGCGCTGATACTATCGCCCACGATCAGCACTGTAGCCGCCGCCGCGTTCTGGGCCATGCACATCAAGGCCAGGCCGGCACTCAAAAACCACACTCGCATCGGATTCTCCATGGGCGAAAGTATTCTCACCGCGCAGAACCTTAGCAAAGTGGTCCCCAGCACGGAAGGTGAACTGACCATCCTGCACCCTTTGAGCCTGACATTGAACAAGGGCGACAGCCTGGCCATCGTCGGTGCCTCGGGGTCGGGTAAATCGACCCTGCTGGGCCTGCTCGCCGGCCTCGACCTGCCCAGCGCCGGCGAAGTCACCCTGGCCGGACGCGCCCTGAGCACCCTGGACGAAGACCAGCGCGCGCGGGTTCGCGCCGAGCATGTCGGCTTCGTGTTCCAGAGCTTTCAACTGCTGGACAGCCTCAACGCCCTGGAAAACGTCATGCTGCCCCTGGAGCTGGACGGCCGAAGCGATGCCCGCGAACGCGCCCGCGACCTGCTCGAACGGGTCGGCCTGGGCCAGCGCCTGACGCACTCGCCACGCCAGCTGTCCGGCGGCGAGCAGCAACGGGTGGCGATCGCCCGGGCCTTCGCCGCCGAACCGGACGTGCTGTTCGCCGACGAACCCACCGGCAACCTCGACAGCCATACCGGCGAGCGCATCAGTGACCTGCTCTTCGAACTGAACCAGGAACGCGGCACCACCCTGGTGCTGGTGACCCACGACGAACGCCTGGCCCATCGCTGCCGGCGCCTGATCCGTCTTGATGCCGGCCATCTGGTCGGCCCCCTGGAGCCTTGATGGCACGCCTGCCGCTGTTGCGCCTGTTCAGCCTTGCCACCCGCCAGCTCCTGCGCGACGCCCGTGCCGGTGAGCTGCGGGTGCTGTTCTTCGCCTTGCTGGTAGCAGTCGCGGCGAGCACCGCCATCGGCTACTTCGGCGCGCGCCTGAACGGCGCGATGCTGCTGCGGGCCACCGAATTCCTCGCCGCCGACCTGGTGCTCGACGGCACCTCCGGCGCCCGTCCGGAGCAGGTCCAGTCCGGTCGCGACCTGGGCCTTGAACATGCCCGGGCGGTCGAGTTCTCCAGCGTGATCGCCACCGACAACGCTATTCAGCTGTCGAGCATCAAGGCCGCGGACGAACACTACCCGCTGCGCGGCGCACTCAAGAGCGCCGCCGAACCGTTCGGCGCCGAAACCGCCGGCGGTGGACCGGCGCCCGGCGAGGCCTGGGTCGAAGCGCGACTGTTGACCGCGCTGGACCTGAAGATCGGCGACAGCATCGATGTCGGGATGAAAACCGTGCGCCTGGCCCGGGTCCTGACCTATGAGCCGGATCGCTCCGTCAACTTCTACAGCCTGACCCCACGGGTGCTGATCAACCTTGCCGACCTCGACGCCACCGGCGTGGTCCAGCCCGGCAGCCGGGTCGACTACCGCGAATTGTGGCGCGGCTCGGCGAACGCCCTGGCGGCCTATCGCGAATCCATCACCCCTGGCCTGGCAGCGAACCAGCGTCTGCTCGATGCCCGCGACGGCAACCGGCAGATCGGCGGCGCCCTGGGCAAGGCCGAGCGTTACCTGAACATGGCCAGCCTGGTGGCGGTGCTGCTCTCCGGCGTCGCCGTGGCCCTCAGCGCCAGCCGTTTTGCCGCCCGGCGCTTCGACGCGAGTGCCCTGCTCCGCTGCCTGGGCCTGTCGCGCCGGGAAACCATGACCCTGTTCAGCCTGCAACTGGCGATGCTCGGCGTGCTGGCCAGTGTCTGTGGCGCCCTGCTCGGCTGGCTGGCCCAACTGGGCCTGTTCGCCCTGCTGCATGACCTGCTGCCCGCCGACGTACCGCCGGGTGGGCTGAGGCCGGCGCTCGCGGGTATCGGTACCGGGCTGGTGGCGCTGGCCGGGTTCGCCCTGCCGCCCCTGGCCGCCCTCGGCCGGGTGCCACCGCTGCGGGTACTGCGCCGCGACCTGCTACCGATCCCGGCCAGCACCTGGCTGGTCTACGGCGCGGCCTTGTTCGCACTGGGCCTGATCATGTGGCGCCTGAGCCTGGACCTGCTGCTGACCTTCGCCCTGCTCGGTGGCGGGGTGATCGCCGCGCTGGTGCTCGGCGGCCTGTTGCTGCTCGTACTGCAAAGCCTGCGTCGACTGCTGGCCAGGGCCTCGTTGCCCTGGCGCCTGGGCCTGGGCCAGTTGCTGCGCCATCCGCTGGCGGCGGCCGGGCAATCCCTGGCCTTCGGCCTGATCCTGCTGTCCATGGCGCTGATCGCCCTGCTGCGCGGCGAATTGCTCGATACCTGGCAGAACCAGTTGCCGAAAAATGCGCCGAACTATTTCGCCCTGAACATCCTGCCAGCGGACAAGGACGGTTTCCGCGACCACCTGATCCAGCTCGCGGCCAAGTCGGCGCCGATCTATCCGGTGGTGCCCGGCCGGTTGATCAGCATCAACGGCACCCCGGTACAGGAAATCGTCAGCAAGGATTCCGGCGGCGATCGCGCCACCCAGCGCGACCTGAGCCTGACCTGGGCCGCCGACCTGCCGCCGGGCAACACCCTGACCGAAGGCAGCTGGTGGCCGGACAAACCCAGCGGGGACATTCCTGGCGTCTCGGTGGAAACCAAGGTCGCCCTGAGCCTGAAGCTCAAGCTCGGCGATCACCTGGTGTTCAGCGTCGGCGGGGCCAACCGCGAGGCGCTGGTCACCAGCCTGCGGACCATCAACTGGGACAACTTCCAGCCGAACTTCTTCATGATCTTCCAGCCCGGCACCCTGCAGGACCTGCCGGCGACCTACCTGACCAGCTTCTACCTGGCACCGGGGCACGACAAGGACGTCGTCGAACTGTCCCGGGCCTTCCCGGCGGTGACCATCCTGCAGGTGGAGGCGCTGCTGGAGCAGCTGCGCAGCATCCTCGCGCAGGTGACCATTGCCGTGGAGTACGTGCTGCTGTTCGTCCTCGCGGCAGGCATGGCCGTGCTGTTCTCCGGCTTGCAGGCGACCCTCGACGAACGCATCCGCCAAGGCGCGCTGCTGCGGGCACTGGGCGCCGAGCGCAAGCTGCTGGTCAAGGCCCGGCGGATCGAGTTCGGCCTGCTCGGCGCGGCCAGCGGCCTGTTGGCGGCCCTCGGCACGGAACTGGTGAGCTGGGTACTTTACCGGTACGCCTTCGACCTGCCCTGGCACCTGCATCCGTGGCTGTTGCTGCTGCCATTGATCGGCGCGGTGATGGTCGGCGGCGCCGGTGTGTTCGGCACCCGCCGGGCGCTCAATGTCAGCCCACTGACAGTGCTGCGCGAGGGCTGATAGACTCAAGGCCTTGATTCACCAAGGGATGCAGATGAGTCGTTATCGCCCACCCCGTACTGCCGGCACCGCCCTGATCACCCCCGAGGGTGAGGCCCGCATGCGCGCCGAGTTGCACGAGCTGTGGCATGTGCGCCGCCCCCAGGTCACCCAGTCGGTGAGCGAGGCGGCGGCCCAGGGCGATCGCTCGGAGAATGCCGAATACACCTACGGCAAGAAGATGCTGCGCGAGATCGACAGCCGCGTGCGCTTCCTGACCAAGCGCCTGGAAAGCCTGAAGGTAGTCGGCGAAAGGCCCAGCGACCTGAACAAGGTGTATTTCGGCGCCTGGGTCACCATCGAGGACGAAGACGGCAAGGAATCGCGCTATCGCATCGTCGGCCCGGACGAACTGGACCTCAAGCAGAACCTGATCAGCATCGACTCGCCACTGGCCCGGGCCCTGATCGGCAAGGCGCTGGATGCGGAAATTCGGGTTATGGCGCCCACTGGCGAACAACTGGTATACATCACCGCCATCGACTATCCCTGAGCCTGCCGGCGGTCATGCCTCCAGACCACCTCAGCGCCGTGTGATCAAACCCTGCCGCGCCACGCGGGTCAGTTGGCGGATCACGGCTTCGGCGTGCTCGGCATCCGGTGCCTGGATCACCGCCAGGTCGAAGCTGTCGTCGGCAAAGCGGGTCAGGGCGTCACCGTCCTCGACGAACTGGATCAGGAAGGCCGAAGCACGGCCCTTGCGCCGCGGCCAGCCGTCGAGATAACGCAACAGCGTGGGCTGATGTGTACCGCCGAGAAGGATTTTAGGGTTGCGAAAAGGCAGGCTCGCCGTGATCGGCGTAAGACGTACAACGGGGCGTGGGTTGTTCAAAGTGCGTGTCTCCACCTCAACGATCTGCCGGGCAGGTGTGAGGCAACACCGAACCAGCGCTTTAGCGGTATTTCGAAGCTTCTCTCAAGCTTCTGTCGGCGGTCTTTCGACCCGCCTGGCGCCCCGCAAGTAGCTGTTTAAATCGGCGCATGTATTTATCCTAGAGAAGCCGGTAGCAAGCTGTCAAGAATCCCCCATAACGAAAAAGCCCGCAAAAATGCGGGCTTGTCTGATTCTGCGTAACGCGTTCCGGCCCTACGAACGGGCGATGGCCGCATCCGCCGAGAATTTGCCGGCACCTTCGATCAGTACCGCGAGTGTCCCGCCTAACAGGGCCAGGGCGAACTCATAACCGTTGTTGGCCATGAACAGACCGTTGTGGATATGCACCGAGAAGATCGCCACCAGCAAGGTGAAGCTCAGTCCCAGCGCCGCCGGACGGGCCAACAGGCCGATGATCAGGGCCAGGCCACCGAAGAACTCGGTACCGCCCGCCAGCAGGGCCATCAGGTGACCCGGTGCCAGGCCGATGCTCTCCATCCATTGCGCCGTCCCGGCCAGGCCGTAGCCGCCGAACAGGCCGAAGAGCTTCTGAGAACCGTGGGCGGCGAAGATGATCCCGACGAAAATCCGCAGGACAGTCAGGCCATAGCCGGCACGGGTGCTCAGAACGCGGTTGATCAAGGTGCTCATGGGTGAATCCTTTTCAATATAGGGTTGATGGGCCTCATATTAATCAATTTTTAAAATGTAAAAAGCGCAAAAATCCTGGCAAAATAATCGATTTAATAGATTATTTTCGTGAAGCAATCTTCCGGGCATTCGGCTCCAGGGAGTCACGCTCCCGATCAAACGCCAGGTAGTACTTGTTCACGCTGTTCACATAGTTCACCGCGTTCATTCCCACCTGCTCCATGGCGATGCGCTCGACCTGGAAGAACCACTGGTTGGGATTCAAGCCACGGCGACGGGCCTCGGCACGCATGCCCTGGACCCGTTCCGGGCCCATGTTGTAGGCCGCCAGGACAAAGGCCATGCGCTCGCGCTCGTTGAGCTTGGGGCTGGCAAAGAACTTGCGCCGGATCATCGCCAGGTACTTGGCCCCGGCCTGCACATTGTTATCGACATTCTGGATATTGCTGACGCCGACCCGCTGCGCCGCCGAAGGGGTGATCTGCAACAATCCGGTGGCGCCGCTGGCACCCCGGGCACCGGGATCCAGGGCCGATTCCTTGAAAGCCAGCGCCGCCAGGTTCAGCCAGTCGATACCCTGGGCCTGGGCATGCCGTTGCAACACCGGACGGAGTTTTTCCAGCTTCGCCCGATCACTGCGGCTCAGCGGGTAATGCACCTGGTACAGGCGTCGGTAGATCCGCAGAAACGCCGCGTCCTGGTCCGAAGGGGTCTTGTAGGTCTTGAGGAAGCGGTCGATGCTCGCCCGCAGCATCGAGGCATTGTCGCGCACGAACCAGTGCATCTGCCCCGGTTCGCTGACCAGTACCTGCTTGTCGAAACGCAGCTTGGGCATGATCCGCGCCCAGCGCTCGGCTATCGGCTGCTCGACGACGGTCAGGTGAAAGATCCCGCCCTGGACCATCTCCAGCACATCTTCCACCGCCAGGCTCGGATCGACCCATTCGACCTTGACCGGCGGCAACTTGCGCAACGCCAGTTTCTGGTTGATCTGGTTGACCGCCTCGCCCGCGGCGCTGCCGGGGGTCAGGGCCAGGGTCCGGCCGGAAAGTTGTTCAAAACGGGTAAACCGCTTCTCGCCCTTGAGCCCCACCAGCAGCAACGGCACCGTATTGCCGAGTGGATCGCTGGCGATCACCGCGTGACCCGGCTGGGCCTCGAGCAATTCCCCCGGGGCCACCAGATCGCCCTCCCCGCGCTGCAAGGCGCCGAGCAGTTGGTCCTTGGCCTTGGGAATGATCTTGAGGGTGATCTCCTGATTGTCGCGGGCCTGGCTGTTGAGGAACTGTTCAAAGGCGCGCAAGCGATGGTATTCGAGACCAATGACCTCGCCCTGGACTTCGCCGCTGCTGTTGCGACTCTGGTTGACCAGCACCCGCAGGACCCGGCTGCTGCGGATCTCCGCGAGGTCGCGGACCTTGCCCGGCTGGGCGATTTCCAACGGCCCGGCCAACCGCGCGACCGCCGGCAACGGCAGCAGCAGGGACAGGCACAGCAGGAGCAACAGCGAGGGTCGCTTCTTCATCCGTTCTCCGGAAAGAATACTGCCCAGCCTCAGACAGGGTGGCCTGAGGTCGAACAACTGAAATCGAGCGTTTTTTGAACGCGAAAAGTGCGGAAGACTGGGTACGGCATCGGGGTCGTGCCAACCGATGTTTTCTTCCGGCTTCAAGAGACAGTCATAACTCGTTGTAGTTCTTGATTTTTATTATAAATCTACAGCTCTGGTATGCTTTTCGGCCTGTGGCCTGAGGTAGCACCATGCAACTCATCGATATCGGCGTCAACCTGACCAACCCCGGTTTTGCCGGCAAACAGCAGGAAATACTCGACCGCGCCTATGCCGCCGGAGTCTGCCAACTGATTGTGACAGGCACCAGTCTGGAGGGCAGCGAACAGGCGCTGGAGCTGTGCCGGGAGCTGGATCAGAGCGGTCAGCGGCTGTTCGCCAGTGCCGGTATCCACCCCCACTCCGCCAGTGACTGGACGGCCGACAGTGCCGCTCGTCTGAAAGCCCTGCTGATGGAACCGAACGTCTGTGCGGTCGGTGAGTGCGGGCTGGATTTCAACCGGGATTTCTCCCCGCGCCCGCAGCAGGAAAAAGTCCTCGAGGAACACCTGGCCCTGGCCGTGGAGTTACAGCGCCCGGTGTTCCTCCACGAGCGCGACGCCAATACGCGCCTGCTGGAAATCCTGCGGGACTACCGCGACCGCCTGCCCGCCGCCGTGGTGCACTGTTTCACCGGCGAGCAGAAGGCGCTGTTCAGCTACCTCGACCTCGACCTGCATATCGGCATCACCGGCTGGATCTGCGATGAGCGCCGTGGCACCCACCTGCACCCGCTGGTGCGGGACATTCCCCGGGGCCGCCTGATGCTCGAAAGCGACGCGCCCTACCTGCTGCCGCGCAGCCTGCGGCCCAAACCGAAGAACGGTCGCAATGAACCGGCGTACCTGGGCGAAGTGCTGCGTGAAGTGGCCCTGCACCGTGGCGAAAGCCAGGAAGACCTGGCCGCCCACACCACCGCCTGCGCCCGCGCGTTCTTCAATTTGCCGGGCCTCGACTGAAGCGGCATTGACCCATATCAACAATCGTCTGACTCGGTAGCGGCACAATAATGGCACCTTGCCAAAACTGTTTCCGCTCAATCAGAGAAGACCTTCCATGGGTGCCTGGCTTAGCAACATCTCGCTGAAGTACAAGTTCTGGGCCGTGAACGCGGTCGCTTTTGTCACCACCCTGTTTCTGGTGCTGTACGCCGTGCAGTTGGAACAGCAGGCCCGCACCGACGCCTCGCGCGCCGCGGTCCAGGCCCAGGCCCACCTGCTCGGCGCATGGCCCGAAGGCAAGGCCTGGCCCGAGGGCGATAACCTGCTGCCGTTCAAGACCGGTGAAACACCGACCTTCAAGGGCCAGATGCTGCCGCGCCTCAAGGACGCCAACGGTTGGGTCGCTTATGACTATATGCCGCTGTTCGGCGACAACCCGCTGCTCGGCGCGCAGGTGCTCAGCCGTGGCGAGCAACAGGTCGCCGTACTCGCCTATGCCCCCAGCCTGGCCCAGGTGTTCAGCGAGCGTGTCGCCAACTATGCGGTGGCGGTGTTCATCCTGATGCTGGCGATGCTCGGCGCCTCGCAGTTGCTGATCCGCTTCCTGCTCAGCCAGCTCAATACCCTCAAGGACGTGATGCTCCACGTGGAGAAGACCGGCGATCTCTCGGCCCGTGTGCCATTGGCCTGCGAGGACGAAGTCGGACAAATGGCCAGTGCCTTCAATGCCATGCAGGCCGGCTATCAGCGGGTGGTTGGCACGGTGGCGCGCACCGCTGCGCAACTGGATGTCGGCGCCGCGCGCCTGGCCTCGAGCATGAACGATGTGCGCCACGGCATGCTCGGCCAGCAGAGCGAAACCGACCAGGCCGCCACGGCGATCAACGAGATGTCGGCCACGGTCTATCACATCGCCCAGCACGCCGGTGCCACCCGTGACCTGTCGAAAACCGCCGACGACCTGGCCGGCAGCGGGCACGCCGTGGTCAGCCGGGTCCAGCAGTCGATCACCGGGCTGTCCAGCGGCGTACAACAGACCGCGACGATGATCCAGCAACTGGCCGAGGACAGCCAGAAGATCAATGGCGTGGTCAGCGTCATTCACAGCATCGCCGAACAGACCAACCTGCTGGCACTCAACGCCGCCATCGAAGCGGCCCGGGCCGGGGAAATGGGTCGCGGTTTCGCGGTGGTCGCCGATGAAGTGCGCAACCTGGCCAAGCGCGTGCAGAGTTCCACCGACGAAATCACCACCATGGTCTCCGCCTTGCAGGCCGGCACTCGCGACGCCGTGGACTTTATGCAGGAAAGCTCGTTCAAGGCCGATGACTGCGTGCAGCAGGCCCGGGAAGCCGGCGAGGCGCTGGAGCAGATCACCAGCGCGGTGGCCCAGATGCGCGAAAGCAACACCCAGATCGCCGTGGCCGCCGAGCAGCAGAGCCAGGTGGCGGAGGAAATGAATCGGGCGGTGGTGAGCATCCGCGACGTGACCGAGAACACCGTGCAACAGACCGTGGACTCGGCCACCACCAGCAACGATCTGGCCAAGCTGGCGGGAGAGCTGAGCAAGGCGATTGGCCAGCTCAAACTATAAGGCCGATAGGAAGAGTTGATTCGCCCGGGCAGTTGGCCCGGCTTACTCTTTGTTCACCGACTACACGAACAGAGGACACGATCATGGGCCAACGTCACCCCAACTTCCCCGCCTGGCAATGGCGGGTTGCACCCCAAGCTTCGAACGATGGCACTCGCGAAGGCATGCAACTGCTGGCGCTGATCCTGTTCGCACTGTCCTTCCTGCTGGTGAGTTCCGGCGTGTTTGCCCGCAACCCGACCGACTTCGCCGTTGGCGTACTGGGCCTGGCGGCCGCAGTCAGCCTGCGCAGCAAAGGCCAGAGCCTGGCGCTGGAAGCCTGAGCCGGCGCCGTTCCCCTGAAGGCCGGCTTGCCGGCCTCAGGCAAACACGGTAACGGTCTGCCGGCTCAATGCAATCAGCCGTCCATCCGCGCTCCACAACGCCGCGGCCACATGGCCGTAGCCGTCGCGGGCATGCTCGATCACCGCGCGGTATTTGCACCAGTCCAGGGTATCGAGTTCCAGCAACGGCTGGACGAACTCCACTGTCCAGGTCAGGGTGCTGCCGGCCGCCGGTTTACCCAGATGCGACAACACCGCCGGCGGCCATGCGTCCACCAGTGCCAGCAGATGGGCCTCGGTCAACGGTTCTTGCCGGACATCCCCGCGCAGCTGTACCCAACCGCCCATCTCACGGGATTTGTTGCGGGTAAAAGGCATGCCCCCAACGCCCCAGCGCATCGACAGATTGCGCATGAACTCCGGCATCACCCCGGGGATATAAGGCGCTTCCGGGCATTCGTCCCAATGCTTGAACGTTGGCGCCGGCTCAGCCGCCACTTCCACCACCGATTCCCTGGAAGCACCGAAGCTGCCCTGCACCAGCGTCACCACCTGGCCGTTTTGCATGGCCCGGCCCAGCACCTGGCTGACCGCCTTGCCCTCGCGCAACACCTCGACTTCAAAATCGATGGGCACCCCAGGCTCAGCCGGCCCGACAAACGTAATTGCCAGCGAACGCACCGGCCGCTCGGCCGGTACTCGAGCCCGCATCGCTTCGTATTGCAGCGCCACCATCAGGCCGCCAAACGTGGCCCGCCCCTGCGCCCACTCGGCGGGAATGGAAAGCCCCTTGGGCTCGCGGCGAACCGCATCGAGCAAATCTGAAAAACGCATGCTGACCTCAGCTGGAAAAAATCCTACGGAATAGTAACCAGCTCATCCGCACCACACAGCACTCATACCGGCCAAAGCAGCGGTCAAACAGGCCGCCGGCACTCAGCTGAAACAGGTCTCGCTCAACCGGTCCAGCACCCGATCGGCCTTGCTCTCGGCCAGGGCCATGGTCCTGCGCCAACCCGTGACACAGGATTGCAGGTCCGGTTCCTGTTCCGCCCGCAACAGCCACTGCCAGCAATCGTGCCAATCACCCAGCGCTTCCTGGGCCGACTTCAGGGATTTCAGGGCCCGTGCCGGCAAGCGACTCAGGTGTGGATAAGCTTCGGCAGCGTAACGAACACGCTTGATCAACAGCCGCAACCGATGCCGGTCATGCAGCGGATCATGCAAGGCTTCATCCAGCGCCGCCCATTGTTTTTCCAGGCGCTTGTCGATGCGCTTGTGCAGGCCCTTCAACAGGCCCTGGTGCTGCGAAGCCCGGAGAAAACGCGGAAAGGCATCGAGCACACTGAACAGCTGTTTCAGTTCGGCACTGCGCGCCACCGCCCAGTAATCATCGGACAACTGTTCCGTACGCCGCGCCGCCGCCACATGATGCCCCTGCCGATGCAGGTAGGCAGCCAGTACTTCGCGGTCGCGGATCGGCGTGGTCAGGCTGCCGACCTGCTGCGCCGCCTGCTCGACCTGTTCGACCCCCGGCAAACCCCGCAACGGCCGCAACAGGCTGCGCAGGCGCCGTACCGTGGTACGCAAGTCATGCAGGCCCTCCTCGTCGGTCAGCGCATCCACCCGCGCATGACAGGCCAACAAGCGCACTTCCAGGCCCACGACCTCAACCACCAATCTATCCACCAGGGCAGACATTCGACACTTACTCCCAAATCGAACTACCAAGACTACGACGCAATGACCGCAACCGCTGTTGCAATGCATCCATCGACGGGGTCTGTTCAGCATAGCGCTGGGCCACGAAGCTCTGGACAAATGCATTGATATTTTCCGCCTGGCGCGGCAACGCCCGCGCCGCCCGCTCGCCAAACGCCTGCGGCCCCTCGCCCGGCTCGCGCACCAGCCCGCGTCGACGCAGCAACTTTTCAAAGGCGGCGAACACCCGCAACGACGGATCCGAGGTGTTGCGCCAGGGCCGCAGCAACAACAGCGAGAGCAGCCCCAGGATCAACACCAGACCGACCGGCAGGACCCAGGCCGTGAGGTCGCCGAACCAGCGCCCGAGCAGTTGCAGTTGCTGGTCGCCCTGATAACCCAGGACCCAGCGCTGCCAACCATAATTGAGATTATCCCAGCCCTGACGCAGGTCATTGAGCCAGGTCAGGTGCTGGTAACGCAGCGGTGAGAGGGGCGAAGCGCCGAGCATGTCCTCGTCGGCCGCCAGGGCCTGTTCCAGTCCTTGATCGATGCGTTGCGGAGCCACCGCATAGGTCGGATCGACACTACGCCAGCCCTGCCCCTCCTGCCAGTATTCGACCCAGGCATGGGCATCGTACTGGCGTACCGTGAGGAAGTTACCCGCCGGATTCAACTCCCCCCCTTGATAGCCGGCCACCATCCGGGCCGGAATTCCCGCCGCCCGCAACACGTAGACCATGGCCCCGGCGTAATGCGCACAGAAGCCCTGGCGGCTGTCGAACAGGAAACCGTCGATACTGTCGGTGCCCAGGGTCGGCGGCTTGAGGGTGTAGTAATACGGCTCGTCGTGAAAATGCTTGAGCACCGCCGCCACCAGTGCCTGGGGCTGTGGATAAGTTTGTCGCAACCGAGCCGCCCACTGCCGGCTGCGCGGATCGCCCTGGGCCGGCAACTGCAAGGCCTGGCGTCGGGCCCGCTCATTGAGTTGCGGATCGCGCACCACCTGCGGCCAGGACTCGGCCCGGTAGAGGAATACCTGCTGCACCGGCCGCAGACGCTGCACCCGATAGTCCGCCAGCTGGTGCACATCGACCTGATCGGTGCGCGCCACATCCAGCGCCGGCAACCAGGGTTTGCCGCTGGCCTGGAGGATAATGTTATAGCGCCAGGACTCGCCGATGGCCTGCCATTTCGGCGCCGGGCTGTAGTTGACCGATGGCGCCTGGCTCCAGCGCCGGCCGTCGAATTGCTCAAGGGTCAGCGCCCGCCAGTACAGGTCACGACGCGGCGGCATGGGGCCGTCGAAGCTGGCGCGAAAAGCCAGCTCCGCGGAGCGTCCAAGCTCGGCCACATCCCCTGGCGACATGCTCTCGGACAACCCGCTCTGCACCTTGTCGATGGCCAACGGCAATGACCAGAGCGGCGCGATACGGGGGAAAAACAGGAACAGCAGGAGCATCAGCGGCAAGGCTTGCAACAGCAAGGTCATGGACAGTCGCAAGGTCCTCAGCGGCCGGGTCGTCGAGCCTTGCTGCAAACCGACCAGGGCCGCCAGCAGCGCCCCCACCGGCGCCAAGCTGTAGAACGCCCAGGGCAAGCTATCCTCGAACAGATAGGCCACCGCGACACAGAACAGCCCGAGGAAAATCAGCACCAGGGCATCGCGACGGGTGCGGGTTTCCACCAGCTTGAGGATGAACATCGCCACCAGCAGCACCGCCCCGGCGTCCAGTCCGATCAGGCTGCTGCGCGAGAGCCAGATGCCGCCGATGGTGACCAGCAGCAGAAGCAGCTCCATCAGGCGCCCGGGAAAACGCGCGCGCATGCGGTACACCTGGATCCGCCAGACCGTGCAGCCGAGCCACAGCCCGACCATCCACGGCGGCACATGGAACCAGAACGGCAGCATCACCAGGGTCTGGGCCACCAGCAGCCAGACCAGACTGGCGCGGGAAATCAGCGGCGCGGCGCTCATGGGCTTTTCCCGAACAGCGCAAGGGCCCGCAGGCACGCCTCGCAATGGGCCGCACCGCTGTCGCTGTCCAGCACCTGGTCAGGCAGACGCAAGGAGAAGCTCGTCTCGCGGCGGGACAATTCCAGCACCCAGTAACACAGGCGTGACAGGCGCTGCTCGACATCCCCGCCCAGGGCCAGGAAGTCCAGGCACAGCTCACGGCCGTCAAGCCGGGCGAATTCCTTGATCAGCAGGCCCTGGCCCCGGGAGTAGGCTTTCCAGTGCAGGCGCCGCCAGGAGTCGCCGGGCTGATAGACCTTCAAGCCCTGATAGTCGTCGACACCCTGGCCGTGGGCACGCATGCCCTCTTCGCGGTCATCGGTGAGCAGACTGGCCAGGGTCGGCAGCTCGCCTTCCAGGGGCTGTGGATAAACCAACACCTTCTGGCCCAGGTCGAGCCGGCTCCAGGTCCGCAGGATCCCCAGCGGAAAACTGCTCTCGACGCCGATACGCGGTGCGTGCAGCCAGCCGCGCACCAGGGTCGGCCGATTCAATTCCAGTTCGCAGAAGCCCGCAGGCGGCACATCGACGCTGTGCACGGCCTGCGTCGACCAGCCCAGTCCAATGGACTGATGGGCTTTGCCGGCACTTTCCAGGCGCACCAGAAAGCGCGCCTGCTCGCCGACAAACACTGCCGGCCCGGTACCGGCACTGAGCACCAGCCCCTGCAGATTGCGCCAGGTATGCAGGATCGCCACCACGAACACCGACAGCAGCAGGAAGCACAGGGCGTAGGCCAGGCTGCTCTGGTAGTTGATCGCGACCATCAGGATCAGCACCAGCAACGCGGCAAATACCCCGCCGGCGCGATTGGGCATGATGAAGATCTGCCGTTGGCTCAGTTGAATCCGCGCCGAGGGCGGCAGGCGCCGCACCATCCAGGCCTGCCAGGCCCCGCGCAGGCGCCGGATCAAAGCGCCGGCACCTCGCGCAGCAGCCACTGCACCAGGGCACCGCCGCCCTGCCCGGCCGGATCGGCACGCTCGCGCAGACGATGGCTGACCACCGAGGGCAAGACCGCCTGGACATCTTCCGGCACCACATACTCACGCCCGGCCAACAGTGCCCAGGCCCGGGCGGCGGCGAGGATCGCCAGGCTCGCGCGTGGTGACAGGCCCCAGGCGAATTGCGGCTGGTCGCGGGTCGCGCCAACAAGACGCAGCACATAGTCCACCAACGGATCGCTGGTGCGCACCTGCTTGACCTGCTGTTGCAACGCCGAGAGTTCGGCATGGTTGAGGATCGGCTGCAACGTCGGCAGCAGGTCGCGGCGCGACACGCCTTGCAGCAAGGCCTTTTCCGCGGCCCGGGCCGGATAACCGAGGGACACCCGCATCAGGAAACGATCGAGCTGCGACTCCGGCAGGGCGAAGGTGCCGCCCTGGCTGCTGGGGTTTTGCGTGGCAATCACGAAGAACGGCGACGGCAAGGGCCGGGTGGCGCCTTCGATGGTCACCTGGCCTTCTTCCATGGCCTCGAGCAAGGCGCTCTGGCTCTTGGGGGTGGCCCGGTTGATTTCGTCGGCCAGCACCAGCTCGGCGAAGATCGGCCCCGGGTGGAACACGAACAGCCCGCTGTCCTTGTCGAACACCGAGGTGCCGAGGATATCGCTGGGTAACAGGTCGGAGGTGAACTGGATACGCTGGAAGCTCAGGCCAAGGACCTTGGCCAGGGTGTGGCTGAGGGTGGTCTTGCCCATGCCGGGCAGGTCTTCGATGAGCAGATGACCGTTGGCCAGCAGGCAGGTCAGGGCCAGGCGAACCTGCGCATCCTTGCCCAACACCACCTGGTTCACGGCCTGCAGGCAGGCTTCCAGTTTACTGCGCATAGGCAGACATCCAAACGTGGGGAGAAGCCGGGGATATTAGCGTGTTTCCAATGCAATGCAGGTGTGTGAAATACCCCTGTTTTCTACAACAACATCGAACCTGTAGGAGCGGCTGGTCGACGCTCGATTGCTGGCGATGGACGCGACGCGCTGTATCAGTTGCACCGCATCATCGTTCATCGCCGGCAAGCCGGCCCCTACAGGGGCGGGGCTCAACGCCCGGCGCGGGACTCACGGATGTAGAAGCGCGCTTTCTCGGCCTTGTTGGTACAGCCCTCATAGGCTTCGAACTGCTGCTGGGTCTTGGCCCCGGTCAGCAGCGACAGCGCCTTGGAGTAGCTCACGGTCCCGGCAAAGCCTTCGGCCTTGGCCAGGTCCAGCTCATGCCAGGCGGCATCCAACTCGGTACCACAGCTGTCTCGGTAGGCAGTCTTGCCCGCGCAACCGGCCAACGCCAACGCAATCAATGGCACACAGATCCAGGCTTTCATCGATGACACCTCAGGAAAAAATAAACACTTGTGCAGATTATGACGGCGCGCCAGGCAAAAAGTGCCTTGGCCTTTCACTCAAGATTAACCAATCGAGATGACGATGGGTGCAGTGGCGACAATTCGACGGCAAAGAACAGCCGATGCGACGATTGTACCCGCCTCGCTGGAGGTGCATTGTTAGCAACAGCTTGCTCAAGGACTGACTCATGAAAAAACGTGTTGCGCTGGTGCTGGGCTCGGGTGGGGCTCGCGGGTATGCCCATATCGGGGTGATCGAGGAAATCGAAAGACGCGGTTACGACATCGCCTGCATCGCCGGTTGCTCCATGGGCGCGGTGGTCGGCGGCATCTATGCGGCGGGCAAACTCGACGAGTATCGCCGCTGGATCGAAAGCCTGGACTATCTGGATGTGCTGCGCCTGGTGGACGTGAGCTTTCGCCTGGGCGCCATTCGCGGTGAAAAGGTCTTCGGGCAGATCCGCAAGATCGTCGGCGAGGTCAATATCGAAGACCTGCGCATTCCCTATACCGCCGTCGCCACCGACCTGACCAACCAGCAGGAAATCTGGTTCCAGGAAGGTTGCCTGCACCAGGCGATGCGCGCCTCGGCGGCGATTCCCAGCCTGTTCACCCCGGTGATGCAGGGCAATCGCATGCTGGTGGATGGCGGCATTCTCAATCCCCTGCCGATCGTGCCGGTGGTCTCCAGCCACTGTGACCTGATCATCGCCGTCAACCTCAACGCCACCAATCAGAAGCAGTACCAGCTACCGGTGATCCAACGGCCTCCGGCGTTCAAGAGCCGCTTCAACAACCTGCTCAGTTCCATGGGGTCGCGCCTGCCGTTTCGACGTAGACAGGCCGAAGAACTATTGCGCCTGGAACAGCAGAGCCTCGCCAGCGATGCCGCCCAGGTCGGCAATCCCTGGCTCGACGGCCCGGAACCCCAGGCCCAGCAACCGGCCGCCGCGCCGCAAGGCGATGGCGCACCGAAGTCCGCCACCGGCTCGTTCATCATCGACAATGTGGGGCCGGCCTCGCTGCTGGATCTGATCAACCAGAGTTTCGAGGTGATGCAGACCTCGCTGGCGCAATACAAGATCGCCGGCTACCCGCCGGATATCCTGATCAACGTGCCCAAGCGGGTGTGCCGCTTCTTCGAGTTCTACAAGGCGCCGGAGCTGATCGCCCTGGGCCGGTTGATTGCCAGCGATACGCTGGATCGCTATGAGGAAGAAGGGCGCCAGGGCTAGTTATCGAGCAACCGATAACCGACCCCCGCCTCGGTCACGATAAACCGTGGCGCGGTCGGATCATCCGCCAGCTTCTGGCGCAGATGCCCGACCACGATCCGCAGGTAGTGACTGTCTTCGGTATGGGTCGGGCCCCAGATATCCTTGAGCAACTGCTGCTGGGTGATCACCCGCCCCGGATGCCGCGCCAATTGCGCCAGCACCGCGTACTCCTTGCGGGTCAGCGCCACTTCCGTGCCGTCGAGCAGCACCCGCCGGTAGGCCAGGTCGATGGTCAGCGGACCGAAAGTCAACGCCGCCTCCTGGGCCTCGCCGCTGGGCGCCTGACGCAACAGGGCGCGAATCCGCGCGAGAAACTCCTGGATACCGAACGGCTTGGTCACATAGTCATTGGCCCCGCCATCCAGCGCCTCGACCTTCTGCCCCTCGCCGGCCCGCACCGAGAGCACCAGCACCGGCGCCGTGGACCATTCGCGAAACTCACGCAGCACCTGCTGGCCGTCCATGTCCGGCAAGCCGAGGTCGAGTACCAGCAGGTCCGGCTTGTTCAGGGCGGCATGGGCCAGGCCCTCGGCGCCGGTGCCGGCCTCCAGCACCTTGTAGCCCTGGGACACCAGGCTGATGCGCAGGAACTTGCGAATCTGCGGTTCATCGTCGATGACCAGGATGGTCGCAGTTTGGGTCATGGTCTTAACATCATGGCAATCGGTGGCCAAAGCATATCAGGCTTCACTTTCAATACCCGGTTGCTCCTGCAAAGGGAGGAACAGGGTGATACAGGTGCCATGGCCGTCAATGCCATCATCCACGGCAATATGTCCGCCGTGTGCACCGACCATCCCCTGGCAGATCGCCAGGCCCAGGCCCGTGCCCTGCCCGCCGCGATCGCCACGGGCGGCGGTGTAGAACATGTCGAAAATCTTGTGCCGCTCATCTTGCGGAATCCCCGGTCCTTCGTCACTGACGGAAAAAAACAGCTCCTTGTCGGTGGTGCCGGCACGCAGTTGCAGGCGCCCCTGGGGCGGTGAAAAGCGCGCGGCGTTTTCCATCACGTTGATCAGCGCCTGTTCGATCAGCGCCGCGTGCACATAGAGTAGCGGCAAATCCGCCGGCAGCTCGGTACTGACCTGCAATGGTGCCAACACCGCCCGCAGCCGGTTCAGCGCGCTGCCGATGATATCCGCCGGCGCGACCCAGTCGCGGGCCAGCTTCAGCGCCCCGTGGCCCAGCCGGGTCATGTCCAGCAGGTTCTGGATATAACGGTCCAGGCGCTCGGCTTCGTCGCGGGTGCCTTCCAGCAGTTCCCGGCGATCTTCCAGGGGGATCGCCTCGCCCAGCGCCAACAGGCTGTCGATGCTGCCGCGCATGGAGGTCAACGGCGTGCGCAGGTCATGGGACACCGAGGCCAGCAAGGCACTGCGCAGTTGTTCGGTTTCGCCGTGCAGGCGCGCGGCCTCGAGGTCGTCGGCCAACTGCGCCCGGGCCAGCGCCTGGGCCAGCGGCTGGCTGAGGGCGGTCAACAGGCGCCGACGCTGCCCGCTCAGGGTCTGGCCCTCCTTGGGGCAGACGCCCAGGAGAGCCAACGGCCCCTCTTCCGCCGACAACGGCCACCACCACCAACGCCCGAACGGCAGCGTCCCGGTGCCCATGCCCGCCGGCTGGTCGTGCTGCCAGGCCCAATCGGCGGCGGCCCGCTCGGATTCGGAGAAGGTCTGCGGGCCGCCGGTCTCGACTTTCCAGCCACCCTGGCCGTCACGGTTGAGCAGGCAGATTTGCAGCTCCTCCCAACCACTGAGGTGCTGCGAAGCGGCGCTGATCACCGCCTGGCGATCAGTGGCCGCCGTCAGCTTGCGCGACAGGTCGAGCAGTTCGCTGGTTTCTTCCTGGGTGTCGCGCAGGGCCTCCAGTTGCCGCCGCTGACGGGCCGCGAGGTTACCGGTGAGCGCCGCCATCAAGAGGAAAAACAGCAGCGTCAGGACATCCTCTTCACGCTGGATGGCGAAGGAGAATTTCGGTGGGATGAACAGGAAGTCGTAACTCAGGAACGACAGCACCGCACAGGCCAGCGACGGCCCCAGGCTGCTGCGCACCGCCACCAGCAAGACGGCGGCGAGGAACACCAGGGAGATATTCGGCAACGGCAGGACACTGGCCACACCCCAGGCCAGGGCAGTGGCCAGGATCGTCGCCACCAGCGCCATCGCGTAGTCGAACCAGACCACCGCTTGCGGGGCGCGGGTACGCGTCACCTGCTGCTCTTCGTCACGGTCCAGCACGTTGATTTCCAGGCCGTGGGCACTGCGTAACAAACGCGCCGCCAGGCCGCCACCCAACAGTCGGCGCCGCCAGTTCTTCCGCGACTGTCCGACCAGCACCAGGCTGGCGCGGCGTTCGGCGGCGTGCTGAATCAGGGTCTTGGCCACTTCCCCGGCGCGCAGCAGCACCACTTCGCCGCCGAGGCGCTCGGCCAGTTGCTGGGCGCTTTGCAGGCGCAGGCGCGACTGCTCGTCGCGCACGCTACCGTTGTCCACATGCACCAGGCTCCAGGGCAGGTGCCGACGCTGGGCAACCCGACTGGCATGGCGCACCAGGCGCTCGGCCTGGGCGTCACCGTCCACCCCCACCAGCAAGCGCCCGCGCAGGGCCGGCGCCGACTGGCCGAGGGTCCGGTAACCCAGGGCCAGGTCGTTGTCGACCTGGGCCGCCGCCGTCTGCATGGCCAGCTCGCGCAGGGCAGTGAGGTTGGTCTGGGTAAAAAACGCGTCGATGGCGGCGCGGGCCTGCTCCGGCACATAGACCTTGCCGTCGCGCAAACGCTCCAGCAGTTCACGGGGCGGCAGGTCGATCAGCAGTAGCTCATCGGCCTCCTGCAGGACCCAGTCCGGCAAGGTTTCACGAACCTGCACGCCGGTAATCCCGCGCACCTGGTCATTGAGACTTTCCAGGTGCTGGACGTTGACCGTGGTGAACACGTCGATACCGGCGGCCAGCAACTCCTGGACATCCTGCCAACGTTTGACGTGACGGCTGTTGGGCGCGTTGCTGTGGGCCAGTTCATCGACCAGCACGAGCTTGGGCTTGGCCTTGAGCAGGCCATCGAGGTCCATTTCTTCAAGCAGGACCCCGCGATACTCGGAGCGCACCAGCGGCTGCTGCGGCAAACCGCTGAGCAGCGCCTCGGTTTCCGCGCGGCCGTGGGTCTCCACCACCCCGGCGAGGAGTTTCACGCCCTGGCGCAGTTGAGTGTGGGCGGCCTGCAACATGGCGTAGGTCTTGCCGACACCGGGCGAGGCGCCGAGAAAGACCTTGAGCCGGCCACGACCGTCGCGGGGCAGTTCTGCTAGGAGCGCGTCGGCGCGACCGGAATCACTCATGTCGTCGGTTCTCACTTATGAAGCTGATACCACCGTCCCTTGCAGGAGCCGGCTTGCTGGCGATAGCGGTTATCCAGGCGACAACGATGCCGGCTACCAGATCGCATCGCCAGCAAGCCGGCTCCTACAGGGTTACAGCGTTTATTTCGAAACTTCGGCCAGGGCCGCATTCAAGGCAAGCACATTGATCACCGGAGGGCCAATCAAGGGTTGCTCGATATGTTCTTCAACCAGGCGTTCGACATCGGCCGCCGGCAGGTTGCGCGCCTGCGCTACCCGCGCCAGTTGATAGCGAATCGCCTCGGGAGGCAAGTGCGGATCGAGACCGCTGGCCGACGTGGTCAGCATCGACAGAGGCACCGGGCCCTGGCCGGGCACCGCCTGCTTGGCCGCATCGTCAAAGATCCGCGTGGCCAGGGCCGGGTTGCTCGGGCTCAGGTTACTGGACGAACTCGACACGGTGGCGAAGGCCCCCGCCGAAGGCCGCGGATGGAACCAGGTGTCACCGGTGAAATCCTGGGCAATCAGGGACGAGCCACGGACCTTGCCGTCGGCGTCGCGCACCAGGCTGCCATTGGCTTGTTGCGGGAAGACCACCTGGGCCACGCCGGTGACCACCAGGGGATAGGCGACGCCGGTAATCAGGGTCATCAGGACCAACAGGCTCAAGGCCGGACGTACTACGCTGGACATGTTCAATTCCTCAAATTCAGGGGTACACAACCTGCAGGAGCCGGCTTGCCGGCCCCTACAGAAAAACGCGTCACACCAGGTGCAGCGCCGTCAGCAGCATGTCGATGGCCTTGATCCCCACGAACGGCGCCACGATCCCGCCCAGTCCGTAGATCAGCAGGTTGCGCCGCAACAGGTGCGCGGCACTCGCCGCCTGCACCCGCACGCCACGCAGGGCCAGCGGGATCAGCACGACGATGATCAGGGCGTTGAACACGATCGCCGAGAGGATCGCGCTCTGCGGGCTGGTCAGGTGCATGACGTTGAGCACGCCCAGCTGTGGATAAATCGAGGCGAACAGCGCCGGCAGGATGGCGAAGTACTTGGCCACGTCGTTGGCAATCGAGAAGGTGGTCAGCGCCCCCCGGGTAACCAGCAATTCCTTGCCGATCTGCACCACGTCCAGCAGCTTGGTCGGATCGCTGTCGAGGTCGACCATGTTCGCCGCTTCGCGTGCAGCCTGGGTGCCGTCGTTCATCGCCATGCCGACGTCGGCCTGGGCCAGTGCAGGGGCGTCGTTGGCACCGTCACCGCACATCGCTACCAGACGACCGTCGTTCTGCTCCAGGCGAATGCGCGCCAGTTTCTTCTCCGGGGTGGCTTCGGCCAGCACATCGTCGACCCCCGCCTCTGCCGCAATCGCAGCCGCGGTCAGGGGGTTGTCGCCGGTCACCATCACGGTGCGGATACCCAGCTTGCGCAATTCGGCGAAGCGATCACGAATGCCTGGCTTGACCACGTCCTTCAGGTGAATGGCCCCCAACAGGCGACCATCGGCACAGACCAGCAACGGCGTACCACCGCTCTGGGCGATCCGGTCGACTTCCCGGGACAATACCGGCGACAGGTCGCTGCGCTTCTGGCCGACAAAGGCCAGCAGTGAATCCACCGCGCCCTTGCGATACACCCGGCCCTGGTAGTCGACACCCGACAGGCGCGTTTCGGCGCTGAACGGCACGGCGGTCAGTTCGGCCGCCGCCGGTTCCTGCTGCGGATGCAGTTCACGCAGGTACTCGACAATCGATTTACCTTCGGCGGTGTCGTCCGCCAGCGAAGCCAGCAAGGCGCCTTCAGCCAGTTCCTTGGCGCTGACGCCTGGGGTGGCATAGACCGCCGTGCAGCGACGGTTGCCGAAGGTGATGGTGCCGGTCTTGTCCAGCAGCAGCACATGCACGTCACCCGCCGCTTCCACCGCACGGCCGGACTTGGCAATCACATTCAGGCGTACCAGACGGTCCATCCCGGCGATACCGATGGCCGAGAGCAGGCCGCCGATGGTGGTCGGAATCAGGGTCACCAGCAGCGCCACCAGGAACACCAGCGGCAGGCTTCCGCCGGAGAAGTGGGCGAACGGCTGCAGGGTCACCACCACCAGCAGGAAGATCAGGGTCAGGCCGATCAGCAGGATGTCCAGCGCCACTTCGTTGGGGGTCTTCTGGCGCTTGGCGCCTTCCACCAGGGCGATCATGCGATCCAGGGTCGACTCGCCGGGGTTGGCGGTGATGCGCACCACCAGCCAGTCGGACACCAGACGGGTATTGCCGGTGACCGCCGAACGGTCGCCGCCGGACTCGCGGATCACCGGTGCGGATTCACCGGTAATCGCCGCTTCGTTGACGGCGGCGATCCCTTCGATCACCTCGCCGTCGCCAGGAATCATTTCCCCGGCGACCACCCGTACCACGTCACCTTTGCTCAGGTTGGCGGCCGGCACCGATTCGTAGCTGCCATTGGCCTTGCGACGATGGGCCACCAGGCCTTCGCTGCCAGCCTTCAGGCTGTCGGCGCGGGCCTTGCCGCGACCTTCGGCCAGGGCCTCGGCAAAGTTGGCGAACAACACGGTGAACCACAGCCAGAGGGCGATCTGGGCGGAGATAAAGGTCGAAACGGCGGGGTCCGGCACAAAGCACAGGACCGTGGTCAACACCGCCGTCAGTTCGACCACCAGCATGACCGGCGCACGTTGCAACTGACGCGGGTCGAGCTTGACGAAGGCTTGGACCAGGGCCGGACGCCACAGGGCGGACATCGCGGTCTTGGGCTGTTCGACGACAGCCGGTTTTGTTGCGGGTAGAGGCATATTCATCATCAGATCCTCAGAAGCCCATGCTCAGTTGTTCGGCAATCGGTCCCAGCGCCAGCGTCGGCAGGAAGGTCAAGCCCCCCACCAGCAGGATGGTCACCGTCAACAGCGTGACGAACAGCGGGCCATGGGTCGGGAAGCTGTTCTGGCCGATCGGCGCGGTCTTCTTCATCGCCAGGCTGCCGGCCAGGGCCAGTACCGGGAAGATGTAGCCGAAGCGGCCGAGCAACATGCTCAAGCTCATCATCAGGTTGTGGAACGCGGTGTTGGCGCTGAAACCACCGAACGCGGAACCGTTATTCGCCGTGGCCGAGGTGTAGGCGTAGAGCAACTGACTGAAACCATGCGGTCCGGGGTTGCTCACCGCGGCGGCAGGGCCTGGCAGGCTGGCGGCAATCGCGCCGAGCACCAGGGTGCCCACCGGCATCACCAGCAGCGTCACCACCAGCAGTTGCACTTCCTTGGCCTGGAGCTTCTTGCCCAGGTATTCCGGGGTGCGACCGATCATCAGGCCGGCGAGGAACACCGCGATCAGCACGTTCAGCAGCATGCCGTAGAGGCCCGCGCCGACGCCGCCGAAGATCACCTCACCGACCATCATGTTGACCAGCGCCACCATCCCGCTCAGGGGGTTGAGGCTGTCATGCATGGCGTTGACCGAACCGTTCGACGCGGCGGTGGTGGTCACCGCCCACACCACGCTGGCGGTAGTACCGAAGCGGGTTTCCTTGCCTTCCAACGGAGCGGTCTGCTCCACCAGCGGATTGTGCAACGCCGGGTTCGGCTGATATTCGGCATACAGCGACACCGCGCCGCCGATCAACAACAGGGACAGCATGCAGGCCATGATGGCCCGACTCTGGCGCAGGTCCTTGACGTAATGCCCGAAGGTGAACACCAGCGCCGCCGGAATCAGGATGATCGACACCAGTTCGATCAGGTCGCTCAGGGCGGTCGGGTTTTCGAACGGATGGGCCGAGTTGACACCGAAGAAACCGCCGCCGTTGGTACCCAATTGCTTGATCGCGATCTGGCTGGCTGCCGGGCCCAGGGGAATGACCTGGTCGGCGCCCTGCAGGGTCACGGCATTGACATAGTGGGCGAAGGTCTGCGGAACACCCTGCCAGACCAGGAACAGTGCCATGATCAGGCACATCGGCAGCAGGCCATAGAGAATGGCACGGGTCATGTCGACCCAGAAGTTGCCCAGGGTCGCCGTTGAACGTCGGCTGATGCCGCGGCACAGGGCGACCAGCACGGCCAGGCCGGTGGCGGCACTGGCAAAGTTCTGCACCGTGAGGCCGGCCATCTGGCTCAGGTAGCTCAGGGACGCTTCACCGCTGTAGTTCTGCCAGTTGGTGTTGGTCATGAAACTGATGGCGGTGTTGAACGACAGGGTCCACTCCAGACCCGGCAGATTCTGCGGGTTGAGCGGCAGGTACTGCTGGAACAGCAGGATCGCGAACAACACCAGGAAGCCCGCGAGGTTGAAGGCGAGCAAGGCCAGGGCATATTTCTGCCAGCTCTGTTCGCTGCTGGCATCGACCCCGGACAGGCGATAACAGGCCCGTTCCAGCGGCCCGAACACCGGCGTCAGCCAGGTCCGCTTGCCTTCCATCACGTTGTAGTAGAAGCGCCCCAATGCCGGTGCCGGCGCAAGCACCAGCACGAGAAACGCCAGGATCAGCAAATAGTCATAACTGTGCATACCTGCCGCTCCTAGTTCCGGTCCGCGCGCAACAGCGCAACCAGTAGATAAATGAACAGCGCCACAGCCAGCAGCAGTGACACCCCGTCCAGAATGCTCATGGAATTTTCCCCTTGGTACGGCAACGGCCGTGTGTGGGGCTTATTGTCGTGAGGGAGGCCGTAAAGGAACGAGGGCGACACCGGGGGTGATGCGTAAAGAAGGCGTAAAGAGTGACTTTACGTAGGAGTTACACCCTAGAATCCGTAGGAGTTCCAGGGAGATGAGCGGTTTGCCGAGGGTTATTTGTGTCAGCCTCGATACAAAACCGACAAGCGGCCAACATCCGCCCCCTGTAGCTTCGTGCACAGCTACACTTGAAAGGGATTCCGGCCTTCGGACCGGGTACCTATCCTGCAACAATTCGCGGCCCCTCTTTTTCGTGGCTGGCCGCTTACCGGTAGATAATCGCCCGCATGCAGAACACTCCCGCTCCTCTGGCTGATGTCAACAAACCGCTCTCGCCGGGCGATGACAAGCGCTGGAATGTCCGCGCGCTGATCGTCGACGACGATATTCCCATCCGCGAACTGCTGATCGACTACCTGGCACGCTTCAGCATCCAGGCCACCGGTGTCACCGACGGTGCCGGCATGCGCCAGGCCTTGCAGCTGGAAACCTTCGACGTGGTGGTCCTCGACCTGATGCTTCCGGGTGAAGACGGCCTGTCGCTGTGCCGCTGGCTGCGCACCGAATCGGACATCCCGATCCTGATGCTGACCGCCCGTTGCGAACCCACCGACCGGATCATCGGCCTGGAACTGGGCGCCGACGACTATATGGCCAAGCCCTTCGAGCCCCGTGAACTGGTGGCCCGGATCCAGACCATCCTGCGTCGGGTGCGCGACGACCGCACCGAACAACGGGCCAATATCCGCTTCGACAACTGGCGCCTGAACAGTGTGCTGCGCCAGCTGATCGCCGACGACGGGCTGGTGGTGCCGCTGTCCAACGCCGAGTTCCGCCTGCTCTGGGTGTTTATCGAACGCCCGCGCCGGGTCCTCAGCCGCGAGCAGTTGCTCGACGCCGCCCGGGGTCGCTCCATCGAGGCCTTCGACCGCAGCATCGACCTGCTGGTCTCGCGCCTGCGCCAGAAGCTCGGTGACGACCCGAAATCGCCACAACTGATCAAGACCGTGCGCGGTGAAGGCTACCTGTTCGACGCGAGAGAAATCGGCTGATGCGCGCACGCCTCGACACGCTGTTCGGTCGCCTGTTTGGCGTGTCGCTGGTGGCGATCATCCTCGCCCACTTGCTGGGCTTTCTCTGGTTTCATCATTACGGTGGCCCGCCACCGCCGCCGCCGCCTTCTCCCGGCATGATGGAGCGTTTCGACCCCGAGCATCCGCCGCCCTATCGCCACCCGCCGCGCCCCTGGTTTGGCGGACCGCTAGTGCCGCTGACGCTGCAGATCATTTCCCTGGTGATTGTCGCCTGGTATGGCGCCAAGCTGCTGTCCCGGCCAATCCAGCGCCTCAGCGACGCCGCCGAACGCCTCAGCGAAGACCTCAACAGCCCACCACTGGATGAGACCGGCCCCCGCGAAGCACGGCTGGCGGCCAATACCTTCAACCTGATGCAGCAACGCATCCGTGAACAGGTGCAGCAACGCGGGCGCATGCTCGGCGCGGTGTCCCACGACCTGCGCACGCCGCTGTCACGCCTCAAGCTGCGGCTCGAACAGGTCGACAACATGAAACTCCAGGGTCAGATGCGCCAGGACCTGGACGACATGATCGGCATGCTCGACGCCACCCTCAGCTACCTGCATGAGCAGCGCACCAGCGAGGAGATGCAATGGATGGACGTCCAGGCACTGGTCGAATCCCTCTGCGAAAACGCCCAGGACCAGGGCTCGCAGGTCCAGGCCAGCGGCCATTGCGCGCCGTTGCTGGTGCAGCCCATGGCGCTGCGTTCGTGCCTGAACAACCTGCTGGACAATGCCCTGCGTTACGCCGGCGACGCCCTGATCACCCTGGAAGACAGCCGTCGGCAACTGCTGATCCGGGTCATCGACCATGGTCCGGGGATTGCCATGGAGAAACGCGAGGCCGTGTTCGAACCCTTCTATCGCCTGGAAGGCTCGCGCAACCGCAATTCCGGCGGCGTCGGCCTGGGCATGACCATTGCCCGGGAAGCGGCCCAGCGCCTGGGCGGCGAACTGACCCTGGAAGAAACCCCGGGCGGCGGCCTGACCGCCGTGGTCCGTCTACCCCGGGCCTGACGCTCTGTGTAATAACCGGTACAAAGCCCACACACCCTCGACACCTGAGACTTGGAGTCTGCACAAGCCGATGCACTGTTATCGGTTTTGCCAACACTTAGGGAGTGTGCACTTATGAGCACGATCAGTAGCGTCAGCAACTACTCGAGCTATACCGGTTACAACACCAACAGCACGACGGCGACACAACGCCAGCAACAGTTCCAGAAGCAGCTGCTCGCCAAGCTCGACACCAATGGCGACGGCTCCATCAGCAAGGACGAACTGAACGCCGCCCTGTCGCAGAACAGCGGCAGCAAAGTGCTCAATGACCTGAGTCAGAATTTCAGCACCCTGGACACCGACGGCAGCGGCACCATCAGCGCCACCGAACTGTCGGCGATGAAGCCCCACGGCCATGGCGGTCATGGCGGCGGCAAGCCCGATACCCAATTGGCCGATGAGCTGCTCCAGTCCCTCGACACCAATGGTGACGGTTCCGTCAGCAGCAGCGAACTGGCCGCCGGCCTGACCAACGCTGGCAGCACCGCCGACAGCTCCTCGCTGTTCAGCGCCCTGGACACCGACAACAGCGGCAGCATCAGCAGCAGCGAACTGGCTTCGGCCCTGTCCGGGATCCAACCGCCACCACCACCGCCACAAACCGTGTCCGCCACTGACCTGTTCAGCGAACTGGACACCAATGGCGACGGCAGCATCAGCCAGGCCGAGTTGACCAGCGCCTTGCAGGGCACCTCGAGCACCGGTTCGACCAGTTCGACCAGCGACACGACCAGCACCAGCAGTACAAGCAGTTCCAGCTTCAACGCCACCACGTTCCTGCTCCAGGCCCTGGCCAATGCGAGCGGCAGCAGCAACACCGGTAGTGGCTCGGGTACAGGTTCGGGCACCCACAGCCAGACCGCCCAGGAGAACATCAAAGAGGCGTTGAGCCGCTTGATGGTCGGCCTCAACAGCCAGAACGCGACACAAAACAGTAGCGTCACCGCCGCGGCAGCCTGATCCAGCGATTGTAAGCCCCCCCGTAACCTTGTAGGAGCGTGGCTTGCCCGCGAAGCTTTTAGCGGTCTCAAGGGCCTCTTCGCGGGCAAGCCACGCTCCTACAGGTTCGGTGCTGCTTTCAAGACCGAACGAAGATCAGGACTTCTCTTCGCGCCGCGACTGGCTCGCGCTCCAGTCGATCAGCAGGCTGTAGGCCACCGCCAGCAAGGTCGGGCCGATAAACAGGCCGATAAAGCCGAAGGCGATCAAGCCGCCGAACACTCCCAGCAACACAATCACCAACGGCAGGTTGCCACCACGGCTGATCAGGTACGGCTTGAGCACGTTGTCCACGCCGCTGATGATGAAGGTGCCCCAGATCCCGAGAAACACCGCCATCCCGTACTCGCCTTTCCAGGCCAACCAGGCCGTGGCGGGAATCCAGACCAGCGGCGGCCCCATGGGAATCAGGCTGAGCAGGAAGGTCGCGATACCCAGCACCAGGGCACCGGGAATCCCGGCGATCAGGAAACCGATCAGCGCCAGTACGGCCTGGGCCGCCGCCGTGCCGATCACCCCATTGACCACCCGCTGCACCGTGCCCGCCACCAGTTCCTGGTAGTAATCGGCACGCTCGCCGATCAGTCGCTCCAGCAAGCCGTGGATAAAAGTCGCCAGCCGCGGACCATCGCGATAGAAAAAGAACACGAAGACCACGCTCAGGGTCAGCTCGAGAATCCCGCCACCGATCTGCGCACTGCGCGCCAGCAGCCAGTTGCCGACCTGCCCCAGATAAGGCTTGATCGCTACCAGCAAGGCCGCGCCCTGCTGGTCGATGGTGTTCCAGGCACCCACCAGGCGTTCACCGACGATCGGCAAGTTGCCCAACCAGGCCGGTGCCGCGGGTAATCCATCGACCTGGACATCCTTGATAAAGGTCACCGCATCGCGCACATGGTCCGCCAGGTTGAGCCCCAGCCAGACCAGGGGACCGGCCACCAGCAGCATCCAGCCCAGGGTCAGCAGCCCGGCTGCCAGGGACTCGCGATTGCCGAGCGCACGCGTCAACAGGCGCATCAGCGGCCAACTGGCAAACGCCAGCACGGCGCCCCAGAACAGCGCCGACCAGAACGGTGCCAGCACCCACAAGGTGGCACCGAACAATACCAGGAGCAGTATCTGCACCAGCAGACGATCATTATTGGGCATGGTCTTTCCAGACAAGAGACGGCAATGAAAGCGTAGGCCAAGCCAGGGTCAGGCGTTTAGCGACAGACGATCCGGGTTCAACCGCAAAACGCGCATGATCGTCTCTCGGTGCTCTTTCGTACAGCCTCTAACGCAGCAATTCGATATGCAAACCGCTGGAGGCGACACTGCCCACCTCCAGGCGTGCGGCCCTCACGCCCTGGGCCATCAGCGCCTGGCGCCAGGCCTCGGCGGAGGCTCCAGAAAGGCTGACCCGCGAAGTAGCGTCCAGGTTCAGGCCTCGGGAAATCAAAGTGACCCAGGTGTCCTGGGGCGCACCGGCCAACTTCGGAAAGTCGAGCTTGCCGGTATCACGCAGTTCCCGCAGCAAGGTCGCGGAAGTGGGCAGCAACTCACCCAGCGGCGAAGCCGAGGCGAACTGCTCGACATGCAGGTAGGCGCGGCGGTTGCCCCGGGTGATGCTGTACAAGGCCACCAGCGAATTGTCCGCCGGGGCCGCCAGCCGCAACAGCAGGTAGGCCTGCTGATCGTCGGCACCGGACAACGTGGAGTTGCCGAACACTTCATTGGCCCACAGGCTGTTTTCCCCGCAATCGCGGGCCTGGCACCAGAACAGCAACTGCGCGCCCTCCTTCTGCAAGGCTTCGCGCGCCGCGGTGAAGGCCTCATCGGCGCCGTGCTCGGGCGGCAACTCGTAGGTCACCGAGGTCATCTGCCCACGTGCGCTGACCTGGGCATCGGTGCGCAGGCGATTGCTGATCTTGCGGATCGCGCTCTGTGGATAAATCCGCTCCAGGTCGGCTGGCGCCCGATAGTCGACGATCTGCGCATCGGCCAGACGCGGCACCAGCGCCAGATCGTGGCTGCCCGGCACATCGGCGGCGAACAGCGGCGAGCTGCAACAGGCCATCCCCATGGCGCAGGCCAGGGCTGTGGATAACTTCATCATCGGATAGACAAGGCCTGAACGGTAAGCGCGATAACCGGAACAGGACGTGCCGGAACAGGACGACTCAAAGTCGTGTGGAGGTCGAGGTCTGGCATGGTTGTCTCCCTTTCAACCCGCCAAGCCTCGACAGTTGCAGGCGACAAGTCAAGGCGTGGAGAAAAAGCGATTGAAACAGTCTGCGACAAGGATGGCGCCGGCCTCGTCGTTCAAGTGCAGATGGTGCCCGCCCGGCAGGCGCTCCAGGCTAAAGGGTAGACGATCAAGCAAGTCCTTGTGCTGGGCCAGTATGCCTTGCTCGGCCACCACCAGTTGCGCCGGGCAGGTGATACGGCGAATAAAGGCCATGGCTTGCTCCTCGGTCAGGCGCAACGGCGACGGCAGGGTCAGGCGGTTGTCGCTGCGCCAGGTGTAGCCGCCGGAGACCGGCATCAGCCCGCGCTGGGCCAGCAATTCAGCGGCTTCACGACTGACCGCCACCATGCCCTTCATCCGCGCCTCGATGGCCTGGTCCAGGGTCGCATGCACCGACTTGCGCTTGTCCTGCAACGCCAGTTGCGCCTGCAAGGCCATGCCCAGGCGCTCGGCGGCGTTTTCGCCACTGCTGGTGGGCGGAATGACGCCATCGATCAGCGCCAGGCGTGTCACCCGTTCCGGCAAGGCACCGGCCAGCACGATGGAGACAATCGCGCCCAACGAATGCCCCAGCAGGCTGAAGCGCTTCCAGCCCAGTTGCTCGGCCACCTGCAGGACATCGTAGACGTAGTCCCACAACGCATATCCGGCGCCCACCGGTCGATGCCCGGAATGCCCGTGCCCGGCCATGTCCAGGGCGACGATACGCAGGCCGTGGAGCTTCGGCGCCAGGCGCGCGAAGCTGTTGGCGTTGTCCAGCCAGCCGTGCAGGGCAATCACTGGCTGGCCGTCCTCGGGGCCGAACAGATGGGCCGCCAACTCGATATGCGGCAGGCTCAGGCGTACCTCTTCGACCGGATGGCTCATGCGCAACGCTCCTGCCCGGCCTGGCGTTCCCAGCGGCTGAAAATATCCTTGAGCAGGCGCGCGGTGTCCTGCGGACGCTCCAGGGGAAACATGTGGCCGCCGGGCATGCTCAGGGACTCGCCATGGGGCAGGCGGCCGACACTGCGGGTGTGATGGGGCATGACCACCCGGCTCTGCTGGCCGCGGACCACCGCCAGCGGCACCTTCAAATGCCGGGCCAGGCCCGGGCTGGTGTGCGGGACACCACGATAGATGCTGATTTCCGTGGCCGGATCGAAGCTCAGGCGCAGGCGCCCACCGTCCTGGCGCAGACCGTGTTGCAGGTACGCGTCGAAGCACTCCGGATCGAAGCCGCGGAACAGGGTCTTGCCGGCAAAGTAATCGCGCGCGGCGGCGAGGTCGGCGAATTCTTCGCGCCGTCCCAGGGTACGCCCGGCCGGCGTCAGCCGATCAATAAAACCCAGGCGCTTGGCCGCACGGATCACCCACTGGTCGGCGCGGGTCAGCACCGGCGAGTCGAGCATCACCACGCCCTTGTAGAGCTGCGGGCGACGCAGGGCCGCATGCAAATGCAGGACACCGCCCAGGGAGTGGCCGACGCCCCAGACCGGTTCAGGTTGTTGCTCCAGGTGGTGGATCAGTTCGTCGACCAGGTTGTGCCAGTTATCGTCCGCCGGGAAACGCGGGTCGTGGGCATGCTGTTGCAGATGCGCCACCTGATATTCCGGGGCCAGAGCGGCGAACAACTTGCCGTAGGTCCCCGAGGGGAAACCGTTGGCGTGGGCAAAGAACACGGGCTGCGACATACCGGATGCATCTCGAAAAAGACAGGGGTTCATTGTCGGCACGCGCGGGTCCTACAGCAATGACCGTAACTGCCAGGAATGATGACAGTCCGGCCATGGCTATGATCTGACTCAGCGCGCCGGCGGTGTTTGCCCCAGCGGCACAACGGCCATGGTCAGGCGCGACACGCAACTGGCCTTGCCCTCGTCACTGCTCAGGCGGATATCCCAGACGTGGGTGGTGCGACCGATATGGATGGCCTTGGCCACTGCGGTGACCCGCCCGCTGCGCAGGCCACGCAGGTGGTTGGCGTTGATTTCCAGGCCCACGCAATAGAATTTGCTGGTGTCGATGCACAGGAAGCTGGCCGTCGAGCCGACGGTTTCGGCCAGTACTACCGAGGCACCGCCGTGCAGCAGGCCGTAGGGTTGATGGGTGCGATGATCGATGACCATGCTGGCGGTCAGCGACGCCTCATCGAAGGCCTCGAAGCGAATGTCCAGCAGTTCGCCGATGGTGTTTTTCTGCAAGGCATTGAGTTGTTCGAGATTCGGTGCGGTGCGCCACAAAGCCATTATTGATTCCCCTGTCGTGGTTATTTGTCATGCCTGCGGCCATCCGTTCGGCCCATGTTCGCCCCAGGTGCCACACCGTTACGGCCCGACCGACCAAGCAGACGCTCGGTCGACTATTTCACGGAAGAACAGAAGCTCGCAAGCTGAAAAAGACCCTATGGCGCGCAGGAGGCAACAGGCTGCGCCAGGAAAGCCGGGCGGAATCTGATAGTTGCCGAGGGGCATATCGCGTCGAATTTCCGCCTTCCAGCCCTTGCAAGAGATCTCCATGGCAACGATAGGCCGTCTTCTTCGTCGCTTCATGCCCTCGGGTAATGCCCAGGTCCCCGCTCTCTCAACCGCCAGCCCAGGCGAGCTGCATAGCCGCACGGTGCGCGAGCTGATGCCAGGCGATTTCTCGCAGATCGAACGGGACCTGACCCTGCTGGGCTTGAAGGACTCGCTGGCCCAGGCACGGGTATTTCTCGGCTGTGCGCCGTCCCTGCACCAGTATCCGTTGGCCGACCTCCTGGAACTGATGGTGGCCGCCGCCGCGCGCTTTACCGGTATTCTCAACAGTTGGGACGGTGTTCACCTGGACGGTGGCGGCCGGGTGTCCCTGCATGTGCAGAAGAAACTCTTCGACTTGCGGGTGCCGCCCTCGCTGTCACCGCAACTGACCAATGCCCTGAAGCGCTGCGCCCTGAACATCGCCGCCAAGGATCATCAGGCCGTCGCGTGCCTGCCGTTCCAGGACGATGAAACCCGTCGTGCCTTCAAGTACTGGAGCAAGGCCTCCATCTGCCAGGCGTTACGGACGCTGCAGGTGACCAACGTCAATATGATCGGCGTTGACCTGAGCGGTGGCGATTTACGCGGGGTGAGGTTTTTCGGGCAATACCAGGAGGCCGACTTCAGGGCCGCCAACCTCAACGGCGCGCTGCTCTCGAGTGGTTTCAAAAACAACGACTTCAGCCATTGCGACCTGAGGAATACGGTGCTCTCAGGTCACTTTGAAGCCTGTCTGTTCAAGGGCGCCAAGGTCAATGCCGCGACCTTGAAAAACACCCGCACCGATCTGCTCGGCGCGGTGTTGAGCTAGTGAACCTCAGGGGTGCCTGACGCTCAACAGCGTCATCGCCCCGTCCAGCGGCAACTCCCCTTCCAGCTCGGCCAGGCTGGCCGTGCCCATGGGCTCTGGCTGGCGCACATGGCCGTGCTGCAACACGCTGAGCAGATTGCCCACCAGCGGCTGATGGCTGACCAGCAACAGGTTCTCACCCGTGTCGAGCCGCAGGCTGACATCCCGCGGATTGCTCTCGGGGGTCAACCAGGGCACGGTGATGATCTCGGCATCGAAGCCCAGCGCCCCACGCACCAACTGCGCAGTTTGTTGCGCCCTCAGGTAAGGACTGGCGTAGATCGCCTGCAACGGTTGGTCGATGAGGTGGGCGGCACTGCGCAGGACCTGTTCGCGGCCATGGGCGGTCAACGCCCGTTCGGCGTCGCTGCGGGCCTGGGGTTCGGCTTCGCCATGACGCAGAACCCAGACTTTCATAGCTTGGGTTCCTCGTCACGGGCCGGATGCGGCGTCGGCGGTACCACATGCGGGGCTTCGCCCTCTGGCGCCCGGGGGGTCGGCCAATCGGCGAACGGCCAAGGCTTCTGCTCAGTGTGGAAACTGCCGAAGCGACCGATCTGGGCCAGGAACTGGCTCAGGCTGTCGCCGAAGTTCATCAGGTTGGCGCTTGGCGCGCCGTAGAACAACCTGTAACCCAGCTGCACCAGCACCACCCCGCCGAGGATGAACTGGGCGACCTGCCAGACCAGCAGGAACACCAGCATCCAGACAATGCGCAACACAATGGATTCGTACTTGGACTCGTTCATGACTCGCTCCCGTGGCGCTGAAGTTCAGTTGAAACCGCTGGTGGAAATGAAATCGACATCGGTTTTCGGCTCGCCGCGCATCAACAGCTCGATCACCTGGTTCAAGGTCCGCCCTTCGAACAGAATGGCATGCAAACCGGCCACCAGGGGCATATAGACCCCGACTTCCTGCGCCTTGACCTTCAGCACCTTGAGGGTATTGACCCCTTCGGCGACCTCGCCCAGGCGGGTCACCGCCTCTTCCAGGCTCAGGCCCTGGCCGAGGGCAAAGCCGACCTGATAGTTGCGGCTCTTGGGTGAAGAACAGGTGACGATCAGATCGCCGACCCCGGCCAGGCCGAGGAAGGTCATGGGGTTGGCCCCCTGGCTGACGGCAAAGCGGGTCATTTCCGCCAGGGCCCGGGTGATCAGCATGCTCTTGGTGTTCTCGCCCATGCCCAGCGCCACCGCCATGCCGGCAATGATCGCGTAGACGTTCTTCAACGCCCCGCCCAGCTCGACGCCAAAGCGGTCGGCGCTGGCATAGACGCGGAAGGTCCGCCCATGCAGCGCGGCCTGGACGCGACTGCACAGCTCTTCGTCCTCGCTGGCGACCACCGTGGCGGTCAAGGCGTGCTCGGCCACTTCGCGGGCCAGGTTCGGCCCGGACAACACACCGATCCGGGCTTGCGGGGCGATATCTTCGAGGATCTCGCTCATCAGCTTGAAGGTCTGCGCCTCGATGCCCTTGGTCAGGCTCACCAGCAGCTTGCCGTCCAGGCGCTCGGCATGGGGCGCCAGCACACTGCGCAGGGCGCTGGAGGGCAAGGCGACAAAAAACAGTTCGCAGTCGTCGAGGGTCGCGACCAGGTCGGTGACCGGCTCGACCGCCGGATGCACCTTGATGCCCTTGAGGTAACGCGGATTCTCGCGATTGACGCGAATGGACTCGGCCTGCTCGGGGTCGCGCATCCATTGGCGCACCCGGTGACCGTTCTCGGCCAGCAGATTGGCGATGGCGGTGCCGAAACTTCCGCCACCCAGAACCGCGATTGGGTACTGTTCAGTCATATGTAACCCGTCTATCCCTACCAATGGCGATGGCTGCATTATACGGAGCAAGCCACCGGCAGCCAGCCCCAAGGATGCCTGGTTGCAAGAAAGGACAGGGTGGCCCTTGAGTCTTGTGCCACCCATGAGGCCGCCATCGCCGGCAAGCCAGCTCCCACAGGTTGGCGCAAGCTTGACCGATTCAGCCTATACAATGACGGCCATACGCCATGGCAAACCCGCCAAGCTCGGTTAACATGCACGGCTATTATTTTTTTCAAGGCTGTGCCGTGTCTTTTGGCCCTCCCACCACGCGCTCCTCCGTCGTCCTGGCCCTGATGTTCAGCGGCCCATTGCTGGCTGACGACCTGTTTATGGAAAACCAGCCCCTGCCCGAGGTGTTGACGGCCACGCGCCTGAAACAGTCGCCGGCGGCGGTACCCGGCAGCATGACGGTCATCGACAACGAACTGATCAAGGCCAGTGGCGCCCGGGATATCAGCGAACTGCTGCGCCTGGTGCCGGGCATGATGGTCGGCTACACCAACGGCAACCAGGCCAGCATCAACTACCACGGCACCGATGCCAGCAACGCCCGGCGCATGCAGGTGCTGATCGATGGTCGCTCGGTGTATCGCGCGGGCCTGGCGACCGTGGACTGGAGCGATATCCCGGTGGCCCTCGAGGATATCGAGCGCATCGAGGTGTTTCGCGGCCCGAACACCGTCAGCTACGGCGCCAATGCGCTGATGGCGGTGGTCAATATCCTCACCAAGTCACCGGGCAGTACCCACGGTTCGACCCTGAAGATCACCCGCGGCGAGCGCGGCATCAATGACTGGTACGCCAGCCAGGGCACGGGCTGGGGCACCGGCGACCTGCGCCTGTCGATGTCGGGCGAGGAGGACGAGGGCTTCCAGAGCGACCACCTGGGCAATGACTACCGCGACGGCCGGCGTGTCACCCGGGTCGGTCTCTCGGTCAGCCAGACACTCAACGAACAGCAGAGCATCGACTGGCAACTGAACGTCAAGGACGGCACCAACCAGCGGCCCTATACCTACCAGGCAGTATTTCCCGGGATCACCGCGGCTGGCGACAACTCCGATGTGCTGGCCAAGGACTACGCCGGCTCGCTGCGCTGGAACCTCGATATCAATCCCCAGCACAGCCTGTATATCCAGGGTTCGGCCCAGCACTGGGATCGCCAGCAGGTCTGGCAAGCCTGCGATGCCAAGGTGTCGTTCAGCCCGGAACTGACCCGGCTGTGGCAGTTGAATCCCAACTATGCGGAAAACCTGGCCCGTAACATGACCCAGTACGCTGTCGGCAGGCCCCCTCCGGGTGGCGCCCCGGAACAGGCACTGGCCAATCAGGTTCTGGACCAATGGTTCAATCAAGGTGCCAGCCAGACGGTCTGCGGCAATATCGACCAAAGCACCCGCGAGACCCGCTACGATCTCGAACTGCAGGACACCCTGAGCCTGTCGGACAGCCTGCGCCTGGTCAGCGGCATGAACTATCGTTATGACAAGGCCGACTCCGAGACCTACTTCAACGGCACCATCGACGACAGTACCTGGCGCCTGTTCGGCCAGCTCGAATGGCGCGCCAGCGAACACTGGCTGGTGCAGGGCGGTGCCATGTACGAAGACGCACAATTGACCGGCGCCTCCCTGACCCCGCGCTTCGCGGTCAACTACCTGATCAATCCCCGGCACGGCTTGCGCGCGGTCTATTCCGAAGCGATCCGCTCGCCGGACATGTTCGAGAACAACGTCAACTGGAGCTACAAGGTCACCAACCTGAGCTCGCCCACCTACGGCCAGAACAGCGGCCAGTATTTCGTCCAGACCCGTGGCCCGGGAAACCTGGACAAGGAACGGATGCGCTCGCGGGAACTGGGCTATAACGGTTTCTTCGCCGAGATCGGCCTGAGCCTGGACGTGAAGCTGTTCTATGACGAAATCAGCGACATGATCAGCACCCCGCTGCGCAACAACCAGTTTATCGCCAGCAACGCCAACAGCTCCCGCTTCACCGGCAGCGAAGCCCAGTTCGACTGGCGCCTGGGCAGCGCCGACCGCCTGCGCCTGACCTATGCCTACGTCGATGTCCAGGCCAGCAATCCGGTCGACGAACAATTCACCGCCCGCAACAGCGGCTCGGCCGGCTGGATGCGCGACTGGGGCGGCGGCTGGTCGAGTTCGGTCTTCTATTATGGCGACGACGCCATCAACCAGTACCGCTTCGAACGGGTCGACCTGCGCCTGGCCAAGCGGATTCCCTTTCGCAGGGCCAGCCTGGAACTGGCCGGGATGCTGCAAGAACGTCTCGACGACCAGCCCATCACCTGGGCCGACAACAACTACAACCAGCGCAGTGTCCTGTACTTCAGCGCAGAACTGGAGTTCTGAACATGAGCCGCCTGGGGTCAAGGATGACATCGGCATGGGGCTGGCGCCTGAGGCGACTGGGCCTGGCCCTGCTCGTGCTGTTGGCGAGCGTCCCGGCGCGCTCGGCCGAGGTGCTGTTGACCGGCACCGAGGACAGCCCCGGGGTCCAGGCCTTTACCGCCGCCCTGGCACAACAGCGCCCGAACGACCAGATACGCTTCGTGCCCCTGGCGCAGATGCCCGAACCCAGTCGCCTGCCCCCCGCCACCCGCCTGATCCTGCTGGACCCGGCCAGCCTTGACTGGCGGTTGAAGGATAAACAGGGGCCGGCGACCCTGGTCCTGCGCATCAGCCGCCTGCAAGCGATGCAGCGCCTGGGAAGCGGACCGATCGCCAACCTCAGCCTGCTCTGGAGCGACCCACCACTTTCACGTCAGTTGCGCCTGATCCGCGAAGTGATGCCCCAGGCGCGGCGGATCGGCGTGCTCTATACCCAGGGCAGCGAATTCCTGCTGGCCGAACTGAACCAGGCGGCCAAGCCCCTGGGACTGGAGATCGTCCCCCAGCGCTGGGACGACACCCGCGACAGCCGGCCCCTGCAAACCCTGCTCAAGAGCAGCGACGTACTGCTCGGGCTGGACGATCCGACCTTGTACAACCCCGGGACCGCGAAGAACCTGCTGCTCAGCAGCTACGCCCGGCAACTGGCGCTGATCGGCCCCAACGCCGGCTTCGTCAAGGCCGGCAGCCTGGCCAGTACCTACAGCGACCAGACCGACTGGCTGGCGATCCTCGACGAGTTGCTCGACCGCGCTCCGTCCGGATGGCCGGGCAGTCTGTACCCGCAACGCTTCAAGGTCCTGAGCAACCCGCAAGTCGCCCGCTCCCTGGGTATCGAACCGATCGACGAAGCCTCGCTCGCCACCCGGCTGGCCGAAAGAGAGACCCGCCCATGACCCTGCGACGGTACTGGGGCATCAGCGCCCGGACCCAGATGATCAGCCTCGGCCCTGCGCTGTTGCTGACGTTGCTGCTGATCAGTTTCTTCACCTTCGTGCGGATCCAGGACCTGCGCCAGGAACTCGACCACACCGGCCAACTGATTGCCAACCAGTTGGCGCCGGCCACCGAATACGGGGTGATTTCCGGCAACAATGAAGTCCTCGAAAGCCTGATGCGGGCGACCCTGGCCACGCCCCACGTGCGTTTTCTCGAGGTCCAGGACCGCAGCAACAATATTCTCGTGTATGTCGAGCAGCCCTCCCAGGAACATGCCCGGCTGCAGTCGGTGAAACTGTTCCAGGCGCCGGTACGCCTGCAACGCATTCAACTGGACAACGACTTCCTGCAGGAAGACAGCTCACCCGGCGTGACCCAGAGCGAGGACTATCTGGGGCGGGTGATTGTCGGCATGTCCAACGACGCCTTCAGCCAACGGCAACAGGAAATCCTCCTCAAGGCCGGGATCCTCGCGCTGTTCGCCCTGGTCTTCACCTTTCTCCTGGCACGGCGACTGGCCGCCAGCCTGGCGCAACCGATCAGCGCCATGGGCGTTGCGGTCAAGGCGATTCAACAGGGCGACTACAAGACCCAGTTGCCGGTGGTCGACGACGCCGAGCTCGGCGCCCTGGCGCGGCATATCAACAACCTCGCCGGCGCCCTCGAACAGGCCAGTCGCGAACAGCACCAGGCCATCGCCCAGTTGATCCAGACCCGTGAAGAAGCGGAACGGGCGAACAATGCCAAGTCGGACTTCCTGGCCATGATGAGCCACGAACTGCGCACGCCGATGAACGGTGTCCTGGGCATGCTGCAACTGCTCGAAACCACCGAGATGACCGAGGAACAGACGGAATACGCGGCCCTGGCCTCGGAGTCCACCGAACACCTGCTCAAGGTGATCAACGACATCCTCGACTTCTCGCGGATCGAACGCTCGGCCCTGGAGCTGGAGCATATTGCATTCAACCTCGCCGAGCTGATCGGCAGTTGCGCCCAGGCTTTCCAGCACAACGCGAGCCAGCGCGGCCTGCGCCTGGACCTGCAGATCCCCGCGGACATGCAGGCCTTGCAGGTCAAGGGCGACCCGACACGGATCCGCCAGATCCTGGTCAACCTGATCGGCAATGCGCTGAAGTTCACCGAGCAGGGCAGCGTCGGCATCGAGCCGCACTGGCAGGCGCTGGACGACGATGTTCTGTGGTTCACCTGCACCGTGCGCGACAGCGGCATCGGTATTTCCAGCGAACGCCTGGAACTGATGTTCGACGCCTTCCAGCAGGCCGACAGCTCGATTTCCCGGCGCTACGGCGGCACCGGCCTGGGCCTGCCGATCGCGCGGACCCTGGCCGAACGCATGGGCGGCACCCTGCACGCCCGTAGCGAAGAGGGCCGGGGCTCGGTATTCACCCTGGAAATCCCCCTGGCCCTGCACCACCCGACCCAAGCCGCCGTCCTGGCGCCCCCGCCCAGCGGCCATGGCGAAGGACGCAAGGTGCTGCTGGTGGAGGACAACCCGGTCAACCAGACCGTCATCGACGCCATGCTGCGCGGCCTGGGCTTCGACGTCAGCCTGGCCACCGACGGTGCCCAGGCCATCGACTGCGCCCGCAACGGCCTGTTCGCGGCGATCCTGATGGACTGCCGGCTACCGATCGTCGACGGCTACGAAGCCACCCGGCAAATCCGCCAACTGCCCGAGTACGCTCAGGTACCGATCATCGCCCTGACCGCCAACGCCTTGCAGGGCGACCGCGAAAGCTGCCTGCGCGCGGGCATGAACGACTACCTGTCCAAGCCCTTCAAACGCATGGATCTACAGCAGATTCTCCAGCAGTGGCTGCCTTGAATACGATGTGCGACTGGCGTGAAAGACGAAAGTGCGGCAGTCTTAGGCACCCGAATGAGCTGGAAAACCGGCTTGAATAAAAATTTCAGTGCACAAGTGTACATTCATGTCCTTGGTGCTGTGACTTTCACCACAACGCAATAGTCTATGAGTAGGCTGTCGCTTCGAGGCATGAACGCTTCGATCGGCCGGGAAGATTTGCCCGACCTGCCGCATGGGACTATTGAGGAGCTCGCATGACCAAACAAAACGCCTTTACCCGGGAAGATCTGCTGCGCTGCAGTCGCGGCGAGCTGTTCGGCC
>Ga0302202_10000298_pt1 | contig 65036 bp, 62 predicted proteins | sample II_Bog_N3_3_FD_194579 | JGI IMG/M metagenome (GOLD analysis project Ga0302202, IMG submission 194579) | Peat permafrost microbial communities from Stordalen Mire near Abisko, Sweden - II_Bog_N3_3 | ecosystem: Environmental > Terrestrial > Soil > Wetlands > Peat | place: Sweden: Abisko... | reverse complement strand
AGTGCACGCCATTCGCGTAGGGCAAGAAACCCAGCGCGTTGGTGACGGGCCGCAGCGTCGGACCAAATGAGTCGGTCGTGCCGCCTAAGTGCCAACAGAGACTGCCCGCGGAGACGCCGCCGAGGATGACGCCGTGCTCCCAGGCCTCTCGCATCGCGACGTCGACGCCGTGGAGACGCCAGAGCGCCAGGAGATTCGCGACGGAACCCCCGCCGACCCACACGAGGTCGCTTCCGCCGAGTCGTTCAATGGGATCGGCCGACGGCTGTAAGAAGAGCTTGAGTTCCGTCACGTCACAGCCCGCTGCGTTGAAGGCTTCGTAGAGGAGGTTGTAAAAGAGCATGGAGTCACCGCTCGCGGTCTCGACAAGACAGACTCGTGGTCGATCCTTCTTGGTGGCGGCCAGCGCGTCAAGGACCATCTGGCCCGCTCGCCAGGTCATCTGCACCGGGCCCGGCACCATGCCACCCGAGGTCGCGAGAATTCGAGGAGTCGTCATCCGACCTTTCTACTTCAGCGCCGCGACTCCGAGAGGATGTCTAGGATTCCCAGTGCCACGCTCAGACGTGTGAAGGAGACCCATGACCACCAAAGTCGCGACGTTGGATGAGTTAATCGATGAACTCGTCTCATCCTTTCCCCCCGAAACGACGGACCCCGTCACGTTCCTCGGCGAGCAGTTTGATCGGGGGCTGGCGTGGGTGCACTTTCCGCTCGGCAACGGAGGACTCGGTCTCTCGCCGGCCGAGCAGACGCACGCGCTGAACCGTTTAGCGAAACTCCACGCACCGACCGCCGTGTTTCGCAATGTCATCGGCTACGGCATGGTCGCCCCGACGATCGTCATCCACGGCACCGAGGAACAAAAGGAGCGCTTCCTGCGGCCACTCTTCACGGGTGAGGAGATCTGGTGTCAACTCTTCTCCGAACCGGGTTCGGGATCGGACGTGGCGTCACTCGCCACGAGGGCGGAGCGCGACGGCGACGAGTGGGTACTCAACGGGCAAAAAGTCTGGACGACGCTGGCGCACATCGCCGCCTACGGACTGATCATTGCTCGAACCAATCCCGACGTTCCCAAGCACAAGGGGATCACCGCGTTCTTGGTGGACATGCACGCGCCCGGCACGGAGGTGCTCCCGCTCTACCAGGTGACCGGCGAGGCGGAGTTCAATGAGTGCTTCTTCACCGACGTGCGCGTGCCCGACTCGCGCCGTCTCGGTGGCGTGGGTGAGGGATGGAACGTCTCACTCACCACCTTGATGAACGAACGGGTGTCGATCGGTGGCACGGTACCCCCAAGAGACTCAGGGCTGATCGGCGAGGCGCTCAAGATCTGGCGAGCGCGCTGGGCGACGAGGTCCGACGCGCACGCCATCGCGGTGCGAGCGGAACTGATGCAAGCCTGGGTGCGCAACGAAGTTGGTCGGTTGACGAACTGGCGGGCCAGCGACCTGCGCAAAGCGGGCACCCCGGGGCCCGAGGGTTCCGTCGCGAAGTTGGCCTTCGCCGAGGAGAACCAGCGCACCAGCGAGCTGTGCGTGAACCTGCTCGGATCAGAGGGCATGCTGTACGGCTCGACGTACCCCCAGATTCGTCCCACCGAGTCGGCAATGACCGGTGGCGATATGCGCAAGGCCTTTTTGCGCATGCGCGCCAACTCCATCGAAGGCGGCACGAGTGAGGTGATGCGCAACATCTTGGGTGAGCGAGTCCTCGGACTCGCGGGCGAACCGCGCAACGACAAAGACGTGGCGTGGAAGGAAGTTCCGCGAAGCTAGTCCTCGAGTTTCTCGTGGCCAACTGGTCGCCGCGGGCTCACTCGAAGTTCGGGCCTTCGGTCCTCGTGCGTTTGAGTTCGTAAAAGCCGGGTGTACTCGCGACGAGCATGACGCCATCGAAGAGACGACCGGCGGCCTCCCCCTTGGGTGCGGGCGTGACCACGGGTCCAAAGAACGCCACGTCGCCCACGTGGATGACCGGCGTACCGACGTCGAAGCCGACGGGGTCCATGCCCTGGTGGTGGCTCTTGATCAGTGCGTCATCGAACTCGGTGCTCGTGGCGGCCTCGGCGAGGTCCGACTCCAGGCCGACGTCGGCCAGGGCCTCGACGATCACTTTGTTGAAGTCCTTTTCGCCGTTCACGTGATGACGAGTGCCCATCGCGCTGTAAAGCGGTTCGAGCACTTCGTTGCCGTGACGCTGCTCGGCCGCGATGAGGACGCGCACGGGTCCCCAGGCTTTTTGAAGCAACGCCCGGTACTTCTCATCGAGGTCTCGTCCTTCGTTGAGCACCGCCAAGCTCATCACGTGAAAGTCCACGTCGAAGTCGCGTACCTTCGCCGCTTCTAAGAGCCAGCGCGAGGTCATCCACGCCCAGGGACAGGCGGGGTCCACCCAGAGATCGACGTGTTCGTTCATGTGCGTTCCTTATTGGTTGGCGTGTGCTGCTAACACAGTAATTACCGCGTTGGTCACGCCAACCGCCGTGGGCAGGTCCAGCATCTCGTCAATCGCGTGCGCGTTGGCCTGGGGCCCACCGACTCCCGTCGCGACGAACTGCACGCCGGGATAACGCCGGCCCAGTGAGGCCAGAAAGGGAATCGATCCACCCTCACCGGTGTAGCCAACCGGTCGACCAAACGCGTCGAGCGACGCCGCGTCGAGCGCGGCGGTGAGCCACGGCGCGAAGGTCGGTGCCGACCACCCGTCACCGTCACTGCGTACCGTGACTTCGACCTGCGCGTTCGACGGTGGATCGGCACTGAGGATGCGCAGTACCTCGTCGCTGGCCGCCGCGGTGTCGGTCAGTGGAGGGATTCGAAAGGACAACACCGCGGTCGTGAAGGCGCGCAGCACGTTGCCGGCGATGTCGGGTAAGGGAATGCCGCTCATGCCGATCACCGACAACGTCGGGTGCCACGTTCGCTGAATGAGACGATCTTCGGCGCTACGCCCCATGAGTTCAAGACCCGCGACCGTCGGCAACTCCTTGGCGATGACGTCGCCGAACTCCGCGGCCAGGTCGTGGGCGGAGCGCATCTCGGCTTCAGGAATCGTGACGTGCATCGACTCAACGAGCACCGTGCCCGTCGTCGCGTCCTCGACGCGGTCGAGGAGTTGGCGCAAGAGGCGAAACGACGAGGGCACGACGCCACTCGCCGATCCACTGTGTTGGCTCTGCTCGAGGACGCGAACGGTGAGCTCGACGTTGATCAGACCGCGTAGCGACGTCGTTACCCACAGTCGGTCGTAAGTGAGCGCTCCCGAGTCGAGACAGATGAGCAGTTCCACCGCACCGAGGTGATCGGCGAGGGCGTCGAGGTAGGCCTCGAGGTCGGGACTGCCGCTCTCCTCACTCGCCTCGATTAACACCACGCACCGAGCGTGCGCGATGCCGTTCGCCTCCATGGCCTCGATGGCGCTCAGCGCGGAAAAGATGGCGTACCCGTCGTCCGACACCCCTCTGGCAAAGAGACGGTCGCCCCGTCGCACCGGAATGAAGGGATCGAGACCCGCCGACCAGTCGCCCAGTGGTGGCTGTTTGTCGAGGTGACCGTAGAGCACGACGGTGCCTCCGTCGCCAGCCGTCGAGTCGACGGTCACCACGAGGGTGGGCGTCCGTCCTTCCAGACGGTGAATCGTCACGTCAACGTTCGCCAGTGCTCGCGTCGAGGCCCAGCCGGCGAGGAGCTGCGCCGCCGCCTCGAGATAGCCATGTTCCACCCACTCGGCGTCAAAGTCGGGTGACAACGAGGGGATGGTGGCGAACTCCATCAACGTGGTCAGGGCGTCGCGTTCGAAGTCCTCGAGAGAGATCAGTGGCATAGGGGCGAGATTACTGGCCGCGCGAGAGGTGCACGGCCTGCCAGCAGTACCACGCGACGTCGGAGCGAACCCCGGTGAAGACGTCGCCTTCAGCCCGGAGGTCGCCCTCGCTGATCATCTCCTCGAGTCCGTGGATCAGCGTCCAACCGTGACGAACACCCAAGTCGCCCGCCGGCCACACATCGTGTCGGGCGAGGGTGTGCATGAGATACATCTGTGCCGTCCAGGGACCGATGCCGCGTACCGCGACGACGTCGGTGAGCACTTCGTGGTCACTCATTCGACCGTGTTGAGCGAGTCGGATGCGACCATCACGGCTGCGCTCGGCGAGGTCGAGCATGGCGGCCGCCTTGGCGTTCGAGAGTCCGACGCCGCGAAGGTTCGCGTGGCCGGCGGCGTTGATCGACTCGGGACTTACTAATCCGTCACAGAGGTCGATCACGCGTTGGTGAATCGTGTTGGCGGCCTTGGTGGCGAGCAGTTGGTACGTGATGGAGCGAGCGAGGTAGGAGAAACGATCGCTCACCGGCGCGCTTCGTCGAGCGGGCGGTGGGCCGATCGCTCGCACTACCTTCCTAAAGGCCGGATCAGTTTTCACGATCGTCGCAGCACGTTCTCGTGGCGTCAGTGGCGCGGGCATGCTGTGACTATTGCAGGAAAAGGTGACGGGCGCGGTGCAGCGTACCGGGGTCGCTACGCCGACGCTGAGGACTTGGGGAGGTACACCCCTTCTGGGGTATTGGTCGCGTTGGCGACGACGTCGACGAGAAGTGCGTGTATCGCTCGTACCGGTGCAGCGGGGAAGCCGAATCGCCGACTCGCGAGCACGACGCGGCGTTTGGCGATGTTTTCAATCGGCAGCGCCACGAAGTTGGCGCGCAGATGAGGGGAGAGCATCGTCGCGGGGAGGATCGAGGGACCGTGCCCATCAAAGGTCATCGAGGCGATCGTGCGAAGTCCGTCGAGTTCGACGAGCGGGTGCAGTTCGATCCCCGCCAGGCGCGCCGCGTCGTCGATCTCGCGACGAATGGGCGTGCCGCGCATCGGCAACAGGATGTCGTACTCCGCCAAGAGAGAGAAGGGGAGTGGGCCGGGCATCGCGGCGAGGGGGTGGTCGCGCGCGGCGATGACCACGAGGTCCTCGGTGAAGAGATCGACTTCGGCGAGTTCGTCGGCCATGACGGGCCACGCGAGCACCGCGAGATCGAGTTGTCCGTTGATCAGTCGTGGTTCCAAGGCGGAGTTCGTCCCCTCGCTGATGCGCAGGTTGATCTTGGCGTAGCGCTCGCGCAACGTCTCGAGCAACAGTGGCACGATCCAACGGCCCGCCGTGCCGATCATGCCCAACGTGACTTGACCCCGGATGTCCGCATTGAGTTCGGACACGTCCGACGCGATAGCGCGCAGTTCGACGAGAATGCGCCGAGCGCGCTCGACGACGATCTCCCCGGATTCGGTCAACGTTCCCGTCGCGCGATTGACGAGCTCGGTGCCGAGTTCGCCTTCCAGTCGAGCAACGCGATTGGAGATATTTGACTGCACGGTCCCGAGCGCCTCAGCGGCGCTGGAGAACGTCCCGTGCTCGGCGATGCCGACCAGGGCTTCTAATTGGCGGATTTCCATGTATCGACTATACAGATGGAAAGTATCTGCGGTATTCGCTTGAAAGATACGGTTCGACTCGACATACTTAGTGGAGCCTGCTTTACTCAAACCCCCCCTTGAGTGATCCAAAGGTTTTGCAGAAGGGCCAACCACCCCCCGGTTGGCCCTTCTGCCTTTTTGTGGCTTGTAGCGTTGGCCCAATGCCACCACGGTCTTCTCCTCGCGACATGGTCGCCGAGAGAGCCGTAAAAACGGTCAATCTGCTCGCTCGGTGGACGGCTCGGGGCTCCGGCACGGTCAGTGGGGGGCGGGTGGGACTCGCGGTGTCGCCCAGACTCCTGACGACCCTGTCGCGGGGGCGCGAGGTGATCTTGGTGAGTGGCACCAACGGCAAGACGACCACCACGGCGATGATTGCCGCCGGCTGGGCGAGGCCGGTCGCCACCAATTCGACCGGCTCAAACATGCCCGCCGGGCACGTCGCCGCGCTGGTCGCCTCGAAGAACGCGGCGGTGGTCTTAGAAGTCGATGAGGCGTGGCTGGGTGAGGTGACCTCCTCGACGGATGCCGGGGTCGTGGTGCTCTTGAACCTCTCGCGGGATCAATTGGACCGCGCGAATGAGGTCCGACGGATCGCTGAACGCTGGCGACTGTTGTTTGCTGCGGCGCCGACGGTGAGAGTGGTGGCGAACGCCAACGATCCCCTCGTGGTGTTCGCGGCCGAAGTTGCGGCGCACGTCGCATGGTGCGACGTGCCAACTCCCTGGACCAGTGACGCCGTGTCGTGTCCGCACTGCACGCTGCCCCTGCATTTTTCGGAGTCCTCGTGGTGGAGCGACTGCGGCTTCAAGAAGCCAACGGACATCGCCACCACGCTCGGCGACGACGTGGTGGTGCGCGGCGCAACCGTTACCCTCGCGCTCCAGATGCCCGGTGAGTTCAACCGAATCAACGCCGCTATGGCGCTCACGGCGCTGGACGAGCTCGGCGTCGACCTCAACGTGGCAGTAGCACGCATCAACGCCCTCACGAGTGTGGCCGGTCGATTCAGCGTGCGCTGCTGGCGTGGTCATCGCCTTCGCTTGTTGCTAGCGAAGAATCCCGCCGGATTCACCGCGATGTTGGACGCGCTCGAGCCGGACACCGCAGACGTGTGGCTCGCCATCAACGCGCGCGTCGCGGACGGTCACGACCCGTCGTGGCTCTACGACGTTCCTTTTGAAGTCCTTCGGGGACGACGTGTTTACTGCTTCGGTGATCGAAGGCTAGACCTGGCGACTCGGCTCGATTACGCGGGGGTTGAGCACGTCGTCGCCGACGAAGAGTCAGCTATCCCGAGTAGCGAGGCCGTGGTGAACGTCGTGGCGAACTACACCGCGTTCCAGGACTGGCGCGAGAGGTCGAGCGCGTGTTGAGCGTGGCGCTGGTGTACCCCGAGCTGCTGGGCACCTACGGCGACGGGGGCAACGCGGTGGTGTTGGTCGAACGCGCGCGGCGACGTGGTATCGACGCCGAGGTGCTTCGCGTGGGGATCGACGACGCGATGCCCAATGCCGCGGTCTATCTCCTCGGTGGGGGAGAAGACGGTCCGCAGCGACTCGGCGCGGACTTACTGAGGGCCTCGTCATTCGGCGCCCGCGTAGGCGATGGAGCCTTTGTGGTCGCGGTCTGCGCCGGTTTGCAGTTGCTCGGGCGCACCTTCGCGGTCGAGGGCGACGACGAGTACGAGGGGCTCGGACTGATCGACGCGCAGACGCGCCGTGGGGAGCGTCGCGCCGTGGGTGAGCTCGTGGTGGAGGTCGATGGGCGCACGCTGGTGGGCTTTGAAAACCACGGCGGTCGCACGACGCTCGGCGATTCGGTGCAACCGCTCGGGGTCGTGCGTCGCGGAGTTGGCAACGAGGGCACGGTGGACGGGTTTCGCGCACCGAGGATCTGGGCGAGTTACGCGCACGGTCCGTTACTGGCGATGAACCCGTGGTTCGCTGATCTGGTGCTCGAGCAGGTGCTCGGCGTCTCGCTCGAACCACTCGAGACGTCGGCTGATCTGCTCTACGCCGAGCGAGTTCGAACGCTGGTCGGCTAAAGGTCCTCGGCCCGCACGCCGTAGGTCGCGTCGCCGCTGACCGCACGGCCGAGTTCGGCGACCGCATTTTCGATGCGCACGTTGAAGTGGCGCATGTTCTCATCCGCCCCACAGCGCAGCGGCGTCCCAAAGGTGATGATGACGTGATGGCGACGCTGGCTCGGTGCGTCGACGTAGATGGGGGCCTTAGCGTACTTCGGGCCCTTGAGGAAGCCCGATTCGTGGATGTAGGTGGGGATCACGGTGGCTTTGGATCGTTCGGCGAGATAGGCGGCGCCGCCCTTGAACTCTTGGAGCTGTCCGTCGGGCGTGCGTCCGCCCTCGGGGTAGATGACGAGATTCCAATCGTCTTCCACGAGTTCGAGGGCGAGTTGAGCGCTTCGGCGGTTGACCTTCAAGCGGTCGACGGGTATCGCATTGAAGTAGATCACCGTTCGAATGGCTTGGCCGTAGTGCATGAAGAAACTGTCCATCGCCGCCGCCACGACGGTGCGACGACGCTCCTTCACCGGCAGCGCGGACAAGAGCAAAATCGTGTCGGCGTGGCTCGTGTGATTCGCCACGAAGATGAAGGGTCGTTGGCCATCAACGTGTTCGACCCCGCGTACTTCGAGCGTCGTGAGGAATCGCGCGTACGGCACCATAAAGCCGCCCTGAATGACTTGACGCAGCGACCGCGCGCTGTAGCCGCGGGCCCACTTCGTTGGAAAGTCCATGCCGAGTTTGGTCATGACCTAACGGCGTTTACGAGGTGGCTTCTTGGGCGTGTAGCGCTTCGAGGCGGTGGGCGGCGTTGCTACTTTGCTGGTCACCTCGGTGCTGGTACGCGCGATCGTGGCGCTCGGCGCCCGGCCTTCCCTTTTCGCGGTGGCGCCATCGCGTGCGATTCGATTGGTAGCGAACATGCTCGCGACGCCGTACTTCTGCAAGCGGTAGGCCCGCAGGATCAGCCACACGCCCAGGAACAAAAAGACGACGCCCGCGCCGAGACCGAGTCCTAGACCCAGGAAGACCGCAAAACACGCCACGCCCGCTCGCTTACGACGAATCGTGAAGTACAACAGCAGCACCGCCACGACGAAGACGAAAAAGAATCGGACCTCCCAGTAACTGCGCGCGTGATGATTAATGTGCTCGCACACGGTTTGGAAATGTACCGGGTAGCTCTTCGGACAGGACGTCCCCTTGACGTAGGCCTTGGTCGTGGTAACTGCGATGTTGCGCGCCCAATCAAGCGCCGTGATTACGGCGAAAATGAGCGCGATGCCGACCGCGACCAGACTGATTCGGTACTCGATTCGATCGAGGCCGAGGACGACTTCGCGTGGCGCCACTGAAGGCTTTTTGCTTCGACCAAATCTCGAAAGACGTGATGACGTCGAGTTGGTGTTATCTGGCACGGATGAAGGCTACAACGGGTTGCGAAAGCGGTGAAGACCCTGAGCCGGTAGCATTACGAACCCAGGGCGCTTAGCTCAGTTGGTTAGAGCGCAGCCTTCACACGGCTGAGGTCGAGGGTTCGAGTCCCCCAGCGCCCACTCTGGGGCAGCGCAACAGTCGTGCGTTGATACTCGAAAGTGTCAGCGCTCCAACCCTCGATCTTCACGGTCCTTCGTGCGTGAACGTTCGAGCACCTGACGAAGAATCGGGAGTACGGCGCGATCTTTTTCCCGGCCCGGCCGGCGTAATCCTCACTCGTGATTCGCGGCCCGCGTCACGATCTCGCCGGGACAATCTCATATAGTGCTTGCAGTTCACTGTCACCTTGGGGGTAACGCCATGACCGTACGAGTCGACCTCAACATCTCGCTCGATGGTTTCGGCACTACCGAGGGTGGCACGCCGGATAACCCAATGGGGGAGGACTGGAACAAACTCACCGCGGCGTACGTTGCCACGCGCACGTTTCGCGAGCGGGTCTTTCACGACACTTCGGGCGCCGGCACCACTGGCGTTGACGATCGATACGCCGCGGCGTACTTCGAAGGGGTCGGCGCCGAGGTCATGGGCGCCGGCATGTTCGGGTTCCACAACTTCCCCGATGAGCCTGACTGGAAAGGCTGGTGGGGCGACGAGCCACCGTTTCGCGTGCCGGTCTTCGTGCTGACCCACCGCACTCGCGACTCGATCGATATGAGCGGTGGCACGACGTTTCATTTCGTGACTTTGACGCCGCAGGAGGTCCTCGAGCGCGCGGTCGATGTCGCCGACGGGAAGGACGTACGAGTCGGAGGCGGCATCCGCACCGTGCGCGACTTCCTCAAAGCTGGTCTCGTTGATCAGCTACACGTGGCAATCGCACCCATCCTGCTCGGTCGCGGCATCAACCTGTGGAGCGACCTTCGCGGGTTCGAGAGTGGCTTTGACGTGACGACCGAGACGGCCGAAAGCGGCACGGTCCACGTCACGTTTGCTCGGCCCTCGTAGGTTGGCCGTTCAGTAGTCGGTCCCGCACGACAGGGGAATGCACAGCACCGTTGTGAGGTCGTCGCACCTGGTTGCGTCACGACGCCGATGGCGTAGCTCATGAGGGCGAAGCCTGGAATTGTCGACGAATTGTTTGGAATACGAATGGCTTGAGTCCTGCACCCGTAAGGTCGTAATGGGTCTTTCAAACGTCCGTTCGGCGGTGTTTCATTTTGAAGGCCCGATTGGACTCCCACCGGTGGCAGTCCGTCGAGGTTCAGTTCGATGGCTATTGCTCATGGAAGATGGCGATCTATCCCCGCCGGGGACCGACGTCGCATCGATGACAACGAAGGCCAGGAATCTCTTATGTTTCGTACACGAAGCAGCAAAATTACGGTAGCGGTAGTGGTCGCGTTGGCCATCGGAGGTGCCGCGTACGCCTTTACGGCCTCGAACACCGTGCCACTGTCAACGGCCGGCGCCGGGACCGGGGCCGTGTCGGGTTACACCGTCACGAACCTGCACTACGTCCTCGACGCCACTACCCCCGCCAACATCGACTCGCTCACCTTCACCATCAGTCCCGTCGTGCCGAGCACGGGGACCGGCAAAGTGGTGATCTCGGCGGCGTTGAGCACGGGGGGTCCGACGAACTACGCGTGCACCACCGATTCGACCGGCGCGAGTGTCACCTGCGCGACGACCAGCCCGCAGTTAACCGCCGCCCTGCTCACCGGCGTGACGGTCGTTGCGGCCCAGTAGAGAGTCCTCCCACACCGCTCGGCTGAAGTGTCTCTCGTCTCGTTGGGAAGAGCGCGATTGCCAGGCCGATGGGGTTAAGAGGAGACCCGATGCGAATCCGCTTTGGAACAGTCGTGCTCGCGCTGGTGGTCGCCCAATTGGCCATCGTTGCGTGGATCTTCTTCGCCCCCACCAACCTGGGTGGTTCCTCGACCTACGCGGTCACGTCGGGCATCAGCATGCAGCCACTCCTGTACAAGAACGATCTGGCCATCGTTCGAGCCCAGAGTACGTACCGGGTCGGCGAGGTCGTGTTGTACCACAGCGCCGTGCTGGGCGAGCCCGTGCTGCACCGCATCATCTTGATTCAAAACGGTCAGTACTACTTCAAAGGTGACAACAACGACTTCGTCGATCCGGGCTACGCGACTCGATCGGAATTGGTGGGCGCGCTCTGGGTGCACGTCCCCGAAGTGGGGGCTGCGATCATCTGGCTCGGCCGTCCGCTTCACGCGGGGCTGCTCGCGGGAACGGCCGCGATGTTTCTCGTGCTCGCGGGCGCCGCGCCGCGCCGTCGTCGGCGCAGGCGACACGGCGTGGCGACACTCGCGTCGTCGAGCGCGAAGGGAACCAGCGTTCAAGCCTCCTCCGCGCCCCGATTCGCGGAGCGGCGCGGGGCGACGTCGTCACCGTCGAACGGCGATCGGCGGCGCGCACCGCAGAACGCCGGGCAGCAGAGGTTCCGCTCTGGTCCGGCCCGCGATCGCCGGTCAGGCATTGACATGACCCCCCAACAACTCGCGCACCGTCAGTTACCGAGATTCAGCGATGGACCAGTCGCCAGCCTCATCGCTATCGCGGCGGCGCTGACCCTGGCCGTGTTGTGCGTGGCGGTGGGATTTAGTCGACCTCTCCACCGCGAGGTGCCCCTCGCAAGTGCCTACGAGCAAACGGGTCGCTTCTCTTACTCCGCGCCCGTGAACGCACCCACGCCCGTCTATCCGACCGGATTCATCGAGAGTGGCCAACCCATCTATCCCGGCCTCGTCTCCTCGGTAACCCTGAAATTTCGCTACGTCTTCAAGTCGTCGTTGCCGCACCACGTCCACGGAACCGTTGAGTTCAAAGCGTTGTTGCTCTCTGGTGACAACACCTGGAAAGAACTCTCGACAATTCAATCCCCGGTCGCCTTCACCGGCAACGAAGTCAAGGTGACCAGCACGCTCAAACTCAAGGGGCTCTACTCCCTCATCGACAAGGTGTCGACGCAAACCGACGTGGCGGGCGAGAGTTACTCGGCCGATATCGAGCCCGTGGTTCACGTGAGCGGGCAGGTGGGTGGACAGGCAATCAACGAGACGTTTGCGCCAATCCTTCCATTCATAGTGACCGAGAACGTGATCACCTTGAACGTCACGGCGCCCGTAGCTCCACCCGGTGCGACCTACACCGTGCCAACGGTGGGCTCTGAAACAACGTCCACGCTCAATCCGGTGCAGTTCGAGAGTATTCCCCACCAGGTGGCCAACGTCGTGCCCGTTGCCAAGTACCAGATCAGCGTGCCACTCATTCGCCTGCTCGGCTGGGTGTTCGCGGCATGCTTTCTCCTCCTGCTCGGCCTGCACGAACTGTTCCGGCGTCGCCACACCGCGCGCAGTGACGAGGAGATTCTGGCGGCACGGCGCCACGCGTTGCTGGTGCCGGTTCGCTCCTTCGACGACGCCCGAGGGCGAACCCCGATTGCCATCGCCGACTTCGACCACCTCGCGGAACTGGCCGTCTTCTTGGAACGCCCGATACTTTACGAGGTGGATGGCGGTCAGCGAACCTACGTCGTTGACGACGATCTGCAGCGCTACATCTTCCTGCACGCCGACGATGAACCACTTCAAACAGCGATGCCAAAACCTTCGGATGACACTCCCGTAGAGCCGCGACAGCCGCTGGTTGTCGCCAGCGCTACGAACCAGCCCGTGCGGGCCACTTTCGCCGCACGCGATCCAGATCGCTCTCGGGGATGGCTTTTCGCGCGCGTGGCCGCCAGTCTCGTGGTGGTGGTCATCGCCGCGTCACTCGTCGTGAGCTTCACCGCGAGCAACACGGTCCCGGCGAGCACCGCCGGCGCAACGAACCAGCACCGACTCATCCCCCAGCTGGAGCCCGCCGGGTGCGCCTCGCTGAGCCTCACCACGTTGGTAGAGGGATCGGGCACGTTCTCCAACAGTGCCTCCAACGTGCTGCTCCTCGGCAGCAGCGGTGCCGACACGATCACCGACACCGGCAGTGGGAACTGCATCGTGTCGGGTGGCGGGAGCAACACCATCACCGGCACGGCCAGCGACATCTGCATCAGTGGTCCCACCTTGAACGTTGCGGCGCCGTGCCCCGTCTCCAACGGCGTCACGGCCACCCCGACCAGCCAGACCTTCAGCAACAACTCGGGAGGACAAGAGGACGTGGTACTCACCAACAAGTATTCCATCACCGCCATGACCATCGTGATCAAAGTCGCCCAAACGTCGGGCGTCACCTACAGCAGCGAATCGAACAGCTTCCCCGGGGGCGTGGTTACCCAGAGCTCGACAACTTCCGGTGGTGTCATTACCTACACGACCGTACTGAACTCGGGACAGGTCATCGCCGCGGGTTACTCGAACGGTGAGGTCTACGCTCAGTACAGCGACAACGGGACCGTTCACAATCAAGGTGGCGACACCTGGAGCGTGACGACCACTTCGAACGGGAAGACGTCAACGGTCACTGGCTCGTTCTAATCGGTCTCGTTGGTCGCTAGTGGGGACACGAGTTACGACGTGCTCACCGAGTCAAGGTGGCCCGTGGTGCCACTACCTCATTTATCGACTCTCGAGCGAGGGACCGTCACAAAAAACGAAAAGTCAAGTAACCCTTCGTTGTGGTAAGGCTCGACCCTCTACCGGTGTCACACCAACTACATTGCCAGCGCGACAAGCGTTGAAACTCTCGTGGTACGCGAAGTCGCGAGACGAGATCGGTGCGAGAGGAAGTTGGATGAGGATACTTTCGACCAGACAGTCCTTCGACGGCGCGACGGTGGTGGGAGTGGCGCCTCGGTAACTCAGTCCGAACGACACGACGTCGTTCGATCCGATGGCGAGGAGTTTTGGGGTGACGGAGGCATACGCCGACGTCCGGTGGACGACCTTCACGCGCGCGTCGAGCCGCGAGGCGGTGAAGAACGTGAGATCTGGGTAGCCATACATCCCGCACTCGGTGAGGCCGGTGTTCTTTAACTTGAACGCCTCAAGTCGCTGTCCGCGCACCTCTCCTAACTGTTGCGCCGTGACCTTCACATTGTTGGCGGTGCACGCCTGGAGGGCGGGGGGACTCGCGAGCACCGGTGAGGACACGAGAGGGCTCCACGTCAAGCCGACAATGACCATCATTAGCACTGCACCAAATCGTGCCAGCCGTCTCCCGCTCAGGGTCATGGCCCGATTCTAAAGATTTGTGACGCCGGCGCAAGAGCGCCTCAGGCGGGCCGGAGCTCGTGATCGTCGAGTTCGCGCGGCACGTGCGTCGCTGCTCGAGGTCGCTCCGAAATGTCGATCAGGTCGGTGTGCGAGCGGGGGAGTAGTAGTGCAGGACAACACCGGATCCGTAGACGTACGTGTCGGTGAGTTTCAGTTCGAGTCGCTCACTCAAGCCCCCCATGGTCCGTTTTCCGCTACCCAAAAGCACCGGGACGTTGTATGTCTTTTCGATGACGAACGCTTCGTGAGCGGTGCTGAATTGAGTCATGATTTCTCCTCTCCGGTGGCGACGTCGGCTAGTACATCGCCCAATTGGTTTAAGCGGTCTTCCCAGCCCCGACGGCGATCGGCCATCCACCGCTCAGCGGCGGTCATCGCGGAGGGTTCGATCCGGCACATCCGAGTGCGGCCAACTTTCTTGGTCTTCACGAGTCCGCACGCCTCGAGAACCTGCACGTGTTGGACGACAGCGGCGAGCGACATGTCAAGGGGCTCCGCCAGTTGGCTGATTGAAGCGGGCCCCTCGGTGAGCCGTTCGACCATTGAGCGTCTGCTCTTGTCGGCGAGCGCTTGGAACGTCCTATCAAGGTCAATCGTTTGGTCAAGCATGTGCTTTAGTATAGGCGCTCGATAGGAAATGGTCAAGCAACTGCTTGCCTATGGTGCATTTAGATTCGGAGGCACCCTAGAGAGCATCAAAGATGTGGAGGCACTGGGCGAGGGTATGTGACGTCTTCGACGCGAACGCACAAGTTCCTATGCATTCGTTGTTGACGTGCGTTACTGAGTTGGGACAATGGCGGGGGATCGTTTTGCGATCGTTCCGGTCCCTAGGAACGTGGTTGGCGAGGTGCGATCTAATCGTTCTGTCGAAGGATGAAATCGCGTTCCACTTCGTTGGCGGCGAGCTCGAAAGCGCGAGTCCTCGCCGCGTGTGCCTCATCACTGCGACCGAGTTGGTCAAGGAGGTAGGCCTTGACCGCTGGCAGGTACTGGTATCTGTTCAGTTGCCCGTCGTCCTCTAGGCCCACAACCACGTCGAGAGCGGCTTGGGGTCCTCGTGTCTTGGCGAGAGCGACGGCACGGTTGAGTTGCACAACGGGACTCGGCCACGCGAGCAGCAACTGATCGTATAGGCGAACTATCTCTCGCCAATCCACCTCGTCGTAAGTGGGCGCTTCGGCGTGAAGGAGGGCGATTGAAGCTTGCAAGGTGTACTGATCTGGGTGTTCTGCTTGCACGTGGCCGGCGATAAGTTCGCGGGCCTCGAGAATTGCTGCGTGGTCCCACGCCGATCGATCCTGTTCAGAGATTCGTTGCGAGCGACCATCCACAGAAAGCCGGGACGCTTGACGAGCGTCGTTCACGAGTAAGAGGGCGAGGAGCCCATCAACTTCGGCGCGTTCTGGCACCAATTCGTGCAGAAGAAGCGCTAGTCGCAGTGCCTCGCCGACCGTCTCCTTTTTCATGAGCTCCTCGCCGGTGGGCGCCGTGTGTCCGATGGTGAAGAGGAGGTAGATGACCCCGAGGACTGCACCGAGACGCCCGGGCAAGTCCGCTGGCCCCGGGACCTGAAACGGGATGCGAGCAATGGAGATTTTTTTCTTGGCGCGTGTCAACCGTGCCGACATCGTCGACTCGGACACGAGGAAGCAACGCGCGATATCGGTTGTGGTCATTCCGCACACCAGCCGAAGCGTCAGCGCCATCTGGGCTTCACTCGAAAGTGACGGGTGGCAACACATGAAGACCAGACGCATCGTGTCATCAGCCACGACGTCGCCTCCGCCCGTGTCGGCGGTGACGAGCTCGGCGTCGTCCCCCTCGCGGTGCTCGGGTTCGACGAGTAACTGCAGCTTCATTCGGTAAGTCGAGGCTCGTCGTAGGGAATCGAGCGCTCGTCGCTTGGCCGCCGTGGTGAGCCAGGCACCGGGATTCTTCGGCACGCCGTCACGCTCCCACGTGGTCAACGCCTCGGCGAAAGCGTCTTGAACGGCCTCCTCGGCGAGGTCGAGGTCGCGTGCCGTGCGAATCGTCGCCGCCAGCACACGTGCCCACTCCCGTTGGTAGGTGTCGGCAACTGCGCGTCGGGCTTCGTTTTCCATTACTCAGTGGAAGTGGGCCTCACAACGAAACCTTCGACGGGGCGAACTTCGACGCCACCACCCTGGTGGATGATCGGATTACGTCGCGCCTCGGTGAGTGCGGCGTCGAGGTCGGTCGCCTCGATCACGTAGAAACCCAGCACGACCTCCTTGGCCTCGATAAAGGGTCCATCGGTAATTCCGCCGGCCCGGATCGACGTCGCTGTCTCGTACGACTCGAGGGCGAACGCCGCGATCATGGTTCCACCTTCTTGCATCTCTTCGGAGTAACGGTCGTGTTCCTCACGTTCGGTTCCGTCGCCGTCTCCGACGAGATCGTCCCTATTGGCGTAGAGGAGGATTGCGTACTCGGTCATTGGTCTGACTCCTTGTTGCGGTGATGACACTTTGTCATGCTCATACGTCGAACGACGACGAGCAATTCGACACTTGTTGCGCTGAATTTCGTGAGGTGGCCGTCGTGGCGCCGCGTCGATGTGGCGGAGCCACCGCTCACCTCGTGGTGGTGGGTCAGAAAATACCTGATGAACGACGATGTGGCGTGAGTTCTCAACGACGACGAACCGAGTTGTTCGGTGTTGAGCGCCACGAGTATCGACGTCGTCCCACGTTGGCGTGGGGCAAGAGAGCTCGGGCGCGAGGGCGATGCCGTCGATTAGTGGGCGATGTCATGTCGCTGTATCGTTCGTGGCATGTCACCCATAGCCCGCATCGCTGGCGTCTCACTGGACTGCGCCGATCACCGAGAACTCGCGGCGTTCTACCAAGCGTTGCTCGACCTCGAGGTCGTCTACGAATCGGACGATTCCACCGTGCTGAAGGGTGATGGCATCTACGTCGCCACCCTCTTCATCGACGGATATCGACCGCCGGAGTGGCCCGAGGGATCGGTGCCAAAACAGATGCACTTCGAGATGGCCGTCGACGACCTCGACGTCGCCGAAGCGGCCGCGGTGAAGATCGGGGCGACCCGCGCGTCGTCGCAGGCATCACCGGAGTCATGGCGCGTGCTGTTCGATCCCGCGGGTCATCCGTTTTGCATCTCGACGATGTTCCAAGACGACTGATCATCGCGAGGGCGCACACGAGACCAAAGGTGATTCAGCCGTCGAAAGTCTTCTCGGCCATGCTCGGACGCCACGTGAGAGTGCACCGACGTCAAAAAGACTGAGCGGCGTGACCCATCTCGGGACACGCCGCTCAGTCTTTGGAGCAGATGATTACAGCAGTTGACCCGGGTTCGACGGGGGAGTCCCGAGGGCCAGTAGTGCGGCCGCACGAGTAGAGACCGCGGTACCGACGGTCTGCTCGTAGGTCAGGTGGGCCGTTTTGGCCGCCTGACCGGTGGTCGCTGCGGCCAACGACGCCGACAATGTGGACTGCGCAGTCGCGACCGTCGCGCGGAACGCCTCGTTGGCGGCCTGGATGCCGTCGACGTACGCCGTGCCGTTATAGCCCGCGGGCGGCGCTGGGGGATCGCCCGCCGCGGTGATCGCCGCGACGCGTACGTTCAACGCCGCTTCCGCCGACACCTCAAAGGCGGCAATCGCCGCTTGACGGTCCGCTTTGGTCGTCGAGGCAGCTAACGCGGCTTGGAGGGTGGAACGCGCAGCGCCGATTGACGTGTGAAACGTGGCGTTGATGGCTTTGATGCCCTGGACGTAGGTGACCCACGTCGCGCGCCACGTCGTCCACGGTGTTGACGCCGTGGCCGTGTTGCTCGTTGACGCCGTGGTTGAGGCGGCGAACGCCACTGCGGGAACGCTGACTCCCATGGCGGCGACGAGGGCGACGACCGCAAGGGACTTGGTTGCAATGCTCTTCATAAGTTCTCCTTTCACAAGAACAACGGTCACCGTAGAAAAGAGAATTGTGACGGTGATGTGAGATCACTGGGGAATCGCTTCGAGATTCTTTTGAGATTCTTGAGAAGGACGCGCGTTGCGCTGTCACTGAGGGCGTTGTGTGAACGTGTTGATTTAGAGGTCACCACGACGATGTAGCGGTCACTGACGAAGAGCGTGCCTTATGTAAGGGGGACCGCTCGCTCCGCGCGTGCCACTCGCCACGCGAGGAGCGAGCGTTCAGCTCGTGTGACCGTGCGCCTCGATCGAGACGGGTTCCCATTCGCGCCACAGGGCCAAGCGCGACTCGTAGTCGGCGGTCGCCAGAGCCAAGGGTCCGTCACCGAAGAAGATCCGTAGCGGTGGGCGGGCGGCGTCGACGACCGTCAATATGGCCGCACGAGTCGCGAAGGGATCCCCAGGGCTAGCCCCCCGGCGAGCCCGCAGGCGGGCGTTCTGCTCGCGAGCCTCGTCGTATGCGTCGATGGGCGTGGCGTGTTTGGCCGACGAGCCACCCCAGTCGGTGGCGTAGCCCCCCGGCTCGACGAGCGTCACGTTGATACCGAACGCTTCGACTTCACGAGCGAGGGCCTGGCTCAGTCCTTCAAGGGCCCACTTCGACGCGTGGTACATGCCGATGTTCGCGAAGGCTGTGATACCGCCGATGGAGGTCACCTGGATGATGTGACCGCTACCTTGGGCGCGGAGTTGGGGCAGGACCGCCTGGGTCACCCAGAGCGCGCCGAAGAGATTCGTCTCGATCTGCTCACGGGCCTCCGCCTCGGAGAGTTCCTCGACCATGCCGAACTGTCCGTAGCCCGCGTTATTGATGACCACGTCCAATCGCTCGAACCGCTTGATGGCCTGTTGTACGACCGTGGTGACGGCCGAGCGATCCGTGACGTCGAGGGCGAGGGGAAGAATCAGTTCGCCGTACGTCGCTTTGAGATCGGCGAGTGTTGCGACCTCACGAGCCGTTGCGACCACTTGATCGCCTCGATCGAGGGCCGCGATGGCCCATTCGCGGCCAAAACCGCGTGAACTTCCGGTAATGAACCAGGTCTTTTGGGTCACGAAGAATCCCTTTCGATCGATGGCGAGAGCCCTACAGCGCTCGCGTGCCGCGTCTCAGCGTACGGGTTGCGCGCGAGACATTCAACGTTTCGATAGAGCACCGCCGCGCGACGATTGCGCGGTGTCGTCGAAGAAACGAAGTGCCGGGAATTAGGCGGGTCCGTTTCCGGCCGCGTTGCACGCCCGCGGGTCCCACGGCTCAAGCGCCGGATTCACCGAGCTCGGAGGAGTGAAGTCACCATTGCCCCTCATGCCCGGTGGTACGTAGATGGTCGTCGTCGTCACCGATGATGCGATGGTGGTGGTCGTACCGGAATGCTTCTTGGGCGTCGTGCTCGTCGTGGTTGTCTTCGCCGCAGGCGCACTCACGCTGAGCCCCGTGCCCGTCTGAACGGTCACCTCTGCGCCGGTCGTGACTTCTTTGGGGTTGTAACCCAGAATCGCAGGTCCCTGGAGCGCCGCCAAGACCGCTTGGGCGGCGGCGAGTTGGGGGCTCTTCCAGTCGCCGTTGGCCGGCGGCGGCGAGCCACCGTACCAAACGACGGTCTCGCTCACGGGCCCGTCAGGGGTCACGTCACTGGTCGACACGACGTCGAAGCCGAGTCGGTGGAGCGGGTTTGCGACCACGGCGGCCTGATTAGTGACGCCCGTGCCGTTCTCGACCGTGACCTTGATGCTTGACGGCGTCGGGAGTTTCTGGCCCGTGAAGGAACTGTCGCCCGGGGCGACGTCGAAGACCTTGTTGACCGCCTCAACGCCATTGGGCTGCACGGGGAAGACGACGTCGCCGTAGTAGTAGCCCTGATAGAGCAGTGATCCAGTCTCGACGTCGGTCACCGGGTAGGTGAACTGGGGGACGTTGCCGATTTGAGTGTGGGCGAAGGTACGCGCCAGATGGACCATCTCGCCCTCGGAGAAACCGTTGTCGACGGTGAGGTCGGGCAACACGGCGGTGGCGATGCTCTGGTCGGTGAAGGGGTCGCTCAGCCCGCGCGCCGCGACCTTCGACGCCAACACTCGCAAGAACTCGTGCGTGCGGCGAATGCGCGCGAGGTCCGAGAGCGCTTCGTAGGGCCACGAGCGTGGATCGTGATTCGATGGATCGGGTTGAATCTGCAAATGTCGTGCGCGCACCACTTGGAGGGCGCGATAGCCGTCAAGGTCGTAGCAGCCCGTGCGCTCGATGTTGAGCCCGGACTCGGCGTCGAAGATGGGCACGGGGAAGTACATCTTCACTCCGCCGAGGGCGTTCACGACACTGGCGAAGGTGTCGAAGTTCAATTCGACGTAGTGGTTGATCGGGATACCAAAGTCTTCTTCGATCGCGCTGATGAGTTGGCTCGGTCCCTCGTAAAGCGCGGCGTCGATCTTGTTGGCGCCGATGATTCGCGCGTTGGGAACGAACAGGTCGCGCGGGATCGAGAGGAGCGAGACTGCGCCGGTGCTCGGCACGAGGTGCAAGATCATGTCGATGTCGCTGTTGACGCCGTTCACGCCATCGGCGCAGAGCCCGTAGGCGGGGTTCTGAACCTTGAGGGCGCAGCGACTCGTCGAGCCCACGAGCAAGATGTTGAGGGGAGCCCCCGCGTTACCACTCGATTGAATGGTCGTCACCTCGATCCGGTGGACCAGCGAACCGAGGTAGTAGTAGTCAGCCACGACGCCACCGACGACGAGGACGACTACGACGCCGACGGTAATGATCGATCGGCGTATCCACACTCGGCGTCTGTTGCGGGGGGCTCGTCGCCGCTTCGGCGACCGACGATCAACGGCGTCGCCCATCGCGACGAGGCGCTCGTGGTTTGCGATCTTCTTCTCGGAGCGCGCGTCACCGTTTCCTTCGGTTTCGAGCGGCACCGGTCAATTCTACTTCCGGCGCTGCGCCGGAGTCCCTACGGGACGTGGGTCAGTGTCGTCGAACCCACCAGAGGGAGAAGGCGAACAGCACTGCGGTGAGGACCAGGAAACTACCAAACTCCATCCACTGAAACGTCCAAAATCGGCTGACCGGTTGGTACGTCACGATCGTGCGCAAGTGAAAAGACGCCACGCACTTCTGCATGGCGTCGAGCATCGCGTGACTCGGCCCGCCGTGGATGATGGTTTCTCCACCGCCCACTCGCGCTGGCGGCGCAGGGAATTTGTTCGGGCATCGCCCCACACCCTCGAAGGACGCGCGGTCGAAGCCGAGGTTTCGAAAACTGATGTTGCCGTTGGATCCGACGCCCCCATGCTCGCCAATGACGACACCAGATTTGTTGATGAGTTGGTCCGTGACGATCCAGTCCGACTGTTGTGGGGTGGCTCGCACCACGACGCTGCCATTGCTGAAGAACGGCAGTGTGTATTTCGACACGAATCGCAGGGGCGCCAAAAAGTGCGGGCGAACGTTCTCGCTGAAGAAGAAGTGAACGGCGGCGTAACCGAAGAGGGTCACCGCCATGGCGGGCACTGTGCGACGCAGCACAGCGCCCGCGGCCACGCCGAGGGCGAAGGCGAAGGCGGCGTAGGCCACCGGAACGAGGTCGCGGGTGTCGAACGTGCTGAAGGGGAGGTTGTTCACGTGATCCCAAGGCCGCGACCACAGGGTCGCCATGAGGCTGAACAGTCCTATCGCGACGATGCCACCGATACCCGCGACGCAGATTTTCGCGGCGAACCACTTCGTACGGGTCTCGCTTTGGGTCCAGGCGAGTCGAAACGTGTCGTGTTCGTACTCGCGCGCCACCAGGGGAGCGCCGAGGAAGGCTCCGAGTAACGCTGGAAAGATGATGGAATCTTGGACGAGGTGCTCGTAGAAGTTGTAGTTGTTGAGAAACGCACCCTGCGTCGAGTTGCAGTCCCCGTGCATCGTGCAGGACTTCACGATCGTGTCGTAGACGTGAAAGAGATGGGGAGCCGTCACACCGAAAATCACGGCGAAGACCACCACGGCCCCGGCGAGGATGACGGCTTGCGCGCGGAACTGTCGCCAGGCGAGCCACATCATCGCGGGATCTCCGGCGCAGTTGCCGGGCCACCACCACGTTTCCCCTGACTCATGTACCCGAGCACCAGGTCGTCCAGCGACACCGCCTCGACGATCCACGCGGGGTCAGTGATTGGCCCGTCGGATCGAACGAGCAGCGTGGCCTGTCGCTCGGTGTAGCTCGAGTCGACGATCACTTGATTCTCTGGCGCCGCGGCGACGCCCTCGCGTGGGCCAACGAGACGGTGGTGCGACGCGAGTAATTCATCGACCTCTCCCGCTAGTTGCACGCGTGAGGAGATTAAAATGACCAGGTAGTCACACACCCGCTCGACGTCGGCGACCAGGTGTGATGAGAGGATCACGCTGACCTGGTGATCGGCCACGGTTTCCATAAGGATCTGCAGGAACTCCCTTCGAGCGAGTGGGTCCAATGCCGCGACCGGCTCGTCGAGGAGTAGGACGTCGGGTCGCTTGGCGATGGCCAAGGTGAGGGCGAGTTGCGCGCGCTGACCGCCTGAGAGCTTGCCGGCGCGGCGAGTGAGGTCGAGACCCAATTGCGCAATGCGACGCTGGGCCAGCGAATGGTCCCAACCGGGGTTGGTGTGGGCGCCAAAGCGAAGGTGATCGCTGACACTCAATCCCTCGTAGGTGGGAGTGTTCTGCGCGACGAAGCCGACCTTCGACAGTTGCGCGGGACTTGCGGCGGGGGTTTCGCCCAGTACGCGCACGGTGCCCGAGGTTGGTCGTATCAACCCCGCCGCGAGGTTCAACAGCGTGCTCTTGCCCGAGCCGTTGGGGCCGACGAGTCCCACGACGTGACCCTCGGGAATCTCGAGGGAGCAGTCGCTGAGTGCGTCGTGGCGTCGGTACCGCTTGGTCAGGGCCTCGGTCGCTAGGACGGCGCTCACGCCACTACCGTCCCCGAGGTTGACCGAAAGCACTCGCGAACGAGTGCTTCGATGCTGTCGTCGTCGAGTCCCGCCTCGCGTGCGGCGGCGACCCAGCGCTGAAGGTCGTGGCGAAGTGGTCCGAGCGCGGCGGTCGATTCGTTGAGGGATTTCGCGATGAAGGTACCCACCCCGGCCCGGCCACTCACCAGTCCTTCGTGCTCGAGTTCGCGGTACGCCTTCGAGACGGTGTTGGGGTTGATGGCGAGGTGACCGACGACCTCTTTTACGGTGGGGAGTTGGTCGCCCTCAAAGAGGAGCCCGAGTTTGAGGGCTCTTCGGACTTGCTGGACTATCTGCATGTAGGGCGGTACACCGGAGTGTCCGTCGATGTAGAACTCGATCACGCTGCACCTATTTCACTAGTCTCCTAGTGAACTATAACAGCGCTCGCTCGTTGGCTCGGGGAGTTACTGCCCGGTGAGGTATTTCTCGACGGATTCGACGTGGAGGTAACGAGGGCCGCTCGTGCCACAGGCGATGAAGGGAAAGGGGACCACCGTCGACTCCTTTTGAAGGGGTGGGTAGACCCGTAGGCCCGCGGCGGTAATTGGCGAACACGCGGCGGTGGGGAAGTTCTCGGCGACTGTGATCTGCAAGACGACCGTCGCGGTGCTGCGCGCGGTGTCCTGGTCAAATCCCTTGGCGGTTCGAGCGCTCGTGAGAGTGATGACCGAAGCGGCGTGCTCGCCGTCCCTCGCGGCCGGACTACCGAGTTGAATACCCGCTTGGGTGACGGCGGAGACACCGGGGTAGCCGTAGAGCGTGCAGGAGTGCGTCGAAAGATTGGTGAAGTTCAAGCTGTAGTACGAACTGCCCGCGGCGCCGTTGCCCTGGGTGTTGAGCCAGACGTCGAGGTTGGCCGTCGTACAGGCTGGCGTCCCCGCGCCCGAGGCGAGTACCTGCGTGCTCGGGAGGCTCCAGACGAAGAGGCTCGCGAAGAGCGTGAGGGTGCTCGCAACGGCGAGAATCTTGGTCGATCGACGAATTCGGTTGAGGGGAGTGAGACGGTGCATGACGCACCTCCTTGGAGTTGCGCGACGGTGATGAGTGAACGTGCCGCACTCACAATCGTAGGTGCGCGTCGCGCAGAATTCGTTTCGATAACTGCTTTGTCATCTAGTTGTAAACCGATGTCACGCAGTTGTAAAGAAGTTGCTCACCGCGTGAGCGAACCACTGCGCTGAGGGCTTTGGCGTGCGCACAAAGGTTGTTCGGTCGACCTCGATCAGACCAAAACGCGGACGATACCCGAAGGTCCATTCGAAGTTATCGAGCAGTGACCACTGGAAGTAACCCCGAACGTCGAGCCCGTCGTCGAGGAGCGCGCGCACCCCTCGAAGGGCCTCGTCTAAGTAGCGAATCCGTTGGGTGTCGTCGGCGGTGCCGATGCCGTTTTCGGTGACGATGATCGGTGCGCCGGAGAGTTCGATGGCGCGACGCACCGTGTAGTAGACGCACTGCGGCCAGTAGAGGTAGCCCATGTCGGTGACTTCGCCGTCGGGTTCGGTCACGACACCATCGGGTCCGACGACGAGCTTCGTGTAGCACTGGACGCCGACGTAGTCCTCTCCTCGCAAGGACGTCAGATACTTGTCCTCCATCTCCTCGCGGAAGGAACTGAGCTGGTCCTCGAACCCCGCAACCGCTTCGTACTCCTGCATCGACAGGGGTAGCCCCACGGGGTAGTCGCCCGGTCCGGCCTTGAGTTCATCGCGCATCGCCACGTGACACGCGCGCAGTGTCGCATTCACGGCAACGAAGCGGTCCCAACTCGTGACCTGGGGCGGGAAGAGTCCGATGAGGTAACCCATGATGGCGACGATGTTGGGTTCGTTGATGGTGCACGCGACGCCGATCAGGTCACCGAGGGCGGCCGCGACCACTCGTGCGTAGGCCGCCATCCATGACGCGATGTCGGGACTTTCGAACCCGCCCGCGTCGGCCACCCACAGTGGCAACGTGAAGTGGTGCAACGTCACAACGGGGGTGACTCCTCGAGTGTGACAGGCCTCGAGCACTCGACGGTAGTGCTCGAGGGCTTCGCGCGAGAAGACGCCGTGCTCGGGTTCGATGCGCGCCCACTCGACCGAGAGTCGAAACGCGTTGAGGCCGAGTCCGGCCAAGATGTCGAGGTCCTCCTCGTAACGGTTCCACGAGTCGCACGCGTCGCCGCAGACTTCGACCGCGTGGGTACCTTCGCTACGTTCGTAGCGCCACCAGTCGCAGTTCGTGTTGCCGCCTTCGATCTGGTACGCGGACGTGGACGTGCCCCAGAGGAACGATGCGCTGCGTGTGCTCATCGCAACAACCTAGAGCGACGACACTTCGCTCGCCCAGTTCATTCATCGTGGTCGAGGACCTCCGGTAACGTGGCTCGCACTATGAGTACCCGTGGCGAAGAAGCGAGGGGTTCGCCATCGTGATCGGGGGCGCGCGGCTCGTCACGTTTCTCGCGGCGTCGCTGCTCATCATCATGGTGCCGGGGCCGAGCGTGCTCTTCACACTGGCCCGCGGCGTGGCGTGGGGGCGTGCGGTCGCGGTGCTCACGGTGCTCGGTAACAGCCTGGGGACCTTAGTGCTCTCGGTTATCGTCGCGGTCGGTCTCGGGCCGCTGCTCGCGCACTCCAAGGTGCTTGGCGTCGTCTTGCAACTCGTCGGTGGGGTGTACTTGCTCTGGCTCGGCTACGACGCGCTGCGTCATCGACGCGAACACGCCCGCGCCATGACCGAACGTGAAAGTCGTCGCCCCAATAACGTGAAAATCGTCCGACAGGGTTTCGTCGTTGGCGTGCTCAACCCAAAGGCGCTGGTCTTTTTCGCCGCGGTGTTCCCGCACTTCGTCGAACGATCGAAGGGCCACGTCACCGAACAGCTACTGGTCTTCGGAGTGATTTTCAGCGTGATGGCGTTCTGCAGTGACAGCACCTGGGGTCTCATCGCGGGCACCGCGCGGGAGTGGCTCGCGGATTCCCCCAATCGCCTGGTTGTGCTGCGCACCGTCGGGGCGAGCGTCATGATGACCCTGGGCGTCGTCATTGTCGCGGGGGCACTCCTGAGCTGAGGGGCGAGTGATCGCGAAGGAGCGAAGGATTCCTACACTGGCCTGTGCGAAGGAGCGGTAATGAGCATGCACGGTGGTGGGGGCGGGGCCGCCCGGATGGGCATGCGTTCTATGCGCCAGGACCGCAAGATTCTCGAGCACCAACTCAAAAAGGGCACGTTGCCGCGGATCTTGAAATTCGCCACGCACTACCGTCCGGCCCTCGTGTTCTTCTTAGTTGTCGTGGTGATCGACGCGGTGATCTCCTCGGTCTCGCCGCTCATCTTGCGCGAGATCATCGACGTCGGTATCTACAAGCATCGTGCGGACCTCGTGATCGGTCTCGCGGTGTTGACCGCTGTGCTGGCCCTCTTCGACGCGGGTCTTCAGATGTTCGAGCGAAGGATCTCGGCGCTGATCGGTGAAGGGTTGATCTACGACCTACGAGTCGAGGTCTTTGAGCACATTCAGGCCATGCCCATTGCGTTCTTCTCACGCACGCAGACCGGCGCGCTGATCAGTCGACTCAACAACGACGTCATCGGCGCGCAGCAGGCCTTCACCGACCTCTTCTCGAACGTCGTGGGCAACGTCATCCTCGTGGCGATCATCCTCGTGGTTATGTTCTTCCTCAGTTGGCCCATCACGCTGGTGGCACTGGTGCTCGTGCCGGTCTTCCTCTTTCCCGCTCGACGCGTGGGGCGTCGCCTGGGTACCCTCTTCCAACGTGGCATGGAGCTGAACGCCGAGATGAACATGGTGATGAGCGAGCGCTTCAACGTCGCGGGCGCGATGCTCGTGAAACTCTTCGGCCGACCGAATGAGGAGCGAGCAGAGTTCGAGCGCCGCGCCGGTCAGGTTCGCGATATCGGCATCCACCAAGCGACCTATCAACGCTTCTTCTTGATCTCACTGACCCTCACCGCCTCGCTGGCGACGGCCTTCGCCTACGGCTTCGGCGGCGTCGAAGCGGTGCGCGGCGTGATCGGCGTGGGTACCGTCGTGGCGCTGACCGCGTACTTGGGCCGGCTGTACGGTCCCCTCACGCAGCTCTCGAACCTCAACATTGACTACATGTCCGCGATGGTGAGCTTCGAGCGCCTCTTCGAGGTACTCGACCTCGAGCCGATGATCAAAGAGAGCCCCGACGCCAGGTCGATCCCCGATGCACCGGCGCAGTTGCGTTTCAGCCACGTCGACTTCTCCTACCCCGGGGCCGAGGACGTGTCCCTCGCGTCCTTAGAAGCGGTTGCCCGCTTGGACGACACCCCGCGTACGCCGGTACTGCACGACATCAACTTCGTCGTCGAACCGGGCACCATGACCGCGCTGGTCGGGCCGAGCGGTGCGGGTAAGACGACAATCTCGATGTTGGTCTCTCGCCTCTACGACGTGGACGGGGGTTCGGTCACCATCAACGGCGTCGACCTGCGCGAGGCGTCAACGGCGTCGCTCAATGCCACCGTCGGGGTCGTCACCCAGGACGCGCACCTCTTTCACGACAGCCTGCGCGCCAATCTGCTCTTCGCCAAGCCCGACGCCACCGAGGAGGAGATCGCGCGAGCGCTCGCCTCGGCGCAGATCGCCGACCTGGTGGCGTCCTTGCCGCTCGGTCTCTCGACGGTGGTCGGGGAGCGTGGATACCGGCTCTCGGGTGGGGAGAAGCAACGCGTGGCGCTCGCGCGACTGCTCCTCAAGGCGCCCCACCTGGTGGTGCTCGACGAGGCGACCGCGCACTTAGACGCCGAGAGCGAAGCCGCGGTGCAGCGAGCGCTCGATGAGACGATGCACGACCGCACCTCGTTGGTGATCGCGCATCGACTCTCGACGATTCGTAACGCCGATCAGATACTGGTGATCGACGCCGGCCGCGTCGTCGAGCGCGGCACGCACGCGGAACTCCACGCTCGCGCGGGGCTCTACCGCGATCTCTACGAGACCCAGTTCGCGCACCAAGAAGATAACTAGCCCATCGCGTGTGCGCCACCGTCGACGTGGATAATCGACGCGGTGGTGGCGCGCAACAGCGGGGACAGTAGGGCAACGGCGGTATCGGCGACGGCGCTGGCGTCACGGACGTCCCAGCCGAGGGGCGCCCGGTCGCCCCAGGTGTCCTCGAAGATCGAAAAACCGGGAATCGATTTGGCGGCCATGGTGCGAATCGGTCCGGCGGCGAGCATGTTGACGCGGATCTTGTCCGGTCCGACCTCTCGAGCGAGGTAGCGGCCGAGCGATTCGAGCGCGGCCTTCATGACGCCCATCCAGTCATAGAGCGGGTAGGCGCGCGACCCGTCGAAATCGAGCGCCACCACCGACGCGCCGCCCAGCGCTTCGCTCTTTTGCAGCAGCGGTCGAAAGGCGCCCACCAGTGCAGCCAAGGAGTACGTCGACGCGTGCAGGGCAATCGAGACGTCGGAGAAGGGAGCGGCGAACATGCCCTCGCCGAGGCAGCTCGGGGGGGCGTAGCCAATGGCGTGCACCAACCCGTCGAGGCGACCGAATCGCGTGGTGACCTCTTCGACGGCCGCGTCGACCTGGACGGGATCGGTGACGTCGAGTTCGATGATCTCCCCGACGTCACCGAGCTTCTTCGCGGTGCGCCGCGTGATCGACGTCCCGCGGCCAAATCCCGACAGCGCGACGGTGGCACCTTCTTCGAGGGCCCGTTTGGCAATGCCGAAGGCGAGGGAGTCGTCGGTCAGTACGCCGGTGACCAAGATACGGTTGTCGCGGAGGAGTGCCATCCTGATTAGCGTACTTCCAGGCTTTTGCGAGACGAGGGTAACGATGACGACTGTGGGCGTGTTGGGTGGCACCGGGCCGGCCGGACGGGGCGTGGCGATTCGCTTGGCCAGCGCAGGCTACGACGTGATCCTCGGCTCTCGCGACGAACTTCGTGCCGGTGTCAGCGCCGCGGCGCTCGTTCCTCGGGGTCCGGGCGTCATCCGCGGGGCGACCAATGAAGTGGCCGCCGACTGCGACGTCATCGTCGTCGCGACCCCCTACGACTCGGCGGTAGCGACCGTCAAGGCGCTCAAAACAGCCCTGGCCGGCAAAGTCGTCATCTCCATGGTGAACGCGTTGGCGAAGGAGGGCCGCGAGATGGTCCCGCTCTATCCCGCGCGCGGATCGATGGCTGCGCAACTCGCCTTCGCGCTGCCCGAGAGCACGATCGTGGGTGCCTTCCATCACCTGCCCGCGAGTGACATGGAAGACCTCGACAGCGACCTCGACGCCGACGTCGTGATCTTCTCCGACGACGCGCCCGCGCGCGAGGTCGTGGCCGAGCTCGTGAATCAGATGCCGGGACTGCGCGCCATCATCGCGGGCTCGATGTCCTTGGCGAGCGCCATCGAGGCCTTCACCGCCGTGTGCATCTCGGTCAATATCCGTCATAAGGCCCACAGTTACGTGAAGCTCGCCGGACTCCACGACTGATGCAGCTCTACGACAGCGCGCGTCGCGGCGTCTTCGCGCTCGAGGTCGGTCCCGTGGCGTCGCTCTACAGCTGCGGCATCACGCCCTACGATTCGGCGCACCTCGGCCACGCGTTCGTGTACTTGGCCTTTGACGTGCTGACCCGTCGGTTGGTCGACCTCGGCCACGAGGTGCATTGCGTGCGCAACGTCACCGACGTCGACGACGACATCTTGCGCAAGGCCCGTGAGCTCGGCGTGAACTACTTGGACTTAGCGGCGGAAGAGATGGTCACCTTCGAGCGCGACATGAAACTCATCAATCTCCTCGCGGTCTACGCGGAGCCGCGAGCGACGAGTGCGATCCCCGAGATCCTCACCTTGATCGGACGCACGTTCGACGCGGGTGTCGCCTACGAGGTCGACGGCTCGGTGTACTTCGAGGTCTCGAAGTTCCCGCGCTTCGGTCAGGTGAGCCACGAATCACGCGCCTCGATGCTCGACCTGGCGTCGATTCACGGCGGCAAACCTGATGACCCCAACAAGCGTGACCCGCTCGACTTCGTCCTGTGGCAGCCCTCGCTCGAGGACGAGCCGGCCTGGGAGTCGCGGTGGGGACCAGGGCGACCCGGCTGGCACATCGAGTGCTCCGCGCTGGCGCTGCGCGAGCTCGGGGTCACCGTCGACGTCCACGGAGGCGGTCGCGACTTGGCCTTTCCCCACCACGAGTGTGAGAGCGCCCAAAGCGAATCGGTCACCGGCGCACCCTTCGTCAAGCACTGGATGCACGTCGGCTTGGTCGGCCTGGACGGGATCAAGATGAGCAAGTCCCTCGGCAACTTGGTGTTCGTGCACGACCTCGTGCGACGCTCCGAGAGCGCGGCGGTGCGCCTGGCGCTCCTCGACCACCACTACCGCGAGGACTGGGAGTGGCACGATGCGTCGCTGCTGCACGCCCAGTCGCGGCTGGCGACTTGGCGCTCGACCGTGACGACGGGACGGGTATCGAGCGTGCTCGAGGACGTTCGCGCCGCACTCGACGAGGACCTCGACACCCCCGCCGCACTGGCGGCGATCGACGCCGCGGCCCACGCCGGGGCGCTCGTCACCTCGGCCGCCTCGTTGCTCGGCGTTACGCTGTAACGAACGAAAGGCCCCGATGTCCGAACTCAACGTAGAGCTCCCCGACGGCAGCCTGCGGCGCCTGGACGCCGGCGCGACCGCTCTCGACCTGGCCCGTGACGTGGGCAAACGGCTCGCCAAGGACGCTCTAGCGGCCCGGGTGAACGACCATTTGGTCGACCTCGCGACGACGCTCGCGGACGGCGACCGCGTCGCAATCATCACCGGCACCACGCTTGAGGGTCGTGATGTCCTGCGCCATTCGAGCGCGCACGTCATGGCCCAAGCGGTCACTCGTCTGTGGCCCGGGGCGCACTACGCCATCGGCCCGGCGATCGCGGACGGCTTCTACTACGACTTCGAACTTCCCGACGGCGCGCACTTCAGCGACGACGACCTCGAGCGAGTGACCGAAGAGATGCGAGCGATCATCGCCGAAGACCAACCCTTCACGCGTGCGGAGCACTCCGTCGTCGACGCGCTGGTGCTCTTTAAGGACCAGCCCTTCAAGGTCGAGATCATCGAAGCGGTCGAACGAGGGGGGAGCGAAGAGGACCTCAGTGAGGTGGCGAGTGCGGCCGTGGTCTCTACGTACTCCAACACCGCCGCCTTCGTGGACCTCTGTCGCGGTCCCCACGTTCCCTCGACCGGTCGACTCGGTCACTTTCGACTCACCCGCGTCGCTGGGGCGTACTGGCGTGGCGATGAGAAGAACCCGCAGCTCCAGCGCATCTACGGCACGGCGTGGGAGTCAGAGGACGCACTCGCGGCGCACCTGCACCAGCTCGAAGAGGCCGAGGCCCGTGACCATCGCAAGCTCGGCCACGAACTCGACCTGTTCTCCTTTCCGAGCGAAGTCGGTCCGGGCCTGGCGGTCTTTCATCCCAAGGGCGGCCTGATCCGCCGCGTGATGGAGGAGTACTCGCGCCAGCGCCACGAGGTCTCGGGATATGAGTTCGTCTACTCGCCCCATATCTCCAAGGCCGAACTCTTTGAGACGTCGGGACACCTCGACTGGTTCGCCGAGTCGATGTACCCGCCGATGACCCTGGATGAGGGCCAGCAGTACTACTTAAAGCCAATGAACTGCCCGTTCCACCTCCTTATTTACAAATCGCGTCCGCGAAGTTACCGAGAGCTCCCGTTGCGCCTCTTCGAGTTCGGGGCGGTCTATCGCTACGAACTCTCCGGCGCCGTCCAGGGCCTCACCCGCGTGCGCGGCATGACCCAAGACGACGCGCACATCTTCTGCACGAAAGAGCAGATGGCCGAAGAGATCGAGACAACGCTGCACTTCGTGCTGAGTCTCCTGCGGGACTTTGGCCTGAACGAGTTCTATCTCGAGCTCTCGACGCGACCGCCGGGTAAGTCCGTCGGGGCCGACGAGGAGTGGGCCGAGGCTGAAGCGACGCTCGAAGCGGTGGCGAGGAACGCCGGCCTCGAGCTGGTGCTCGACCCCGGCGGCGGCGCCTTCTACGGACCGAAGATCTCGGTCCAGGCCCGCGACGCGATCGGCCGCACGCACCAGATGTCGACGATCCAGTTGGACTTCCAAGAGCCCAAGCGCTTCGACGCCACCTACGTCGCGCCCGACAACTCCCGCACGCGACCGATCATGATCCACCGCGCGCTCTTTGGCTCGGTGGAGCGTTTCATGGCGATCTTGATCGAGCACTACGCCGGGAACCTGCCGACGTGGCTCTGCCCGGAGCAAGTACGGGTCCTCGGGGTGCGCGACGACCACGACGACTACGCCTACGACGTCGCGAAAACCCTGCGCGCCGACGGCGTACGGGTCAGCGTGGAGGCGGCCACCGAGCCCCTCGGCTCGCGCATTAGAAAGGCCAAGTTGGAAAAGGTGCCCTACGTCATCGTCGTGGGTGATGAGGACGTGGCCAACGCCACGGTGGGGATCAACGCCCGCGGTTCGAACACGCCCGAGCGTGGTGTGTCGGTTGCAACCTTCGCGGCGCGAGTGCACGAAGAAATTGCCGCGCACGCCTCCCCGGAAGCACCCGCGTGGCGCTAGAGCGATTTTCGGCCTCGTGGCGCGAGCACTACGTCTCGAACGCCTTCGAAGGAACCTTCGACAAGGACGCCGCCGAGTGCGTCTTTTGTGCGTTGGGCCGTTCCCCGGTCGAGGAGTCGACCGGGGTGCTCCGTCGTAGTGAGTGGTGCTTCGTGGTCTTGAACGCCTACCCCTACGGTTCGGGCCACCTGCTGGTGGTGCCCTATCGCCACGTTGGTTCACTCGAGGAGCTGAGCGACGCGGAGTACCTCGACTTTTCACTCACCATTCGCGACACCGCGGCGGCGCTGAAGGCGACCTACGCCCCCGACGGGATGAACATCGGCATGAACCTCGGTAGCGCCGCGGGTGCGGGTATTCCACGGCACCTCCACGCCCACGCCCTCCCGCGTTGGGATGGCGACACCAATTTCATGACCACCATCGGTGAGACGCGCGTGCTGCCCGAGTCCTTAGAGTCCACCTGGCGCAAGGTCCACGAGCACCTATAAGCGACCTGCTCGCAACCGGTCCGCACGGGGCGAGTTCGAAGCACCCGCGAGCAGCACGAACACGAAAAGACGCCGCGAGGTTGCCGTGGTGGCGGTCGTTGCCCCTCCGCGGGCGATGGTCGGAGCCGGGAACCCGAGAGGGCGAAGGTTAGACTTCGTTTCATGAGTCCAGAGGGTCGATGTTCGACGGCAAGTTCCGCCAGTCCGTAGACGCGACGACGGCGCCAATAGGGCGCTGGCTCGTTCGAATAGGGTTTTCGGCCGACGTGCTCACGGGCTCGGGACTGGTCTTCGCGTGCGCGACGGCCTGGGCGATCGGCGTCGGCCTGCACTTCTGGGCGATCGTCCTGTTGACCTTGACGGGATTCCACGATCTCTTGGACGGGGCCGTCGCCAAAGCGTCGCATCGCGCCAGCCAGCGCGGAAGTTTCTTCGACTCGGTCGTTGACCGAGTGGCCGACGCGGTGATCCTCGGCGGGGTGGCGTACTACCTCACGGCGCACCACCACGGACAGTTGGTCTTGTTGCCCTTCGCGATCTTGACCACGACGTTCATGATCTCCTACCAACGCTCCAAGGCCGAGAGCCTGGGCCTCGTCGCCAAGGGCGGCCTGATGGAGCGCGCCGAACGCATGATCCTCCTGGGCGTCGGACTCATCGCCACGGCCATCTTCATCCCCGTTCTCTGGATCATGCTGGTCTTAACGGCCATGACCGCCCTCGGTCGGTTCTGGCGCGTGTGGCAAGTGGCCGCACGCCCCGCGCCCTCGGCGGCCGCGACGTTGCGCGATCGTCAACACAGCCGCCGTCTGCGACGCGGCCTCTCGCGCGCCTCGCGTCACTAGTCGTGACGCCCACGGCGCGCGTCGTCCTCTTCAAGGGCGTGGGCACGTTGATGGAGAAGATGCCCGAGCGATTCGACGTGGCGCTCGCGAGTGGTGTCGCCGCGCTCGTGGGCCGACGCCAACGCGCCCTACGGGCTCGACTCGCCGATAATCTGCGCCACGTGCTCCGCGCACCGGGGGGGAGCGTCGAGGAGCACCTGCTCGAAGAGTTCGTCGAACGCGGGTTTCGCAGCTACGGCCAGTACTGGGCTGAGGGCGCGAAACTGCCGGGCCTCGCACCGGCCGCGGTGTATCGGCGTTTCGTGATCGCCGAGGGCCTCGAGCACCTCTACGAGGCCCAGGCTCGAGGGAAGGGCCTCATCGTCGCTCTGCCCCACATTGGTTCGTGGGAGTGGGGCGGCTCCTTCCTCGACTCGTTGGGTCTGACGATGACCGCGGTCGCCGAGGAACTCGAACCGCCCGAACTCTTCGAGTGGTTCAAGGCGAAGCGCGAGTCCATCGGCATTCTCGTCGAGCCGCTCAATGAGCACGCGGGTTCGGTCCTGCTCGCAACGCTGCGGAAGGGGGGAGTGGTCGGACTCCTCTGTGACCGAGACATTCAACACAACGGCATCGACGTCGAGTTCTTCGGCGAACGCGTGACGATGCCGGCCGGTCCCGCGACGTTGGCGTTGCGCACTGGGGCCACCCTCGTGACGGCGGCCTGTTTCAGCGGTCCCGGACGCGACCATCACGCCGTGGTCAACGCACCCATCGACGTCGCGCGCCGCGCCGGCTTGCGCGAGGACGTCACGCGCGTCACCCAGGTGGTGACGAAGGAACTCGAGGGACTGATCCGAAGAGCGCCCGAGCAGTGGCACGTCCTCGAGGACCGTTTTCTCCCGTCATGAGTGCTCGTCGCGTCGCGCTCGTCTCGCCCTACGCACTGAGCGTGTTCGGCGGGGTCCAAGAGCAGGTCCTCGCCATGAGCCGAGTGCTCTGCGAGCGCGGCAACGAGGTGTTGATCGTGGCGCCCGATTCAACGGACGACGCCACGTACGACACGCCCGCCACGGTGCGGCGATTTGGGCGGCGGGTCGCGTTGCCGGCGAATGGATCACGAGCGCCCCTCACGCTGTCGCCGGTCGCCTCGCGGCGCGCGCGCGACGTGATCGATGCGTTCAATCCCGAGGTCGTGCACTTCCACGAACCCATGGCGCCGGTGCTCGGCTACGCCGCACTCGCGGCGCACGAACGAGCGTCGGTTGGTACGTTTCACCGCAGCGGCGACGGACTCGCGCTGTTCTTCGGGCGAATCGCGCTCGCACGACTGGTCGCTCGCCTCGACGTCGCGGTGGCGGTGAGCGCGGCCGCGGCGACGACACTGCAGCGAACCTGGGGTCTCGCGGGCGACGTGCTCTACAACGGCTTTGAGACCGAACGATTCGTCGCCTTCGCGCGCGAGCGCACCGAGACGAGGACCTTGTTGTTCGTGGGTCGCCTCGAGTCGCGAAAGGACGCCGCCACCGCGATCATCGCCGTACGCGAACACAACGCCCGGCGCAGCGCCACGCCGTGGCGCCTCGTGGTCGCGGGCGACGGTCCCGAACGGGCCCGACTCGAGGCCCTCGTCGCGCGCAGTCCCTCGGTGGTGTTCGTGGGCCGGGTGAGTGATGAGGAGAAGCGTGCGTGGTTGCGGCGCTGCGACGTCGTGCTGGCCCCCTCGATACGCGGTGAGAGTTTCGGGCTCGTCCTCTTAGAGGCGATGGCGAGTGAGACCCTCGTCGTCGCCAGTGACATCGAGGGGTACCGCGACGCGGCGGGCGGTCACGCCACACTCTTTCGACCCGGCGACGCGGCTTCCCTGGAACGGGCGATCAGCGAGGCGCTGGACGGCGAAGACGCATCGGCGATCGACGCGGGGCGTCGCTACGCCGAGCAGTGGTCGATGGCGACGTTGATGGACGCGTACGACGAGCGATACGACGAGGCGGTCCGTCGTTTTCAGATGACCCGGTAGCCTGGACGCGTGGCGACCAAGCAACGTTCGCGCTCGAGGCGCCCGCACGTCTCGAGGGACCGAGGGCCCCGTTACGTCGCGCCGGTGCTGGACCCGAACTGGCAGAACCCCTACTCCCCGTCACTCGCCGAGCGCCACCACAATCAACGAGTGGTGCGCCGCTTCGCGCTGCGTCACCGTATTCCCCTGACCGTCGCCGTTGAGGTCATCGGCGTGGCGCTGCTCGTAGCGGGCTTTTTCACGAACCTGGCCCTCTCGGCGGTGGGCCTCGTGGTGATGGTCGCCTACGCCGTTTTCGCCCAGCGCGACCTGCGGCGATACGCCGAGCGGGGACAGTTGCTCGGTGCGCAGATGCTCGCGGCGTTTGACGCCGGTGGCGACGCCATCGAGCGGCTTCGCCTCGTCACCGTGCTCGACCGACTCGCCGCCACCTTCGGGGTGGATAACGTCTCGGCCTTCGTCGTCGCCGATCAGGGCTACAACGCCGCCCTCGTACCCGACGGGATGAACTACTCGCTCTTCGTCACCAGCGCGATCATGCAGGACTTCGAACTGATCGAGCTCGAAGGCGTGGTCGCGCACTGCCTCGCGCGCCAGCGCCTCGGACTGTTAGAGCGCGAGAGTCTCGCCTCGGTGTCGAATTTGAGTGACGACGCCCGACAGTCCTTGGCCGGCCAGGGCAAGACGTACCGCGCCGATGAGGTCGCCGCCGCCAGCATTCGCTACCCCCTCGGACTGGCCAATGGTCTGCGCAAGTGCGCGCGACAGCGCGTGACGACGAACTCCTTTTTCGCAACCGCCACCTACGCCCAGTGGCGTTGGGTCTTCTTCGACCAGTGGAGTGACCGCAGCGAGAGTGACCTCTCGGACTTAGACGACGTCGAGCTGCGCGCTCGCGCACTCGAAGAGTGGTAGAGAACGCCTTGTAGGCTGGGTTCATGAGTTCGACCAATCAAACACCGGTTACTGGTACGGCGATCGTCAAACGCGGGCTGGCTGACATGTTGCGCGGTGGGGTCATCATGGACGTCGTCAACCCCGAACAGGCCAAGATCGCCGAAGACGCCGGCGCCGTCGCGGTGATGGCCTTGGAGCGAGTCCCCGCGGACATCCGACGAGACGGGGGAGTGGCGCGCATGAGCGACCCCTTGATGATCCAAGAGATCCAAGCCGCCGTCACCATCCCGGTGATGGCGAAGGCTCGTATCGGTCACTTCGCGGAGGCGCAGATTTTAGAGGCCCTTGACGTTGACTACATCGACGAGTCCGAAGTGCTGACGCCCGCCGATGAGGAGCACCACATCGATAAGTGGGCCTTCACGGTGCCCTTCGTCTGTGGCGCCACCAACCTCGGTGAGGCGCTGCGTCGCATCAGCGAAGGCGCCTGCATGATCCGCTCCAAGGGCGAAGCCGGCACCGGCAACGTCGTCGAAGCGGTGCGCCACCTGCGCACGATCAACACCCAGATCCGACGACTCCACAGCGCGGACGCCAACGAGCTCTACGCGTTAGCGAAGGACCTCCAGGCACCCCTGGCCCTCGTCCAAGAGGTCGCCGCGATCGGAAAACTCCCCGTGCCGCTCTTTTGTGCCGGGGGCATCTCGACGCCGGCCGACGCGTCCCTCGTGCTGCAGCTCGGCGCCGAGGCGGTCTTCGTCGGATCGGGGATCTTTAAGAGCGAGGACCCCACGCGCATGGCCCAAGCCATCGTCGAGGCGACCACGCACTTCGAAGACCCCAGCGTCGTCGCGAAGGTCTCGACGGGACTCGGCTCGGCCATGAAGGGCTGGGAGACCGCGTCGCTCGAGCAGCGACTCGCCGAGCGCGGTTGGTAGCGCGCCGCGTCGGCGTCTTGTCCCTCCAGGGCGACGTCGGCGAACACGTTTCAGTCCTCGAATCCCTCGACGTCGAAGTCCTCAAGGTGAGGACGCCCCAACAACTCGCAAGCGTCGACGCGCTGGTCGTGCCCGGCGGCGAGTCGACCACCATCGCGCACCTCCTCGTCACCTCGGGGCTGCAGGACGAACTCGGGGCGTCGATCAACGACGGCTTGCCCGTCTTTGGCACCTGCGCGGGATTGATCCTCTTGAGCGCCGAGGTGCTCGATGGCCGCAGCGACCAGTGGAGTTACGCCGCGCTGGCGCTCTCGGTGCGCCGTAACGGCTACGGACGCCAGATCGCGAGCTTCGAGTCACCGGTGGAGGTCCGCGGTGTCGGGGAAGTGGCGGGGGTGTTCATCCGCGCCCCCAAGATTGAACGCTGTGACGACGGCGTCGACGTGCTCGCGACCTACGACCACGGCGACGGCGCGCACCCCGTGTTGGTGCGCCAGGGAAACGTCTGGGGCGCGTCGTTTCACCCCGAACTGGCCCACGACGCGCGCGTGCACGGTCTTTTCCTCGACTCGATCTAGTCAAACTTCGATACGATAGCCAAGCCCCACGGGGCGGGAGGAACTATGTCCGGCCATTCGAAGTGGGCAACGACCAAACACCGCAAGGGCGCCAAAGACCAGGCGCGCGCGAAGGTCTTTGCCAAATTAATCCGCCAAGTCGAAGTCGCCGCTCGCGAGGGCGGTGGTGACGCCAACGCCAACGCGGCGCTACGCACGATGTACCAAAAGGCCCGCGAAGCCTCCGTGCCCATCGACACCATCGACCGCGCGGTCAAGCGCGGTACCGGCGAGCTCGAAGGCGTGCGCTACGAAGCGATCAGCTACGAGGGCTACGGACCGAGCGGCGTGGCGGTGATCGTCGAGACCCTGACGGATAACAGAAACCGTACGAGCGCCGAGATTAAACACGTCTTTGGGCGTCAAGGTGGCGCGGTCGCCGAGCCGGGCGCGGTCGCCTGGCAGTTCGAACGAAAGGGACTGCTCGAGGTCCAAGGGCCGCTGGATGAGGATCAACTGCTCGAGTGGATCATGGAAGCCGGCGCGGAGAACTACGAAGCGAACGGCCCGAACTACACGGTCACCACCGAGCCGCACGACCTCGGCTCGGTGCGCGACGACTTGGAGAAGCACGGCCTCAAGGTCACCAGCGCGGAACTCACGCTGGTGCCCCAGAACGTCGTAGCGGTCACCGAGGACGTCGAAGCGAAGAAGGTCCTGCGCCTCATGGACGCGTTGGACGATCACGACGACGTGCAGAACGTCTACGCGAACTTCGATATCGCCGACGACCTGCTCGCCGCCTACGACGGCTGATTCCCCGTTTTTACCGATAGCGGGCGGTAGTATCGAACGTATGTTCGTACTCGGTATCGACCCCGGCCTCACGCGCTGCGGCTTCGGTCTCGTCGAGGGATCCTTTGAGGGAGTCGAGTCCTTTCGCGCGGTGCGCGCCGGGACGATCGAGACGGCGCCCGACCTACCCGTCGAGCTGCGCCTTCGCCAGTTACACGTGGAGTTGGCGGCGTTGCTCGTCGAGATGAAACCCGAAGCGGTCGTGGTGGAGCGGGTGTTTTACCAACGAAATGCCAAGACCGCGATTCCCGTGGCCCAAGCGAGTGGTGTGGCGATCGCGCTCGCGGGCACGGGCGACGTCGCGGTGCGACAGTTCACCGCACAGGAGGTTAAACTCGCCGTGACGGGATACGGCGCGGCCAGTAAGTCACAGGTTCAAGGAATGGTTGCACGACTCTGTGGACTCAGTGACGTCCCCAAGCCCGCCGACGCCGCGGACGCGCTGGCCCTCGCGATTGCCTACTTCATGATCGTTCGCGTCGAACGCCGCTACCCGGTCGACACCCGCGCATGATCGGCTGGCTCAGCGGACGAGTGCTGCACGAACTTAGAAACGGTGCGCTCCTCGTCGACGTACAAGGTGTTGGCTACGAGGTCCACGTCGCCTCGAGCGAGGCGCCGAAGTTTGATGAACTCATTGAACTGTTCATCTTTACGGTGGTGCGAGCTGACGCCATCCAACTCTTCGGTTTTCATACCCTGGAAGACCGCGAATTCTTCGAGTTGCTCTTGGCGACGCCCGGGGTGGGCCCCTCGACGGCGCTCGGGGCGCTACGCACCATGAGCGTGTCGGAGCTCGCCTACGCCATCGAAAGCGACGACGCCAAGAAAGTCGCCACCATCTCGGGGATAGGTCCAAAGACCGCGAGTCGCATCGTCCTCGAGCTGAAGGGCAAGGTATTCGTTGACGGTGTCTACGAGTCCAGCGAACCCGTCGAACACGTCGACGCCGCGATCGACGACGCGCTGCGCGCGCTCGGCTACACCAGTCACGAGATTCGTGACGCGTTGCGCGACGTGACGCTGCCGAGTGACGAGTCGGCGGCTCTACGACGAGCACTGCAACTTCTGAGACGCCCGTGAGCAAACACGAGCTCGACCTTGAACGCTTGAGCGACCACGTGGTCACGCCGGAGGCGACGGAGAACGAACGACGGGTGGAAGTCTCACTTCGACCACCGACGTTGGCGGACTTCGTCGGTCAACGCGATTTGGTCGGACATCTACAGGTCGTCTTGGGCTCGGCGAAGGCTCGTCACCAGAGCGTGGACCACCTTCTCTTCGCCGGACCACCAGGACTGGGCAAGACGTCACTCGCCAGCATCGTGGCCAGTGAGATGGGTTCGGGCTTTCGAGTCACTTCAGGGCCAGTGCTGTCGCGCCCGGGTGATCTGGCCGCGCTCCTCACCGATCTCCAAGACGGCGACGTGCTCTTCATCGACGAACTGCACCGGCTCTCGCGCGCGGTGGAAGAGGTGCTCTATCCCGCGATGGAGGACCTCCGCCTCGACGTCATGATCGGGCGCGGACCCTCCGCGCGGTCGATTCGCTTGGACCTACCGAACTTCACCCTCGTCGGCGCGACCACGAGGACCGGACTGGTCGCGGCACCGCTTCGCGACCGCTTCGGATTCATCGGGCAACTCGATCTCTACGACGTCGCAGAACTCACGATCATCGCCACGCGTTCGGCTGGCCTCTTGAAGGTCGATTTGGAGGCCGAGGCGGCAACGATCATCGCTTCGCGCAGCCGCGGGACGCCACGCATCGCGAATCGCCTCCTTCGCCGAGTGCGGGACTTTGCCTCGGTGAACGACCACGACCGGGTCGACGCCGAGGTGGCGATCGCCGCCCTCGCGCTCTTTGGGGTCGACGAGTTCGGACTCGACAAGATCGACCGACGGATCTTGCGGTTGCTCTGTGAGCAGTTCGCCTCGATGCCGGTCGGGTTGACGACGTTGGCCCACGCGTGCGGAGAAGAGCCCTTCACGATCGAAGACGCCTACGAGCCCTATCTCTTGCGGGCGGGGTTGATGGTGCGCACGCCGCGCGGACGCCTCGCCACCGCGCGAGCGTACGAACACCTGGGCATTCAACCCCGTCAGGACGGCCTGTTCTAAAGCGGAAAGGCCTAGCGAGTAGAGTTTCTCTGTCTCTTAACGAAGGAAATACCCATGTTGCTCGCCGCCGCCGCCAAAACGACTTCTCACGGTCTTCCGCCAGAGCTGATTCTTCTTTACGTCGTGGTTATCGGCGCGGTGTACTACTTCTACCTGCGTCCTCGTAACAAGCGGATGAAGGCCCAGCGACTCGAAACGAACAAGGTCGAAGTGGGCGAGCGCGCCCAAACCATTGGCGGTCTCGTGGGAACGGTCGTGAAGAACCAGGACGGCCTGGTCACCATCCGCACCGAGGGTGGTGTGGAATTGCAGTTCATTACGCGTGCGATCGCGGGGAAGTACACCCCGGTCTTGCCGTCTATCCCGGAGTCGACCGACGACAGTGCGTCGCACGACGACCACACGAAGCCCGACGACCACACGTCACCCGAGGACCACCCGACAGAAGGTGACGCGAAGTAATGCCGCCACAGGTTGGCTCGCGACGATCACTGATTGTCAGCCTCGTCCTCACCATCGCAATTGCCTTTGGATCGCTCGCCGCGACGTTGTCGCTCGGCTGGGGCCCGAAACTCGGCCTCGACCTCGCCGGGGGACTTTCGGTCGTCTACAAGCCCACCACCCACGCGACGACGGCCGATATGCAAGAGGTCGTCACCATCTTGACCAACCGCGTCGATGGCTTGGGCGTCTCGGGCGCGACGGTGAACCTCCAAGGCAAAGAGGTGGTGGTGAGTGTGCCGGGCGCCACACACGCCAGGAACGTATTGGCAATCGTCGGCCAGACCGCGCAGTTGCTCTTTCGCCCGGTGCTCTGCCAGGCGGAAGTTGGGTCCAAGTTGAAGCCGTTGGGCAAAAAGACCCTCCCGACGTGCGCGGCCAACTATCAGATGACCGAAGCCAACCTCGACGTTCAACCGTCGAACAACATCTCGGGTTTTACGAGCAACAATCTCGCCCCCGACCCGGCGTTCACCAACATCAAGTCGACGTCGCCGCCAAAGGATCTGCCCAAAGATGAGGTCCTCCTCCCGGTGCTCGGCGACAAGGGACTGCGCTACGTGCTCGGGCCTTCGGAGCTGACGGGTCACGCCATCAAAAAGGCCGTGGCCCAGCAGGATCAAGCGGGCGCCTGGGTCGTGAACTACACCCTCACCTCGACCGGCAGTCCGGAGTGGGACACCGTCGCGAGCGACAACTTTCACCGGCTCCTCGCCATCGAACTCGACGGCGTCGTGCAGTCCGCTCCAATCATCCAACCGACGCAGACGAGCTTTTCGAGTTTCGACGGCACGGGGGAGATCTCCGGGTCCTTCACGGAGGCGTCGGCGAAGAACCTCGCCCTCGCGATGAACTTCGGCGCCCTACCGGTGCGCCTCCAGGCTCTTGACACGGTGACCGTCTCGCCGACCCTCGGCCACTCGGCGTTGGTCGCTGGACTCGGCGCGGGCCTCGCCGGTCTCGCGCTGGTGCTGCTGTACACCATCCTCTACTATCGCGCGCTCGGACTCGTCATCATCCTCGGGTTGGCGGTGACCGCGTCGCTGCTCTGGGCGATCATCTCCGCGCTCGGACACACGGCCTTCGCGCCCAGTTTCGACTTGGCTGGTGTCACCGGATTGATTGTGTCCATTGGTATCACTGTCGACAGTTACGTGGTCTACTTCGAGCGGTTGAAAGACGAAGCCCGAGCAGGGCGCTCGGTGCGTTCCTCGGTCGACCGCGGTTTCCGCTCGGCCTGGCGCACGGTGTTGGCCGCAGACACAGTGAGTCTGCTCGCCGCCGTGCTGCTCTACATCATCGCCGTCGGCGACGTGAAGGGCTTCGCCTTCTTCTTAGGGCTCTCTACGTTGATGGACGTCTTCATCACCTGGTACTTCACTCGACCACTCGTCATTTTGCTCGGGCGTCGTAGTTCGTCGAGTACCTCCAAGCTTTCAATGGCCGCCGGTATGCACGCGGGAGCACGAGATGAGTAACGAGACGGACGTCGAGTCCTTCGCGCCGATTGACGACAAGCACTACGGCCGCTTCGGTCGTCTCTACCACGGCCTGACCCGCGTCGACTTCGTCGGTCGGCGCAAGGTCTGGTTCAGCGTGTCGATGGCCGTGATTGTCCTCGGGCTCGCGTCGCTCGGGATAAGAGGGTTCAATCTCGGCATCGAGTTCAAGGGCGGCAGTTCGTGGGAGGTGCTCGCTCCCAACACCTCGATTACCACCATGACCAACGCCGTAGAAAAGGTCGGACTGCCGAATCCCATCGTCGAGAAGCTGGGCTCGGACACCTACCAGGTGACCGCCGACATCAACTCGCTCTCCTTGACGAATCAGGGCATCCTCACCACCAAGGTCGTCGACGCCATGGCCCAGGTCGCCCACACCACGGACAATCAGGTCTCCACCAGCACCGTCGGTCCGACCTGGGGCGGCCAGATCACCGACAAAGCGCTCGAGGCCTTGATCGTGTTCTTCATCGCGGTCGTCGCCTACATCTCGGTTCGCTTCGAGCCGAAGATGGCGGTCGCTGCGTTCATCGCGATGGTCCACGACCTCTTGGTGACCGTCGGTGTGTATTCGCTATTCGGATTCCAGATCACCCCGGACACGGTGATCGCGATCTTGACGATCCTCGGGTATTCGCTCTACGACACCGTCGTGGTCTTCGACCGCGTGCGCGACAATACGCAGAACGTGTTGAAGAGCGGGAATCTGACGTATTCCGAGATGGTGAACCTCTCGATGAACCAGACGCTCGCTCGTTCGATCAATACCTCCTTGGTGGCGATCTTGCCGGTGCTCTCCGTGCTTTTGATCGGCGCGGACCTATTGGGCGCGACGACCTTGCAGAACTACGGACTTGCGCTCTTCGTGGGTCTCATGAGCGGGGCGTACTCCTCGATCTTCATCGCGAGCCCGCTGCTCGCGGTGTTGAAGGAGCGCGAGCCGCGCTACCGCGACCTGCGCGAACGCGTACTCTCGCGCACGGACCGACAGGTGTTGACCGCCTCGAGCGCGGCGCTCTTGGGTGCACAGACGACCGCCGTCGCGGCGGGTCAGTCACGTTCGCCGCGGTCGAGTGGGACCATCCAGGCACGAGCGCGTAAGCAGAAACGCCGTTAACCCACCGGTAGGCTGACCCTATGGTTAGTCTCACTTCGCGCGCCACCGCAGATTCCGTGCTGCAGGGCTCAATTGAGCGGCTCATCGTGCGTTTTTTAGAGCACCACGAGGCCGGCGACGTCGAATTGATCCGCCGGGCGGGCATCGCCGCCATCAACGCCCACGAGGGTCAACTTCGCCGAACTGGTGAGCCCTACGTCACTCACCCCATCGCCGTCGCCGGAATCACCGCCGATTTGGGTCTCGACGAGATCACCATCGCCGCCGCGTTATTGCACGACGCGGTCGAGGACACCGGGGTCACCACACAGTGGCTCGAAAGTGAGTTCGGTGCGCAGGTCGCCGCGGTCGTCGACGGCGTCACCAAGCTTGACCGGCTCGAATTCGACTCGAAAGAGGCCCAACAGGCCGCGACCATTCGCAAGATGTTCATCGCCATGGCCCAGGACTGGCGGGTCCTGCTCATTAAGTTGGCCGATCGTCTGCACAACATGCGCACCATCTCGGTGATGCCCATGCACCGCCAGCGCGCCATCGCCCAAGAGACCCTGGACGTCTACGCCCCGCTGGCGCACCGACTCGGTGTCCAGCAGGTCAAATGGCAGTTAGAAGACCTCTCCTTCGCGACCCTGCACCCCAAGCGCTACGCCGAGATCGAGCAGATGGTCGCTGCTCGTCAGCCCGAGCGCGAGGCGTACCTGGCCGAAGTGATGGAAACCCTGAGCGCCAAGCTCAGCGAATTCGGTATCTCCGCCGAGGTGCGCGGGCGACCGAAGCACTTTTGGAGCATCTACGAGAAGATGGTCGTTGGCGGCAAGGAGTTCGACGACATCTTCGACCTGGTGGGCCTGCGACTCATCGTCGAGGACGAGCGGGACTGCTGGGCGGCCCTGGGGGCGATTCACGCGCTCTGGTCTCCGGTCCAGGGTCGCTTCAAGGACTACATCAACTCACCCAAGTTCAACCTCTACCAGTCACTGCACACGACGGTGATCGGCCCGCGGGGCAAGTCCGTCGAAGTCCAGGTGCGCACCCAAGAGATGCACCGCCGTGCGGAGTTCGGCGTCGCGGCCCACTGGAGCTATAAAGAAGGCGCCAGTGCCAACGAGGTTGCCTGGATGCAGCGCTTGGCCGACGTCGAAGAAGAAGAGAACGACCCGATTGCGTTCCTGGAAGCGCTGAAACTCGACCTCGGTCAAGACGAGGTATACCTCTTCACCCCGAAGGGTCGCGTGATCGCCCTCATCGAGGGCGCGACGACCATCGACTTCGCCTACGCCGTGCACACCGAGGTGGGACACCGCTGCGTCGGGGCCAAGGTGAATGGCCGACTGGTCCCACTCGACACGGTCCTGCGATCGGCGGACGTGGTCGAGATCGTCACGAGCAAGAACGACAACGCCGGTCCGTCGCGGGACTGGTTGAACATTGCCGCCTCCTCGCGCGCGAAGTCCAAGATCCGACAGTGGTTCCAACGAGAACGACGCGAGGACGCCATCGAAGGTGGCCGCGAGGAACTTACCAAGGCGCTCCGTCGTGAGGGTCTACCGATCGCCACGTCTCTGTCCTCGAGCGCGCTCGACGCGGTGATCACGTCGCTCGGCCTAGAGGACCGCGACGCGCTGTTCATGTCGATCGACTCGAATCAGATCTCCGCCCTCGCGGTCGTCCAGCGACTCGATCGCGAGCTACGCGGCGGTGACGCCGAGCAGATGCCCACGACGGTCACCAAGGCGCCCCGGAGCAATCGCACGACGCGACGCACGGCCGGGGTCTACGTCGAGGGCCTCGACGACGTCATGATCCACCTGGCCCGGTGCTGCTCACCGGTGCCCGGCGACAGCATCATGGGCTTCATCACCCAAGGTCGCGGCGTCTCGGTGCACCGCGACGACTGCTCGAACGCGGTGGCGTTGGCCCAGCGACTGGGCGAGCGCATCATCGACGTCGAATGGGACGGTTCGGCCGGTGGTCAGTACCGTGCGGTCTTGGAGATCATGGCCTTTGATCGATCCCGACTGCTGCTGGACGTCTCCAAGGTCGTGGCGGAGTACCACCTCAACATCATCACGAGCAGCACCACGACTTCGGGCGCTCGCATCGTGCGCATGATCTTCGACGTGGAGCTCGCCGACCCCGAGCACCTACAGAGCCTGCTGGCGGCGTTAAAGCGCGTCGACGGGGTCTTCGACGCGTTTCGGCAGTTGCCGGGTCAGAACAAGGCGTCATGAGCGAACAGCTCCCGCCGTTCCAGGCGCCCACGGGGACCCACGACGTCCTAGGACCCGACTCCGCTCTCTGGGAGGGGCTCATCGCCACGTTCGCGCAGCGGGCGTATCGCTACGGCTTCTCCCTCGTTATGACGCCCATCTTTGAAGACGTCGGGGTCTTCACTCGCGGCATCGGGGAAGAGAGCGACGTCTTTCGAAACGAGATGTACGTCTTCACCGACCGCGGCGAACGTCGCTACGCGCTACGACCCGAAGGCACCGCCTCGGTCGTTCGTGCCTTCGTCCAACACCAGCCGACGACGCCGTGGAAGGCGTGGTACGTGACGCCGGCTTTTCGTTACGAGCGGCCCCAGGCCGGGCGCTACCGTCAGCACTACCAACTCGGCGTCGAGGTGCTTGGCACCGACGACCCGACGGTCGACGTCGAGGTCATCGCCTTGGCGCACGGCTTCTTCCGGGAGGTGGGCCTGTCACGGGTTCGGCTGCTGATTAACTCCATGGGTCACGCGACCTGTCGTGCGGCTTACGTCGAGATTCTGAGTGAGTACCTCGATGAACATCACGACGAGTTGCGTGACGAGCATCGAGAAGGCTGGCGTCAGAACCCACTTCGCGTACTGGACTGCAAGAACGAAGCCTGTGTCGAGGTCACCTCCAAGGGCCCGATGCTCATCGACCACATTTGCGACGACTGTCGTGCCCACTTCGACGCGGTCGTCGGTGGACTCGAGGCGCTAGGGATTGAGTCCACGTTGACGCCTCGGCTAGTGCGCGGCTTCGACTACTACTCGCGCACGACGTTTGAGTTCGCGGCGGACGCCCTGGGTAGCGCCCAGAACGCCGTGGGTGGTGGTGGACGCTACGACACCTTGACCGAGCAGTTGGGCGGCAAGCCCACGAGTGGCATTGGATTCGGCAGTGGCGTCGAGCGCATCCTGCTGGCCCGCGTGGCCGAGGGAGTGACGACCCCGCTGCTCAATCGTGACCTCGACGTGTTCGTCGTCGATACGACCAACGACGTGAGTGTGGCGACACTTGTCGAAGAGCTTCGTGTGGCCGGAATCGCGACCGACCGGGCCTACGACCAACGTTCGATGAAGGCCCAGATGAAGGTGGCGGACAAATCGGGTGCCCGCTGGGCGCTGCTCATTGGACCGGAGGAGCTCGCGGCGGGCGAGGTTACGATGAAAGACCTGCGAAGCGACGACTTCAACCCGGCGCAGTCGCGCGTGGCGAGAAGTGAGATCGTCTCGACGGTCCAAGAACTACTGACGAAGTGAAGTGACATGCCCCGCGAATACGAATCAACCAGCCTGCGCGACCTTCTCTGCGGCTCGATCAGTGAGGCCCACGTCGGCCAACGTCTGAGCGTGTGCGGCTGGGTGGCCAAACGTCGAGAGCACGGCGAGCACCTTGCGTTCTTGGACATCCGTGACCGTTCCGGCGTCGTCCAGGCCGTGGTCGAAGGCTCCGTTGACGTGAAGAGCGAGTACGTGGTGCGCGTGACCGGCACCGTCACACCGCGGCCCGAGGGGACCGTCAACGTAAAACTCTCCACCGGTGCGGTGGAGCTCAGCGACTGTGAGGTCGAAGTACTGTCGCTCGCCGACGTCCCGCCCTTCCAACTCGACGATCGCGTGGAAATCGACGAACAGGTTCGTCTGCGCTATCGCTACTTGGACATACGACGCGACGCCATGCAGGAGAACTTGCGACTGCGCGCAAAGGTGAACACCGCACTGCGACGCGCGATGGACGCCCAGGGATTCTGCGAGGTCGAAACGCCGCTCCTCTGGGCGCCGACGCCCGAGGGTGCCCGCGAGTTCGTAGTGCCCTCTCGTCTCAACCCCGGTGAGTTCTACGTGCTGCCCCAGAGTCCCCAGATCGCCAAACAGCTCTTGATGGTGGGCGGCTTCGATCGCTACTACCAGATTGCGCGATGTCTCCGCGATGAGGACCTGCGCGCTGATCGTCAGTTCGAATTCACCCAACTCGACATCGAAGCGAGTTTCGTCTCCCAAGACGACGTCATGGGATTCGTGTCCGAAGCCGTGCTCGACGCCGCCGAAGTCGCCACCGGCGTGCGACCGGGGGAGATTGAGACGATGACTTGGGCGCACGCGCTCGAGAACTACGGCACCGACAAGCCTGACTTGCGCTTCGACATGACCCTCCAGGATCTCTCCAATGTGTTCGCTACCACCGAGGTGAAGGCGTTCGCGGCGCCGACCGTGAAGGCGCTTCGAGTCGCCGGCGGGGCGAGCTTCTCGCGTTCGAAACTCGACGAGTTGACCGAACAGGCGAAGGGACTCGGCGCGAAGGGCCTGGCGTGGTTTCGCGTCAGCGAAGACGGCCTGGACTCACCGCTCGCGCGCTTCCTCTCGAGCGACGAGACCGCAGCAATTGCGGGACTCGACGGAGCGGGGAGTGGTGACCTTATCTTGGCGGTGGCCGACGAGCACGATGTGGCCTGTCACGTCCTCGGGGCGATTCGCGTCACGCTCGGCTCCCCGCCGGTCGGCGACGGACCGTATCGCTACGTGTGGGTGACCGAGTTCCCGATGTTCGAAGGCGTGGACGAGGACGGCAACCTCCAAGCCGCCCATCACCCCTTCACCATGCCGCACCCCGAGGATCTCGCGCTGATCGAGACCGACCCTCTGAACGTGCGCTCCCAGGCCTACGACCTGGTGCTCAACGGCTGGGAGCTGGGTAGTGGCTCGGTGCGTATTCACCGCGCGGATATTCAGTCGCGCATCTTCCGGGCACTCGGGATCAGCGACGAGGAAGCGGAGATTCGATTCGGTTTCCTCTTGGGTGCCTTTCGCTACGGCGCGCCGCCCCACGCGGGGTTCGCCTTTGGCATCGACCGACTGGTGGCGATCTTCGCCGGTGAGGACAACATTCGCGAGGTCATCGCCTTCCCCAAGACCCAATCGGGCGCCGACTTGATGACCGGTGCGCCCAAGAGCATCACCGAGCGTCAGCTGCGCGATCTGCGCGTGCGTATCGACCTGAAGGGCAAGTGAGTCACGTCACTCTTTGACGACGCCGTCACGCAGCGTCTGCGCGAAGCGGCACCCTTAGCCGAGCTGTTACGACCTCGCACGTTAGAAGAGATCGTCGGTCAGGATCACCTGGTTGGCGCAGACGGCCCGCTTCGCCGTCTCGTCGAGACCCGACAACTCACCTCCATGATCCTGTGGGGTCCGGCCGGGACGGGTAAGACGACTCTGGCGCGGATCCTGGCGACGTCGGCCGACTACGTCATCGAGAGCCTCTCAGCGGTGTCGAGCGGCGTGAAGGATGTTCGCGAAGCCATTCAACGTGCGAGGGACCGACTGGGCGAGCGCGCCGAGCGCACCGTGTTGTTTATCGACGAGGTGCACCGGTTCAATAAGGCGCAGCAGGACTTGTTGTTACCGGCGACCGAGACCGGTGAGGTGGTGCTGATCGGCGCGACCACCGAGAACCCGTACTTCGAAGTGAACGCGGCGTTGATGAGTCGTTCGACGTTGTGGCGACTGCGCCCCTTGGGCGAAGACGACCTCGCAACACTGGTTCGCCGCGGACTCAGCCTGCGCGGGGCCACCATCTCCGATGAGGCGCTGGCGGCGATCACGGCGTCGGCGGACGGCGACGCGCGCAGCGCGCTCACCACCCTCGACACCGCCATCGTGCTCGCGCGCATGGACGATGACAGCGCCGCCGTCGCCCTCGAACACGTCGCCCGCGCGAGAGATGGCCGGCTCTACCACCAGTCCGCCGACACCCACTACGACCAGGTGAGCGCGCTGATCAAGTCGGTGCGCGGTTCAGACCCCGACGCCGCGCTGTACTGGCTGGTGACACTGCTCGAAAGTGGCGAGAGCGCGCGGTTCCTAGCGCGCAGGTTGGTGATACTCGCCAGCGAAGACGTCGGTCTCGCGGACCCGACGGGCCTGTTGGTCGCCGAGGCGGCCGCACGGGCCGTTGAGTTCGTCGGACTCCCCGAAGCCCGCCTCACCCTGGCGCACGCGGCGATCACCCTGGCGCTCTTGCCCAAGAGTAACTCGGTGACCCGAGCCCTCGGGGCGGCGACGGCCGCCGTGCAGTCGGGGGGACTGGTCGAAGTGCCCGCGCACCTGCGTGACGCCTCCTACCGATCGGCGGCGCGGCTCGGGCATGGTAACGAGTACCGCTACGCCCACGACTATCCAGACGGGTGGGTGGACCAGCAGTACCTGCCCGACCGCTTCGTCGACACGACGTTCTTCGATCCGAGTGACTACGGTCGCGAAGGTCCCCTCGTGGCGCACTGGCGCGAGCGAACGAACCGCTCCCACCAGGACGGACCCGAGGCGCCAGTAGAGTAACTCCCGTGGAAGCCGCAGAACTACGTTCGATATTCCTCGACTACTTCGCCGCGAATGGCCACACCGTGGTGCCCTCGGCGAGTCTGATTCCCCACGACCCGACGCTGCTGTTCACCGTGGCGGGCATGGTGCCCTTCAAGCCGTACTTCTCGGGCGAGGAACCGGCACCCTTTCCTCGAGCCGTCTCGGTGCAGAAGTGTTTTCGGGCGTCGGACATCGAGAACATCGGGGTGACCCAGCGCCACCTCACATTCTTCGAGATGCTCGGCAACTTCTCTTTTGGCGACTACTTCAAAGAGGGCGCCATTGACTACGCCTGGCAGCTCATCACCGAGGGCTTCGGCATGGACCCCGATCGCCTGTGGGTGACCGTGCACGTCTCGGACGACGAAGCGGCCGATCTCTGGCGCGACCGAATTGGCATTCGTCCCGAGCGCATTCAACGACTGGATGAGGACAACTTCTGGACAATGGGCGACGTGGGCCCCTGCGGTCCGAGTTCGGAGATCTTCTTCGATAAGGGCGAGCAATTCGGAGCCGACGGGGGACCGGCCTTCGGCGGCGACGACCGCTTCGTGGAGTTCTGGAACCTCGTCTTCACCCAGTACGAGCGCGCCGCCGGCGGTGCGTTGACGGAGTTACCGAAGAAGAACATCGACACCGGCGCTGGGTTCGACCGCACGCTGGCGATCTTGAATGGCGTCGATTCGGTCTTCGCCACGGACTTCTTCGCCCCTTTGATCGAAGCGGCGTCGCGGATCGTAAAGTCCAACTACGGCGATGAACCGGCTCGCGACGTCGCGATTCGCCGCGTCGCGGACCACGGGCGCGCGATGACCATGTTGGTCGCCGACGGGGTGCTGCCCTCAAACGAAGGTCGCGGCTACGTGCTGCGTCGAATCATTCGACGCGCCGTGCTCGCCGCGAGACGCGCTGGTTCCGAACTGTCGCTGCCCGCCACGCTGGTGGACGCGACGATAGAAAAAATGGGTGGCGCCTACCCGACGTTGATCACCGAGCGTGACCTCATCGTCGAGATCCTGGAGCGCGAAGAAGCGGGCTTCACCCGCACGTTGCGTACGGGCCTGTCGCTCCTCGAAGGTGCCCAGCGCGACGTCCTCGCGAACGGGGCGACGATATTCCCAGGTGAGGTCGCATTTAAGCTCCACGACACCCACGGGTTCCCCATCGAGCTGACTGACGAGATCGTCGGGGAGGCGGGGCTCGTCGTCGAGCGAGGCGCCTTTGACACCGCGATGGAACAACAACGAGAACGTGCCCGGGCTAGCGCGAAGACCCTGCGCGTCGCGGACGACGCGCAGTACCGCGACCTGCTCGACTCGCACGGCGCCACGGAATTTGTCGGCCGCGACGTCAATCGCTACAGCGTCGAGACGACGGTGCTGGGCGTGCTGGCGGGCGCGAACGGCGAGAGCGAGCTCTTCCTCGATACGACGCCCTTCTACGCCGAGTCCGGTGGTCAGGTCGGTGATACCGGAACCGTCGTCACCGAGACCGGCCGCTTCGAGGTCCTCGATACTCAGAACGTCGCCGGCGGGCTCTTCGCGCACCGCGGTCGCTTGAGCGGCGAGGTCCTGGCGGGACAGATCGCCGTGGCGACCATCGACGCCGAGCGACGCGAGGCGACCCGGCGTAACCACACCGCGACCCATCTCCTCCACGCGGGTCTTCGCACCGTGTTGGGTGACCACGTCCGACAACAGGGTTCCTACGTCGGTCCGGACCGATTGCGCTTCGACTTCTCCCACGACGGGGGACTCGCCAGCGAACAGACCAAGGAGATCCTCACCCTGGTCAATACCGACGTGGTGCTCAACGAACACGTCGACACCATCCAGACCAGCAAGGCCGAAGCCGAGACGATGGGGGCCGTGGCTTTCTTCGGTGACAAGTACGGCGATCGTGTTCGAGTCGTGCGTGCCGGTCGTCACAGCCTCGAGTTCTGCGGCGGTACTCACGTCGAGCGACTCGGGGATATCGGGCAGATCCAAGTGGTCAGCGAGGCCTCCATTGGCGCCAACACGCGACGGCTCGAAGCGGTGAGTGGCCTGGGCGCGCAGCGCCGTAGCTACGAGATGGAACAGGCCCTCGGGTCAGTGGCGACGCTGCTCAAGACTTCATTGGACGACGTGGTGCCCGCGTTGGAGCGACTCTTTGAGCGACAGCGCGACGTCGAACGCGAAGTTGCGTCGCTGCGCCAGGCGCAGTTGACCCAGTTCGCCAACGAACTCGACGCCGCGAGTGAAGGCGACGTCGTGGTCGCGCGAGTAGACGGGTACGCCGGTGAACAGTTGCGCACCCTTGCCCAAGAACTCCAACACCGCGGTCGACGAGTCGTCGTCGTCGTCGGAGAGAGTGACGCCAAGGTCTCCTTGGCGGTCGCGACCGACGGTACCCTCGACGCGGCGGCGACCGTAAAGAGTCTCGCCACCCACGTAGGCGGTGGCGGCGGTGGCTCGTCGCGACTCGCCCTGGCCGGTGGTCGCAACGCGGACGGCATCGACGCGGTCCTCGTCGCGGCGAAGACTCTTTAAGTACTGGATGACGAGGTACCTCGGCATTGATCCCGGCACGGTGCGCTGCGGCGTCGCTATCACCGACTCCGCAGCGTCGATGGCCTTTCCACGGCCGGCACTCGCGCGCGACGAGCGACTCGTGGTCGCGCTGCGTTCCCTCGTTGACGAAGAAAGCGTCGGGGCGCTCGTCATAGGTCGCCCGTTGGCGCTCTCGGGCAAAGTGACGGCGAGCACGACGTCGGCCGACGAGCTCTTCGCGACGTTACGCGAGAGTTTTGACGATCTGCTCGTCGTGCAGTGGGACGAGCGATTAACGACGATCGAAGCGAGTCGCTCGCTCTCGGGAGCGGGACTTCGGGCCAGGGACCAGCGAAGTCACCTCGACAGTGCCGCGGCCGTAATCATGCTGCAAAACTACCTAGATGGCCTTCATGCTGTTTAAACCCGTGGGCCGCGTCCTGTTGGCGGTGTTCGTCGTGATCGTGGTGGCGGTCGCCTGGTTCGCGTTGCAGGTCGATCCAATCTTCGCGCACAAGAGTAAGGAAGTCATCGTTACCGTCCATAGCGGTGACTCGTTCTCAACAGTGGCGGGTGAACTACACGCGAAGGGTGTGATCGCGTCGCCGTTCGCACTTCGCTTGGAAAGTTTGGTGCTGGGCGCCGTGGACCTGCGCGCTGGCACGTACCAACTGCGACAAGGATCGTCGTTCGCGACGGTGCGCGCTATCTTGAGCCGACCACCCAACGTCGTCGTGATCAACGCTACGCCCGGGTTGACGCTGCACGAGATCGCCCTTGAGGTGGCCAGCGAGCGAGGGGTCGACTTCGCCAATCAGTTCGCGAGGGTCGCCACGAACGCGGCGACACCGAGTACCTACGGCGATGGCTCTTCGCTCGAGGGACTCGTGGGTGCGGGTACGTACTTGATCACGGGCTCGACGACGCCGGGGGAGTTGGCGAAACGGATGGTCGATCGCTTCAGGCGCGAAGCATCCTCGGTCGGACTCACACCGACGTCGACGACCGAAGGGCTCCACGCCTACCAAGTCATCACCGCCGCGTCGATCGTGGAGAAGGAGGGTTACTACCCACGCAACATGCCCAAGGTGGCGCGGGTGATTCTCAACCGACTCGCCCGAGGTGGTCCGCTCCAGATGGACTCGACCGTGCTCTACTACTTCCAACAAGACGGTGGCACCGTCACTCCCGCCATGCTCCATACGCAGACCCCCTACAACACCTACCTGAACGTCGGACTCACACCGACGCCAATCTGCACGGTGTCAAAGGACGCGCTCCGGGCAGTGTTGCACGCGCCGAAGGGTAGTTGGCTCTACTTCACGGTGATCAATAAGCACGGCGACGAAGCCTTTGCCACGACGTTCTCCCAGCAGTTGAAGAATGAAGCGACGGCCGAGAAGCGAGGTCTCGAATGAACTGGCGTCTTGGCGTTGTGGGCTCGCCGATCGCCCATTCACTCTCGCCCCAACTCCACGAAGCAGGGCTGCGCCTCGCCGGGCTGACGGGAAGTTCCCAGCGCGTGGAACTCACCTTGGCGGACGCGTCACTGCTACCGAGCATGCTCGGCAACGAGTTCGATGCGCTCTCGGTGACCAGTCCGCTAAAGAACGCGGCGGCGCGACTGTGCGACGAACTTTCTGAGGTGGCGGGTCGAACGCAATCGGTCAATTCGCTGCTCCGTCGCGACGGTGTGCTTCTAGGCGCGAGCACCGACGGCGACGGGTTCGTCGACGCCCTCGAGGCCACGTTCGGCGCGGTCGTGGAGAACGCGCACGTGGTCGTGCTGGGCGCCGGAGGGGCGGCGAGCGCGATCGTCGATTCACTCGTCGCACGCGGCGCTGCGTCGATCGTGGTGCACGGTCGAAATGAGCAGAAGGTCGAGGAACTCACGGGGCGCTATCCCAACGCGTACTCCGCCTCGCTGGTCTATCGACCCGTCGATCTCATCGTCAACACAGTTCCCGTCGCCGGGCGTGACGCGGAGGCGGCCGTCTTACAGGGCGTCCATCCCGAGACCGTGGCCGTCGATATCACCTACGATCCGGCGGACTCCGAATGGCGAACCCGCTACGCCACCGCCGGGTGTCGAACCATGAACGGATTGCCCATGTTGGCGTACCAGGCCGCGCGACAGATGCGCTGGTGGTGGAACATCGACGTGTCGGGGGCCGCCCTCTTGGAGTCGCTCGCGTGACCGATACCCTGAGCGCCCTTTCGATCAAGCAGCGCACCAAGGAGCACGTGGACTACGGGCTACTCGTCGGTCTGATCGCCCTCAGCGTGGTGGGGGTCATCATGGCCTACAGCGCCACACGCCAGCAGCTCATCAACGCCGGCGAGAATCCCCACTACTACCTTGAACGTCAAGCCTTGTTCGTCATTGTGGGATTGGTGGCCATGACGATCGTCGCGCGCATTGACTACCGGCGATACGACATCGCGGCCACGCCGCTCTATATCGGGTCGGTCCTCGCCTTGGCCGGCGTGTTCGTGTTGGGCACCTCGGCCCTCGGGGCGCAGCGTTGGTACCGGATCGGCTCGTCGATCCAGATTCAACCGAGTGAGTTCACCGTCTTATGCCTGATCTTGGCGATTGCGACGTTCTGCGCTCGCCGCACCGAAGGTCTGCGGATGAAGGATGTCTTTCGACTGCTCTTGATGGCCGCAGTACCGCTCGCCCTCATCGTGAAACAGCCCGACCTCGGCACGTCGGTCATCATCGTGCTCATCGTCTCGGCGATGATGGTGATCGCGGGCGTGCCACCGCGGTTCATGACGCTGCTGGCGGTCGTTGGTTCCGCGGGCTTGGCCGCGGCCATCTATCTCGACCTCTTGCAGAAGTATCAGGTAGACCGCTTCGTCTCCTTCCTCAATCAGAACTCCACCAACCCCGCCCTCACGAAGCTGCTCTACGAGGTCAGTAACGCCAAGAGCGCGATCGGCGCCGGCGGGGTGCACGGGGCCGGTCTCTTCCACGGCCTGCAGACGGTGCTCGGCTACGTGCCCGAGCAGAACACCGACTTCATCTTCACCGCGATCGGCGAGCAGCTCGGCTTCATCGGCTCCGCGCTGGTGATGCTCCTGCTGGCCTTTGTCGCCTATCGCATGTTCATCATCGGCAAGAACGCGAAGGACACCATGGGCCGGCTGCTCTGCATCGGTATCTTCATCTTCTTCGCCTTCTCCACGTTCGAGAACATCGGGATGACCATGGGCATCATGCCCGTCACCGGCGTACCCCTCCCGCTCCTCAGTTACGGCGGTTCGGCGGCGTTGGTGTTCCTGGTGGCCGGGGGTGTCGTGCTCTCGGTCTCACGGCGATCAGGCAATTAGGGTGGACGTTCGATGAGTGACGAGACCGACGGCGCGGACGCGACAGAGAACCCCGAGGCGCCAGCCGTTGACGTCGATGTTCCCGTCGCCGAGGCGTCCGATGAGTTCGCGGTGGATGGCGCAACGGAGGACGTGGCCTTTCATGTCATGCGCTTCGAGTCCGTGCTCTACGACCTCACCGATCCCTCGCCGATGGTGCACCTCTTAGAGGCCGAGTCGCCCTTTCGTTACCTGGTGATCCCCATCGCCCTCGCCGACGCGGTCGCGCTCCAACTCGCGCACTCCCAGATCGAGGGTCGTCGTCCCGCGACCCACGAGTTGATGACGACGATCCTCACGCGCCTCCAGGCGGAGGTGATCGCCGCGCGCATCGTGCGCTACGAGGGCGGGGTCTTCTACTCGGAACTCGACCTCATGACCCCGAGGGGCCGCGAGGTGCTGGACTGTCGCACGAGCGACGCATTGACGATGGCGTTGCGTCAACTCGCGCCCGCGCCGATTCTCTGCTCGGACGAGGTGTTGCAGCGCTACTACGCGTGAGTGAGGTGTACCGCGATGATTTCGCCGCCGTGTCGTTCGGCCGCGTTCTCGTCGGAGATTCGTAGCAAGATCGCCACTACCACGTAGTTCGCGATGAGCGAGTTCGCGCCGTACGCCATGAAGGGCAACGTGATGCCGGTAAAGGGCACGAGACGCAAGACGCCAGCCATGATGAAGAAGGCCTGAAAGCCCATCAGCGCCGATAGTCCCGTCGCGGTGAGTCGAACGAAGTCCGACGTCGCGCGCTGGGCGATGCGGAACCCCTCGCCGACGAACGCCGTGAAGAGACAGAGCACCAGGATGATCCCGACGAACCCCAGTTCTTCGGCGACCGCGGCGAAGATCATGTCCGACGTGATGTAGGGAATGCCGCCGCCTACGTAGCCGCCCTGACCGAGCCCGAGACCGGTTCCGGTGATGCCACCGGCGGCGATGGAGAACCACCCGTAGGCCAGTTGGTGGGAGATGTTGAGGTTCGCGACCGACCACGGGTCGAGCCACTGGCTCACCCGGCCTTGGACTTGGTAGAAGAGCTTGTCGGCGATGTACGCCCCGCCGACCAAGAGGGCGAGCCCCAAGACGACGTAGGACTTGAGGCCGGTCGTGACCCAGAGGAGCGCGATGAAGAGCGTGAAGATGATGATGGCAAAACCGAGGTCGTTCTCCGCGCCGAGAATGACCACCGAGAGTCCCCACGCGGCGAGGATTGGCACGAGCACCTTCGGGGGTACGAAGTGGAATCGGCCCAGGCGCTGGGTGGGTATCGAGAGCAGATCTCGGTTCGCCGCGAAGTAGGAGGCGAAGAAGAAGATCAGCAGGATCTTCGCGAACTCGACGGGTTGGAAGGAAAAGGGACCGACGGGGATCCACAGTCGTGCGCCGTTGATGGAGATGCCCACGTGGGGAATCAGCGGAGCCGCCAAGAGGGCGATGCCCGCCAGCAGCGTGAGGTAGCGGTAGCGGTCGAGGTCGCGTACGTGGCGAACGAACTTGAGGGTCAACACGAGTACGACGGCGCTCACTAAAAACCACAGGGCCTGGTCCCGGGCGAGCGGCGGGTCCCAACGGGCGATCTCCACGTACCCCACGCCGTTGAGCAGCGTCGCGATCGGCAAAAGAATCTCGGACGACTTGGGCGCGTAGCGCAGGACCGCGAAGTGCATGAGGAGCGACGCGATGATCATGCCGCCCAAGAAGACGCCAAATCGCGAGGGTAACTTGCCTTGGGCGCCCAGGGACGCCAACACGTAAAACGACGTGGTTATGACCCAGGCCAGGAACATCAAACCGAGTTCGGTGAAGCGCAGATTTCGCCGTGGACGCGGCGTTTGCGCTATCTCGTGACCAGACACGTCGCGTTCTCGTCTCGCCACGTTTCAACAGTACCTCTACGATGGAGAGCAACTACTGACTCATAAGAGGAACAAAGCCCCGTGGAGATAGATCTTTCGACGTTCGGACCCGAGCGGTTCTCTTCTCGGGAGCTCTCGCGCCTCGAGTTCGGCGCTCGGCTCCTCGACCTCGGCGACGACCATAAGCTCCCGATTCTCGAACGGTGCAAGTTCGTAGCGATCTTCGCCGACATGATCGATGAGTTCTTCCAAGTTCGCGTCGTCAGCCTGGAGGACAAGGTCGCCGCCGGTGTGCAGACCCCCTCGGTCGATGGAATCCGGCCTCGCCAGCAACTCGTGGCGATTAGAGAGCGGGTGTTGGAACTCATGGAGCGTCAGGACCGCCTCATGACCGACTCCATCTTTCCGGAACTCGCCGCGGAGGGCATCGCGGTGGTTCGTCACGACGACCTCGACCTCGACGCGAAGGAACGCCTCGCGCACTACTTCGACGAGAACGTCTACCCCGTGCTGACGCCCTTGGCCGTCGACCCGGGTCACCCCTTCCCGATGATCTCGAACCTCTCGCTCAACATTGCGGTGACCGTGCGCGACGAGAGTACCGAGGACGAGCGCAGCGCGCGGGTCAAGGTGCCGAACTCTCTGCCACGATTCCTTCCCGCGGGTGAGGGTCGGTGGTGCCTGCTAGAGGACCTGATGATCGCGCACCTAGGACGGCTCTTTCCCGGTATGACTATCGGACGCGCGGACCTCTTTCGCGTGACCCGAAACGCCGACCTCACGCTCGAAGAAGACGAGGCCGACGACTTGCTGGTCGCGTTGGAAGTTGAGTTGCGTCGTCAGCGTTTTGGTCAGGCCCTGCGCGTGGAGATCCAACGCGGAATGTCAGAAGAGTTCTTGAAGTTGCTCGTCGACCAGCTCGAACTCGACCCGGCGAACGTCTACGTCACCGACACGATGCTCGGACTGAGCGACCTGTGGACGCTCTACGAGTTCGACCGTCCGGACTTGAAGGGCGAAAGTTGGTCGCCGCTCACCCCCAAGCGACTGCTCGACGGTGACCACGTGGGCGACGTGTTCGCCGCAATTCGCGACGGCGACATCCTGCTCCATCACCCCTACGACTCCTTCAGCGACTCCGTCGAACCCTTCACCGCCCAGGCGGCCTCGGACCCCAAGGTCGTGGGAATCAAGCAGGCGCTGTACCGGACTTCGGGTGATTCGCCGATCGTCGCCTCGTTGATCCACGCCTCGGAGAAGGGCAAACAGGTCGTGGCGCTGGTCGAATTGAAAGCTCGCTTCGATGAGGCGGCCAACATCGAATGGGCCAAGGCCCTCGAAGACGTGGGCGTGCACGTGGTCTACGGCATCGTTGGGCTGAAGACGCACTGCAAGATCACCCTCGTGTTGCGATCAGAGGGTGGTACCACCGCCCGGTACGTGCACATCGGCACCGGGAACTACAACGGACAGACCGCACGGGTCTACGAGGACTTTGGACTCCTCACCCGCGATCCGGCGATCACGCGCGACGTGGGGGAGTTGTTCAACTACTTGACCGGGTTTTCGCGCATTGGTAACTACGAGAAGCTCATCGTCTCACCGCTCACCACACGACCGCGAGTGGTGGAACTGATCAACGCCCAACGTGATCGTGGATCGTCGGGTCGAATCGCCCTAAAGGTGAACGGGCTGACCGACCCCACGATCATCGACGCGCTCTACGAGGCGAGCATCGCCGGGGTAGAAGTGCGACTGGTCGTTCGCACGCTCTGTAGTTTGCGCCCCGGGGTCGCCGGTCTGTCGGAGAACATCAAGGTGCACTCGTTGGTCGGAGAGTTCCTCGAGCATTCGCGGATCTTCGCCTTCGGACGCCAGGGCGACCCGGACTTTTCGATCTACATCGGCTCGGCGGATTTGATGGAGCGCAACCTCGACCGTCGCGTCGAAGTCCTGGTACCCATTGACGAGGTGGCGCTGCAGAGCGAACTCCTCGAGGCCTTCGAGGTCACCTGGCGAGACGACCTCTTCACCTGGGTACTCGGCACCGACCGGCGGTGGCGTCGGTTGCAGTCGGTCAATGACTTCTCCGCCCAGGCGGAGTTCAAGCGTCGGGCAATGGATCGATCCCGTTCGCTGTCGCAGGTCTAACCTCGGCCGGACGCTTCCACTGCAGGCTCGCGTAGGCGAGGCCGCCGAGAGGAATGGGTATCCAGAAGTTGACCAGGCGGTAGGCCAAGACGGCCAAGATCGCCTGACTGTGGGGTACGCCAAATCCCACGAGTGAGGAGATCAACACCCCCTCGATGATCCCGAGTCCGCCGGGGGTGATGGGAATCGCCGCCAACACGTTGGCGAGCCCGTAGGCGACGAACAGGTCAACGGGCGAGACGACCGTGCCGAAGGACCAGAGAAAGACCCAGAGGCACGCGGCGTCGAGGAGCCAGTTCAACGAGGCCCACGTGAAGGCCCACCAGAGATTGTGGCGATTGTTGACCAACAAGGTGATGCGGTCAGCGACCTTGCGCAACAACGCCGAGACGACGTCGGGTTTGACCGACGGCACTCGTCGAGCCACCGCGCGGATCCACTCGTCGGCGCGGCGCTGACCCCGCGTGATCAGGAAGATCGTTCCAAAAAAGGCCATCAACAAGAAGACCCCCGCGAGCGCCGCGAAACCGTAGAGCGGATCGAATCCGTCCAGGGGAATAGAAATCACCAGCACCAACCAGAAGATGATGTTGAGCACCACCGCCGACCCCGCGCCCTGGGCGGCAAGGCCAAAGGCGTTGGTGTCTTTGGGTACGCCGAGCTCGTTGAAGATCCGGTACGACAGCGCACCGGCCGGCGCCGTACCACCGGGGACGACGTGACTGATGGCGAGCCCGGCCATGTTGACGCGCAGCGTGTTGTAACGACTCGGTGCGTAGGGGAACAAGACCGTACGAGTGAGTTCGACGTACGCGAGGATGGCGCTCACCTCGAGCGCGACGGCGATGACCACCAGCACCGGGTTGACGGTGGCGAGCAGGTGCACCGAACTACGCGCCGGGCCGAACTGGGGGAGCACCAGGTAGCCGAGTACGAAGATGACCGAACCCAAGGACAAGATGAGACGGAGCTCGCGAGGGAGGGCGAGTCGCTTCTTTGGGGCTGGCTCGGGCATGCGTGTCCTCTGGCGGGTCACGAGGGCTCGTCAGCCGCGACCACGACGGACCAAGTGTAGGACACGTCGTAGAATCTCCTGATGCGCACGTTGGTAGTCCTGCCGACCTACAACGAGATTCCCAATATTGAACTGATGTTGCGTACGCTGCGCGAGGTGGTGCCGGCCTGCCACATCTTGGTGGTTGATGACGGCTCACCCGACGGGACCGCGGCGCGGGCCCGCTCGGTGGGCGCGGAACTCAATGAGGTCACCGTCTTAGAACGCAGCGCCAAGGCGGGGCTCGGCGGGGCGTACCGCACGGGGTTCACGTGGGGACTCGAGCACGGCTACGACCACTTCGTCGAGATCGACAGTGACTTCTCCCACGACCCTCGGGCGCTGCCGATTCTTTTGACGGCCGCCGAGGACTACGAAGTCGTGATCGGCTCGCGCTACATCAAGGGTGGTCACATCCCGAACTGGGCCCGGTCGCGCCGTCTCCTCTCGCGCGGGGGCAACGAGTACGCGGCAATCGTGCTCGGCCTGAAGGTCGCCGACTCCACGTCGGGTTATCGCGTCTACGCCGACACGGCGCTCGAGAAGATTCGTTACCAAGACGTGACCGCGGACGGGTACGGTTTCCAAATCGAAATGACCTATCGCGCCCGCGCGAACGGCGCCACCATCATCGAGGTGCCGATCTCGTTTAAGGACCGCGAGCTCGGTGAGTCCAAGATGTCCAAGGCCATCGTCATCGAGGCGCTCGGTCTGGTCACGCGCTGGGCCATCGAGCGTCAGCTAAAACGACTCCGTCGCTAGGGCGTCTCGACCAGCACGGACGAGAGGACGACGGCCAGTTTGGCCTTGGTCTCTTCGCGTTCGGCTATCGGATCCGATTCGCTGACGATACCCGCGCCGGCCCAGGCCTCGAACTCACGTCCATTGAGCAAGACGCCCCGAAGACCGATCCACCACTCGCCGTCCCCGTTCGCGTCGACCCAGCCCACGGGCCCGGCGAAGGCGCCACGGTCGTGTTGCTCGAGCCGGCGAATCAAGTCGTAGGCGGCGCGTCGCGGAATCCCGCCGACGGCCGCGGTAGGGTGCAGCATCCGAAGCACTTCCAAGGCGTCGGGTGCGGCGTCGAGGTCGTGACTGGTGGCGGTGATACGCGTCGCGAGGTGCGCCACCGTGCGCAGCGCCACGATCGAGGGTTCGGCGTCAGCGTCGATGTCGTCGTACACGTTGGCCAAGTTGGCGACGATCTCGTCGACCACCACCGCGTGCTCGTGCAGGTTCTTGGTGCTGCCGAGTAACCAGGTCTCGTAGTCGTCGGGCGCGACGTTCGGCGGCAGGGTGATGGTGCCCGCGAGCGGGTGACACTGGATCGTCACGCCCGTGCGGCGCACCAGGAGTTCCGGACTCGCACCGACGAAGCGCCGGCCGTCGGGCGAGGGGAGGGAGTAGAGCGTGCAGATCGGCTCACGCACCCGCAGTCTTTGCGCGATCGCGGCGGCGTCGATGGCGTCGGGGACCGATCCGAGCACGGCGCGGGCGAGGACGACTTTGTCGATCTCCTTGCGTCGCAGGATCTCGACGGCCAGGGCGACGTTGTGCGCGTACTCCTCGGGCGTGGGCTGGAGGGTCAGCGACCGCAGGTTCTGCGTCTCTTGCGTGGGCGCCCGGACGCCCTCGTAGAGTTCGCGCCACTCGCCGGCACCCTCCGCGGACGTCACCCAGGCCTCGCCATCCGCGCGCTGGGTGACGACGAATTGGGGAACGAGCAGTTCACCGGGGGCGGTGCGGTCAAAGGGCAGCGTGGCAAAGGCCACGACGCCACTGCCCGCGGGACCGTCGTCGCCGTCGAGTTCGTGCTCACCCAGGCTCGACGTGGTGGTCGAGGTGTCGAGGCCGCTCGCGAGCTCGACGCGAACACGCACGTTGCCAAACCCCGCCCGCAGTATGTCCGGGGATTCGACCAGCCATCCGTCGCGGGCGGCGAGCGCGCGCAGTGTCTCTGCACGTAACGGGGCGATGGCGCGTCGCGTGAACCTCACGAGGTCCTCGTTGCGAGGAACTGCTGGCTCAGTCCGCCCATGACGCGACGGTGGTTGACCGAACTGAAGCCGCAGCGATTGAGCATCGCGGCGATCTCGCGCGAACTCGGCAGATAGGCGGTCGAGGCCGGAAGGTAGTGGTACGCGTCGCGGTCCGAGAGCAACGAACCAATGAAGGGCACCACCTTTCGAAACCAGAGTCGAAACCCGGCTCGCCACAGCCCCGACGTGGGTTCGGCGACCTCGAGGAGCGAGAGGCGACCACCGGGGCGCATCACCCGCGCCATCTCGGCGAGCGTCGCTTCTAAGTCAGTGAAGTTTCGTAGCGCGTACCCGCAGGTGACGCCGTCGAATCCGGCCTTACGGAAGGGGAGTCGAAGCGCGTCGGCCTGGACGCGCACGCGAACCTCGCGGCCCTCGTGGAGCATGTTGTAACTAAGGTCGGTCGCGACCGCGCGTTGGCCTTGTCGCACGAGTTCGCGAGTGAAGTCCCCGGTACCAGCGGCGACGTCGAGGACGGTGCTGTGGCGCGCGAGACGAAGGTCGCGCACCGCGCGTCGTCGCCAGCGTGTGTCCAGGCCGAAGGTCATGAGTCGGTTCACGAGCTCGTAACGCGGCGCGATTGCGTCGAACATCGAGCGCACGTGCGCGGTCTTCGCGTCGCCTTGGGGGAGGGGCGTGCTGGTCAAGTGGTCAACGATAGAAACGCGACACGGTCTGTGCGACGCACGAGGGCTTTTCCGCGCCCCGGACCTCCACCACGACGTCCATCACGATCTGGACCCCACCGGCAACTTCTTCGACGCCCGCCAAGGTCGCCCCGGCGCGCACGTCGGATCCCACGGGCACGGGTGAGGTGAAGCGCACGCGGTTCGAGCCGTAGTTGACGCCCATCGACACGCCATCGA
>Ga0302202_10000297_pt1 | contig 65226 bp, 51 predicted proteins | sample II_Bog_N3_3_FD_194579 | JGI IMG/M metagenome (GOLD analysis project Ga0302202, IMG submission 194579) | Peat permafrost microbial communities from Stordalen Mire near Abisko, Sweden - II_Bog_N3_3 | ecosystem: Environmental > Terrestrial > Soil > Wetlands > Peat | place: Sweden: Abisko... | reverse complement strand
TCTGGCCGACCGCTCCATCCAGAATTTGGCAGACCTCACACCGGTCGCCTACGCCGCCAAGATGGCAAAGTAGCCTACCTTCGCACACCCCGAACCCGTCAACCATGGCGTTGGTCGGAGGCGTACACTCGAACAGCGTTTCATTGACTGCGCTGTTGCCGAGAATCTGCGTATCGCTGAGCTGTAGATCGTGTCCGGTGCTGGAACTGTTGTAGGCCTGCGACTGGAGCGCAAGCTGCCCCACGCCATCGCCCGTGTCACTCACATTGCTGTACGAATAGCGGAGCGTGAGCGTGTTGTTGGGGGTCAGTTGCAAATCGACTCGCGGGCTGATGTCGAGGCGCGTCTGCGGATTGCTGTAAGCGCCGGTGAACGCAACCGGATTCCCGTTCGCATCGAGCGAGGTATCCGCGTTGATAATCGCGTTGTCCTGCTGGCTGCGGCGAAAAACGCTGACAAAGAAAGAGGCGTTCTTGCGCAGCGAGCCGCCCAGGTTTCCCATCATGAACGTGGAGTGGTAGGCGGGCTCGGAGGTCACGAACGGATTGAGCGAATTGAATGCCGAGTCGTTGCCGTTGGTCATCAGCGACCCGTGCAGCTTGTCCGTGCCGGGCTTGGTGAGAATCTCGATGCGGCCATAGCCCAGCTTGTCATACTGCGCCGAAAAGGGATTCTGATTGACGCGAATTTCGCGGATCGACGACTTGGGAGGAAGCTGCCCGCCGCTGAATCCATCGATGTAGATCTGTCCGCCGTTGGGCCCGGCGGCGGGACCGGCAAGAGCGCTCAATTCAGACTGCAACTCATCGGGATCGTCGGAAAGAGCATCCAGCCCCGCCCCTTTGATAACCAGCTGGCTCGCATTGTTGTCGGACGAGGTGTTGACGCTGGCGCCTTCATCGCTCACCGTGACGTCCTGCTTCTGGACGGCGATGGACAGGGCGATGTTGTGCTGAACTGTGCGCCCGGCGGCCACTGCGAAATCGGATTGCTGCAATGTTTCAAACCCGCTGGCAATGACCGTCAGGGTGTAGCCGCCGGCGGGTATTGCCTTCAGCTCGTACGTGCCGCCCGCGCCCGTCTGCGTGGAGAAAGCCTTGCTGCCGCCTCCCGTCAGGCTGACGGTTGCGTCGGGGACGAGAGCGCCGGAAGGGTCCGTGACCTGGCCGCGCAGCGTTGCGGTTTCAGACTGCCCAAAGAGATTGAGGGTGAGCAGGAAGCCAAGCACGAAGAGAAGAATGGTGAAGGCCTTTTGGCGGGTTGCGTTCATGGTTGCTCCTGGGTCTGCATCGTGCCGCCGTTGTGCATGACCTGTTCGGCGCGATTGCGTTCTGTATCCATCTGAGCAGTGCCGCCAGCGTGCGCCGTCACAAAGGGTGAAGGTATGTAGAGAAGTGTCACCAGGCCGTGACACTTTGTTACGTTGGCGCGCTGCGGCGGGTGTACAACCATAGCTGAGCCTGTGTTCAAGGGGATAATTTGTGGCCTTGGTACTGCTGATTGACGACGACCGCGAGCTTTGCGCGATGCTCAGCGATTACCTGGGCCGCCACGGCTTTCAGGTCATGGTGGAGCATCACGGGGAGACCGGCCTGCAGAGCGCACTCAGCGGAAGATTCGCCATTGTGCTGCTGGATGTGATGCTTCCGGGGATGGACGGCTTTGAGGTCCTGCGGCGTCTGCGCGCCACCTCGCAGGTGAGCGTGCTGCTGCTCACCGCGCGGGGAGAAGATGTGGATCGGATTGTGGGCCTGGAGATTGGCGCCGACGATTATTTGCCCAAACCCTTCAACCCGCGGGAGCTGCTTGCCCGGATGCGGGCCATTATGCGGCGGAACACGAGCGCCGAAGCCATGCCGGAGGGAGCCGTCCACGCCCATCGGCTTTCTGTCGCGGGCCTGGAACTGGATACCGGCTCGCGACGTGCGCAGTGCAACGGTCTCGACCTGGCTCTCACCGATGTGGAGTTCTCACTGCTTGAGGCCCTGATGCAATCGCCAGGGCAGGTTCTTACTCGCGAACACCTGGTGGAAGCCGTGCTGGGCCGCAGCTTCAATCCCTTTGACCGCAGCCTGGATATGCACGTCAGCCGGCTGCGCCGCAAGCTCGACGAAGCTGCCGGCGTGGGTGACCGGATCAAGACCATCCGCGCGGTCGGCTACCAGCTCGCCGTCGCCGCTACCGAGTGCGCATCGGGCAACCATGCCCGCTCCAATGAAGTCTCCGGCTGGGAGCGATAAGTCACCATGCGCAGCATGTTTGCCAAGATGTTTCTTTCCTTCTGGATTGCCCAGATTCTCGTCCTTTTTTCGACCGCATTTCTGCTGCGCCATCACTTTGACAATCCCGAAGTTCAGCACCGCTCTCTGCTGCAAGCGATGACCATGAGCGGCAACGCCGCCGCCGCCGCATACGCCAGCGGCGGATGCCCCGCGCTGCGCCAGTTCTGGACCATGTCGCCGGAACCCTCCTATCTGGTTGACGAGAACGATCGGCTTCTGTGCCCCCCGGCAGCAAAGCCTGCGCTGAACGATCTGCTCCGCCAGGTGCATGAGAACCAGGGCCAGCTGGCCGGCATGCAGGTTGGCAATCGCTACCTGTGGGCCACCGCGGTCAAGACGCCCACCGGCCAGAGCCGCGTGTTCGTGATCAGTGGTTCCTATCCGGCGCAGTCTCACATGCCGCTGGCCGAGATTCTTCCCCGGCTGCTGATCAGCGTGATCGTTTCAGGACTGGTGACGTTCGCATTGGCCCTGTTCCTCACCCGCCCCATCAGCATGTTGCGCGCGGCCGCCCGCAAACTCGCAGGGGGCGACCTGAGCGCCCGCGCAGGCGCACGCATTTTGCCTAAAAACACGCCGCCGAGCCTGGATGAATTAGGCGGCCTGGTTCACGACTTCAACCACATGGCCGAGCGTCTGGAGTCGCTGGTTGGCGCGCAGCGCCTGTTGCTGCGCGATGTTTCGCATGAGTTGCGCTCCCCTCTGGCGCGCTTGAGTGTCGCCCTGGAGCTGGCGCGCGAAGAGGCTCAACCGGAGATGGAAGGTCATCTTGCGCGCATCGAACGGGAGGCGCAGCACCTCAACAAGCTCATCGGCCAACTGTTGAGCCTGTCGCAGATGGAGTCGGCACAGCATATCCCCGATGCCGAGGTGATCGCCATGAAGCCGCTGATCGCGCGCCTGCTGGAGGATGCCGGCTATGAAGCGCAGAGCCGCAACTGCACCGTCGTCCTGACCCGTGCGGAGGAGTGCGAAGTCAGCGGCAATTCCGAACTGCTTTACCGCGCTCTCGAAAACATTGTTCGCAATGCGATCACTTATACCGGCGAAGGGACAACCGTGGAGGTTGCGCTGCTCTGCGAACAGAAGGAAAACGGGAGTGAAGCGGTGGTGCGGGTCATGGACCGGGGAGCAGGGGTATCGGAAGACAAGCTCAAGGCGATCTTCCTGCCTTTTTACCGGCTGGACCACGCGCGGGAGCGGGCGACAGGCGGCTCCGGCGTTGGTTTGGCGATTGCCGATCGCGCCATCCGCCTGCATGCGGGACATTTGAGCGCGGCAAACCGCCCCGGCGGCGGCCTGGTGGTGGAAATCCGCATTCCGTGCCGCGAGCCTGCTTCGTCGTAATTAACCAGAGCCGCCCAGAGATGAAGCCCTCCGGCGGGTGCCTCGTCCTTATACCCCCAAAACACTGTGGGTGCCCTATCCATTTCGCGCTCTTTGCGAAATGGGTGGGAGAGCAACCAGGCCGGCTATGCGCCGAACGGGAATATACTGGCGCATGTGGATTCGGTGATGGGCACGTGGGGCTTCAGCTACGACGCGGTGGACCGGCTGGTGACGGCCACGCCGGGCGCGAACACGCCCGCCCAGTACATAGGCTACTTCGCCTGTTGGAGCTACGACTCCTACGGCAACCGCACGCTGGAGGCGTTCTCGACGGCGGCCTGCAACAATAATCCCACGCCGCAGGTAACCACCTCCTACTACTCGAACAACCGGATTTCGTCCTCGACCGTCTCGCCGGTAACGCTGGCGGCGGGGTCGTTCGGCTACGACGCCTCGGGCAACACGCTCTACGACGGCAACAACCGCTACTGGTACGACGCCGAGGGGCAGCTTTGCGCCGTGCAAAACCTGCGCTGGCAGGGCGGAGCCATCATCCAATACGTCTACGACGCCGAGGGGGCGCGCATCGCCAAGGGCACGCTGTCCTCGGCGCCCGCCTCGTACACGGCCACCTGCGCGCCGCCGCTGGGCTCGGGTTTCACGCTCACGGCGCGTTACCTGGTGGACCTGGGCGGCGACCAGGTGACGGAGCTGAACGGCTCAGGCGTGTGGCAGCACTCGAACGTGTGGACGGGCGGCAAGCTGCTGGCCACCTACGACACCAAGGGACTCCACTTTGAACTGACCGATCCGCTGGGCACCAAGCGCGTACAGGTCAACGCACAGGGCCAGGTGGACGAGACCTGCACCAGCCTGCCCTTCGGCAACGACGTGGGCAACTGGCCCGGCGGCAACTGCGTGGTTCCCGGCAACCAACTCGGCACCGGCGACGACGCCACCGAGCATCATTTCACCGGCAAAGAACGCGACGCCGAATCCGGCAACGACTACTTCGAGGCGCGCTACTACAGCAGTGCGATGGGCCGGTTTATGTCGCCCGACTGGAGCGCCAAAGAAGAGCCCGTACCGTACGCCGTACTAACCGATCCGCAGAGCCTGAATCTCTATAGCTGCGTTGGGAACAATCCGCTTGCAAAAGCTGATGCGGATGGTCACTGTTGGCCGGTTTGCGATCTGATCGGATCGGTGTCAATTGCTATCGGGAACTATGTGGGCAGCCATCCCGGAGTACAGCAGGCACTGAGTAAACTTGGAGATTCTATCGGACTTAAGTTGTCTGCCGGTCTTGGAAGATCAGTGAGCATCGGGGGGGTGAAATTGGGAGCTGCCGTAAATGTCACATCTGAAACGAGGATTGATGGAACCGGTAGTTCCGGTGTTCAAGGAACTCTTTCAGCAAGAGTCGGCGGGTGGCCCCGGTCACGGTGACCTTTCAAAACCACGATGAGGGTGGCCCCGGTCCCTCGCATTTGGGGACCGGGGGAGGGGAGGCTCACTTTTCCCTGTCGACGGATTCACGATTGGAGTACCCTTGCGGTGCATGAAAGGCAAGCGGATTCGCTATCAGCAAACCGGAGAGTTCCATTTCCTCACCTTTACTTGTTATCGTCGTCGATCCTACCTGTCGACGGTTGCAGCCATGGAGCTTTTTGAAGATGCTCTTGAGCGCGTTCGCAGCCGCAATCTCATCGTGGTCGCCGGCTACGTCGTGATGCCGGAGCATGTGCATCTTCTGGTCAGCGAGCCCCAGCGTGGGCTTCTATCCAAGGCGATTCAGGCCCTCAAGCTGTCGGTCTCGATGCGAAGCCGGGAACGGCCTTTCTGGCAGGCGCACTATTACGATTTCAACGTATCAGAGCACGAGAAGTTTGTTGAGAAGCTGCGCTACATCCATCGCAACCCGGTTCGTCGAGGGCTGGTTGCGACTCCGGAAAGTTGGAAGTGGTCGAGCTTTCGGCATTATCAGACGGGCATGCGCGGAACCGTAGAGATCGAATCGGAGTGGACGGCCCGCGACAGAGGCTGGCAACTGCCCGAGTGGATGCGATCCCGGCAGATCGGCTCCTCCTCCCCGGTCCCCAAATGCGAGGGACCGGGGGCACCCTCAACTCAATGAAATCCTCTATGAGACCAGGGCCACCCGCCGGCCTGGTGGTCGAAATCCGCATTCCGTGCCGCGAGCCTGCTTCGTCGTAATTGGCCAGAGGGGCCCAGAGATGATGCCCTCCGCACTTCTCTCCGCCCTGCTGCACATCCGGCCGTTGATTGACTCTGCCCGCGGGACTGGGGTCTGATGGAACATGTGCGCCGCCAGACTTCCCTTCCCGTAGATGCCCTGCTCCCGCAGATCCTCGCTTCCCTCCAGCAGAACCCGAACCTGGTTGTGGAGGCGGAACCGGGTGCGGGCAAAACCACGCGCGTGCCCGCGGCGTTGCTGGCGGCCGTTTCCGGCGAAGTGCTGGTTCTGGAGCCGCGCCGGATTGCCGCGCGCCTGGCCGCGCGCCGGGTGGCCTGGGAGCTTGGCGAGCAGGTTGGCGAAACGGTCGGCTATCAGGTTCGCTTTGAAAAAGTAGCTGGTCCCGCCACGCGGCTGCATTTTGTCACCGAGGGCGTTCTCACGCGCCGCATGTTGTCCGATCCCTTTCTGAAGGGCGTGGATGCCGTTGTCCTCGACGAGTTTCATGAGCGCCACCTGGAAAGCGATCTTGCCCTGGCCTTGTTGAAACGCCTTCAGCGCACGCGGCCCGAGCTGCGCCTCGTGGTAATGTCGGCCACTCTCAATGCCGAGCCCGTGGCGCGCTTTCTGAACAACTGCCCGGCGTTGCGCTCGGAAGGAAGACTCTTCGATCTTTTCCTCCAGCATCTTCCCTATTCGCCCGAGCCCCTTCACGCCCAGGTCAAAGGCGCACTCGAGTTGCTGCTCCGCGAAAGCCATGCCGGAGACATTCTCGTCTTCTTGCCGGGAACCGCGGAGATTCATCGCGCCCTACGCCTCTGTGCGCCTCTGGCGCGCCGGGCCAACCTGCTCGCATTGCCGCTGCATGGCGATCTGTCGCCGGCCGAGCAGGACCGCGTGGTTGCGCCAGCAGAGCAAAGCAAACTCATCCTGGCCACCAATGTTGCGGAGAGCTCGGTGACCATCGATGGCGTAACGGCCGTGATCGACAGCGGCCTGGCGCGCATTGCGGCGTACTCTCCATGGACAGGGTTGCCCACGCTCAAAATCGGCCGGGTGAGCAAGGCTTCAGCCCAACAGAGAGCCGGTCGCGCGGGGCGCACCGGGCCGGGCCGGGTGCTGCGCCTCTACTCGCAGATGGACTATCAGCAGCGGCCCGACTACGACACTCCCGAGATTGTGCGCAGCGATCTCGCGCAGCTCTGCCTGACCTTGCGCGCCATGGGCATCTCTCATCCCGATGAGCTGGAGTGGCTTGATGCTCCGCCCAGAGCCGCCGTCGAGAATGCCGAGCTGCTGCTTGACCGGCTGTGCGCAACAAAGGAGATGGCGCAAAAGCTGGCCGGCTTTCCCTTGCCTCCGCGCCTCTCGCGCATGATCGTCGCGGCCATCGAGCGCGGCGTGGGCGAAGCCGGATGCATGGCTGCGGCGCTGCTCGGCTCGGGTGCGCGCAGTGCGCACAACGACCTTCTGGCGGCCATCGAGGAGCCGCTGGATGAGCGCACCAACCAGCAACTGCGGCAGTTGCGCAAGCTGGCTCATCCCGGCAGGCAGGCCGGGCACAACGACGATGCGCTGCTCCAATCCGTGCTGGCGGGGTTTCCCGATCGCGTGGCCCGGCGCAAGACTGGCAATCAGGTGCTGCTCGCCACGGGGGTCTCGGCAGAGATCGCCGGCGAGCCGCCGTCCTATCCGTTCATGGTCGCTCTCGATGTGGAAGATCGCACCGAGAATCCCTTGCCGCTGATTCGTTTGATGGCCCGCGTGGAGCCGGAATGGTTGATCGATCTCTTTCCCGAGCATGTGCGGGAAGAAACCAGGGTGACCTGGAACCGCCAGGCGGAGCGCGTGGACTCGATGAGCCTGCTGCTCTATGACGAATTGATTTTGCAGGAGTCGAACGACGTCGCGCCTGAAGCGGAGGCCGCTGCCAGCCTGCTGGCCGAGAAGGCGCTCGAAGCCGGCATCGATCGCTTCATCGATGCGGAAACACTCGAGCATTGGCTGGGCCGGCTCGAGTTTGCCGGCTTTGCGGCGCCCGATATTCCCGATGCCTTCAAGGATTTCTGCCGCGGGTTGCGCAGCTTTGCCGACCTGAAAGGCGCGGCCGGGAGCTTCTTCTCCCGATTGGAACAGAAGCTTGATGCGCATCGCCTGCGCGAGCTTGCGCCCCTCACCCTGCGCCTGGCTGCCAGCCGCCAGGTCAAGGTCCAGTACCAGCGCGGCAAGGCTCCGTGGATTGCCTCCCGCCTGCAGGATTTCTTCGGCATGCGCGACACGCCGCGGCTCGGTCCGCAGCGGACTCCCGTGGTGCTTCATCTGCTTGCGCCCAACCGCCAGCCGGTGCAAACCACCACGGATTTGACCGGCTTTTGGGAAAGGCTCTATCCGCAGCTGCGCCGCGACCTGATGCGCCGTTATCCCCGTCACGACTGGCCCGAGCGCCATGGCGGGTGAGGTTGAAGCGCAAGCATCTTGCCTTCCCATCGGGCGGCGGCGCGGGTCCCCTATCCCGCTTTCGGGACCCCAGCTGCGCCGGGTTATCCTGATATCCAACCCTTGCCGCGATCCAGGCGCGTCAAGGGTGGAACCGCACAGATCTCCGCATGATCTGAGGGCGGGTCGCCCGCTCGAATCGGGGCGTTGGATGATGGCGGATCGGGAGCGCATGAGGACATGATGACCGGATGGGATCGCAAGTTCATTGCAATGGCGGTGTTGGTAAGCTCGTGGTCGAAAGACCCCTCAACCAAAGTAGGGTGCGTGGTAGCGGATTCTGACCACGCCCAGCTTTCCGAGGGGTTCAACGGATTTCCGCGCGGCATTGCCGATGACCAGCGCCTTCACGAGCGCGAGGTCAAGTACCGGCTCATCGTCCATGCCGAGGCCAACGCCATCGCGGCCGCGGCCCGCAACGGCCACTCCCTGAAGGGCGCCACAGCCTACGTTACCTTCTGTCCCTGCCCGCAGTGCGCGGCGCTGCTGATTCAGGCGGGGATTGTCAGGGTTGTCACCATCGAGGGAGCGACTCCGGCGCATTGGAAGGCGGAATGCGAAATTGCCCAGGCCATGCTCCGGGAAGCAGGCGTCGTTTACGAAGAGGCGGAGCCAACCGCCTGAGCGGAAGCTTCAGTTCCATGAGACGCCGATGCTGGCCTTCTGGCCTTGAGATGCCCGGACGACGAGCGGTCAGGGCAATGGTGCCTCTGGGGTCTCTTTGAACCATTTGGCGTATTCCTTGAGGCCGCTCTCGATCGACTTGGAGGGGCGAAATCCAAGAGCCCGGAGTTTTTCGATATTGGCTGACCAATGCAGCGGGTCGCCGGAGCGCTGGTCGCCCAAAAAGGAAATCTCGCGCGCCGGGCTGACAAAGCCGCGCAGCATCTCAGCAAGCGCAGCGATGCTGACACTGAGTCCGGTGGCCAGGTTGTAGATCTCAGCTTCAAAAGGCGCATGATCGACAACAGCCTGGATGCCGGCAACTATGTCTGCGACGTGAATGAAGTCGCGAGATTCGCAGCCGGTGCCGTGCAACAGGATAGGGTCGCTACCTGCTCCGGCCAGCTTCGCGCAAATGTCTGCAACCACCTGCCGGCGCAGACCGGGCCCATAGGCAGAGAAGATCCGCACGGCGACTGTGGAGAGAGCGAAGGCCCTATGGAACTCAAGGCACAGCAATTCACACATATGTTTGTGAAACCCATAGGGTGAAATGGGCTGAACGGCTGCGTCTTCGCCAATTGGCAGCGTGAGCGGGTTGCCATATACCGCGGCACTTGAAAGGTAAAGGAAGCGGCAGGCAGGGGCCTCACGCCGGATGGCATCCAACAGGCTGTACGTCGCGACGGCGCTGCCGGCGAAATCGGCAGCCGGGTCGAGCATCGAGTTTCCAACGGAGGATGGTCCAGCGCAATGAATGCAGAGCGAGGGGTGCCAAGACCGGATTCGCGGAGCAAGATCGATGGAGGGCAGCGTCATGGAAAGGTATTCCGAGCAGACCCCGGAGGAATCGGCTGGTCGATCGATCCCAACCACATAAAAGCCGCACTGCACGAAATAAGATGCGATGTGAGCGCCGATGAAGCCATTAATTCCCGTAACTAGAACTGTATTCATATGCGGTTTCATGCGGCAAAACCTCTCAAGATAGCACTAATATCAATCCATACCGGAGCGTGTCAACGAGCGTGAGGCTGGTTTCCATGCCATCCAGCCTGGTTCGCGAGCGGCAGCCCCAGGTGTGGAGAGTGAGAAAAATGGGGGCCCCAGAGCCTGTCCTGAGCTTGCCGAAGGATCTCGCTTTTGAGACCTGTGAGCTAGGATGTTTGGATGACGAAGCGGCTGGTTCGTAATCAGCAATGCGGGTGCTTCCACTTCATGCCCCTTCAGTTGTTATCACCGATTCACTTTGTTGAACCCCACTTGCCGATAATTACCTTCCCCTGGCGCACACTGGTGGATAGGAAGGGATTTACCCGGGCTGTTCTGTAAGGGATGTGCCCGGTCCGTACCCACCCCCCCTCACCTTTTGGGCGTCTTTTTTGATCCATGTCGGAGCACAAGCATAGTAGAATGAATAACCTATAAAACTAACATGTTACCTTTCCAGTAAACAACACCGGTGCTTTTTCCCCCGTTTTTACCCAGTTTTGAGCCCGTTTTGAGCCCAAAAGGCCGCCCTTCTCACCCAAACTCCTGCCCGACATGCGCATGCAGCCGCGGCTTGGGGCTTCCCGTTCTACGCGAGGCCACTTCTCCGCCCGCGCCCTAAAGCCCTACTCCACGGTGACCGACTTGGCCAGGTTGCGGGGCTGATCCACGTCGCAGCCGCGGCGGACGGCGATGTAGTAGGCCAGCAGTTGCAGGGGCACAATCTCAATGAGCGGGGAGAGCAGTTCGGTGGCCTGCGGAATGTAAATCACATGCTCCACCAGGCCGCCGATGGTGGTGTCCCCTTCGGTGGCCACGGCAATCACCCGGCCGCTGCGGGCCGTGACTTCCTGAATGTTGGAGAGCGTCTTCTCATAGCGCAGCTTGGAGGCGGGGTCGGACTCGTCGCGGGTGGCCAGAACCACCACCGGCAGGGTCTCGTCGATCAGCGCGTTGGGCCCGTGCTTCATCTCCCCGGCCGGGTAGCCCTCGGCGTGAATGTAGGAGATTTCCTTGAGCTTGAGCGCGCCTTCGAGGGCGATGGGGAAATGGATGCCGCGGCCCAGGTAAAGGAAATCCCTCGAGGTGGAGAACTCCTTGGCGAGTTGTTCGCACTGGGCGGAGCGGGAACGCAGCACTTCCTCGATTTTGGCGGGGATGCGGCTCAACTCCTCGATCAGGGCCACCGACTGCGCCTGGTCAAGCCTGCCGCGGAGCTGGCCGAGTTTGAGGGCCAGCAGGAACAGGGCGGTGAGCTGGGCGGTGAAGGCCTTGGTGGAGGCCACGCCAATCTCCGGGCCGGCGTGGGTATAGATGGCGCCATGGGCCTCGCGGGCCACCATGGCATCGACCACGTTGCAGATGGCCACCGTCTTGGAGCCTAGGCCGATCATCTCGCGCTGCGCGGCCAGGGTGTCGGCGGTTTCGCCAGACTGGGTGATGAGCAGGCCGAGGGCGTTGCGGTCGGGAATGGGATTGCGATAGCGGTATTCGCTGGCGTAGTCCACGTCCACGGGCAGGCGGGCCAGCCGCTCGATCATGTACTTGCCGGTGAGCGCGGCGTGCCAACTGGTGCCGCAGGCGGCGATGTTGATGCTGGAAGCCATGGCCAGCTCTTCGTCGTCGATCTTCATCTCGGCCAGGAAGACCTTGCCCGAATCCAGCGAGACGCGGCCCAGGGTGGTGTCGCGAACGGCCTGCCCCTGCTCCCATATCTCCTTGAGCATGAAGTGCTTGTAGCCGCCCTTTTCCGCCTGGATGGGGTCCCATTGAATGTGGGTGATGTTGCGCTGAATGGGGTTGCCGTCAAAATCGGTGAGTTCGACGCCGGCCAGGGTCAGGATGGCCATATCGCCGTCGGCCAGAAGATACATGTTGCGCGTGTGCTGCAGAATGCCGGGCACGTCGGAGGCGACAAAGCATTCGCCCTCGCCCACGCCGACGACCACCGGCGGGCCGAAGCGGGCAACCACAATCTTGTCCGGCTCGGTGGCGCACAGAACGCCCAGGGCAAAGGCCCCGGTGAGGCGCTTGACGGCGCGGCGGACAGCCACTTCCAGCGGGATCGGCTCGCCAGCGGCATCCGCATCCAACTTCACTTGCTCGATCAGGTGGGCAATGATTTCAGTGTCGGTTTCGGTGACGAACTTGTGGCCCTGGGCGGTGAGTTCGCGCTTCAGCTCCAGATAATTTTCCACAATGCCGTTGTGGACCACGACGATGCGGCCGGTGCAGTCGCGGTGGGGATGGGCGTTCTCTTCCGTGGGGCGGCCGTGGGTGGCCCAGCGGGTGTGGCCAATGCCGTAGGTGCCCTCGATGGGATGCTCGCGCAGGACTTCTTCCAGGTTGTGCAGTTTGCCCGGAGCGCGACGCACCTCAAACGTGGTGCTGGAAGGGCTGCCCACGGCGATGCCCGCCGAGTCGTAGCCGCGATATTCGAGGCGCCGCAGCCCCTCGATGATGACAGGAACTACCTTCTTAGGACCGACGTACCCGACGATTCCGCACATGCGACCATTTTAAGCGACGCTAGAGCAATTCCAGAATAGGTATGCCCCGTTTACTTCCTACGAGGTTGCCGCTCGCTGAGGCTCGCGTCAACTTGAGTGGATGGGTTTCGAGGTACACCAATTCTGGAATCGCTGTAATGCAGGAGCGCTTGCTCGAAATGGCATTGACGCGGTGGGGAATCGAAATGGAACCACAGCAGGGACAGTCTCAGTCTTCGTCTTCTTCTTCAGGCTCGTAGTCTTTGCAATTGTCTCGCTGGTCGCAGGTACAACAGTCATCCGGAGGATCGCAGACGGTTTTCTCAGGGGCGAGCTCTTCGCCCTCGGGGCCGCGGGTGAGGAAGGGGACCGCATTCGATTGGAGGATGTTCAGGTTGTGCGGGACATTCTGCGAGGCGATCTGGAGGCCGTAGAGAAAGAGGCCGGCACGACGAGGATCGAGTTTCGAGGAGGCAAGGGCGTTGAGGACCTGGGCAAGGGCGATCTGGATGGAGCTGCGGTCCTCCAAGACAGAGAGCTTGAGTGGCTCATCCTGGCCGCTGCTTTGCTCAGCGGCAAAGCGGTTGAGGCGGGTGTGGAAGTAGCAATACGCCGTGCCGCGGAGGGCAGGCGAATGACACCTGACGCCGTTGGGCATAATATGACGACATTCCTGATACATCTCGATCCCCCCCCCAGGGGTATTCTGCATGGAAGTTTCTTATTTTCAATGAAATGACCGGTGCGTGGCGCGGCAAATTCCTGATTCTAATAGAGTTCGCCGCAGAATCCTGATGACAAAGGGGTTACGGGCGTTTTTGGGGGCTTTTAGCCTTTAGCTCCTGCCCCGCAAAATCGGCTCGGAGATGTATGGGTTGCGAAAGGCATTATGGAGCTATTGTGCGCGAAGGGAAGGTAATTCTCTGCAAATGGAGGAGTGGGACTGGCGGACGCCGCAATTGCGGGACACCCTCGAACCCAACCTCAAATCCGGACCCTGCGGCGTTTTCGAGGAGTCATCTCTTTCTAGCTGAAGAATCCATCTCTCCCCGGTCCCCAACTGCGAGGGACCGGGGGCACCCTCATCGTAGTCTGGAAAGGGCACCTGGACCGGGGCCACCCGCCCGCCTGAATCGATTTTACTTTCGCGGGGGTTGGACGATAATAGCCAATCTGCCCACAGGGAGAGCAGTGCTTTTGGAACACGACCCATTCTACCTCCGAGGCGCTACCGAAGGCCGCGCTTGCCGCCGCGAAGGCGCGAGGCGTTCAGCTTGGAACCCCCGCCTTGCCCAGGCCCGCGAACAAGCCAGGGCCACCCACCACGCCCGCCGACCAGCGCCGGAGGTGTTGGCTCTCATGAAGGACTGGCGGAATCAGGGTGCGAACTTCCGCGAGATTGCCCGCCGCTTAAACCGGCTCAACATCCGGCCAGGACGTGGCCGAGAATGGTACGGAACCAGCGTCAAGGGGCAGCTTGGCGGGTGGCCCTGATCCCTCGTTCCTCTTCTAGACCACAACGAGGGTGCCCCCGGTCCCTCGCACTTGGGGACCGGGGATGGAAGCGCCCGAACCTTACACCGGAAGATTCCTAACGAAAAGTCGCCTTCCCGACTGTTTCCCGCGATTTCCGGGCTCCGAGCGGTTGACCGCCTACCCGGCAGTTTCTTAGTAGTCAACCCCGATCACTCGTGCAGGAAATGGGTAGATCCGCCGGAATTTCCGCTCTTGCCTAAATAGTCGGAGTTTTTAGGCAAAGCTTCGCGCAACGTGGATGCACAAAAAACAGCGGTCTCCGTCGCCGGAGACCCCTGTTTTCTGCTCCCTGACCACTGCTCCCTGACCACTGACCACTGACCCCTTACCACTGACCACTGACCCCTTACCACTGACCACTGACAACTGACCCCTGTCTTTCGTTACTCCACCACGCGCAGGCTGGTTTCCGCGCTGGCCAGCGAGTTGCCGCCGACCCATATCTTGTAGGTGGTCGGTTCCACGGTGCGCTGGATCTGGACGTTGTAGAAGTTCAACTCGTCAAAGCCCAGCGGGAACTCCACATGCTTCTGCTCGCCGGGAGCCAGGGTGACGCGGGCAAAGCCTTTCAGCTCGCGCACCGGCTGCTCCACGCTGGCCGCCGTGTTGCGCAGGTAGAGCTGGACAACCTCGGTCCCGGCCACGCTGCCGGTGTTTTTCACGTCCACGCCCACCATGGTCAACGGCTTGTGGCTGGCCAGTACTTCGCGCAGCGGAACCTCAGCGCGGCCGATGGTGGGTTGCGAGTAGCTGAAGCGCGTGTAGCTGAGGCCCCAGCCGAAGGGGAACAAGGCCGAGTTCTCTTCGTCCATGTAGCGCGACATGAACTTCTCGTCGGCGTTTTGCGGCAGGTGGCTCAGGTCGCCATGCGCGGGGCGGCCGGTGGGCAGTTGCGCGTAGTAAAGCGGTTCCTGGCCCACGGCGCGGGGGAAGCTGGAGGGCAGCTTGCCGGAGGGGTTCACGTCGCCGAAGAGCACATCGGCCACGGCGTGGCCGGCTTCGACGCCGGGGCTCCAGGCTTCAAGGATTGCGGGCACATGGCTGGCGGCCCACTTCAGTTCGAGCGGTCGGCCGGCCAGCACCACCAGAATCACCGGCTTGCCGGTGGCCACCACGGCCTCAAGCAGCTTTTCCTGTGCGCCGGTAAAGCCCAGCCGGGTGCGGCTGGAGGCTTCGCCCTCCATCCAGTTGGAGCTTTCGCCCAGGGCCAGGATCGCCACGTCAGCCTGTTTGGCTGTCGCTACCGCTTCGGCAATGGTTTTGGCCTCGTCGGGGACGGGCAGAGGTGCATCTTCGCCGGCCGGGCCGCTGAAGTTCACCCGCTTGAGGACGTTTTCGTCTTCGCCGGAGAGCAGGCCGCAGCCCTCGGCATAGAGCAGGCGCCCGCCTTCGATCTTGCCCAGGCGTTCCGTAAGTGCCTGGCGGAGCGTGACCACGTATTTGGGATCGCCGGTAACCGCCCATGCGCCCAGCATCTCCTGCTGATTGTCGGCCAGGGGGCCGATCAGGGCCACTTTCTTGGCCTTGGCGGCGAGCGGCAGCAGGGCGCCCACGCCCTCCACCGGCTCGTTCTTGAGCAGAACGAAGGTTTCGTCTGCAACCTTGCGGGCGGCAGCGCGGCGCTCGGGGGTGGCATCGTAGGCCGGCCCCGGCTGGGTGTAGGGATGATCGAAGAGGCCCAGCGCAAACTTGACGCGCAGGATGCGGCGCACCGCCTCGTCCACCACCGACTCCGGGATCTTGCCCGCCCGCACCTGCGAGGCGATCACGGTTCCGTAGAGACCGCCCTCCATATCCATGTCCACGCCCGCCTCCAGGGCCTTGCGAGCCACGGTCGGACCGTCGCCGATGGAGTGGTTCATCAGCTCCGCTACCGCGCCCCAGTCGGAGACCACAAACCCGTCAAAGCCCCATTCCCGGCGCAGAATCTGGGTCAGGGTAAAGGGGTCGGCGGAGCCGGGAACGCCGTTGATGGAGTTGAAGGAACTCATTAGCGTGGCCGCGCCCGCCTCGACCGCGGCATGGTAGGGCTTTAAATACACCTGAAACAGCGAATTCTCACTCATGTCCACCGCGTTGTAGTCCCGCCCGGCGATGGCTCCGCCATAGGCGGCAAAGTGCTTCACGCTGACGGCTACCGAGCCGGGCTTGGAAAGATCGTCCTGCTGGTAGCCCTTGACCCAGGCGCGGGCCATGGCCGAGCCGAGGTAGGGGTCTTCGCCGCTGGACTCGATGATGCGTCCCCAGCGCGGGTCGCGGGCAATGTCGACCATGGGCGAGAAGACCCAGGGGATGCCGTCGGCGCGGGCTTCCACTGCGCCATAGCGGGCCACCGTCTCAGCCGCCGCCGGGTCCCAGCTGGCCGCCACCGCCAGCGGTACCGGGAAGGTGGTGCGGTGGCCGTGGATTACGTCCAGGCCAAAGATGATGGGAATGTGCAGCCGCGACTTTTCCACGGCGATGTGCTGGTAGTGGTTGGTGGCCTCGGCGCCCACCACGTTCAGCATGGAGCCCACCGCGCCTTTGGCCGCCAGTTCGTCATAGCGGAGATTGGAGGCGCCGGGTCCGGTGGCGTAGCCGGCGGAATACTGTACCAACTGCCCGATCTTCTCGTCGAGCGTCATTTTGCTCAGGAGCGCATTGACGCGCTCATTCAGTTCTCTCGATGCCAGTTGCGGGTTGGGAACGGGCCGGGTCTGGGCGGTTGCAGGAAGTGCGGCAAGTCCGGTCAACAACAGAAGAGGGAAAAGCAGGCAGAGGGGGCGATGAGCGGTGGTTTTCATGGCTGGGCCATGATAAACCGTTTGAGCCGGGGCTGTCAGGCGCTTTTGGCAGGCAGTGCTGGGGGACGCAACCTGAATCTAAAGAAGGGCTTGGGGAGGATTCAGCCCCGGCTTGCCGCCGCCCGATGGATGATTGATGCGGCCGATTGGCTCCTGTTTCCCCACCCTTTTCGCAAAAGGACGCGAAAGGGATGGGGCACCCATGGTTGGTGCTACAGCAAGCGGTCAGAGGCCCAGGGTGCGCCGCGGCGGTTTTCGAGGGCAACGATGAATTCTCGTAGCGTTCGCGCAGTTTTCCGCCATTTTGCCGCTTTTGCGTTCGCCGGAGGCGCAAAGACCTGTCGCCGGAAGCTGGGATATGCTCTACTCTTGGCTGTGACGCGCATGAGCAAGTTTTTTGTGAAGCTTCAGAAAGCAGTTTGGCAGGCCCTCGCCAACGACGTGGTCAACACGGCCAAGGCGGCGGCCTATTCCGGCATGCTCATGCTGTTCCCCGCGCTGCTGGTGGTGACCACGCTGCTTGCCCAGGTGCCGGAGGGGAACACGCTGGTAGGCGAGATTCGCGCCTCCTTCGAGCAGTTTCTGCCCGCGGATACGATGGACATGCTGCAGTCTTACGTCCTCACGCGCCGCATCCACTCCGTGCAGGTGATCTTCTCGGCCGCCAGCCTGACCGTGTTTGCCGGCCTGGGCATGATGCTGTCGCTGATGGAGGGTTTTCGCCGCGCGTACCGTCTTCCGGCCGAGGCGTGGGGCTTTTGGCCGCGCCGCTTGCGGGCGCTGTTGCTGGTGCCCATTGCGCTGGTTCCGTTGTCGCTGGCCACGCTGGTGATCGTCTTCGGCCACCAGATCGAGGCGTGGATGATCGACAATTCCGAACACGAACTGAGGGCCATGGTGCTGGTTTCGTGGCGGCTGGTGCGCTGGGCGGTGGCTTTGGCCACCAGCACGGCGGTGCTGACCGTTCTGTACCACTTCGGTACCAAACGCAAGGAACACTGGCTGTGGGTTGCGCCGGGGGCCGTCGCCGGGACATTCCTGTGGTTTCCGGCCACGCTGGCATTTGGCTGGTATGTTACCCGAATTGCCGACTATTCCATGTTTTACGGTTCCTTTGGCGCCGGCATCGCGACCCTGGTGTGGCTTTACATCACGGCGTTCAGCGTGCTGGTGGGGGCGGAACTGAATGGGGTTCTGTTTCGGGAACGGCAGGTGCAGATTGGCCTTGCCGCCAAATTCGATTCCGAGCCTTCAAGTCTGTGACAGCTCTCACCGACCATTGCACCTTGCAGGCCGCATGATGGACAAGGGGGTATGCGTTCATACCCTCCATGTACAATGAAGCGGGCCGCAAACTGGCTGGCCCTTTTACCCATCTGAACCTTCCTCTGGAGTAAAAACCATGGCATTTGCTGAACTGAGCCTGACCGATTTCGCATCTCAACGCCGCGCGAAGATTGTTGCCACCCTTGGGCCGGCTTCCAACACCGAGCCCATTTTCCGGGACCTGGTACGCGCGGGCGTGGATGTTGTCCGCCTGAATTTTTCCCATGGCACTCACGAAGAGAAGCTTTCGTTGATCAAGATGATCCGCAAGGTGAGCCGCGAGGAGCACAAGCCGCTTTGCATCCTGGGCGACCTGCAGGGACCCAAGATCCGCACCAACAAGCTGAAGGGCGGCGTGCCGGTACTGCTGAAGGCTGGTGAGCGGCTGACGATTACGCCGCGCGAGCTTTTGGGTGACGCCTCGATTGTGAGCACCACGTTCAAGACCCTGGCTGAAAACGTCGAGCAAGGCTCGCGCATTCTGCTCTCAGACGGACTGATCGAGCTGCGCGTCCACGAGGTGGACGGCGACGATGTGGTGTGCGAGATCATCAACGGCGGCATGTTGGGTGAGAAGAAGGGCATCAACCTTCCCGGCATTCCGGTGCGGGTTCCCTCGCTGACCGAAAAGGACGCCGAGGACCTGGAATTCGCGCTGAAGAACGGCGTGGACGCGATCGCTGTCTCGTTTGTGCGTACCGCAGAAGACGTTCGTCTGGTGCGCAACCGCATTACCGCCCTGGGCGGCGAAACCTGGATCATCGCCAAGCTGGAGAAGCCCCAGGCCATTGAGCATCTGGACGCCATTCTGCAGGCTGCCGACGGCGTCATGGTGGCCCGCGGAGATCTGGGTGTCGAGGTCCCGCCGGAGCGGGTGCCCGCCATCCAGAAGCACATCATCCGCCGCGCCGGCGAGTACCGCAAGCCGGTCATCACGGCCACGCAGATGCTGGAGTCGATGATCGAGAACCCGCGGCCCACGCGTGCGGAAGCCTCCGATGTGGCCAACGCGGTGTACGACGGCACGGACGGCGTGATGCTCTCCGGCGAGTCGGCCATGGGCAAGTATCCGATTGAAGCGGTGGCCATGATGTCCCGCATCGTCTCCGAGGCGGAGCGCAGCATCAAGGAAGATAAACTCAACGCCCCCCGCGAGCGGGTGAGCCGCCTCTCCATCGCAGAGACCATCTGCGAGGCTGCCGCCCACGCCGCCGACGACCTGGACCTGCGGGGCATCGCGCTCTTCACCGAGTCGGGATCGACGGCCCGGCAACTCTCCAAGTACCACCCTTCGGCGCCCATCTTCGCGCTTAGCCCGGTGGATGTTACCATCAACCGCCTCAACCTGCTTTGGGGCACCACCCCCATCCGCTGCCCCAAGGTCAACAGCACCGAAGCGCTGGTGGATGTTGCCGAGAGCCTGCTGGAACAGCGCGGCTATGTGAAGCCTCGCGAAGTGATCGCCATCGTGGCCGGCACCCGCACCAAGTCTGGTTCCACCAACTTCCTCCGCCTGCATGTCATGGGCGAGCACAACCAGGAAGGCGTGCGGTTCTTCAGCACGCATGAGGATGAGAAGGCTCCGGTTGCTGCCGCGGCAGCGGAGCCCGAAGCCCACGAAGCGCCGGCCAAGGCCAAGCGCGCCGCCAAGGCCGCACCGGCCAAGGCAATCAAGGCGCACAAGACTGCCGCCAAGAAGTAAGCAAGCGTAACGCTCCAGCAAAAACGCCACTCCCGGTTGGGAGTGGCGTTTTTGCTGGGAGTGACTTCATTGTCCCGAACTTCTACTTGCCGATCTCAGGAACCGACAAGCCCCGGCAGATCTTTCGTGCCAGTAAATCGGCGACCTCGGTGTGGCGGGGAATTGCTTCTGTCTGTCCAGTAGCGGGATTGCACCACAAGGAGTGCGACCCGCCTTCGCGCTTCAGGTAACACCCGTGTAAGCGCAAGTGGCGCAACAGGGATTCGCGCCTCACTGGATCGTTACCGTCTCGCGAAGAGCATCGGCCGGAACCCCGCGAAGTCCATCCTCGCGGCGGTCTTCCAGAATCAGTTGGATCGCCGCGCCCAGGCTTTCGCGGCACTCTTCCACCGTGAGTCCCTGACCGTTGGCGCCGGGAATCTCAGGAGACCAGGCGACAAACCAATCGCCGTCGCGCTCAATCACCGCAGTAAATTCGTTCCGCATGGAGCGAGTATAGAACGAAATCCGCTTTTCAGGCTGGAAGAAGATTTGACTTTCCGAGGTTGCACTTGGAGCAGAGCGTCTGCAAGTTCTCAAGAACGGTTTCGCCGCCCATGCTCCAAGGGTGAACATGGTCTACGTGCAGTTCAACGCCCAGGGTAATTGCCGGGCTGGAGCCGCACGCACAACACTTGAAATTGTCGCGTTGAAGAACTCGCCAGCGAAGACGAAGAGACGGATCGCGGCCGGTTTTGTGGTTACTGCCAACAGCGTCTTCAACTTGACCTTCTACAAGTTCGGCACCTGTTCCGTTGGCATAATCCACAAAGGCTTTCAATGCGTTCATCCACGAACCGAAACGGCGATTATACGGACCCTGCGAAATACTCGATGGCACAGAGGCGAGTTCACTTCGCCGGGGTTGACGACCGCAATGCTGCCAAAGAGTGAGAATATTCTCGAACAACTCCTCGTCGGGGATATCAACCCGATTTGAAATCGTCAGGCCCGCCAGAAGAAGAGCCTCATTCCAGGAGCCGAATCGTCGCTCTTGAGTACTTCTGTCGTAGAACCCATGCGATTGGTATAGATCTTGTGTTACTTTCTCCGCCTTAAGTAGACTGGCAACTCGGCGTAAGTCCTCTATCAACTCAGCATCCGAAACCGGAGACCCCTTAACGCGAGACAGCTTGAAAACAGGTTCGCTCATCGTACGGCCCGATTCATCAGTAAAGACTGGTTACTTTTCCCAACATCGTTGCATCGGCCGATCCCACCCTAGCCGCAATAACAAAGGGGCGGCGAGGGTGGGGCCCGTTTCATTGGCTTTCGCTCGATATTACTTTGCCGCCAACTGCCGCAGCACGTACTGCAAAATGCCGCCGTGCTCGAAGTATTCGATCTCCTGTGGGGTGTCGATGCGGACCTGGGCGTCAAACAACTTCACAGTCCCGTCGGCGGCCGTGGCCTTCACCGTCAACGTTTTGCCCGCGGCAAACCGGCTGGCCAGAAGCGCGGCAAGCCCCGGGAAGTCGTATATCTCTTCGCCGGTCAGGCCCAGCGACAAGACGTTCTGGCCCGCCTCGAACTGCAGCGGCAGAATTCCCATACCGACCAGATTCGAGCGGTGAATGCGCTCGAAGCTCTCGGCAATGACAGCACGCACGCCCAGCAGCTTGGGGCCCTTGGCCGCCCAATCGCGGGAGGAGCCGGAGCCGTATTCCTTGCCGGCCAGGATGATGAGCGGCACACCGCGTTCCGCATATTGCACGCTGGCGTCGAAGATGGACATCCCCTCGCCCTCGGGCAAAAGGCGCGTGACGCCGCCCTCGGTGCCCGGCGCCAGCTTGTTCCTGAGCCGCACATTGGCAAAGGTGCCACGGACCATGACTTCATGGTTGCCGCGGCGCGAGCCGTAGGAGTTGAACTCCGACGGCTTGACGCCGTGATCGGCGAGATACTTGCCGGCGGGGCCGTTGGCCTTGATGTTGCCGGCCGGTGAAATATGGTCTGTTGTCACCGAGTCGCCCAGCACAGCCAGGACGCGCGCGGCCAGAATGTCGGTGACCGGCGCGGGAACGGGCTCGATGCCGTCGAAGTAAGGCGCCTTGCGGATGTAGGTGGAGTCCGGCTCCCACTGGTAGACGTCGCCGGTAGGGAAGCGGAGGCCCTGCCAGTTGGCATCGCCCAGGCTCACGGTGGCGTACGCCTTGCGGAAGCTCTCGCTGCTGAGGCCTTGTTCGATGGCTTCGGCGACCTCGGCTTGCGTGGGCCAGATGTCCTTGAGATAGACCGGCTGCCCTGCCTCGTCCGTGCCCAGTGGATCGGTCTCAAAGTTGTGGCCGATTTTGCCGGCCAGGGCGAAGGCCACCACCAGCGGCGGGCTCATCAGGTAGTTGGCGCGCACGTCCACGTTCACGCGGCCCTCGAAGTTGCGGTTGCCGCTGAGCACGCTCACGGCCACCAGTCCATGCTCGTCGATGCTCTTGGAAACATCGCTGGGCAGGGGGCCGGAGTTGCCGATGCAGGTGGTGCAGCCGTAGCCCACCACGTTGAAGCGCAGCTTTTCGAGATACGGCAGCAGGCCGGCTTTGCGATAGTAGTCGGTGACCACACGCGAGCCCGGCGCCAGGGAGGTCTTGACCCACGGCGGCACAGTGAGGCCCTTTTCGACGGCCTTCTTGGCCAGGATGCCGGCCGCCAGCATGACGGAAGGGTTTGAGGTGTTGGTGCAACTGGTGATGGCGGCAATGACCACCGAGCCGTGGTCCAGATACTTGTCTGGATCGATGCCGAAGCGGCCCTGCACGGTGGTGGTGAGGCGCGAGGGCAGAGTTTCGACCAGGCCGGCGTCGGTCACGGAGCCCCGCTCCCAGACGGCCGCGGTGCGCGTGCCCAGTGGCTTGGCCGTGGGCGATAGCAGGGCAGGCAACTGCTGGGCAAAACTGGCTGCCGCGTCCTTGAGCAGCACCCGGTCCTGGGGGCGCTTGGGTCCGGCCACGCTGGGCTCGACAGTCGCCAGATCCAGTTCCAGCGTCTCCGTATACACGGCCTCCGGCGTGGCGGCGATGTGGAACAGGCCCTGCTCCCTGTAGTAGGCCTCGACCAGCGCGATTTGCTCCTCGCTGCGCCCGGTCAGGCGCAGGTAGCGCAGGGTCTCGGCGTCCACCGGGAAGATGCCGCAGGTGGCGCCGTACTCGGGAGCCATGTTGCTGATGGTGGCGCGGTCGGCCAAAGCGAGTTCCGCCACGCCGGGGCCGAAGAATTCGACGAACTTGCCAACAACGCCCAGCTTGCGCAGGGCCTGGGTCACGGTCAAGACCAAATCAGTGGCGGTGGCGCCTTCCTTGAGCTTGCCGGTGAGTTTGAAGCCGACCACCTGGGGAATCAGCATGGAGACGGGCTGGCCGAGCATGGCGGCCTCGGCCTCGATGCCGCCCACGCCCCAGCCCAGCACGCCGAGGCCGTTGATCATGGTGGTGTGGGAGTCGGTGCCCACCAGGGTGTCGGGATAGGCCACCTGGGCACCATCGATCTCCGCGGTGAAGACCACGCGGGCCAGGTACTCCAGGTTGACCTGGTGGCAGATGCCCATGCCCGGCGGGACGGCCGAGAAGTTGCGGAAGGCGGTCTGGCCCCACTTGAGGAAGGCGTAGCGCTCGCGGTTTCTCTGAAACTCCAGCAAGGTATTGGCCGCAAGAGCGCCCGCGGCGCCGAACTCGTCCACCTGGACGGAGTGGTCGATGACCAACTCGGCGGGCACCAGCGGATTGACCCGCTCGGGGTCGCCGCCCAGGGTCTTGATGGCGTCGCGCATGGCGCCCAGATCGACCACCGCGGGCACGCCGGTAAAGTCCTGCATGAGCACGCGGGCGGGCATGTAGGCGATTTCGCGGCTGGGCTCGGCCTTGGCGTCCCAATTGGCCAGGAACTCGATGTCCGCAGCGGTCACATTCACGCCATCTTCGCGGCGCAGCAGGTTTTCCAGCAGGATCTTCAGGCTGAAGGGCAAACGGCTGAGGTTGAAGCCGCGCGCCTCCAGCGCCGGCAGGCGATAGATCGTATAGGAGCGGTTGCCGGAAGCGAGTGTGGCCCGGCTGGCGAAACTGTTCATCGGGGAAAGACCTTTCTATCCGCGCAGAGGCGGATGGAACACTGAAAATCGAGTTCGGGCGCAGGATGCGCCAAGTCTCGTCCGGCGGGGTGGGAGACCTGGGGAACCTGGAATCAACGGAAATAGATTACTCAGCGGGCAAGGCGGCGTCCACGGTCGGGCCGGCCGCGGCGGAATCGCTTGAGCATCGGCATACCGGGAATGGCAGGGTGGCTGTGCATGGAATACGCATAAAGTTTAGCGCGGGGAGCCGAAGAGAGGGAACGGCAAAGTGAGAAAGGACGCCGTCCCATCCTTCCCGCGCATTTTCACCAACCCGCCGACGAGGACCTGTCGCAGGGGACCCCGGCTGTGCTTCGCCCCCGATGAACGGGGCTCATAGGGGCTTGCTGTTTTCCCACCCTTGCGACAGAAAAAAGCCGCAAGGATGGGGCACGGTGTCTTGTGCGGCTTCGGACACGGTCTCGGCCCTCTTGACGCACCTCGGACAAAGAGAGATGGTGGAGCTTTGGTCGCACAGCGCCCCAAGGAGCCTACGAATGCATCTACGCGCCTCTCTGTTCGTGATTTCCGCCAGCTTGCTTTTGGGAGTTGCGGCTAATGGCCAGGCGAATTCTGCCACCGCCGCGCCAGCGGCCACTGTGCCTGAGCCGGCTGCCGTCTGGCCCACGGCGGAGGGAACGACGATTCTGCCCAACTTCCGCTTCGGGACGAGGGAGACGCTGCCGCAGCTCAGGCTGCACTACCTGACCCTGGGCACAGTGCACCGCAACGCGGCCGGGCACGTGGATAACGCAGTGTTGCTGCTGCACGGCACCGGCGGCAATGCGCACTCACTGCTGAACCCAATCTTTTCGAATGTGCTGTTTGGGCCTGGCGCGCCACTGGACATCCAGAAGTACTTCCTCATCCTGCCCGACGACATCGGCCACGGGGAAAGCTCGAAGCCCTCCGACGGGCTGCACGCGCGCTTCCCGGCCTACGACTACGACGACATGGTGCGCAGCCAGCGGATGATGCTGGACGCCATGAAGATCGACCATCTGCGCCTCATCCTGGGTACCTCGATGGGCTGCATGCAGAGCTTTGTGTGGGGCGAAACCTATCCGGGCTTTGCCGATGCGCTGGCGCCGTTTGCCTGCCTGCCGGTGGAGATTGCCGGCCGCAACCGCATGATGCGCTACCTGGCGATCGAGGCCATCAAGCAGGACCCGGCGTGGATGGGCGGCGAGTACAAGAACGAGCCCGTGGAGGGCTTGCGCACGGCCAACATCATCACGCTGGTGATGGGATCGAGCCCGCTGCGGATGCAGAAGCTGGCGCCCACGCGGGAGGCGGCGGAGCAGTATGCGGACGCCTACCTGAAGCGGATGCTGGCCGCAACGGACGCCAACGACATGATTCTCTACTGGAACGCCAGCCGGAACTACGACCCCAGCCCTCACCTGGAGCGGATCACCGTGCCGGTGCTGTGGATCAACTCCGCCGACGACTACATCAACCCGCCGGAGCTGGGCATTGCGGAAAAGATGGTGGTGCGGATGCCCAACGCTCGCTTCATTCTGCTGCCGATTTCCGACGCCACCCGGGGGCACGGCACGCATACGGCGGCCGCGGTGTGGAAGAACTACTTGGCGGAATTCATGCGGGGCACGGAGCCGAAACCGTAAGGCATTTTCGGAGATGGTGGAGGGTAGATCCCGTTCGGGCCTTTTTGCCTGCCCACCTTAGCCGCAAAGACAAAGGCGCGGCGAGGGTAGGGCACCCAGCGGGACTGGACGGCGCGAGGCTGGCGGAGTTTGCCTGGGCGGAGCTGATCCAGCCCTACTCTATACTGGGAAGGTGAAGCCTTCAAGCAGCGAGTTTCCCCTGAAATCGAGCCATTGGGCCGGGATGGAAGCCCAGTATGCGCAGATACTCGCTTGGCTGAGCCGTCGGCTGCCCAACGAACGCCAGCGGTTGCTGGCGGTCACGATTGTGGCGGGCGGACTGTGCGGCCTGGCTGCGGTGGCCTTTCACCTGAGCATCGGCTGGCTGGAATCGCTGATGATCGACCGCGCCAACGCAGCTCATGGCAATAGCTGGATCTGGTGGACCATTCTCACGCCCACTTTCGGCGGCCTGGTTGCTGGTCTTGGCCTTACCTACTTTGCTCCGGCGGCAGCGGGCAGCGGCATTCCCCAGGTAAAGGTGGGCTATACGCTGCGCTTTGGCCTGATCACGGTCAGGGAGACGATCGGCAAATTCGTGCTGTGCGCCATCCAGATCGGATCGGGCGCTTCGCTGGGCCTGGAAGGCCCCACGGTGCAGATTTGCGCAGGAGTCAGCAGCATGCTGGCCCGCGCTGCCCGGCTCAGCCCCCAGAACAGCCGCCGGCTGGCCTCGGTAGGCATGTCGGCGGGCATTGCCGCGGCCTTTAATGCGCCCATTGCCGCGGTTACCTTCACACTGGAAGAACTGATCGGCGATCTGGACCAGACCATGCTCTCCGGGGTCATTGTGGCCGCCGCGCTTTCCGCGGTCATCGAGCATACGGTTCTGGGCTCGAACCCGGTGTTTCACGTCAACCGATCCTACACCCTCACCAACTCCTCGTCGCTGGTGTGGTACGCCTTGCTAGGCCTGCTGGCGGCCCTGGTTTCGGTGGCGTTTACGGATTCGCTGCTGTGGCTGCGCGCCCAGTTCAAGCGCCTGACGGTGGTGCCCAAATGGGTGCATCCGGCCATTGGCGGCATGGCCGTGGGCTGCCTGGCGGTGGGTACGCTGGCGCTGTTTCACTTGAACGGCATTGCCGGCGACCCGTACAAGACGCTGACCCTGGCTCTGACCGGCTCAATGGGCGTATTGCCGGTGATGGCGATGGCGGTGTTTTGCGTGGCCAAGCTGCTGGCCACGGTGTGCTCCTACTCGAGCGGCGGCTCGGGCGGCATCTTTGCCCCGGCGTTGTTCATGGGCGCCATGCTGGGCGGCTCAGTCGGCTACCTGGACGTGGCCGTCTTCCACCACTCCACCGACGCCATCGGCGCCTTTGCCGTGGTGGGCATGGGAGCGGTTTTTGCAGGCATCGTGCGCGCCCCGATGACTTCGATCCTCATCGTCTTCGAGATGACCGGCGGCTACGGACTGGTGCTTCCGCTGATGATCGCCAACATGAGCGCATTTGCCCTGGCCCGCTACTGGCGGAATGTTCCCGTATACGACGCGCTGCTGGCCCAGGACGGGATTTATCTCGATCCACGCCACCGACCGCCGAACCTGCCCCGAGCCAAGCCGCTGCTGCCGCCGGAGTTGCACGGGGAAGCAAGCTTCTAGGGAGCCTCCGAACAAGCCGATTCGAGAATTGTCCTATCCATCATGGAAGAGAAGCAGGGGATATCGGGACTACTTGTGCTTGGACGTGTTCTTCCCGGTATCTCCGTGAAAATACCGAAAAATGTGAGCGAGGCACACCGAGGTAGTAGCCAGCAAATCAGTGCGCTCCTCCGGCGGAAGCGGTGGCACGCTTAGGTCCTTTTGCATCTGCGGATCGGATTCGGCCAGCAGGTACATCATTGGCGTCACCGTAACCCAATGGTCCTTTTTTTGGAGCATCCGATCCCAATCCTCCTGGTCCAGATCCATTCCCTGGGCAAAGCCTTCAGCCCAATCGTGACCATCCGGATTTCCCCCTGCATCGTTCGAGAAGAGGGGGACGTACGGCTTGCCTGCCAGCATGGTGGCGGCAATCTGGTTCCAAAGGCGAACGAGCAGCGCGCTCAATTCCTTGGGATCGACGAGAGAGTAACCGGCGCGGTCGTCGTTGATATCCAGGCCCAGCACGTCGGGGAGTATTCGGTCATGGGCTCTTTGCTGGGACCGCAGACCAATGCGCAGAAGAAACCGTCCAACTCCTCCAGTCCCATGGCTGCCGGGTTAACGCGTCTCAGCAGCAGCTCCAGCCGTGCGTAATCGGTCTCCAGAAGTGGTGCGGTCAATGTACTCATGGCTATTCGGATCTGCCTCCTGATTCTCGCGGCAAACTCTGGGTCATTTTTGGCATTGGTCTAATGTGGCTCGTGCCAGCCCCCTAGCCGCAAAAACAAATACGCGGCGAGGGGGGGGCAGGCATTGATCCTAGCCCCTCGACCTTAACCCATTGGCCTGACGCCATTTGTGAGAATGGGCCAGTTGTTGAACTTTCGCCCTAGTGCTGCTCCATGTTGTACATGAAGTAGGCGCGCAGTTCCAGATACGGCCCGTGGAACTCCCTGGGCAGGGGCGGATAGTTGGAGCCGGTGAGAGCGCCCCAGGCCGCGCGGTCCAGAGCGGTGTCGCCGGATCGGCCTTCCAGCACCAGGCTGCCGTCCATCAAGCGCCCGTTGGGCAGAACCTTGAAGCGAATCGCCACCATGCCCGACTTGAGGATGGGGGCATTGACCTCGTCGGGAATCAGCGGGTCCCAGGTTCGCTCGGTCTCATGGTGCCAGCGCTGCAACCAGGAGCGGAAATCCACGCCCTGGGTGTCGGAGAGGACTTCGATGCCGCCAGTACCTGCGCCCGGATGCATGGCCAGCCCGCCGCCGGAGCCGAGGCTGCCGATGGGGCCCTGATCTGGATTGCGTGAGGCGCCTTTCATGGCATTGCGAAGATTGTCGTTCAGCGAGCCCATGGCAAAGTTGGGCCGGGCGGGCACTGCCGGCGGGCGCGGCGCCTCAACCTGCGACTGCTGGCTGGGGGGGGGCGGAGGCTGCACCGGAGTGGGCGCTGCGGGCTGCGGCTCGGGTGTTGGCGCGGGTGGCGGAGTTTCCCGATTGAGCGCCTCCAGCGTCTTCTTGTCTACCACCGTGGGTTTTTCAGGCACCGGCTTGACGGCCACCTTGGGCTGGAGATGGCGCAGGGCGTCGGGGGGAAGGTCCAGGTAGTTGAGGTCCTTGCGATCGCGGATGGCGTCGATGGGATCGATGACCTGGGGCACCTTGAAAACGTACTTGGGAATCCAGGTGAGCGAGGAAAGCAGCGCCAGGTGAATGAGAATCGCAATCCAGATGCCCTCGCGCAGCCGCGACCAGCGGCGCTCGTCTTCGAGCTCGCTGATCATTTCAAGCAGTTCGTGGGTGTCGTAGTCTACCCAGCGGGAACGCAGGGCGGCGGGAGGCACAAACTCCGGCTCGGCCGGTTCCTCGACGGAAACCGGGCTGCCCGGATCGGGGCGAACCAACTCCTCGGTCGTGGTGACCGGGCCGTTGGGCTCGTTCGCGTTGTTCGATGCGTCGCTGGAAGGCATTCGTTCTAGAGGAGCCTGCATCAGCGCACACAAAACGCCAGCCGGCTCCGTTTCGAGTCCTTTCTATCTATTCTCTCATCTCCGCCAATATCTGTGCTCAGCGGGCCGGCCCGTACAATGGTACCTGATCATAAGACGGACCGGCGGGCGGAAGGGGACCCTGTTTGAAAGCGGTAATTCTTCGTTTGATGGCCAAGTGGAAGCTGCTTCTGCTGCCTTTTCTGGCCAAGTTCGGCATTTTTGGCGTGGGCGCGGTGGCGCTGCTGGACTCCTCGACTATCCCCGTACCCATGGACCTGATTCTGGCCGGCTACGTGTGGGCCGACAAGGGCCATTTCTGGGTCTACTGCCTTTTGGCCGCGGTAGGATCGGCGATAGGCGGGCTGCTGCCCTATGGGCTGGGCCGGGCCGGCGGCGAATTCTTCCTGCTGAAACGGGTCAACCGAAAGCGGTACGAGCGGATGCGCACGCGCTTTGAAAACCAGGAATTCCTGGCCATGATGATTCCCTCGATGCTGCCCCCGCCGACGCCGTGGAAGGCCTTTGTGTTTGCCGCCGGCGTGTTTGAGATGCGGGTGGCGCCGTTCATGCTGGCCGTGTTCTGCGGTCGCATGGTGCGTTGGCTGGTGCTTTCGCTGCTGGTGCTGAAACTGGGGCCGGGAGCGGTGGAAGTGGTGGCGCACCACCGGCTGGCCCTGGTAGGCCTGGTGGCCGGCGCGGCGGTGGCAGGATTTGCCTGGTGGTGGATTCGGAAGAAGCGGGCGGGCAAACTGCTGGAAGACTAGGTCTCTGACCGCGTGATTTCGCGCCTTTGGATCGTGCTTTCCCAGGTCCCAAAATCGGGACCTGGGGCACCCATGCAACTTTGCCACCTGCGGTGGGGCCAACTCTGTCACCTGCGGTGAATGGCTTCCCAGGTCTCAAAATCGAGACCTGGGACACCCGCTCTGATCTCTGATCCCGGGACTTACCGGTAGGATTCGTCGCGGTGAATGACGAACTCCGGGTAGGCGCCGCCGCCCAGTTCGTGCAGGTCCATGCCGATGCGCTCGCCGTCGGGGTCCACGCGGAAGGGAACCAGGCGGTTGAGCAACCAGAAGAGCAGATAGACCAGAGGCAGCACCAGCCCGAGCAAGGCGGCGATGCCCACCAGCTGGGCAACCAGTTGGCCGGGCTGCGAGGAAAAAATGCCGGCGGCGAGAAGGCCCAGAATGCCGCCCGCGGCATGGACGGTGATGGCGCCGGATGGATCGTCGATGGAGACGGCAAGTTCCAGCAACTCCACCAGCAGGGGCGTGGCGATGCCAGCGAGCAGGCCGACAAAGAGCGCCTCGCCGGGCGAAAGCAAGGCGGCGCAGGCGCTGGAGGCGACCAGCCCGGCCAGCCAGCCGTTGGCGCAAAGGCTGGCGTCGGGCTTGCCAAAGCGCACCTGGGTCACGGCAAAGGTGACGGCCACCGCGCCGGCGGCCGAGAGCAGCGTGTTGACGGCGGTAACGGCCAGCGAGGCGAGAGGCGCATGGAGCCAGAGGATGGCTCCGGCCACGTTCCAGGCCAGCCAGCCTACCAGGGCCAGCAGGCAGCCGAAGAGGATATACACCGCGTTGTGGCCGGGCAGAGCGGTGGCGAAGCCTTCCTTGGGGAACTTGCCCTTGCGGGGGCCGGCGATCCAGATGACCGCCAGAGCGCTGAGGCCGCCCAGGACGTGGACGGTGGCGGCGCCGCCGGGGTCCACGAAGCCCGCACCCAGGCCGAAGTTGACGCCCAGCTGGGCCAGCCAGCCTCCGGTCCAGACCCAATGGGCCAGCAGAGGAAAGACTAGGGCGGCCAGCACGGCGGCGGCCGCGCAGCCGGCCATCAGCCGCCAGCGGTCGGCGCCCGAACCCCAGGGCACCATGGCGGCGAAGGCCACGGCCATGAACTCAAAGAGAAGAGCGAGTTGGGATTGCGGCGGAGCCGAACCCAAGCCGCCGAGCATAAACGGAGCGGCTCCGAGCCAGTTCCAGGATTTGCCGGCCAACTGAAAGGTGTGGCCCGCGCCTCCGGCGGTGCCGGGCAGGTTGCCGGTGAGAGCCGCGCCTACCAGGGCAAAGACGATAGCGGTGACCGCCAGAATGGCGAGGTTGCCTAAGAGCGCCTGGGCCGCGGAGCGGGAGCGCCCCAGACCGGTGTTGATCAGGGCCACGCCGGCAATGGCCAGGGGAGCCAGAATAAGGAGCGCCAGAGTGAGGGTGAAGGCGGCATCGGACATTGGATTGGGGGTCATGAGCGGCTACCTCCACGCGCTTCCATGTGTCCGCGCACTGCGACCGCGAGCCCCAGGCCCTCGACAGCCAGGCCGCAGACCACAAAGGCGGCGCGCGGAGCCGGGGAGGGAAACAGGAGAAGCGCGGCGATGGAGAGAAAGAATCCCGCTGGCATGACCAGCAATCCGGCGTATTTCATGGCCCATCCCTTTCAGGCTTGCCTCGTGATGTAGACCCGCCCTCCGGACCGAAGTCCGCAACCCGAAATTAATTTTCGCTGAGGGCAACTGGTTCTTAGCGCCTTTTGTGCATTCTAAAACATCAAGTTGTTATCGCAGACCGGGTGGAGCCCCCTTATTTGCTGAAGGGACTGGTCTGCCGGCGATTCCCCGCCTTCTTCCTCCTAACCCAAGCCGCAAAAACAAAGACGCGGCGAGGGTGAAGCGATCAAACCTTTCCTTCCCCGTTTTTCTGGAGGTCTATCGGATGAATATTCTCGACCGGCTGGTGGCGAACCCGCTGGGCGCACTCGGCGTTCTCACCCTGGCCGCATTCCTTGAGGCCTATGGCGACTCGTTCTTTCAGGTCAGCTTCTACCGCTCGTCGGGAGCCGGCCGGGTGCTGGCTTTTGTGGCTGGGGTGGCGGTGCTGGCGGCCTATGGATCGGTGGTCAACGTGCCGCGTTGGGACTTTGGCAAGCTGCTGGGAGTCTACGTGGTGCTGTTTTTCCTGATGGCGCAGGTCTTGAACAAGATTCGCTTCGGGCAGGCGCCAACGGCGCCCATTTATGCCGGGGGATCGTTGATCGTGGCGGGCGGGCTGGTGATCGCTTTCTGGAAGGGATGAGTGCGTTTTTGGTGGCCTGTTCTGCAATCTGCGTGATAGGTTGATGCCACCATCCCACCCTGCGGTGCCGAAGGCATCGGGGGCATAGGGGAGCTGTGGCCACCATCCCGCTTATCACAACCGGTTTTCTTTTCAGGGGATTGGAAAAACTCTTCTGCCGAAATATTTTCAAGATTTTCCGGGTCAGGGGCTATTCCGACGATGTCATTGGCTGCTATATTATTTTTTCGGGCTTCTCCGCCTCAACGATGAGTTGTATCCAAAAACGAAAAATGTACACAACTAATGTGACCGTCGGCACAGCGGGCGCATCCAAAAGCAAAATCAGGCAAGGAAAGCATTCATGGCGCAGATATTTGATCGCAGCTCCAATGGCCTGGCTCGGATGAGCCTGGTTTTGACGGGGCTGATCGTGATCGCCCTGGGGGTCACCTTGGACCAGTTGCAGCGCTCCCCCTGGGTGACCCGGCAGGGCCAGCGCCCCGACCAGCCGGTGCCTTTCAGCCACAAGCATCATGTGCAGGGTTTGGGCTTGCAGTGCCAGTACTGTCATGTCACGGTGGAGAAGTCGAGTTACGCCGGAATTCCGCCGACCAAGACTTGCATGAACTGCCACGCGCAGATCTGGACCAATGCGCAATTGCTGGAGCCGGTGCGGGCCAGCTGGGCCAGCGGCCAGTCCCTGGCCTGGACCAAGGTGCACGACCTGCCGGATTTTGTGTACTTCAGCCACGAGATTCATGTGAACAAGGGGCTGGGCTGCTCCACCTGCCACGGGCGCGTGGATCAGATGCCGCTGATGTACGCGCAAAACACCTTGCAGATGGAGTGGTGCCTGGACTGCCATCGCAATCCGGCGAAAAACCTGCGACCGACCAGCCAGATCTACAACATGGCCTGGGAGAAGCCGGCAGAGGATCGTCCCGTATGGTGCGCGGTGGGCGCGGACAAGAGCGGCGTGCCCACGGCCCAGAGCGTGAACTGTGTGACCAAAGATCCGTCGCAGGCAGGTGTGGAAGTGGCCGCGTTGCAGATGCCCATGGAGGGCGCGGCCGGGCTGAGCGGGGATGTGGCGCAGATGCCGGTGGCGCCGGTCTACAAGAAGTTCACCAGCCAGGACGAGTTGGGCAGCTTTCTTGTCGCTCACTACAAGATTCGCACCCCCAAGGATTTGACCAGTTGCGAGGTCTGCCATCGATGAGCAAGCGGATGGATGAAAGCGGCAACACGACAGGTAAAGAGGGTGCGGCAATGGACGGGAATGTGAACCAGATCCCCGAAAAGCAAGCCTCAGGGGCTGAAGCCCCCGTTCCTTCTTCGGGCCTATTGTCCGGGCTAAGGCCCGGACCTACCGCTCTTCCCTACCAGCCGGAGGCGGAGCTTTCCGCGGCTTCTGCCGCCGCAAACCGCACGCCGATGACCCTGGCCGCGGTGCGCGCGGAACTCAAGGGAACCAAGGGAAAGCGTTATTGGCGGTCGGTGGACGAGCTGGCCGACACGGCGGAGTTTCAGGCGGCGGTAGAGCGGGAGTTCCCCGGCTCGGCACAGGAGTGGGTGGACCCGGTTTCGCGGCGCGGCTTCATGAAGCTGATGGGCGCGTCGCTGGCGCTGGCCGGTCTGGCCGGCTGCACAAAACAGCCCGATGAGCCCATTTATCCCTACGTGAAAGCGCCGGAAGATCTGATCCTGGGCAAGCCCATGTACTTTGCCACGGCGCACCCGTTTGTGACCGGCGCGGTGCCGCTGTTGGTCAAGAGCGATCAGTTCCGCCCCATCAAGATCGACGGCAATCCCGAGCATCCGTATAATCTGGGCTCGTCGGACCCCTTCACGCAGGCGACGCTGCTGGATCTCTACGATCCGGACCGCTCCCAGCATGTGACCTATCGCGGCGAGAACCGCGAGTGGGCGGAGTTTGCGCAGGAGTTCCGGCTGAAGGTGGCGAGCACCAAGGACGGGAGCGGGATTTACTTTTTGAGTTCGACCATTACCTCGTCCACGCTGGCGCGGCAGTGGAAGGCGGTGCAGGCGGCGTGGCCGAAAGCAACTCTGGTGCAATATGACCCGGCGGTTGCCGGCACTTCGCTGGCCCAGGGGCAGAGCCGTCAGTATTCGTTGACCGATGCGGATGTGATTGTCTCGCTGGATGCGGATTTTCTGTCGGGCGCGGCGTTTCCGGGATTCCATAAGTTAGTGCGCGAGTATGCGGAGCGGCGCAAGAGCCCGGAGAAACTGAATCGGTTGTACTCGATTGAAAGCATGCCGACGACGACGGGGTTGAAGGCAGAGCACCGGCTGGGGTTGAGGGCGAGCGAGATTCCGGCGTTTGCTGCCGAATTGGCCAAGGCTGTGGGCGTGGCAGGTGTTGATGCTCCGCCTTACCAATGGACCGATGCGCAGAAGAAGTTTCTGGCCACTGTAGCCAAGGACTTGAAGGCTCACGCGGGCAAATGCGTGGTGATTGGCGGCGAGCAGCAGGACCCCGCGGTGGCGGCGCTGGCGCTGGCCATCAATAACGCACTGGGCAATGTGGGCAAGACTGTTTTTGTGAACGCGGAACCGCTGAATCCACTGCCTTCCGATCAGATTGGCGGCATGAAGGCGCTGGTCGCCGATCTGAATGCAGGCAAGGTGGATTGGCTGGTGACTTTCAACGCCAATCCCATCTACGACGCGCCCGCGGATTTGGAGTTTGCCGCGGCCTTCGACAAGGCGAAGATTGTGGCGCACCTGGGCTCACATCTGGACGAGACAGGGCAGATTGCGCACTGGCACATTCCCGCAGCGCATTTCCTTGAGTCGTGGTCGGATGCGCGGGCATACGACGGCACGGTTTCGATTGTGCAGCCGATGATCGATCCGCTCTACGGCGGCAAGACGGCGCACCATGTGCTGCAGGCGCTGCTGAATGAGCCGATGGTGAGCCCCTACGACGCGGTGCGCGAGACGTGGAAGCCGGTCATCAAGGGGGACTTCGAAATTGGCTGGCGCAAAGCGCTGCACGCTGGATGGATCGAAGGCACCGCGTTCGACAAGACAGCGGCGGCCAAAGTGGAGATTCCCAGGATTCCCGCGCCTTCGTCAAAGGACGCGCTGGAGATCATCTTCCGTCCCGATCCCAATGTGTATGACGGCCGCTGGTCGAATGTGGGCTGGCTACAAGAGCTGCCCAAGCCGGTGACCAATCTGAGCTGGGACAATGCGGCCATTGTTTCCGGCGCAACTCTCACGAAGCTGGGCCTGGAAGAAGACGACATCGTCGAGCTGACCGTGGATGGGCGCAAGGTGAAGGCGCCGGTGATTGTGGCGCCGGGGCATCCTGACAACTCGGTGACGGTGCACCTGGGCTACGGGCGCGGGTTTGCCGGGCGCGTGGGTTCGGGCTCGGGGTTCAATGCGTATCTGATTCGCACCACGGCTTCCCCGTTTTACGCCGTTGGGTCGATCAAGAAGGTGGATGGCAAGTGGGGCACCGCGATCACCAAGAGCCACTACCAGGATCACCGGCCGAAGCTCTTCGGCGGCCAGGGGAACGGCAACAATTCGCTGGAGGCCGATGAGGCGATCAGCGAGCGCGGCATCATCCGCTATGCGACGCTGGCCGAGTACAAGGCCGACCCCGGATTTGCGAACGAGGGCGAGACGCACACCAGGACGGACAAGAGCGTGACGCTCTTCCCCAACTGGGAGTACAAGGAAAACGCCTGGGGCATGTCCATCGACATGAACAGTTGCACGGGCTGCAATGCCTGCATCGTGAGCTGTTATGCCGAGAATAATATCGCGGTGGTAGGCAAGCAGCAGGTGAGGATCGGGCGCAACATGCAGTGGCTGCGCATCGACACCTACTTCGAGGGAGATTTGTCCGCGCCGCGGGCGCACTTCCAGCCCATGGCCTGCCAGCATTGCGAGAACGCGCCCTGCGAGCAGGTTTGCCCGGTGGGCGCCACGGTGCATACGCCCGAGGGGCTCAACACCATGGTTTACAACCGCTGTGTGGGCACGCGCTACTGCTCGAACAACTGTCCCTACAAGGTGCGGCGCTTCAACTTTCTTCTCTACTCCGACTACGAGACGGAGAGCCTCAAACTGCTGCGCAACCCGGATGTTTCAGTGCGTTCCCGTGGCGTGATGGAGAAGTGCAGCTACTGCGTGCAGCGCATTTCCGCGGCCAAGATCGAAGCCGACAAGGAGAATCGCCCGGTGCGCGACGGCGAGATTGTGACCGCCTGCCAGCAGGCCTGCCCGGCATCGGCAATTACCTTCGGCAACATCAACGACAAGCAGAGCCGGGTGGCCAAGCTGCAAGCCGATGAGCGCAGCTACCAGGTGCTTGCCGACCAGAACACTCGTCCGCGGACGAAGTATGTGGCCGCGGTATTGAATCCGAACCCAGAACTCGAACAGACGCCGGTGGAGCATTTGCCGGCCAAGGGTTGAGAGGCTCGATCCGCTCATGGCAACCAGCGAACTGAAACACGACCCGAGAATCGATCCCGCGACCGGCGAATACCGGGTGATTGCGCCGGGCCAGACCTTCCGGTCGATCACCGAGAAGATCTCGCGCATCGTGCTCACCCCGGAAACGCCGCTGGGCTGGTTTGCCATTTTCGCCGTGGGCGGCGCACTGGCCACCATGCTTATGGTGGCGCTGACCTGGCTGTTCCTCAAGGGCACCGGCATCTGGGCAATTTCGCAGCCGGTGGCCTGGGGCTTTGCCATCATCAACTTCGTTTGGTGGATTGGCATTGGCCACGCGGGCACGCTGATCTCGGCGATTCTGCTGCTGTTCAAGCAGAGCTGGCGCAACTCCATCAACCGCTTTGCCGAGGCCATGACGATTTTTGCCGTGGTCTGTGCCGGCATGTTTCCGCTGATTCACACCGGCCGTCCGTGGCTGGCGTACTGGATGCTGCCGCTGCCCAACACCATGAACGTGTGGCCGCAGTTCCGCTCGCCGCTGATGTGGGACGTGTTTGCAGTTTCGACATACGCCACCATCTCTGTAGTCTTCTGGTACATCGGCATGGTTCCCGACTTTGGCACCATGCGCGACCGCGCCGAGTCGAAATACGCACAGTATATTTACGGCCTCTGCGCGCTGGGCTGGCGTGGGTCAGTGCGCCACTGGTCACGCTACGAGACGGCTTCGCTGCTGCTGGCCGGTTTGGCCACGCCGCTGGTGCTCTCAGTGCATACGGTCATCAGCTTCGACTTTGCCGTGGCCGTGCTGCCCGGCTGGCACACGACCATCTTCCCGCCCTACTTTGTGGCCGGCGCTATCTACTCCGGCTTTGCCATGGTGCTGACGCTGGCCATTCCGCTGCGCAAGTTCTACCACCTGGAAGGCCTGGTCACCGAGCGGCACATCGACAACATGGGCAAGGTGATGCTGGCAACGGGCTTCATTGTGGCTTACGGGTACGGGATGGAAGTCTTCATGGCCTGGTACTCGGCTTCGCACTGGGAAGCCTTCATGATGTGGAACCGCATGTTCGGGCCCATGGGATGGTCCTACTGGGTGCTGATCACCTGCAACCTGGCGATTCCGCTGACCACGCTGTGGTCGAGGAAGCTGCGTACCTCGATTCCGTTCATGTTCTTCATCTCGATTGTGGTCAATACGGGCATGTGGTTTGAACGCTTCGTGATTGTGGTGACGAGCCTCTACCGCGACTTCCTGCCCTCGTCGTGGGGAACGTACCGCGCGACAAAGTGGGATTACGCAGTGTACGCGGGCACGCTGGGACTGTTCACGGCGCTGTTCCTGCTGTTTGTGCGCTTCCTGCCCATGATTCCCATGTCTGAAATCCGCATGATGCTGCCCGGCGCCAAGATTACGGCGAAGGCGACAGCAACGGAGGCTGGTGACTGATGCCCGCACGCGAAGGGACCTACGGCCTGCTGGCCGAATTCGATACGCCGGGCGACCTGGTGAGGGCCGCACGGCAGGCACGCCAGGACGGCTGGCGGCGCATGGACTGCTACACGCCATACCCGGTGGAAGAGGCGGCGGAGGCCATCGGCTTCCATCGCAACAAGGTTCCGCTACTGACGCTGACGGGCGGGCTGATGGGGCTGACGGCGATGTTTCTGCTGGAGACGTGGATCTCGGTGTGGGCGTTTCCGCTGAACATCGGCGGGCGTCCGCTTTACTCCTGGCCGGCGTTCATTGTGCCCGCCTACGAGTGGACGATTCTGTTTGCCGGGTTGTCGGCGGCCTTCGGGATGTTGGCGCTGAATGGGCTGCCGTCGCTCTACCATCCGCTGTTCAACGCGCCCAACTTTCGCAATGGGGCGACTACGGACAAGTTCTTTCTGTGCCTTGAGGCCCTGGACCCCAAGTTCGATCTGGTAGAAGCCAAAAGATATCTGGAGAGCTTTCAGCCGGTCTCGGTGGTGGAGGTGGAGTACTGATGCCGAACAGGGAACAGGGAACAGGGAACAGGGAACAGTTCCGCCTCGACATCGCGACCACTCCTGTCATCCTGAGCGGAGCGCAGCGGAGTCGAAGGATCTGCGGTTGTTCTTCATTCGCGTCCGCACAACGGCTCGTTGCATTTGCTGGAGTCGCCGCGTTGCTCTTCATCGCCGGTTGCCGGCAGGACATGCACAACCAGCCCAAGATCATTCCGCAGCGGGGCTCGGAGATGTTTGCCGACCATCGCGGCGCGCGGCCGCAAGTGGTGAACACGGTGGCGCGCGGGCAGTTGCATGAGGACAGCTACTTCTATACCGGCGTGGTGCAGGGTGCCAACGGCTATCGCGAGGAGCAGAACCTGATGCCGTTCCCGGTGACGCTTGAAGTGCTGAGGCGCGGGCAGGAGCGGTTCAACGTTTACTGCACGCCGTGCCACTCGCGGGTGGGCAACGGCCTGGGAGAGATTGTGCAGCGCGGCTACAAGCCGGCGGCCAATTTTCATGACCAGGTGCGGTTGTCGCAGCCGCTGTCGCACTACTTCTATGTGATGACCCACGGCTACGGCGCGATGCCCGACTACTCCGCACAGTTGATGCCGGTGGATCGCTGGGCGGTGGCGGCTTACCTGCGCGCCTTGCAGTTGAGCCAGTCAGCCACGGAGAAGGATGCGCCCGCGGGCGTGCAGATAAAATCCCTCAAAGACGTGGCGGCGGAAGAGCACCTGCCCGAGGGCTTTGCCGAGCCGTGGACTTTGCCTGCGTCGGCGATTCAGGCCTACGCACACGAGACCAGGCAGGGCACGCCGGGCATGGCTCCGGCCAATCCGGCGGACCCCGCGATCACGATCCCCTTTAGCAAACCGGCCCCCGCGGCCGCCAAGTAAGGACGCACGCAATGGCTCACGAGACGCACGCCAACACGCTGCCCGCTGAACTGGGGGCCCCGGCCTTTGTGAACGTCTGGAAGACGCGCGCGCTGGCCGTCGGGTTGGTCTTTTCGGTCATCGCGGCTGCGCTGGCCGTAGCCGACCGCTCGATCGATCATGTGCTGCGCGCCTGGCTGCTGGGCCTGATGCTTACGGCCGGCTTCTGTGTTGGCGGGCTGGCCCTGCTGATGGTGCAGTACCTCTCGGGCGGTAAGTGGGGCCTGTTGTTGCGCCGGCCCCTGGAGGCCATGAGCCGCACCCTGCCGCTGATCTTTGTTTACTGGCTGGTGATTGCCTTTTCGCTGAGAAAGCTCTACCGGTGGGCGGCGGTTAGCGATGTGGGCGAGGCGCTGAAATCTGGATGGATCAACGAGGTGCAGGCGCACGCTATCGAGTTCAAGCGGCCGATGCTGAACTCTACTGCCTTTATCGTGACCAGCCTGCTGTGCTTCGCCATCTGGGCTCTCTATACGTGGCGGATCAATGCTTTGGGACTCGAACGGGATGCGGCTTCCCCCGCGACCACGCCCGAATGGATCAAGCGATTTGAGAACATCAGCGGGCACGGCGTTATCGTGTATGCCATTACCATGAGCGCCGCTGCCATCTATTGGGTCATGTCGCTTGATCCCACGTGGTACTCATCGGTGTACGGGCTGCTGTTTCTGGTGGGACAAATCTACTCGGTGCTGGCGCTGGCGATTATCGTTGTGATTTGGCTCTCCAAGGCCGAGCCCTTCCGCACCGTTCTGCGCCAGACCGAGCAGCACGACCTGGGCAAGTTCACCTTCGCATTTGTGATGCTCAACATCTACCTGGCGTTCTCGCAGTTTCTCATCATCTGGTCGGGGAATTTGCCGGAAGAGATTCCCTGGTACCTGGCCCGTTTCCGGGGGGGATGGGGCGTGATCATCACGCTGGACTTCATCTTTCACTGGCTGATTCCGTTCACGCTGCTGTTGTCGCGGGACCTGAAGCGGAACAAGAAGCGGCTGGTGCGGGTGTGCCAATGGATGGTGTTTGCCAAGGCCTTCGACTTGTTCTGGCTGATCGAACCGAACTTCAGCGATGCCGCCGGCAACCTCCACTTCAGCTGGGGAATTCTCGAATATGTGGCCGTTCCGGTGGCGATGACCGCCTTCTGGATCGCCTACTATTGCACGCGTTTGCAGACGCGGCCGCTGGTGCAAACCAACGACCCGCACGTAGCGGAAATTCTGGAGCCAGAACATGCCCACGCATAATCCAAACCGACCTGAGCATGACGAACCGGAGCCGATCGACGCGTCCAAAGGCTTCGAGCAGTCCGATGTGCGCATCTCGGGAATCCTGGTGTTCTTGACCGCGCTGGCCATCTTCGTGGTCGTTACCGGGGTGCTGGCGTATGGGGTCGGCAAGGTGATCGACGAGCGCATGGCCAAGGAAGACGGGCGTCCCACGCGATGGGCCTCCACGGTGAATGTGCGTTCGTTGGGCAACTTCCCCTCCAGCCCGGAGCTGCAACAGAAAATGGCGGAGCTGACGCAGCAGTTTCCCACGCCGCGATTACAGACCGACGACGGCAACCAGGACATTGCGGATCTGCACGAAAAGGAAGACCTGCTGCTGGAGCACTATACCTGGGTTGACCGGTCGCAGGGCAAGGTGAGAATTCCGATCGAGCGGGCGATGGAACTGCTGGCGCAGCGGGGATTGCCGGTGGCGCCGGCTGTCGAAACGGCGCCGCTCATGTTTGGCGACAGGGAGCCGACGGTAGCTGCGCCGCTGACCAGCGGGTTTGCGCGCACCGGGTATGAACAGGATCAGGCAGAGGCGCAAGCGGCCGAGGCTGGGCGCGGAGCGGGGCACAAGTAGGGAGCGGAGCGCCGCGTTGGAGTTTTTGCGTTTCCCACCCTTGCGGCAGGAAAAAGTCGCAAGGATGGGGCACGGAGTGGGTGCCTGGTTTGTTCAAGGTCAGGGAAAAGAAGTTGGAGAAGGGCAAGACCGGCCGCTGGACGTGCATCGGCCGCGGCAGGGGAAGGGAAGCGGAAATCATGCGGAGCGCAGGCATAGTGAGGAGAAGTTGGAGCAACGCGGTGCTGGCCGCGGCGGGGCTGGGTCTATCCCTGCTCAGCCCGGTCGCGCTGGCGCAGGTTGCCCCCACCGGCGAAAAGCTGTTGGGTCCGATCAACGACAAGCCGCCGTCGATTCTGGACAAGGTTGGAATTGCGCAGCGGCTCAATGAACAACTGCCCCTCTCGCTCACCTTTACCGACGACACCGGCAAGCAGGTGCAACTGGCCAGCTACTTTGGCAAGAAGCCGGCGATTCTGGCGCTGGTTTACTACCAGTGTCCCATGCTGTGCTCAGAGGAACTGAACGGATTGACGGGCGCGCTGCAGATGGTGGACGAAGTGCCGGGCAAGGACTTCAACGTGATTGTGGTCAGCATCGACCCCAGCGAAGGAACCGACCTGGCCGCGGCCAAGAAGCGCAGCTATGTGAAGCGCTACGGGCATCCGGAGACGGCGGGGGGCTGGCACTTCATGACCGGCACGCAGCCCAACATCGATGCACTGACCAAGGCGGTGGGATTCGGCTACGTGAGAATTCCGGGGCCGGATGGAAAGCTGACCCAGTTTGCCCACGCCAGCGCGATCCAGATTGTGACACCGGAGGGCAAGCTGGCCCAGTACTACATGGGGGTGGAGTACTCGCCCAAGGATCTGCGGCTGGGACTGGCGGAGGCTTCGGCCAACCGCATCGGCTCGCCGGTGGACAACATTCTGACCTATTGCTACCACTACGATCCCCAGACCAACAAGCACTCGCTGATTGTGGCGCGGGTGGTGCAGTTGGGCGGGCTGGTGACACTCTTCACGCTGGGTGGATTCATGCTGGTCATGTTTCGCCGGGACGCCCGCCAACAGGACGACGAAACCGGCAACAGCAAGCCAGAGACAGGGCGAAAGGTGAACGAATAACGAATGAACCACATCAGTCCAACAATCTGGCAGTTTCTCGTCAAGTGGCTGACGAACTTCGCGCTGTTTCCGCCGGAGGCGTCGAAGATTGCGCCTCAGATGGATGCGCTGCTGTTCTTCATGGTGCTGGTGAGCCTGATCGGGCTGACCATCGTGGTACTGCTGGTGGTGAGTTTCTCGATCCTCTACAGCAAAGAGCGCCATCCGGTGGCGGAGCAGATCGAGGGCTCCACGCTGCTTGAGGCCACCTGGACCATCATTCCGCTGGGTCTGTTCCTGGTGATGTTTGTGTGGGGCGCGCTGATCTATTTCCGGGTGTACACGCCGCCGGCCAACGCCATGAACATCTACGTGGTGGGCAAGCAGTGGATGTGGAAGGCGGAGCATCCGGGCGGGCAGCACGAGATCAACTCGCTGCATGTGCCGGCGGGCCGCGCCGTGCAGTTGACGCTGATTTCGCAGGATGTGTTTCACAGCTTTTCGATTCCCGCGTTCCGGGTGAAGCGGGAGGCGATCCCGGGCCGCTATACGACAGTGTGGTTCGAGGCCACGACGCCGGGCACCTATCACCTATTCTGCACGCAATATTGCGGCACCAACCACTCGCAGATGATTGGCGACGTGGTGGTGCTGACGCCGGAGGACTTCAGGAAGTGGCTGGCCGAATCCACCAGCGGCGCCTCGCTGGCGCAGAACGGCGAGCGGCTGTTTGCCAGCCTGAGTTGCGCGGCCTGCCACAACGCGCGGCCGGATGCGCGCGGACCGAACCTGGCCAACGTCTATGGCGCCAAGCTGGCGCTCTCCACCGGCCAGACGGTGATTGCCGACGATGCGTACCTGCGGCAGGCGATCCTGAGTCCATCGGAACATATCACGCAGGGCTATGCGCCCATCATGCCCACGTATCAGGGGCAGATCAGCGAGGAAGGACTCATCTCGCTGATTGAGTACATCAAGAACCTCAACTCCGACTATCGCATCGAGCAGACGCTGACCACCACGGAGATGCTGCCCGGCAGCGAAGGCAAGGCGGCGGCGGGGCAAAACCCTGCAACCGCAGTGCCTGCCACACAAGGAACGGTGAAGCCATGAGCGCCACAATTGTCAGTCTTCCCGACCAGTCCACGGCCAGGATTCCGAAGATGAACTATCTCAGCAAGGAGAACGGGCTGCTGAGCTGGCTGCTGACCGGCGATCACAAGCGGATTGCGATTCTTTACCTGATCTCGATCACCTTCTTCTTCTTTATCGGCGGCGCTTTGGCAGGGCTCATCCGGCTGGAGTTGCTGACGCCGCAAAGCGATCTGATGGCCACCGACACCTACAACAAGGTGTTCACCATGCACGGCGTGGTGATGATCTTTCTGTTCCTGGTGCCCTCGGTGCCGGCTACGCTGGGCAACTTCTTTATCCCGATGATGATCGGGGCCAAGGACCTGGCGCTGCCCAAGGTGAACCTGCTCAGCTGGTATCTCTACGTGGTGGGCGGCATCCTGGTGCTGGTCACGATGATTACCGGGGGCGTGGATACGGGCTGGACGTTTACTACGCCGCTCTCCACGCACTACGTGAATACCAACGTGCTCTCGACCGGGCTGGCCGTCTTCATCGCCGGCTTCAGCTCCATCTTTACCGGGTTGAACTTCATTGTGACCATCCACAAGATGCGCGCGCCGGGCATGACCTGGTTCCGGATGCCGCTGTTTGTGTGGGCTCACTATGCGGCCAGCATTCTGATGGTGCTGGGCACGCCGGTGCTGGCAATCGCCATTGTGCTGCTGGCGCTGGAGCGCACCATCGGCATCGGAGTCTTCGATCCCACCAAGGGCGGCGATCCGCTGCTGTTTCAGCATCTGTTCTGGTTCTATTCGCACCCCGCCGTCTACATCATGATTCTGCCCGGCATGGGCGTGATCTCCGAGGTGATCTCGACCTTCAGCCGCAAGCGGGTTTTCGGCTATACGGCGGTGGCCTTTTCGTCGGTGGCGATTGCGGTCTTCGGCTTCTTTGTGTGGGCGCACCATATGTTCATCATGGGCGTTTCGAACTACGCAGTGCTGGTGTTCTCGCTGCTGACCATGCTGGTGGCGGTGCCCTCGGCCATCAAGATTTTCAACTGGGTCTTCACGCTCTACAAGGGGTCCATCACCTTCGAGACGCCGATGCTTTACAGCTTCGGTTTCATGGGCCTGTTTACCATCGGCGGCCTGACCGGCGTGTTTCTGGGCGCCTCCGGCACCGACATTCACCTGACAGAGACTTACTTCATCGTGGCCCACTTCCACTTTGTGATGGTGGGCGGCATGTTGATGGCGTTCCTCTCCGGTATCCACTTCTGGTGGCCCAAGATGACCGGGCGCATGTATCCGGAGAAGCTTTCGCAACTGGCGGCGCTGATCACTTTCATCGGGTTCAACTTCACCTTCTTTCCGCAGTTCATTCTGGGCGTGCTGGGCATGCCGCGGCGCTACGCTTCCTATCCGCCGGAGTTTCAGATACTGAATGTGTTTTCGACAGCCGGCGCCACCATTCTGGGCGTGGGTTACATGCTGCCGGTGCTCTATCTGACGTGGTCGCTGAAGTACGGCGCCATTGCCGGCAACAATCCCTGGCAGGCTACGGGGCTGGAATGGCAGACCCAGTCGCCGCCGTTGACGGAAAACTTTACCAAGATGCCCATCATGGACCACGAAGCCTACGACTACGAGTGGCTGGCAAAGCAGCAGGAGAAAGAGGTGGCCAGTGTCGGATAGCCCCGCGATTGCCCATGTCGCCGAAGACGCGGTTCTCGACGAGCACCCGTCCTATCTGCGCCATCACTTCAACTCAACCGAACAGCAGGCGGACACCGCGAACTTTGCCATGTGGCTGTTTCTGGTGACCGAGGTCATGTTCTTCGGCGGGCTGTTCACGGCCTATCTGATCTATCGCAACTGGTACTATCCGGCCTTTGTGGTGGCTTCGCACCAGTTGAATGTGGGTTGGGGCACCGCCAACACAGCGGTGCTGATTTGCTCCAGCTTCACCATGGCCATGGGCGTGTGGTGCGCCGAGACGCGGCGCAGGAAAGGCCTGGTTCTGTGCCTGACGCTGACCTTCATTCTGGGGCTGGTCTTTCTGGGCATCAAAGGCATCGAATACTCGGAGAAGATCGAGAAGCACCATGTGCCGGGCTTCCACTACAGCCTTCAGTCCTTTGTCGATCCGGCTTCGGACCCGGATATCGCGCAGTACCACGACAAGCCGCTGGCCCTCGACATGGCGCGGCACACCGAGCTCTACTTCTCGCTTTACTTTGCCATGACCGGCATGCACGCGCTGCACATGATCATCGGCATCGGCATTCTGGGATTCATGATCTTCCGCGCCAGGGCCGGAGCCTACACCTCGGGCCACGTGACGTTTGTTGAGAACTTCGGCCTCTACTGGCACTTTGTGGACATCATCTGGATTTACCTATTCGCGCTGCTGTATCTGATCAGCAGACACCAGTAAAGGACGGGCGGCATGAGCGAACACAACGAACAAGCGCACCACATCGTCGGCCCCAAGGTCTACGTGATCATCTTCTTCGCGCTGCTGCTGGGAACCGGGCTCACGGTCTGGGCTTCGTTTCTGGAACTGGGACTGTGGAATCCGGTGATCGCGCTGGCCATTGCCACCGGCAAGGCGATGCTCGTCGTGCTGTTTTTCATGCAAGTGAAGTACAGCACCAAGTTGACCAAGCTCACCGTCTTTGCCGGCATCTTCATGTTCCTGACGCTGGTGGGCATGACGCTGGCCGACTACTTCACCCGCGCCTGGGGACAGTGGTAGGACAGAGATCAGTTGTCAGTGGCCAGGGGCGGCTGAGCAACGCAGTTTTGCATGAGGGCTGCCCGACGGGCGGCCCTTTTTGCTGAAGAGAAAGGGAGCGGCATGTTTTCCCAGGTCTCAAAAGCGAGACCTGGGGCACCCATGCTCTTGTGGCCGGAGGAGAATTGAAACAGCAGCCGTCTTGAGGTGAATCCCATGCCAGACAACCCGCAGATGCCCGAAGAGCTTTCCCGGTTGGCTGACCAGATGCGGGTGCTGGTGCGGCGGGGAGGCGCGCCGCGCAAGGGCGGACGGTGCGTCGTCTACTGGATGCAGCGGGCAATGCGCATCGTGGGCAATCCGGCGCTGGAAGTGGCCATAGCGGCGGGGAATCTGCTGGGGTTGCCGGTGGTGGTGTATTTCTCGGTGATTCCCAACTATCCCCATGCGAATCTGCGCCACTACCACTTCATGGCCCAGGGGCTCAAGGATGTGGCCGAAGACGGGGCGGAGCGCGGGGTGGGGTTTGTGGTTCGCCGACCGCCGGAGAACTCGCTGGAGGCGTTCCTTGAAGAGGTGGAAGCGGCGCTTGTGATTGGCGACGAGAATCCTTGCCGAGAGCCGGAACGCTGGCGCCGGGTGCTGGCTGGGCGGCTGCGGCTGCCCTACTGGACGGTCGATGCCGACGTGGTGGTACCCTCGCGGGTCTTCGACCGCAGCTTTGTACTGCTGCATCACTTCCGGCCGCATCTGAAGGCGCAGTTGCCCAAATATCTTGTCGCTGCGGAGAGGATTGCGCCTCTTCATGAGTGGAAGCCGTGGAAGGCTGTGCCGAGTTTCTCGCTGGACGGGGACATTACCGAGGGGTTTACCAAACTGGACCGCACGGTGGGACCAGTGGACAGCTTTACCGGGGGGGCCCGCTCCGCGGTTCGGCGTCTCAGGGAGTTCGTCAGCCGGGAACTGGCGGGCTACGAGGAGACGCGGAACCATCCCGAAGTGAAGGGGACCAGCCGGTTGTCGCCGTATCTGCACTTCGGCAACATAGGGCCGCTGACGATTGCTCTGGCGGTCGAGGAGGCGGTCAAGCAGGGAAAAGCTCCGGCCGCCGCGCGCGACAGGTTTCTCGATCAGCTCATTGGCTGGCGGGAGCTTTCTGTGCTGTTTGTGCGCCATGAGCCGAACTACGACAACTGGGAGTGCGCCGCGCCGTGGGCCAGGAAGACGCTCACCGAGCACGCCGGCGATCCGCGCCCGTACCGCTATAGTTTGAAGCAACTGGAGCGCGCCGAGACTGGCGACGAACTGTGGAACGCGGCCCAGCGGGAGATGGTGGAGACCGGCTGGATGCATAACTACATGAGGATGTATTGGGCCAAGAAGATCCTGGAATGGGCGCCGGAGCCGGCCACGGCCTTCGACTGGGCGGTGATGCTGAACGACAAATACGAGCTGGACGGGCGCGATCCCAATGGCTACGCGGGCATTGCCTGGGCTATTGTGGGCCGGCACGACCGGCCGTGGTTCAACCGGCCGGTCTTCGGGTTGGTGCGGACCATGACAGGGGGTTCGACGGCGAAGAAATTCGATGCCGGGCGGTACATCGGCCAGCAGCGCCGGAATGGAGAGAAGGCGCTGTCTTGAGATTCCGCAAAGAGAGCCGGATCGAGCCGGAGTAAGTTTCTTTAATGAATGTGTCCCATTTCCGTACTATAATCGCTGCCAATTTCATTCCCGGAAACTGCGCGTTTTGCACGGCTTAATCCAGTGGATTCTGTCCAAATCCCCCTTGGAAGATGAGAGAGGGGAGGCCGGAATCGGATAGCGGATGCGTGTGAGCAAATGGGTTTCTGAGCGGATTTCAAGAAAGCTGGCCTGGAGGGGCGGGTTGGAGCGGCGTGCCTGTGCGGCCCGGCTGGGCGGCAAGCTGTGGGGCGCGTCGACGCTGGCGTGTCTGGCGGTGACGGCGGCTTTGGGGCAAACGGCTCATGCAGGCCGGGAAGCGAAAGCGCCGCGCCTGGAGGCGCATCTGCCGCCGCGAGTGTTGCAGGCGCAGCGGTTTCTTGCGCAGCGGGGCTGGACGGCCGGTGAGGGAGCGGCGGCCGGCGGGGCTCGCGCAGCAGGCCTCCACTGGCGCAGCAATCTGGCCCGGCCGCAGTCCAACTCCAGCACCCCGGCCACTGCCACCTGGACGACTCTTGGCCCGACCGCAGTTTCGACGCCGGAATATGGGCTGGTGACGGGGCGCATCTCCGCGCTGGCGCTGGACCCCTCGGACACGACCGGCAATCGTCTTTATCTGGGAACCACCGGGGGCGGAGTGTGGGTGGCGCAGAACGCTGCCACGGGCACGGCGTCCAATGTGGTCTTCAGTCCACTTACGGATACGGTGGGGGCATTGAGCGGCGCCCAGGACGCATCCATCGGGATTGGGGCGCTGACCGTGCAGCCGGGCGGGACGGGGGTGATTCTGGCCGGAACCGGGGACCCGAACGATGCGCTGGACTCCTACTACGGAGCCGGGATTCTGCGATCGATCGATGGGGGAAACTCCTGGAGCCTGATCCCCACCACGGCGGATCAGACCTTGAGCTTTGCCGGGGAAGGATTTGCCGGCTTTGCCTGGGGTACGGCCAATCCGCAACTGGTGGTGGCGGCGGTGTCAGAGGCGTACGAGGGCACGCTGGTGGATGCGCCGCGGCCGAGCGTGAGCTATCTGGGTCTGTACTACTCCGCCGACGCCGGGGCCACCTGGACCCTGGCCACCATCAGCGACGGGAGCGGAACGGATGTGCAAGGGCCGAACGATCCGCGGACTGACTCCTATGGCAATGCCGCCACGGCGGTGGTGTGGAACCCGGTGCGGCAACTGTTTGTGGCCGCGGTGCGCTTTCACGGCTATTACCAGTCAGTGGATGGCATCACCTGGACACGGATGACGGCGCAGCCGGGAGCCGGGCTGACCGCGGCGGCTTGTCCCACCAATCCGGACAGCTCCGGCTCGACCGCCTGCCCCATCTTTCGCGGTGCGCTGGCGGTGAATCCGCTGACCGGGGACACCTTTGCCTGGACGGTGGACGACTACAACCAGGACCAGGGACTGTGGCAGGACCAGTGCGGGCTGAGCGGAGGCGCGTGCGCCAGCCAGAACATTACCTTTGCCCAGCAATGGCAAACGACGGCGCTGGAGACGAGCACCGCCAACGGAGCGGCCACCATTGAGAACGGCGACTACACGTTGGCGCTGGCGGCGGTGCCTTCGCAACAGGACACGCTGATGCTGGCCGGGGACGACGATCTGTGGAAGTGCAGCCTGGCGATGGGATGCGTATGGCGCAACACCACCAACGCCACCACCTGCATGAGCGCCCAGGTGGGGGAATACCAGCACGCTCTGGCCTGGGCGGCGAACAATCCGCTGGAGATATTTGTAGGCAACGACAGCGGGCTATGGCGCACCGAGGACGCCATCGGCGAGACGGGATCAGCCTGTGCTGCGGACGACAACAGTCACTTCCAGAACCTGAACGGCGGGTTGGGTTCGCTGGCGGAGGTGGCGGCCATGGCCCAGTCGCAGGCCACGCCCTACACGCTGATGGCCGGGCTGGGGGCGAACGGAACCGCGGGCGTGAAGAGCGGCACCGGGCCGACGGCGAACTGGCCGCTGATTCTGGGCGGGGAGGGCGGGCCGGTGGCCATCGACCCGGTCAACACCACCAACTGGTATGTGAACAACGAGGCGGGAGTTTCCATTCGCCTGTGCGCGCAGGCGACTGCCTGCACAGCGGCGGACTTCGGCGCGAATCCGGTCGTTGACATGAACGCCAGCGGCCAGGATGGGTACACCATGGAGACGCCGGCGCCGCTTCTGGTGGACCCGCTGGACTCGACCCAGTTGCTGATCGGGACCTGCCGGGTGTGGCGCGTCCCGGCCAACGGCTCCGGATGGAGCGCGAGCAATGCCATCAGTCCCATTCTGGACAACTCCGCAACCAGCGGTTCCTGCAGCGGGGATGCCCTGATTCGCTCGATGGCGGCGATGGCGCTTCCGGGGGGCGGCGAGATCGTCTATGTGGGTATGTACGGCTCCGCGGACGGGGGTGGAAACTCCCCCGGCCATGTTTGGAGCGCGACCTATACCCCATCGGCCGGCTGGTCCAACTGGTTGGATCTGACCCTGAATCCGGTCAGCAATGACACCTTGGCGATGAATCATTTTGGCCTGGACATCTCCAGCATCTTCATCGATTCCCATGTTCAGACCGGGCAGACGGTCTATGTGACGGTGGAGGGGATTCCCAGCGCCACAGAGAACGTCCGGTCAGTCTACCTCTCGACGGATGGGGGAGCGCACTGGTCGAACATGGTGGCCAATCTTCCTTGGGCTCCGGCCAACAGCCTTGTAGTGGATCCGCAGGACGCCAATACGGCCTATATTGCCACCGACGCCGGGGTCTATTTCACCACCCGGGTTGCCACTTGCGCGAGCGCGTCGTCGAACTGCTGGTCGGCGTTTGGGACCGGGCTGCCGGAGGCGCCGGTGGTGCAGCTCAACGCCGCACCGCTCACGTCGTCGGCGCGGGTGCTGGTGGCGGCGACCTATGGCCGCGGTGTTTGGCAAACCCCACTGTGGACGGCGGAGACCGGTTTGACCACGGCGGTTGCCAGCCCCAGTCCGCTGGAGTTCACGACCCCGGTGCCGGTGAACAGCGGCACCACCCTGACGGTGACCCTGGAGAACACGGGGACCCTGGCGCTGACGCCAACCGGGACCGCCATGAGCGGGGACTTCAGGGTGCAGACCGACAACTGCCAGAACACAACAGTGAATGCCGGATCGAACTGCACGATTCTGGTGACCTTTACGCCTCTGAAGGCAATACCCCTGCTCGGTCAGATGACCATCTACGCCAACGTTTACGGGGGACAACTGACGGTGGAACTGAGCGGCACGGGCGCCCCTGCGGGGACGGTCAGCCTGACCCCTGCCACCATCGATTTCGGCCCTGTGGAGGTGGGGACGACTTCCGCGCCGGAGCAGGTGGAGGCCGGCAACAACAGCGGAACGCCGGTGCCGATCAGCGGCGTGGCCGTCACGGCCCCGTTCAAGATCGCGAGCAACGCCTGCGGCACCAGTACCCTGCAGCCGCAGACCGACTGCCAGGTGATGGTGGAGTTTGCGCCCACCGCGGCGGGGGCAGCCAGCGGAACGCTCACCTTCACCGACGGTGCCGGGACGCAAACCGTAACCCTGACCGGGAGCGGGGCAGCGCCGCCGACCGATACTCTTTCGCCTACCTCGCTGACCTTTCCCGGAACGGTGATTGGGCAGCTCTCCACCGCCCAGACCGTGACGATAACCAACAGCGGAGACCTGCCGCTGACTTCGATTGCCGCCACGGTGAGCGGGGCATTCCAGGTATCCAGCAACTGCGGCACCCAGCTTCCGGGGCAATCGAGCTGTTCGATCGCGGTGGTCTTTGCGCCCAGCCAGGCGGGCGTCCAGACCGGCACACTGACCGTCTCCGATTTGTTGCGCACGCAGACGGTGCCTCTTTCCGGGACGGGATTGCTGCCGCCGGTTTTTATCGTTAGCCCCACCAGCCTGAGCTTTACCGGCCAGCAGGTGGGCGTCGCCAGCCCACCCGCGGTGCTGACCGTGAGCAATACCGGCGGCGCTGCGGCGGCCAAGGTGGGCTTCCAGATCACGGGTCAATTTGCCAGCAGCTTTGCCACCGGGGCCACCACCTGCGGGGCGACCTTGGACACGGGGAGCAGTTGCACGGTGCAGGTGGTTTTTACTCCTGGCGCCTCGGGCGGCAGCGCGGCCACGCTCGTGATCTCCTCTTCCACTCTGGGCGTGAAGCCGGTCTCAGTGCCGCTGAATGGCTCCGCGACGGCCACGAACGGGCTGAATGTGAGCCCTGCACAGTTGACCTTTCCGGCAACCGTTACCGGCCAGTCCAGCGCGGCGCAGACAGTGACCATCAGCGAGGCGGGCAGCGCGGCCGCCAGCGCCTTGAAGCTCGCCGCCTCTGCTCCGTTCAGTTTGACCCAGAGCACCTGTTCCAGCAGCCTGGCGGCCGGGGCAAACTGTTCGGTAGGGGTGATTTTTACGCCGACCGCGACCGGGGTGGTGACGGGCACATTGCAGGTGACCGCCGCATCGCCGGCGACCCCGGCCAACGTTCTGTTGAGCGGAACGGGCGCGGTTGCGGCGGCTATCCAGGTGTCGCCTTCGACCATCAACTTTGCCACCACCGGGGTGGGCGCCACCAGCAGCCCCACTACCGTGACGGTGAGCAACTCCGGAACAGCCGAGAGCTTGAGCAACCTTGTTCTTGCGGCGCCGGCTGGCTTCCAGGTGGTGAACAATACCTGCGGGTCCTCCCTGGCGCCGCAGACAGGCTGCACGGCGGGGGTGGTCTTTGCCCCAACCAGCGCGGGCGCGCAGACCGGGAACCTGACCGTGACCAGCAGCACAGTGCCCACGGGTGCGCAGGTCGTGCTTGCGGGGATGGGGTTCGACTTTACCGTCACGGCCTCCGGCTCAACCAGCCAAACCGTCAGCAGCGGACAAACTGCCAGCTACACGCTGGTAATCACGCCCCTGAGCGGCTCGCAGGGGGCTTTCACCTTCCAGTGCGGAACGCTTCCCTCGAATGCGCTTTGCCTGTTCAATCCCACCACGGAAACCCTTGGCGCGGGCGTCACCGGCAACGTGGCGGTGGAGATTTCAACGGGGAAATCGGGGTCCGCGGCCGTCTCGATGGTTCCGGCCGGATGGCGCTTTCTTCCGCTGGCCTGCGGGCTGGTGCTGCTGCCGCTGGGATGGAAGCGGCGCCGGGCGGCGCTGCTGCTGGGGGCTCTGCTGGCGATTCTGGCGGGCGGCGTTTGCAGTTGCGCGGGATCGGGCGGCGGATCGAGCAGCAGCACGACGCCGGTCTCGACTCCTGGCTCGACTCCGACGGGAACTTACTCGATTCCGGTCACCGTACTTTCCAATGGGGTGCAGCACAGCTTGACGGTGAAGCTGATTGTGGATTAGAACGTTTGGTTTCTGCGACGCGGGCTTCATGCTGTCCCACCCTAGCTGCAAAAACAAGAACGCGGCGAGGGTGGGGCACCCGAGCATTGGCATGATGGTCATTGAGAATCAGCGCTGTGGAATGACGCCCAAACACAGGCGCGGGACGTAAACCCAAACGGGCTATACTTTGTCTTCGGGCCTTCACCAGGAGCGCCCGCGACGGGAGCCGCAGGGAGACCGGGAACGGGGAAGAGCAGGGAATGACCGCCAATGTAACTGTGGAAGAAGTGCAGCGGGTGGCCGAGCTGGCCCACCTGGAGCTCAAGCCGGAGGAGACTCCGCGCATGCTGCATGACCTGAACGCCATTCTCGACTACGTGGCCGAGCTGAACGAGCTGGATACGGCGGGCGTGGCTCCGCTGGCCCAGGTGAGCGAGCTTGGCGATGCCGCGGGCACGACCGCGCTGCGCGCCGATGCGGTGCTGCCCTCGCTGGACCGGGCTACGGTGCTGGCGCAAGCGCCGGAGACAGACCAAGTCTTCTTCAAGGTGCCCAAGGTGATTGAGCGCTAAGCCATCGTTCTCAGTGAATCCGCGGGCCGCAAGGCCGCAACCAGGCCCCCCAGGCTACCAGCAAGGTCACAAAGAGGAAGGTTCCATTGCCCAGCGAAGCCGAGAGTTATGTTCAGAAGCCCAAGACCCTGGCCGCGTTGCGCGCCGAGCTCGTCTGCGGCGCCACCAAGGCCAGTGACCTGGCTGCCAGTTACTATGACCGCATTGCGGCTCTGAATCCGCGCCTGAATGTCTATCTGAGCCTGACCAAAGAGCGCGCTCTGGAACAGGCGGGCCGCGTGGATGCGCTGGCTGCCAAGGGCGATCCTTTGCCGCCGCTGGCAGGCGTCCCGGTGGGCATCAAGGATGTGCTGGTGATGCAGGGCGCCCCGGCCACGGCGGGATCGAAGATTCTGCAAGGCTACCGGCCCCCGTACGACGCCACTGCAGTGGCCAGGCTGGAGGCGGCGGGCGCGGTGCTGCTGGGCAAACTGAATTGCGACGAGTTTGCCATGGGCTCCTCGAACGAGAACTCGGCCTATGGGCCGGTGCGCAACCCGGTGGATACGGAGCGGGTTCCGGGCGGCTCCAGCGGCGGCTCGGCGGCGGCGGTGGCGGCCAATTTGGCGGTGGCCACGCTGGGGACCGATACCGGCGGCTCGATTCGCCAGCCGGCCAGTTTTTGCGGCGTGGTGGGCGTGTTGCCCACCTACGGGCGCGTTTCGCGCTACGGGCTGATCGCCTTTGCCTCGTCGCTGGATCGCGTGGGGCCGTTTGCGGGAAATGTGCGCGACGCGGCCACGCTATTGGGCGTGATTGCCGGCCACGATCCCAAGGACGCCACCAGCTCCACGGCGCCGGTGCCGGACTATGCGGCTGAGAGCGACAAGGCAGCCGAAGGGCTGCGCATCGGCGTGCCCGCTGAGTACTTTGCCGAGGGTCTGGACCCGGAGGTGCGCGCGGCGATTGAAAAGGGCATTGATGCTTTGAAGGCGGCCGGTTGCACCGTGAAGGCGGTTTCCTTGCCGCATACCCGCTACGCGGTTCCCACGTATTACCTGATTGCCACGGCGGAGGCCAGCGCCAATCTTGCCCGCTTTGACGGCGTGCGCTACGGCTATCGCTCGCCGGAGTCGGACACCCTGTCTGCGATGTACTCGCACTCCCGCGATGAAGGCTTTGGCGCCGAGGTCAAGCGCCGCATTCTGCTGGGGACCTATGCGCTGTCGGCCGGCTACTACGACGCCTACTACCTGAAAGCGCAGCAGGTGCGGCGGCTGCTGGCTGAGGAGTATCTGCGCGCCTTTGCCGAGGTGGACGCGATCGTGACGCCGACTTCGCCCATTCCGCCCTTCAAGCTGGGCGAGAAGACCGGCGATCCGCTGGCCATGTACCTGGCCGACATCTACACTGTGACAGCCAGCCTGGCGGGCATCTGCGGCGTGAGCGTGCCCTGCGGCACCACCACCGGCGGGCTGCCAGTGGGGATGCAGGTGCTGGCCGCGCACTTGAACGAGGGCACGGCCTTCCGCGTGGCGCGAGCCGTGGAGGCAGCAGAGCTTTAGAATCAGGTTGCCAGAGACGCGGCGGATGGTGAATGCCGGGCCTCATGAAGTTGATTTGCAGTTGATCTTGTGCGGCCGACTGACCGCGGTTTCCGTTTCCCGACAGATTTGCGCCAGTATCTCTGGAGCAAACGGCATGAGCATAAACGGGCGGATGGCGATTTTGGCAATCGTGGCGGTGCTGCTAGCCGCTGCAACGGCAGCACCGGGGGCGCCGCGCAAGGCCCACACCGTGGTTCTGGGCGCGGCCAAGCGGGTGGAGTACTCCAAGACGGGCGACCCGGCGGGCGCGGCTGCCGCCGAGGATGCGCTGAGGATTCGCGCGCTGCTGGTGGACGGCGTCCTGAAGGAGTGGACCACCGGCGACGCCCACGATGTGACCGACCGCAGCTTCGTGGTGCGGCGGGTGATCCGGCTGAACGATTCTCTGCCCGGCGACCAGCTGGGCCACTGGGTTTGGCAGCGCGGTCCGTGGCTGCTGGTGGATCGTGTCACCGGCCACGCAACCCCGCTCAAGCTGCCGGACTACGACCCCGGCGTGAGCCAGGTGAGCTGGTTCCGCGACTACGGGGCCTATTGCGGGGTGACCGCCAGCGGCAAGAGCCTGTATGCCGTGGTCGCCCAGGTGGCGGCGCGCAAGGCGGTGCTGGCCAGGAAGTTGGCGGCGTTTGACGCAGAGAGCCGCCCGGACCCGGTGTGCGGCCCTGCGGAGTGGCAGCGCGAGCCTCTGCGGGTTAGCTTTCACCCCACCGGCAAGGAGCAGGTGAGCTTTGACCTCGCTCCCGGCTCGGCCGTGCTGGTGGAGGACTCCAGCGACGAGCCGGAGAAGCCGGCGGTGGATACCAAGCCGAAATAGCGGGTCAACGAGCAAGAGAAAAAGCCGGAGCAGGGTTTGTTGCTTCCCACCCTTGCGCCAGAGAAAAGCGCAAAGATGGGGCACGGAGCTTGATGGGCAAGTCGGCGAAAGACAGCCGCGGGTTCCCTTCGGGTGCGCTAAGGCCCATGAACACTCAGGGCAGGCTTTCGACTCGTTGCGCTCGCACAGAATGACTGTTTCTTGGTGAATAGAAACGATGGAATCATTCGACGAACTTTTGCAGAAGGCTGAGGCGGCGCACGGTCACTTGTGCGCGGGGCAGATCCTGGGCGTGCGCATGGCCTTGCTGGGCCTGCGGCGTCTGGGGATCGAGGATCCGCGCGGCGCGGATCGCAAGCGGCTGGTTACGTTTGTCGAGATCGACCGCTGCGCCACGGACGCCATCGGCCTGGTGACCGGCTGTCGGCTGGGCAAGCGGACGCTCAAGTTCCGCGACTGGGGCAAGATGGCGGCGACTTTTGTGGACCTGGCTTCGGACCGCGGGGTGCGAATTGTGGCGCTGGAGGACTCGCGGGAACTGGCGCGCCAGCTTTATCCGCAGGTTGAGAGCAAGAGCCAACAGCAGATGCTGGCCTATCGGGAACTGGCGGACGCGCAGCTTTTCACGGAGCAATCGATGCGGGTAGCGCTTGACCCCGCGGAACTGCCGGGAAGCAGGGGCGACCGGTTTCTATGCCCGCGGTGCGGGGAGGGCGTGAACTTTGGCCGCTTTGTGGAGGTGGAGGGCGAGCGGCTGTGCCTGAGCTGCGCCCGCCCGGAACTGCGCTATTGGGTCCCGGAAGAGTAGAGCCCCTTTGCTGTTTCTCTGCTGGGGGCTGTGTGCTGTCCCACCCTAACCGCAAAAACAAGGACGCGGTGCCCAGAGGGCGCCCAGGTGGGTCAACCAGGCTGCCAGGGGAAGCGGCGCTAGCGGCCGGGGTTATCTTCGACGCCGGATGTCCTTTTCGATTTGAAAGAGCACCCAGACCAGGAAGACCAGGGAGAGCGCCAACGGAACGAGCAGGAAAGCTTCGGGACTCACGGTGAGCATGGGGAACATCCTCCCCCTGTTTCCTCCTCCGAGTGCGGGCTTGCGGCGTCCGGATGCGTTGAGAGAGAAGAACAGGACAGTCTCAGAAGAAATGGGATTCCGTAAGGAAGGGGTAGACAAACCATAAGGGCTTTATATGGGGTGTGGAAGGCGAAAATCAGTCGGAAAGACGGCGGATAAGCTTCGGCCAAACCGGGAAGCGGGACTCATCCGGGGGCGTTGCGCCTTGACACGCAACAGGGCGCGCGTATCTTATCTTGGAAGGCATTCTTTCGGAATCCGGATGGAACCAGCGCGGGCAGAACTGTGCGACTTCCAGAAAGCAGGAGTTCCGCGGGAAGGCCGTGTCGAAAAGGAAGCAGACGGCGGCAGGGTCAAAGGTTTGGATGCGGGTGCGGGATTGGAACTCAGTGCCCGGCATGCGGCAACCGAGCCCTTCTTCCCGAGCCTGGGCCGGACTTGACCAGCGGCCAGGACCATTCCCGGAGACGAAAAATTTCATCAGGCGCCCGGTTCAAAGCCGGGTATGCCTGTGCCCGGAGTGGCCGCGCGAGCATGCGGCCGGGGCGAGCAAAGGATGAGTGTGGTTACGAGTTTTGGCTTATTTGCGGGTGCGCCCGGCGGAGCTGGCGGCAGCAGTCTTCCCATGCTTTTGCCCTTGTTGTTGATTCCGGTACTTTACCTGGTGATGATTCGCCCACAGCAGAAGCGGCAGAAGCAGTGGCAGGCGATGCTGGGCAGCATCAAGACCGGCGACCGGGTGACCACCGCCGGCGGAATTCGCGGCACCATCCTTTCCATCAAAGACGACGCGATCATCATCCGCGTGGCTCCGGACGGGATCAAAATGGAAGTGAGCAAGAACGCGATCGCCTCGGTTACCACCCAGGACGGATCTTCGGCCTCTTAAGTTTTGGACGTTTTTTTACCTTTTTTTGGACTAGAGAAACGAAACGATGAAGAAGAATCTCAACGGTAAAATTGCCCTGATTGTTGCGGTCCTGGCGGTTTGCGTTTACGGCATCTTCGGGGTGCCCTCGGGCGTGACCGGCAAGGCCCTGACCGAGGCCCTGACCAAGCGCATTCACCTTGGCCTGGATCTGCGCGGCGGCGCTCACCTGATTTTGCAGGTGGAAGTCCAGGAAGCGGTCAACGCCGATACGGACAACACGGTGGCGCGCATCCGCCAGGATCTGAAGGCGGCGAACCTGAGCTTTTCGCAGGTGTACAAGCCCGATCCGGCCAAGGCGGACCAGATTCGCGTGGAAGGCACGACTCCGGGCAGCGACGTGCGCTCCGTGCTGGAGGCCAAGTACGCGGCCGAATACGACGTGAACGACGGGAGTACGCCCAACAGCTTCACGCTGACCATGAAGCCGCTGATCAAGACGGCCTTGGAGAAGAAGACTGTTCAGCAGGCGATCGAGGCCATCCGCGACCGCGTGGACGCGCTGGGCGTGAGCGAGCCGCAGATTCAGGAGTACGGCCTGGGCGACAACCAGATCCTGGTTGACCTGCCGGGCGTTGAGAACGAGAGCCAGATCGAGTCCATTATTCAGGGCACGAACCGGCTTGAGATCCACGCCGTGGTGGGTGGCCCCTACAAGAACGAACAGGAAGCGGTTGCCAGCCTGGGCGGCAGTGTTCCGGTGGACGAGGAACTGAAGAGCTTCTCGGGTATGCTGGAAGGCGGCGCCGCGGAGAGCGTGTATGTGTTGCAGCGCGCCTCGGTGGTGGCGGGCAGCGACTTTCGCTCCGCCGATCCAAGCACCAACCCCAACACCGGCCAGCGGGAGGTCCAGTTCACGCTGACCAACGAGGCGGGCGACAAGTTCTACGACTACACCAGCGCCAACGTGGGCAAGAGCATGGCGGTGGTGATGAACGACCATATTCGCGAGGTTGCCACCATCCAGAGCGCCATCCGCGACCGCGGCGAGATCACCGGCAGTTTCTCTCCGGATGAAGTAGCCGCGCTCTCGAAACTGCTGCGCACCGGCGCATTGCCGGCCTCGCTGAGGCAGCTGGAAAAGCGCTTTGTGGGCGCGTCTCTGGGCGCGGACTCGATACGCCGGGGCGTTACGGCAGCCATTGTGGGCGTGCTGCTGGTCATGGTCTTCATGCTGATCTACTACCGGGGCTCGGGCATCAATGCCGATGTGGCGCTGGTGTTGAACCTGGTGATTCTGCTGGGCTTCATGGGCGCATTCTCGGCCACTCTGACCTTACCGGGCATTGCCGGAGTCATTCTGACAATTGGTATGGGCGTGGACTCGAACGTTCTGATCTTCGAGAGAATCCGCGAGGAGGTGCGGGCGGGCAAGGCGCCGTCCGCGGCCGTGGACCAGGGCTTTGCCCATGCGTGGACCACGATTTTCGATACTCACGTGACGACGATTGTTTCGGCAGCCATCCTGTTCGTGTTTGGCAGCGGTCCGGTAAAGGGCTTTGCGACCACCCTGACCGTTGGTCTGGTGGCCAACCTCTTTACGGCGGTCTTTGTCTCGCGGGTTATCTTCGATGCCCATTTGAACAAGCTGAAGCCAGGGGAACTGGTCTCCATCTAAACCCAGGCACGAAAACTGCACGAGTGGCAGTGGAACAACAGAACGCTGGAGCCCCAGGGGCTCCAGCCCCCAGGAAGGCAGAGAACCAGTGGAATTCTTTCGCAGTGTAAATGTGGACTGGCTTGGGAAGAAGTGGTACTTCCTCGCCTTTTCTTTGATTTTCAGCGTGGCCGGCATCGTCTCCATGGGCATGCACTGGGCAAAAATCGGCAGCCCTGTGCCGCTGGGCGTGGATTTCAGAGGCGGCACGCAGGTGCAGGTGCAGTTTGCCCAGGCCCCGGATATGACCCGAATCCGCCAGGCGATGGACGCGACGGGCGTGAAGGACGCGAGCATCCAGACCATCCAGAACATCGATGAGGCCCGCGGCAATGAGGTTCTGATCGGCTTGCCGGAGCAGACCAACGAGAACGCGCTCGACGCCGGGCGGCAGCAGATCGTCAACGCCCTGCAGGCGCACTACAATGATCCGTTTACCATCCGGAATGTCCAGGTGGTAGGGCCCACGGTGGGCAAGCAGTTGGAAAGACAGGCTTTGCTGGCCACGCTTTACTCGATGGCGGGCATGCTGGTCTACCTCTGGTTCCGTTTTCAATTGATCTACGGCGTGGCGGCGGTGGTTGCCTGCTTCCACGACACGCTGATCACGGTGGGCGCCTTTGCGCTGACCAACCAGGAGATCAGCCTGACCGTGATTGCGGCCATTCTGACGCTGGTGGGCTATTCCATGAACGACACCATTGTCGTTTTCGACCGCATTCGCGAGAATCTGCGCCTGAACCGGCGGGAGGCATTGCCGGACGTGGTGAACCGCAGCATCAACCAGACGCTGAGCCGGACGGTGCTTACGTCGGGACTTACCTTCCTGACTGTGCTATCGTTGTACGTCTTCGGCGGCCAGGTGTTGCGCGGCTTCTCTTTTGCGCTGGTGGTGGGCATTTTGATCGGCACGTATTCGTCGATTGCCGTAGCCTCGCCGATGCTGGTGGCGTGGCAGGAGTGGCGCGCCGAGAAGGGCAAGAACACGGTTCTGCCCCCCGCAAAGCGCGCTCGCGTGTAGCTGTTTTGCCCGGCGATTTTGCCGGTTTTGTTTCGCGCTTTGCAAGTGACGCGCAGTTCTGATACAAGAGGGTTGCGCTTCTGTGGCACCGATTTCAGGCTCGGGAACATTTCCAGTTCCCGCGGTGTCTAAATAGAGGTAACCAACACCCGATTCGAGGCTGGCCATGTTTGAAGATTCCACATTTGAATCCGGAGGCAGGATCAAGAACAAAAGCAAGTATTGGATGTTGGTGACGTTTATCACCAACGGTTCGATTCTGCTTCTGCTTATCCTGATTCCGCTGATCTATCCTGAGGCGCTGCCAAAGACAGCTATGCTGACGACCTTGACGCTCCCGCCTCCCCCTCCGCCGCCACCGCCGCCGCCGCCGCCGCCAGAAGTTCACGTGGTGCACGTGCAGTCGGAGATGATGAACAATCAGCTGACGGCGCCTACGCGGATTCCCCACGACATCAAGATGGTTGCCGAGAAGGAAGCCCCTCCCTCGTCGAACTTTGGCGTGGCCGGTATGGAAGGCCTGGGTGGCGCCGGCAGCGGTGCCCTCGGTAGTGTATTTGGCGACAACGGTCCCAAGGTTAAGGCCGCTGCTCCCAAGAAGGTCAACATTTCGGCGGGCGTCATGGTCGGCATGCTGTTGCAGAAGACCATGCCGGTTTACCCGCCAATCGCCAAGGCCGCCCGCGTCTCTGGTACGGTGGTGCTGCAAGCCACCATTTCCAAGACCGGACTGATCGAGAACCTTCGCGTGCTGAGCGGACCCGCCATGCTGCAACAGGCCGCCCTCGACGCCGTGAAGAGCTGGCGCTACAGGCCCTACCTGCTCAACAACGAGCCGGTGGAAGTGGAAACCACGGTGAACGTGATCTTCACTCTCGGTGGATGATGAATCTCCTGGCTCCTGCCTGAGTTTCAGGGCAGGAGCCTCGCTATTGACCGGAATGCGAGTCCAAACGGAGGCGCATTCCCTGCAACCCGCAAGACACTCGCAGTCCACAAGAAACTCCTTAGGAGGAACGATTCAGTGATTCTCGCTCAGCTCGCACATTTCGCTTCGCACACGGTCAGCAGCCTGGCTCTCTTTCAAGATGAGGGTCAGACGGTCAGCTTCAGCCCCATGGGGCTGTGGGATCATATGGGATGGCCGGCAAGAACCATCGCCATCATCCTTTTCGTTGAGTCGATCTGGTCTCTGGCCGTGATGATCGACCGCTACCTGTACTTCTCTGCTGCCCGCAAGCAGTCGCGCGAGTTTGCGCCCAAGGTTGCTGGAGCTCTGAAGGACAGCAAGCTTGAAGAAGCCATCAAGATCGCCGACCGTAACAAGAAGTCTCACCTCGCTGAGGTTGTGACGGCCGGCCTGCAGGAGTTCCGCGCTTCCGCCGGCGCTCCGACCGAAGCCAGCATCGAGAGCTCGGGCCGCGCATTGGAGCGGGCTGAGGCCATCGTTCACGCCAAGCTGAAGAGGGGCCTTGCTGTTCTGGCCACCATCGGCTCGACGGCTCCCTTCGTCGGCCTGCTGGGCACGGTTATCGGCATTCTGAACGCCTTCCAGCAGATCGCCACCCAGAAGACCTCGGGCATCGGCGCGGTTGCCGGCGGCATTTCGGAAGCCCTGGTAACCACGGCGTTCGGCCTGCTGGTGGCCATCCCCGCCGTCATGGCGTTCAACTACTTTACCGGTCGCGTTGAGTCGTTCGATGTGGAAATGGATAACTCCTCGAGCGAATTGATCGACTATTTCATCAAGCAGAGCCACAAGCGCTAAGCGAGGCGGCTGTCGGTTCGAGCGGGAAACTGCGAAAGCGGGGGAGCGGAAACACTCTCCCGCCCGCGGGTCTCAACCTCTCGTCGGCCAGGTGATTCGCAGCAACGCCGGAAGCCATCCGGAATAAAAATTCACAGGCACGGAGCCCAAACAATGGGAATCGCGGTTCGCAACGAAGGCAGTAAGGTCAGTTCCGCCATCAACGTTACGCCTATGGTGGACGTCATGCTGGTGCTTCTGATCATCTTCATGGTCATCACCCCCATGCTCCAGAACAAGGTGTCCGTCGACATGGCCAAGGTCGACAATCCGATCAGCATGCCGGACGCCGATAAGGAAGACGCAATTGTCGTGGCCATCACGCGGGACGGCAGCGTATTCCTGGGGCAGAACAAAGTCGCAACCGCTGAACTAGGCGGTCTGGTTCGCGACAAGCTATCCGACAAACCCGGCAAAACGATCTTCGTCCGCGCCGATGCGCGTGCGCAGTTCCGGGCAGTGGAAGACGCCATCGACGCGGTTCGCACCGCCGGCGTGGAAGACGTAGGCTTGTTGACGCAGAAGCGCGAAGGCAAGTAAGGCAGTTCGTTCGCTGTCTCGTAAACGATTTGCAGGAACCGAGGAGTATTAAGCCATGTCAATGACAACTGGAGGCGGGGGAGGCTACTCGTCAGACATTAATATGACGCCGATGATCGACATTCTTCTGGTGTTGTTGATCATCTTCATGGTGATTGTGCCCGTGACGCCCAAAGGCCTGGACGCCCTGGTGCCCCAGCCGCCAAAGAATCCGGAGAAGCAGCAGCAGAACCAAGACCGCACCATCGTCGTTCAGGTTCTGTATCGCCCCGGTGCGCCGCCGGCGTACAAGATCAACGAAACCGACGTGACCAAGGCCGATTTGCTGCCCCGCCTCACGGACATCTATGCCAACCGGGCCGAGCGCGTCATGTTCGTCAAAGGCGACGACGACGTTAACTTCGCTTATGTGGCAGAGGTCATCGATATCGGCAAGGCAGCCAATGTGGATCACATTGGCCTGATGACACCGAAGATTATGGCTGGCCAGTAGCAGGCAGCTCTTAGGCAGTCTTCCCTGAGAGGGGAGGGTTGCCGGGGCAAGCCGCACCGGATTCGCTCCGGTTGCGGGCCGCCTGGGGCTGATGACGCGCAGAGTTAAAGGCTGGCCAATAGGGGGCGGGGCGGCAGGAATGTCCTGATTATCCCTGGTTGCCAGCCCCGCCTGGAGGCGGTTCATCCGGGCGGAAAACAGGAGTACAATTTTTCCTATCCTGGTTTCGGTTACTCCCGCCCGCGGCCAGCTGCACTAAATTCCAGGCGCGCAATAGATAGGCACGACCTGAAGGAGAAGGATACGAACATGAATGGACCCGCACGTATTACGGCGCTCGCGGTTGCCTTGGCCGGCATGGTGCTTTCCATGAGCGGGTGCAACCGCCTTGCAGCCCGTGACCAGCTGAACAAGGGAGTGGACGCCTATAAGAGCGCCAGGTATGAAGAGGCGATCGACCACTTCCAGAAGGCTACGCAGCTCGATCCGAGCCTGCCTATGGCCAAGACCTATCTGGCCACCGCGTTGGCCCAGAACGTAGTGGCTGGACTGGATACTCCAGACAACCTCAAGACCGCGCAGCAGGCGATCAGCATATTCCAGCAGGTTCTGGACAAGGACCCGACGGATGTGAACAGCCTGAAGCAGGTTGCGGGCATCTACTTCAGCATCAAGAAGTTGGAAGAAGCCAAGACATGGCAGAAGAAGGTTCTGGCGGTTGACCCGAAGGACCCTGAAGCTGCTTACACGGTTGGCGTGATCGACTGGACTGAAGCGCACCAGAACGCGCTGCAGGCGCTGGTTCCGGCCGGTCTCAACGACGATGGCGAAGGCAATGTCAAGGCGCCCAAGAAGGTGATGGAGCCTCTGGCGCAGCAAAATGCTTCGCTGGTGGAAGAGGGGCTGCAGTATCTGAATCAGGCAGTGGCAAACCGGGCCAATTATGACGATGCAATGGCCTATCTGAACCTGATCTACCGGCGCAAGGCAGATGTGGACTATGGCAATGCAGCCGCTGTGAAGGAAGATATTGCCAGCGCAGAAGACTGGCGCGTCAAGGCGATGGGTACTCGCAAGGCCAACGAAGCTGCGAAGAACAAGGGACCGCAGGGCATCACCATGGACGCCAGCGGCAACCTGAAGTAAACGACAGCAGATTCTATGCAGACAGAAACGGCCTCCGCCCAGCGCGGAGGCCGTTCCTGCTTGTGCCCATCCCTTGAGAGCCAGAACGCTAGGTCTTTGACCGTGTGAATTTGTTCCTTTTGTAGCCGAACTTCTGGCGTGCCTTCTTGCGCGTGAACTGCCAGTTGATGGTGACGTTGTTGCGGTTCATCTTTCGGTTCCAGGCTTTGGCTTCC